>Ga0256407_10001554_pt1 | contig 47515 bp, 33 predicted proteins | sample RumenRJG_04DNA_FD_193489 | JGI IMG/M metagenome (GOLD analysis project Ga0256407, IMG submission 193489) | Bovine rumen microbial communities from Lethbridge, Alberta, Canada - RJG_04 | ecosystem: Host-associated > Mammals > Digestive system > Stomach > Rumen | place: Canada: Alberta...
GCTCCGAAGTCAGTTGTTTGTACATAAGCAATGCAAATTTAACTGATTTTTGGGAGACGGTGGTCTCCCTTTCTTGTTTTTTTTGCATTGCCTGTTGAAACGGGCGTTTCCGTGGGGGTTGGAAGCCTCTCGGAGCGTAGCGGAGAGAGGCTTCCAACCCCCACGGAACATTCTTCTTCCCTCATCCAATAATTGCACTTCTATCTTGAACTTGGGCAGTCCAAGGGCGAGTAAAGTCTTGAAGAGGTACAAATGTATAAGCTGGTAACGACATACTCTGAGTTGTCGTTTTTGTAGCAACAAGAAATCTAAAGAACTTGCTCTTAATATAGTTCAGCATATTAAGGGCTTCTTCTTTAGATAACTCTCTCTCAGGACATAAGGCTATAACATATGTATTTGAGCTACAAGAACCTGGTTCACTAATTTTGGGCTTGCCAATTATTATAGAACCAGGATTCCCTGAACGTGGAAGAAGCACCTTATAACTATCAACAGAATTTGCGTTCTTGGGTATATTATCACGAGATATCCAACAAACGCCACCATGTACATATACTTTAACTTCTTCGCCTGATACAGGTTCCGATAATATTGGTATGAAATCAGTTCCGTCAGCAGTTTGGATGCGTCCATGTAATTCATCGTCCCATTCTACTTTGGTATGAAACCCGTAAAAACGACCTGCATTTAACCAGCTGGAGAATAGAGGTTCGTTTTTCTCTCTTACTTTGTATAGAATTGATATTTGCTCATCACTACGAATAAATGTCTCAACTCCTTCCTCCAATAAAGGCCTTCTTGTCTCATTCATCATCCCATTAAAATGAGATACAATGTTACAATAATTATGGAAAGTCTTATCCCAAAGGAAATAGCAAACACCCCCCTTAATTTCTACATTAGGAAAGCAATCGTTGGCGTTATGATAATCATGCAAGAATCTAATTCTATCATCATGTAGCATTCTATCCCTAAAACTATCAAGCCCTCTTCCTCCTGTCAGCCAACGAGATGGCATTATAAGTGAGAGATACTTTGGAGACATACTCACTGAAACATCAACAAAGACATTATAAACAGGAGTCGCACTTGCTCCATTACCACCATCCATCATTTGGTATGGTGGATTTCCGATAATAGCGTCTATGGTCATATTGCTACTTTGGTTGATTCCCCAGAAACGTTTGCCATCTTTGAAGGTGTTAACCACAAGAGCTGGTTTTTGGGTTATGTTTTCGATTAAATTCCTATAATACTTAGCATTGACATTAGTGTCTCGGAAGCCTGCCAATGTTCGACGTGTGATACTTCGTGCCATTGGCGTTTTGCAGATAACAAGAATATTGTTTTCAATAGTCAAATCCCATAGGTTCATGGCGAAGGCATGGCCTATCTCACCATATTTGGCTTTAGCAGCTTCCACTCTGGAGCGATATATGTTGTATGCAACATACAAAGGGTACAAACCGCTCTTTGAATTGATTTCAAGTATATGACTTTCTGGACGGAACACATTCCTCGTCACGTCTCCACGATCCACGAAGCGTGGAACGTCGAGAACGTGCTTGAACTCCTCGTCATAGAAACAGTAACCACCGAGACAGTCGCTCATATGCATGTTGACCACACGCCACGGTGTAAGTACTGTTTCCTTGTCTGGATTGCGGAAAGTGTTGAAGATGCCAGCTATACGCTCAATGCGCTGCTCTATGGTGAACTTGTCTGCGGCACGAGCCATGGCACGGATGCGCTTACCAGCTTCACGGAATACGTCAGGCTCATAGAAACGTTTGAAGTTCTCAAAATCCTCTTTAGTCACGCCCTTGGGCATAAATTCCTCCCATGACTGGTCGTCAATGAGAGTGGAGAAGTTGTCGAGAGTGATTTCTTCCTCTTCATTCGTGAGGTCAGCACCAAATATCAGCAATGGCATTCTAATGGAAATGCCACGGAGAATGCTGATGGCTTCCTTACGCTGGTTGGTTCGTTGTTTCAACTCATCGAGCCGTGCCTGTTCCTCGGGTGTCCGTTCTCGCTTGGGCTTCTTTTCCAGTCTTTCTTTTTCTTCGTATTCCTCGTTAGTAAAGCCTTGGTTGTTAATGTCGATGTCACCAGACTTGGCCATCGCCTTTGTCTTTCCAATCTTGCCTTTGAGGTCTTTGAAGGCCGCGAGGTCAATGTCTGTGAGCTTAAGCAGTTCATCGTTGTAAAGTGCCCCATCCTCGAAGCCGCATTGAACCACCTTCTCTATCTGAGCCTTTTTCAGTTGCCCCATCATCGTCTTTACATCATAGGGCTTCATCTTACTGCCCTCAATGGAAATGATGGGACAGAAGTTCAGGAAGTCACCAAGCACACGACGGTCTTCATCAGTAGCCTTACCAGCCTTGGCCGACACCTTTGCCACTTCGGCGAGTACGCGAAGCGTGCGGTCGGGTGCAAAGTCGAAGGCATAGCACTGTTCCTTCATCCTTCCCTTATGTGTGAACGGTGTCTGAACACGGAAGATGGTCTGCATGTATTGGGCAGCAGAGGTGCTGTATGAGCCAGCCATCATGAAGACAGCGGTCCATGGCTTGATGCTGACACCCGTGGTCAATCTGCCACACGACAATGTGATGGTAAATGTCTGGTCTGGATCGGCACCGATGGCCTTGTTGACCATCTTAAGGGCATCAGCGTTTTCCTCGTCCTCGTCACCATCGCCAGCGACATTGACAATATCAAAATTTCCAAATACAGGATGCTCTTTCAACTTTGCACTCAAAGCACGTGCTGCTTTCACTCCTGGAAGAACCCATAGTGTATGGCGGAATATCTTTCGGTATTCGTCATTGGAATATGGGTATAGGCTGTCCTCATCATCCTTGCAAAGCAGTGACAGGAAATTGTCTATATCCTTGTCATGGATGAATGTCTCATCCTCTTTGGTTCGGAAGAACTCGCGGAAGTTGAACGCTTTTTCATCATCTGAATATTCGCTCATCAATGCACCGAGGTCGTAGGTGTAGATATTAATGGCTGGAAGTGACTCATACGGGTTGGGATCACCCATGTGGAGCAAATCCCATTCGGCTTTCGCCTTTTGCTCCATCACATAGTCCCATGTGAAAATCTCCTCTTCTGAATAATCGTCGAGAAGATTGAAAGGTGTTCCTGACAAACGAAGAACCTTGGTGTTCTCTCCAGTCAATTCTGCAATCACGGCCTTACCAAGCTCGGTTTGAATACCTTCATGTGCCTCGTCAACAATGAGGTAGTCCCAAATTGTGGTAAAGACCTCGTTGTTCTTGTCAAACTTACCTCCGACTTTCTCGGATCCACGCATGTCTTGCATTGAAGCGAAATACACATACTTGTCACCTTTCTTTGCAAGCCGTTCAAGCGATTCAAAATCCTCTCCTTTTGTCCTTGACCCATAATGATAGTCAGGCCTGTCATAAAATATTTTCCCGAAGTCCTCAAACCAACCTTCGTCAACCACCGGTCGATGTGTAACGATGATGGTGCGTTTCATCTCCATATCCTTGGCGACCCGAAGGGCGCATAGCGTTTTGCCGAAACGCATCTTGGCATTCCATAACATTTGGTTGTGGCGACGGAACTGTTTCTTTGTCTTCTCCACGGCTGCATCTTGTTCAGGGCGGAGAACAATGGGGTTTTGTGTCTTGCTAACATCGCTAGGATGAAGGCTTGTTTGCCCATGTTTTACGGCAGTTATGGCTTTCTTCACAGTTTCAAGGTCACAGCAATACCATTCGTTGGCACCCTTTACCGTGTCGAAGACTTTCTTCTTAACCCCGGAACGCTCCAAGACACTATGCACTTGCTTGTCGTTGAAAGAGCACACCGTATGCCCCTTTATGAATATCGTCATCTCTGTGTACAACAGAGAATAGGCAATCCCTGCAGTCTTGGTATATTGGTCAATACGCTTTTGCGCTGATTTGTTAAGCGGCTCGCTATTTGGTGAGAGGAAATCTCCGTCTCCCTCGTCCAAAGTTGTCTCACCGATTTTCAAGCAGTCCTTATGCCATTCATCGTTGATGGCAAAGACATAAATCAAGCGAGGCTTCAAGGATGACTCAAATGTTGCCATAGTATCTATTTCTTGATTAGATCAATGAATCTGATTTTCCGGTTGTTCTCTCCGGTTTTAGGGTCTTTAAGTCCCCAGTCGCGTATCATACAATAAATGCCGTTGTGCCCTATTAAGGTTTCTTTTTTACAACCATCACAGTAAACAGTCTCTTCCACGTCGCCAAACAAGTCATGCTTTACGACTTTCACACCGTTTTTGCAACTGTCTGGGATGACTCCTTTCAAGCCATCCATCTGCCACACATTCCATGAAATGATGTAGGCTATGTAAAGGATGGATTTTTGCTGGGGCTCTTTGCCAAACTTTGCATGGTAGTATTCAATGAAGCTAATGAGCATTGCTTCACGAGCCAGGAGCAGGTTGTCACCTTGCCACTCGAAAGCATATATGTTCTTGTAAGCTTCCTGTGCCATTTCCAACCATTCGCTGCTTGTTGCCGTGTTCTCACTGATGACACGAAGTTTCCTGTCGAGCATCCCTATACGTTCTTGCAATGGTATGAATTCACCAGTGGTTGTGTCATAACGACTGACAATATACGGTGCCTCTCCGCAAGTGATTTCTATACGGGTTGCACGTACATAATTCTTCCACGTTTTACCCTCGGGGAAAATTACTGGAGAGGTTGTTGACTTCCATGTTTTTGTTGAAGGATCCTCAATATTGAAAACATCCTTCTTGCCAAACCATGCCTCATCAACAAGATTGTTTTGGGCATTGCAAACCCATGACGGCGTAAACACCTCAGCCATGTCTTTTGTACGGCCTATTTGTTCCTCCTTGGTTTTAAGGGCACGAGGTCGTATTAGCATATCGTTTTCGCCAGTAATTCTATCAATGGTTATGGCATCGTGAAATTGAAAACCATCGCCTTTATCGGCGTAACTATCAGTGGCCCAAAAGATGTTCTTATGGGTGGTATGATCTTCCAATAATTTCTCCAAGACTTCTGGATATCGCTGGAGGATATCATTTTCACTGATATCAACATTATATGGCATAGTTTTCTTTTATTTTGGCTACAAAGATAATCTATTTTCGTCAGATATCAACTGACATCTTTTGAAAAACGATAATAAAAATTAAAAAAACTATTTCAAATAATCATTGCCTTTATTTACCACCTTCATTATTCTAAAAGATTCCTTCAAGATTTATCTTCCCCCCTTAGTTTATAGACTTTTGAGAGCAGAAGTAATCATCGATTGTCAAGACTTTCGGTACAGAAACGAAACTTTTTTGCAAAAACATGCGGTGAATGCGGAAAAAATCGTATTTTTGTCCGCATAACGACATTTAACCGTAAATCTAACCTTATATCCTAATGAAACACTATCGCCTTTCGCTATGCATTGTTGCATACCTATTTTCCCTTACCACACAGGCGCAGGTCACCCCTTCGTCGCAAATGGAGAACCTCTCACGGGGCGTCATCGCCATACCGGCACAGTCGGGGCAAGGCATCTACGTGAGTTGGCGCCTGTTGGGCACCGACCCCGCAGCCACGACGTCGTTCGACCTGTTGCGCGACGGCACTATCATCGCCTCAGACCTGGGGTTTCAGACCAACTTCACCGATGCTGAGGGAACCAGCGCGAGCAAATACCAAGTGGTGACAAAACGGAATGGCGAGATAGTGGAGACAACGCCGGAAGTCAGTCCCCAAAACCAAGTCTATCGGGTGCTACAACTCGACCGCCCCGCCAATGGCGTGGACGACATCACACACGAGCCCTACGACTACACCCCCAACGACTGTTCCGTTGGCGACGTGGACGGTGACGGGGAATATGAAATCATCGTGAAATGGCAACCGTCGAACAAGACCGACAACCAAGGCAAGAGCAAGCATCCCGGCAGGGAGTACATCGACTGCTACAAACTCGACGGCACCAAGTTGTGGCGCCTCGACATGGGCCTCAACATCCTGGCAGGAAGCCAGCATTCACAACCCCTCGTCTACGACTTCGACAGAGACGGGAAGGCGGAAATCATCCTCCGCACCGCCCCCGGCACCAAGGACGGGCAAGGACGCTATGTGAACCAGGCCGCCGATGACCCGGAAATCAAAAGGGCCGACAACGCCATCGACTGGCGCTCGCCCCAACAAGAGACCATCCGTGGCGGACAGGAATACCTCACCATCTTCGAAGGAGCCACAGGACGTGCCATCCACACCATCTTCTACAACCCCAACCGCGACACGGGCTACGGTGGCGCTGCCTCGGGCACCGTCTTCAACTGGGACGACCGCGCAGGCAGGAAAGACTATGCCGCAACATACGGCAACCGGGGCGACCGCTTCATGGCTGCCGTGGCCTATCTCGACGGGCCCGACCAGAACCCCTCGGCGGTGCTTACCCGTGGCTATTACACCCAAGCCTTCCTCTGGGCTGTCGACTTCAAGAACAACAAACTGTCGCAGAAATGGCTGCATGCCTCGATGTCGAAGACAAAGGTGGAAGTGACCAATGCCAATGGCGTGAAATCCACCTTTAACTACAACAGCAACACTTTTGGGACCAGCGACTACTATACCGCCTACGGACAGGGCAACCACAACCTGAGCGTGGCAGATGTGGATGGTGACGGTTGCGACGAAATCATCTATGGAGGCGCCACCATCGACAACAACGGCCACCTGCTCTACTCCACCGGTCTGGGACATGGCGATGCGATGCACGTGGCAGACATCATACCCAGCCGACCGGGATATGAGGTGCTGCGCTGTTGTGAGACGTCACCCTACGGACTGGAAATCCACGATGCCAAAACGGGACAGATGATTTTTCATCAAACCGCCGGCGGTGATACCGGCCGCTGCCTCGCCGCCGACATCACCAGCGACTATAAGGGCTTGGAGTTCTGGGGCGCCAAAGGCAATGCCCCACGTGAGTCGGCATCAGGCAGTTTCAATACCATTACCAGTGAAATTCCCTCGATGAACTTCCGCATCTACTGGGACGGTGACCTGCAGGAAGAACTCTTCGACGGGGCACTCGACACCGAAACCGGCATCGCCCATCCTGCCATCATGAAATGGAGCGGCAACGGGTTTGTCACGACAGCGGTAGACTACAACGGTTCGCAGACCTGCAACTGGACGAAGGCCACACCCTGCCTGCAGGCCGACATCCTGGGCGACTGGCGCGAGGAACTCATCATGTGGAACCTCAACGACCCCTCACAACTCAACATCATCTCCACGAACATCCCGAGCGACTACCGCGTGCCCACACTGATGCACGACCATACCTACCGCCTCGGCGTGGCATGGCAGAACGTCAGTTACAACCAGCCACCGCACTTGGGATATTATCTGCCGGACTATGGCTTCTCGTGCCAAGGAACAGAACCTCCGCAGCCCGTCTCATACAACTATTCCGTCAACGAAACCGTAGAGGGTGGCATCGTGCGCACGACAAGCGGAGAAGATGCAGCCAACGAAGTCATCAGCGTGCCCTACCGCCGGTATAACGTCAAAGACGGAAAACTGTACCTGAAAGGGCCTTCGGGTGGCAACAAACGCCTCGAATACAACCACTATTTCACCCTGACTACCGACAACCAAGTGGAAACCCTCGCCTACGAGCCGACAGACATCAAAAACGTGGTGTTCCTGGCAGAGGCAGAGGACATCCCGGGAATGACCCTTTGCGACAACAACAACATGAGGGTGCGCAGCAGCAACAGTGCGGCAGCCTATGTGGCAAGCGGCACCGTAGGCTTCACCACTCTGGAGCCCGGCACCTACCAACTCACGGCATTCATCCACGACACGTCGAGCGCCCCCGACAGTTACTGGAGTTTCCTGGCTGGAAACAGGGAGATAGCCAACTTCAACTGCACGGTGGTGAACATTCAGGAGTTTCAGTCGGAGGCTTTCACCATTACCCAACCCACCACGCTCTATATCCCGCAGTGTGGGAATGCCAGGAGGGGCATCGACCTGGTGTATGTCAAAAGGGTGCCCATCTTGGGCGATGTGAACAGGGACGGGCAGGTGGACATCTACGATGTGACTGCGCTCATCGACATCATCCTCGAGGGTGACACCACCCCACCCTACGAGATGACGCAATACGACCATGTGGCAGCCGACATGAACAACGACAACAGCATCGACATCTACGACGTCACCCTACTCATCGACACCATCCTCGCCCAGAAATAACCATTCGTCATCCAATCAGGAAAAGCCGCCTTCGGCAGAGACACCACTCGTCATAGGTTTCCCCACTTTGGAATATTATTCTTCTAACAAGGTGTTTTAGCCCTCGTTAGAAGAATAATATTCTTCGATTCATATTGACGTAGTTGTTTTTTTCAAATTTCAATACTTATTTGGAAGAAAAGACCTAAACCATTAACTTTGCATCCGATTATTACCAAGAAAAAAAATACAAATATGAAAACAGTATTAGTGACAGGAGCCAACAAAGGCATCGGATTCGGTATAGCCAAACACCTCGGACTGAATGGCTGGAGGGTCATCATCGGCGCACGCCATCAGCAACGTGCGGAAAAAGCCATTGCAGAACTACAGGCACTGGGCATCGACGTGCCCGGCTGGGTAAACATCGAATTGGCAGACCTCCCGGGGATAGAAAAAGCAGTCCAGGAAATCAATGAGAAATATCCCGAGTTAGACTTGCTGGTGAACAATGCCGGTATACCCGGTGACATGAGCGTAGACAGCCTGCATACTGAAATCAGCGACATCAAGGAAACGCTCGACGTGAACTTCATCGGCACCTTTGCGCTCACCAAGGCGTTGATACCGCTGCTCAGCAAGAACGGCGGAAGGATTGTCAACGTCACTGTGCCCTCAGAAATCAGCCCCTATTGGCATCCGCTGGCCTACGTCGCCAGCAAGGCTGCCCAGAATGCCATGATGGGCGTGATGGCTATAGAGTTTGAGCAACAACACACACCCATTGAAATCTTCTCCGTACACCCCGGTCCCACGACAACCGACCTGAACGGCAATATGAGCCTCCCAGGCTTCCACGACATCGAAACCGTAGGAAAGAAAATGGCAGAACTCATCAACGACGGCCAGCATCATCAGGGAGAGTTCATCGAACTCTATCCGATTGTTGAAGAATAACAAGAAGGGTAAAACGAACACGAATCTACCGAATCTTCACGAATCTTTTTTATTCGTGTGAATTCGGTATATTCGTGTTCGTTTATCTTTTTAATTATTGTCCCCGTCAGAAATCCATTTGGCGGGGCTTTTTCTTGATGACATAATACAAGTGGCGCACGTCGTTCTCGCTGATGGTGAAGTCGGCGTACTCTGGCGAGGGGTTCAGGGAGTGGAAGGTGAGCATGCCCTGCTCCAGGTCCTGACCGATGAGTTGCTTCAGCAACACGCTCGACTCGAAGACGACCACCCAGTAGGGACGGTCCTCATAACGGATGCGGTCGCGCCAGTGCACACGGTCGAGTTCACGCACCAGCACCTTGTCGCCCGCCTCAAAACTCTGTCGGCTGCCCGTGTCCATCGAGTCGCCTCGAACCTCGAAAGAAAGGTAATTGCCTCGCGCCACATGGTCTACCTCATACGTCTCCTCCCCCCAGTCCTCGAAGTCGGGCTCCAGATTGTCGCATTCGTTCACAAACTGTCCATAGGCAGCAAAAGGAACGTGGCGCACCGTCATGAAGAGTTTGTCGCCCTGCTTGTAGAACCGGGCACCTTTCGTGTTCTCGGTAAAAAACTCCATGTCCTCGTCATCCGACGTGAGTTCCATCCTGCCACTGCCCGTGACCAGCATGTTGCCCTCACCTGTCCTGATCCATTTGACATCGATACGGCGGTCGAGCCCCGTTAGGCGATTGAGGAACTTGTCGCTCAACGGCACATGACCGTTGATAATCTGGGAAAGCGACGAGGGAGTATAACCCAGTTGCATCGCCACTTCACGCTGCGATGAGGCCTCGCCATTGGCGATAAGCCAAGCCATCACTTGTTTCAGTCGGTCACAGGTGCTGTCCATTGTTTTTACCTCAAATTGTTAAATTGTTGTTAAAATATAAATTCCCTATTGCTATTTTTGACTTTTGTGTTTATATTTGCAGTCGAAAATCGAAACATCTAACTAACAATCTTTCGATTCTGCGGCAAATATACATATTATTTCTCAATTATGCAATTTTTATAATAAATATTTTATATAATTCATCAGATTAGCAATGAAAATATACACATTATTAGGGAAGTTCTTCAAGTCACTCAGCACCTTTTTGTTTGGCAGGCGCTGCTATGCCGTCATCATCGGCGAGCGGGGAAGCGACCGTTACGACATCGCGTCACAAATCCACTTCACCAAGGCATCTGCCGAAGCCCACCGACAGCGCATCGAGCAAACACGCACCTACGTCTATATCACCACCGTAACCTTCAGATGGAGGACACGCCGATGATACACCAACTCATCACCAACACCCGGCAAGGCGACATCACCTTCCACGCCGACGGGCGCATCGACATCACCGCCCATGTGGCAGGCACCCTGCACCTGCAACGGGGCGACGTGCTCAACATCGCCACCACCGACGACACCCCTGCCGAACACTACCTCTATGTGGCGCGGCGTGCCGGCGACACACTCGGACGACATGCCGGTGCCTGCAAGCCGGCAAAGGGCAACGGCCACTACTTCAGGCTGCACAGCAAGCGCCTGGCATGCCACATCCTCGAAACTTGCCAGAAGCAACAGCGGGTGACGCTCTGCGTGGGCTGTCCGACACACATCGACAACCTGGGAACAGCACTGCCCCTCATCACCGCGCCATTCCAACAAACCATCTTTATTGACCCACAACCATGACAACACCAACACCATGAGAAAACACATTACCTTCAACGGATTGAGCAGTTGTCCCACCGACCACGAAGCGGCAGAGGGCGACAGCGCCATGCTGCTCAACCTCATCGCAGAAGACGGCGCCCTGCACCCCATCACACCAAGACTGCTGACGAGAGGCACCACCCCGGGCGGATGCCAGTTGGCAGGCATACACCAAGGCAACGGCTACCGCCATCTCATCCTACGCATGGCTTCCAACGGCACGACACATGCCTACGCATGGACCGATGCCGACGCGCCACTCTGTCTGCACTCCCTCTACGAGGATGCAGAACCCGTGAACGCCTTCGCTGCCGTGGGCGACACCCTCTGCATGGTAAGCGACAGCGACACCCACTACGCACTGTGGGACAATGCCGCCAACGACTATACCGTCATCGGCACCGACGACCTGCTCTACGACATCACGCTGACACAGGACAACCAGCAACGCTGCGAGGTGACGCTGCCCATCACCACCACCCTCGCCACGTGGCTCGACTGTCCCACCGCCGTGCTCGACGGCCGCCAGCGCTTGGCAGAGCGGATGTTTCCCGACTTCTACGCCACCGACGACGCCTATGCCACAGGAGCCACGATGGTGGCAGCGATGATGGCATCGGCTGCCGACAACCAAGCGGCACGACTCGGACAGGGAACACACCATAACTTGCGCTTCGGCATCGCCGCCCTCAGGATGGCCGACGGCAGCCACATGCTCTGCTCCAACATCTTCGCGCTGCTTCCCGCCGCCTTGCCCCACACCATCACCGCCGACCGCGAGGCTGGCACGCTGCACGCCACCAACTACATGCACCGCCACACCATCACCATCGACATGCGGCAAGGCGAGAAAGCCGCCAAGGTCATCACCGGCGTCGACATCTTCCTCACCCGTGAACTGACGATGCTCGATATACGGCAGGCTGCCACCATCGTCAGCGACATGGAGGGACGTACCACGGCACTCACCTTCGCGCAGAAAGGAAGGCAGGCGGTGGCCGACGCCTTCGACAACCTGATATTCTACAAGGCAATGACGATAGGCCATGGCCAGTGGGGCACACCACTACTTGTGCCACAGGCCGACACCACCGGAGAGGCCATCGACCTCGGCGACCTGCGGCGCTGGGGCTGCGGTGCCAAGGTGGCTTGCGACCACGACAACCGACTGAGCATGGCCGCGGTGACACGGCGACTGAGGTCGCCATTCGCCATCGGTCTCACCTACCGCTACCTTACCCTCGACGCAACAGCACGCCTCGCCCTCGCCCCCGCACAGCGCGATGCCGCCATAGAGAGCGAAGGGATAGCAGGGAGCCGGGCGGATATCGCCGACAATCCTCTCGGACAGCGCTGCGACGTGGTGGTGTGCGCAAAGACGACGCATGCCTCGCTGCCCGAGGTGTGGTGGAGAGATGAGGTGCAATATCCCATCCCCGGCATGATGATGGTGGCAGCCGACGACATCACACAACTGACCTATCACGTCAGGCTCGCCACCAGCAACGGCACGCACTACTTCACCACCACGCAGCATCTCGACAGGCTACGCCAGAAGGGCATCGCGATGAGCGTGCACACCGCCAGCGGAGGGGCACACCGCGTGGAGCGCGACGCCCTACACAGTCTGCTCCTGCAACAGGCGGCAGTGCTCTCCATCGACACCGACAGCGGCATCTACCACAACAGTTTCATGCTCTGGCAGAACGCCACCGCCGAAGAGTGGGAGGCACAGGCAGAAAGGGCAAGGGCGGCATGGACGATGCCACGCGACACGTCGCTCATCCTCACCTCGGCAAAAGGCAACCCCTTCGTCTTCCCCACGTCGGCGGCAGTACACGTGGGCAGCGGAGAGGTGACAAAGTTGGTGTCGAACACCCGCCGCACCGCCGACGGACTGTTCGGCGACGGGCAATACTACGCCTTCACCACACAGGGGATATGGGTGATGCGACTCTCTAAGGAACGGTGGCAGGCTCAGCAGACCGTGACGCGGCAGGGCGTGGCAGCAGAGGCACACGTTGCCACCACCGACGATGCCGTGGTCTACCCCACCCCACGCGGACTGATGATGGTGAAGGGGTCGACGAGCACGTGTCTCTCCGACGCGCTCCTCGGCGAGTCGTTCCACTCTACTCTCCTGCCCCACCTCGCCCGTATCATCGCCACCGAACCCACACTCGACGGCATCGCCATCGACCTCCCCACCCTCACCAGGGAGTTCATCCCACACGCACGAATCCACTACGACGCCACACACCACCGGCTGTGGCTACACCATCCCGACTGTTCACTCGCCCTCGTCTACTCGCTCAGAAGCAAGCAATGGGGCGCTACCGTCACTGCCTTCGACAGCAGCATCAGCGACGGCGACACCACCTGGGTGCTCCGCACAACCGACGGCATACAGCAGTTGGCAAGGGTAGACTACGACGGAGAGACACATGGAAGAGCAGCGGTGATGGTGTGCAGCCGTCCGCTCTCGCTGTCGCTGCGCCACGTGCCGAAGACGGCTCTGAGGGTGATGGTGCGCGGACTGTTCTGCCACCGGGGGCCTGGCGGCAGTCATGTGGGCGTGGCACTCTATGGCAGCGACAACCTGGCAGAATGGCACTATATCGGTAGCAGTGCCAATCAGTATCTGCGGTTCCGCAGCGGAAGGCCATACCAGTGGTTCCGCGTCATCGCCATAGGTCAACTGCTCCCCGGCGAGAGCATAGAGGGAGTGAGTGTGGAATTCTGCAAGCGCCTCAACAACAAGATGAGATAAGAAGTGACGCTGTTTGGGTCAGAATTCCGGAGAAGTTATCATGATTCATGGCGTAGGGACTTGCTTGATGCATGTCCGTACAGAAGACAGGCCATCAACCTACTTTTTCATCTTTTTTGCTACCCAGAGCACCCAGGGGTCGATGTTGTCGGTCAGTTGTTTGGGATAGGGCAAGGGAATGATGACATCGGGCTTGTGGCCTGGGTTTCGTTCCCTGCACGCCTTCTCAAATTCTGCGTCCACTGTCATGGGGTAAGTAAAGAATATGCTGCTATGGGGCAAGCGGATGGTGTTGCAGTTGCCCGACAACTCACACCCCGCTGTGCGCTCCTTGCCATAGACCGTGGCATGGCTCTTGGAATGGTTGCGAACAAGCCTGACAGGCGTTTCACCCGCACTTGCACTGTAATTGTCGATGATGATGGCGCCTTTGCGCACCAAAGGAGTGTATGCATCAGTTCCTTTGAGAACAGTGTTCCAGTTGATGAGACTCCCCTCTTCCGCCGTAGATGTTTCTGCCAGTACACGGTCCATGAATGTCCCAGGGAAAGTCTCGCAGTATTTTTTCAACGCATTGTTGTTGGCGGTGCTGTTCATATAGTATGACTGTTCGTCGTTCATCGCACTGCAATCGCACATCATCTTGGCAAACAGTTCGCTGAAGGCATCGCTGCCGCCACTGTTTCCACGGAGGTCGAGAATCAGGTACTTGCACCCCGACTGCTTGAACTCTTCCTCCTTTTTCAGCATCCATTCCCAAGTGGGCAGATCACCCGCACAGGATGGCAGGCGCAGGAGGTAAGTGTCGTTGTCGACCTTGCATCCTACCGGTTCGGGATGATATTGTGGGATAAGCGTGGTGTAGTCGATGAAGGATTCTGACTTCAATTGACGGAAGAACTGTGAGGAGCAATTCGTATGGCGGTCGAAATTCTTATTAAACCAGAACACATACCGTCCCACTGCCTCATCGGCATTGATTTCACCTCTCATCAAGCGTGCGAGGAGCGTGTCTTTCATGCTGACGTATTCGCTCTCAAAACCATTCCGCATCAAGACAGGGAAAATGGCGTTGTTGCGTTCGTTGGCATCTACCGCAAAGTCGAAAGTCTCGAAGGCGAGGCGGATGGAATCGGGCTGGGCGCCGTATTTCTTCATGAATTCATTGGTAAAGAAGCGCGAGATATCCTTTTTCATTGGAGGGATGCGAGTGCCAAAGACATCCTGGATGTGCTGAGGAAGGCCACAACGGTCCCAGACCGTCACAACGGGACGTCCTGCGTCGTTGATACCCGTCACCGAAATGGTCTCGCCGTCAAACCAGTTCACGATGAATGTCTGTCCGGCAAAATCGAAGGCATTTTCACTCAAATAAGTGCATGGCGTAAATTGGCATTGCAGATTAGCACTTGGAAAATCGGCATTGGCAACGACTGTCACTGCTTCATGGCTGCCGAGAATCTGGTATGTTTCCGGTCCGTTCTTTACAATCCAATATTGTGAGGTGGCATTGCTTGATTGTTGGACGCCACGCAATTTCCATACCCCTTGCAGGCGATGGCTGCCTGCACCAAAATTCATTTGCAGCAGGTTCAACGACCGCTGTATGGCATCGGTGGTATCTTTCACCAATTCGTATCGTTCGTCAATGTTCGTCTGAAAGGGAAACAGGCGCTCGTCCATACCACTGCGGTCGTTATACCAACGTAGGGTGAATGTGCTGTCGGAGGTGCCAATCACCTGCGTTCCCTTGTTCTCGGTCTTTGAGAGTTCGCTTGTGAGGCGTAGGGGTTTGCCGTCGGGATTGGAAACGGAGAAGTTGAACGGTTGGTTCTTGAATACATTCGGGTTATAGGTAAGCGTAAGTGCGAGATTGTCCTGACAATATTTATACTGTTTGTAACCTGCCTCCAAATGCTTGCCGTCTTGTTGGACGATTTCCGTTAGCCTGTAGAGTCCTTTGGGGTTCGTCGTCTGAGCCATCAAAGAAGTAACGGCTATCATCGCCATGGGAATGATGAGAAGTAGTTTCTTAGAGTGCCAAATAGTGGTGTAATGTTTCATTTCTTAAAAGTTAGTTAGCGTTTTGTCACGCAAAGGTAATGAAAAGTTGGCACATGAAGGTATAAGCGAGAGAAAAATGCGACAAGGGCAGGAGGTTTGAGGTTTAAGGTTTGAGGTTTATTATGCGAGCAAACATAAACAATCGCCATTTAGGTGAGCGGAGCGAACACAAACAATCGCAACTCTGTTGCGTAGGGAATCTCCCCGCGACTCTTTGATGGGTCGCGGATACCTTAGTGACCGAGCGAGCGGATGCGAGCGGTTGCATCCCTTCCCCTGGAGAGGGGAAGGGCCTTGGGATGGGGTTGAAGCCCCTTCTTAGGACCACAAGAAGGGGTTGGGGTTGTTGTGACCCTCCAAGCCGAAGGCTTGGCAAAAATGCAAAATAATCTTCGATTCTTTTGGTTTTTCTCTCACCTTTCACTACTTTGGCTCCGCCGAAGATAGGATGCGGTTCGGAAATGCAAAATAATCTTCGATTCTTTTGGTTTTTCTCTCACCTTTCACTACTTTGGCTCCGCCGAAGATAGGATGCGGTTCGGAAATGCAAAATAATCTTCGATTCTTTTGGCATTTCGCTCACCTTTCACTATCTTTGACCCAAGAAAAACTAACCTTACAACAACAACGATGAAAAAAGTGCTTTACCTGATGGTCGGTTTCTTCATGGCCATCGCCACGACAGCCAAAGGCGAAGACGGCAGCAACCTGTGGCTGCGATTCGATGAACAACAAAACAACAACGTCACAGGAGTGGCTTGCATCGCCCTGGACGAACTGCGCCAGCACTGGAAAGGCGGTGCCGTGGTGCTGAAACGCCAGAAGAAGATGTCGAAAGACAGTTACACCATCTCCTCACGAGGGGGAAAGACCGTGATAGAAGGAGCCGACAACACGGCATTGCTCTATGGCGCCTTCCACCTGCTGCGACTGCAACAGATGGGTGAGGATGTCGGCAACCTCTCCATCTCGGAAAAGCCGACTTACCCGCTTCGCATCCTCAACCACTGGGACAACCCCAACGGCACCGTGGAACGCGGATTCGCCGGACGGAGCATCTTCCTCAACCCCACTCCGGAGAGGATGAAAATCTATGCGAGAGCCAACGCATCGATAGGCATCAACGGTACGGTGCTCAACAACGTGAACGCCAAGCCCGAGGCACTGTCGACAGAGAACCTGCAGAAGGTGAAGCAGATAGCAGAATGGATGCGGCCCTACGGCATCAAGGTGTATCTCTCCGTCAACTTCGCCTCGCCCATGAAACTCGGTGGACTGGAGACTGCCGACCCGCTCAACGCACAGGTGGTGGACTGGTGGAAAAAGAAGGTAGCGGAAATCTACAAACTCATACCCGACTTCGGAGGATTCCTTGTGAAAGCCAACTCCGAAGGAGAGCCAGGACCGTGTGATTTCGGACGCACCCACGCAGAAGGCGCCAACATGATGGCCGACATCCTGAAGAAGCACGGAGGCATCGTGATGTGGAGAGCATTCGTCTACAACCCACAGAGCAAGGACAGGGCCCGACAAGCCTACGAGGAGTTCATGCCCCTCGACGGACAGTTCCACGACAACGTCATCCTGCAGGTAAAGAACGGTCCGGTAGACTTCCAACCGCGTGAGCCATACAGTCCGCTCTTCACCTCGGTGAAGAACACCCCGACAATGGTGGAGTTTCAAATCACACAGGAGTATCTCGGCGCTGCCAACCACCTGGTGTACCTCGCACCGATGTGGAAGGAGTTTCTCGACTACGTGAAACCGGAGCGCATCAAGGCCATGGCAGGGGTCGCCAACATCGGCGACGACACCAACTGGTGCGGCCACCATTTCGCGCAAGCCAACTGGTATGCCTTCGGACGACTGGCATGGAACCCCACACTCACCTCGGAGAATATCGCCAAAGAATGGCTGAAGCAGACATTCACCAACGACAGCCGACTGGTGACACCGATGGCTGACGTGATGATGGAGAGCAGGGAGGCGGCAGTGAACTACATGATGCCACTCGGACTGCACCACATCTTCGCCGGAGGACACCACTACGGACCCGAGCCATGGTATGACGCACCAGGCATCAGGCGCGACTGGACACCACAATACTACCACCAGGCCGACGAGAAAGGACTGGGCTTCGACCGCACCCTCACGGGAAGCAAGGCAGTGGAGCAATATCCCGACGCACTCAGAGACAAGTTCAACAACATCAACACTTGTCCGGAGGAGTTCCTCACCTGGTTCCACCATGTGGCATGGGACTTCAAGATGAAGAGCGGACGGACATTCTGGGACGAACTATGTCATAAATACGAACAAGGCGTGCACGAAGCAAGGGCTTTTCTCGCCACTTGGGACGCCATGCAGCCCTATGTAGACCAGCAGCGGTTTGAGGAGGTGCAGCGCAAACTGCGCATCCAGGCCAGGGATGCGGTATGGTGGCGCGATGCCTGCCTGCTCTACTTCCAGCAGTTCTCCAAGCGTCCCATCCCCGCCGACATGGAGCACCCCGTGCACAACCTCGACGAAATGATGCGCTACAAAATCAACATCACCATGTATGAGAACCCGGAGTATGGGTATGACAGGTGATTCCGGCCTTCGGCCGATTGAAAATTGATTCCGGCCTGCGGCCGATTGAAAATTGAAGATTGAAGATTGAAAATGGTATAATTTGCCCTTGTGGACAAAATTTTCAATCTTCAATCTTCAATTTTCAATAAAAAATATTATCTTTGCAACCACAAGGCACTTATCACTATTAGCCCTGCCAGTGATGGCACGGAATTCCGAAGAAAACGCCCCAATATACGTATATATTAATGGAATCCATCAGAATCAACATCAACAAGCAATTGACCGGAGAGGGTCTGTTGCCAATTATTTCGTATCCTGCAGAAGCCGCCTATGACTTCCGCATCCATGGCTGCATCCAGGACATGCACGAACTCGGTGCGAACCGGGCTTTCGAACTGCGTGTATACCCCGACGGGAAAAACCTGCAGATGTCGCTCATCGACACTACCGACGGCGGGTTCATGCAGTATGCCATACTGCTCGACACCAGTCGGGTGATGGTGCCCGCCAGCCACCTGCTCAAGGCCCTGCGCGACCTGTCGAAGGCATACCTCTCGTTGGCTGCCAACGACCATAAGCCCAGTGCCAACAAACCATTCATCAATGCTGTGGCCGACATCCGCTCGAAACTCGCACTCGACACCCGACCGGCTCTGCCACGGCTGCTGCCCACACCCGACAGCGGACAGCACACCCCACTCACCTACTTCATGAACTTCAAGAGCGACGGCGAACTGGCATCATTGCTCGACTATCCCGACCAGGAGTTCTTCCACCACACCGCATCGGTTTATCTCCTTGCCGACGGCATACAGCCCACCACCTCGCCCTCGCTGCGCCGCGTAGAGACCATCGTCATGCGCGAGTTCAAGATTCTCGCACCCGACGGCTATGAGTATGGCGAGGTGAAAGAGGGAGAGACCGTAAGCATCAACCTGCGGGGAAAGGAAGGGATGCTGCCACTCACCATCGACGTGAAGGGCGACGTGACGAAACCCACCCGCTACGGCTATTTCGACAGTGCCTCCAACAGCATACGCATCGATGAGCGCACCATCAAGTTCTACAACGAACTGCGCTTCGTCGTACACTTCAATGGGCGGCCTCTCCGCAGTTGCACCGTGAGATACAACGGCGAGCAAGTGATGCCCGACACCAACGGCAACTACCTCATCAAGGTGTATGAAGACCGTCTCAACGACGCCGGGACGATACAGTTCACCGGATACAACCTCAAGGACGCGGAGATACAACTCACTCCGGGCATCGTGAAACAGGGAGAATATGTCTTCACACCAGAACCGAAGCACGACCTCACCATGGTGACCCTCGACTTCGGTGACGGACGTCCCATCAAGACACACTTCGACATCGGCACCAACGAGCGTCTCTTCAACCAACTGCAAGACGGCAAGGTGAAGGGCTACAAGGTGAAACGGGAGGGCGACGAATACAAGATGTTCATCCCACGGAAACTCTCTCTCAGTTCGAAAAACATCCTGCGCATGATGAAGGGACTGCTGATGGTGGCGGCTACACTCATTGGCTACGCCATCGTCTGCCAACTCTTCACACACCGGTGGCCATGGCCTCTCTCCCCCCAAGGGGAGCCGACAACCCTCGTAGGCAGCACCGAAGAGGAGAGCATGGGCGAAGACCCCGATTCCGCCATTTATGACCCGGAAGATGAGGACAACGGACTCATCGTCGACAAGACCGACCAGGTGACACTGCAGCAACTCGACCAGGCTTATCTGAAGACGCACGACGTATGGCGCCGCGACTCCATACGGAGCACGAAATACACCGACATCATCAACACCATCTACAACGGCCGCATCAGCGAGATAAGGATGAAGGGCATCGACGGAAAGGTCATCACCAACGGATGGTGGGAACAGATTTGGCGCAACATCATCATGCCGAGCAGTGTCAACCACCAAGTGGCGAAGCAGATTTTCGACGAGGTGGCAGCCGACCACAACACCCTCAACGTGATGAAACTCTATGAAGAGTTGAGCAAGAGAATCCATCCCTCGCCCGATGGCATGACGATGCCGGGCAACCGTCCGCACCCCACAGCACCTGCCGCAACACCTGCACCTGCCACAACACCTGCACCTGCCACACCGCAGGCCACACCAGGCGCCACACCGCAAGCCACGACAGGGGCAAAGGGCGTGCAACAGGGCATGAATGCCCCATCGATGAAGGGTGCCACCCAACAGGGCGTCTACGCCCCTAAAGCCAAGGGTGTGACGGGCAAGAAGGGCGCCAAAAGTGCATACGCCTATCCCGTTGCGAGAAAGTCGAAAAAATCCTATGCCTACTATTACGGAGGAAAAGGCAAGAAAAAACGGTTCTAACCGTATCGTCCAATTCGTGACCCGAAAACAAAATTAATCTCAAATTATTTTGCTTTTTGACGCTTAAATCGTAATTTTGCCGAAAGAAAACAAAAAGATACAGATATGTTCAACACAATCATCGCACTAGTGGCATTCTTCGCCATCGCAATAATAGGATGGGGCGTGGCAGAACTGAAGTCAAAAGGCTGCCAGTATCAACAAAACGACGACGAAATCGCCGTCGACGAACAACTTGCCCAACAACTGCACAAAAACGGGTACCACGAACTCAACATCAAAGATGTCATCAAGAACATCAGCACGAAAGGTTTTAAAACCACATAAAAAAATCTCCTTGTCCAACGACAAGGAGTTTTTTTTGAGGTTCCGTCAACAAGCAAGACTGATAAGGGCTAAATGACAAAAACATTTTCCTTTCTAAATCGGCGGCAGGCGGGTGCGCGGGCTACGGTGGTGGAGTTTTATGCTTGTAGAGAGTTGTTGCCAACAGGTGTCGCGCTGAGTCTGCCATGGCGGTGCCATGGTGGGGGCAGAGATGGTGAACCACTCTGCGATGGCGGCAGCCTCCAGATACTCATAGCAGAGAATACGCCAACGGTCGAGATGCGACGGGGTGACAGAAGGTGGCACCCTCAACACCAAGTCGAAACATAGAGCGGGAGTGTCGTCGGTGGTGCTCTCCCATAGGAAAGGAGCGAAAAGACACCGCACACGTTGCAGCGCATGGCTTAGGGTGGTGTCGAGCCATGGTCTATCGGGTTCTACGATGGCCACCCTGTCGTAACAGGGTGTGCCGTCGTTTCTCACGCCATGGTAGGCGGTGACAAGGGCTACCCGTTCAAAGAGAAGGGTTTTGCTGAGATGAAGAATGGCGGTTTTCATGTTCTTTGAGGCGCGACTCGAAGTCGCCGAGTTTGGTTTTGAAATAGATACTCACGCCGAAGATGCCGCCGGCGTAGGTGAGCGCCTGGGCAACGTACCAGAGCACGCCATCGGAGATATCGCCATCGTTCCAGAAGAATGACAAGAAAGCGAGGACGATGCCGGAGACAATCATGGCAATGGCACTGGAGTATTGAATCCAATCCTTTATTTTCATTGGAGGTTTGAGGTTGAAGGTTGGAGGTTGGAGGTTGAAGGTTGATGGTTGATGGTTGGAGGTTTATCATGCTGCGGAGAACTTCCTGGGCGTTGTTACTTCACGCCTTTGGTATAGACCGTCTTGCCTTTGATGCGGTGGGCAGAGAGGAGTTGGAGGCGGTTGCCTGCTGCTCGATGTGAGACGTGGAGCCAGTCGGAGTTGTACTCATCGATAAGTTGGTCGTAGGGAAGGTGTAGGCGGATGAGGAGGTCACGCAGACGGCGGTTGTCCTCTGGGCGGTCGGAGACAGTGCGTATGTCGGCAGCCTGACCGCAGGTGTGCTGACTCCCCCTTGCGCCGCCCACGACGACATTGAGTTGAGGACTGCGGTAGCCACTGGTGACGATGATAGGTGCGCCCCACTCCTCACGCAGGGGGTCGAGGACGTTGGTGACGAGCCGTTGGAGAGCCGCCACGATGTCGGGCGTCGGTTTGTTGCTGATACCCATCCGCTTGGCGGTAGCACTGGCTGTCATCTCCTCAAGCGTAAAATACTTCGATTTCCATGTCGTAGCCATAGTCTCTGATGTTTATTGGTTCTATCACGATAATTTCTTTGTCTTCCATGAGGTTGTTATTTATTCTATCTGTCATTTGTACGGTATTATCATGAAATCCCTTACTTCCATTCTCTCGGTGACGGTGGCTCCGATTCTTGTGATTCTGATTTCGCCGTTTTCGCGGTCAATGCCATAGACGTTGAAAGCGTCCTGGGTCACTCCTACGTCGCCTCTCATCAGATCGCTCTGGTTGGCCCAGGCGGCATGGCTGGCATCGCCGTACATTCCAGTGCCGCAGACCACGCCAAGACACAACTGTGTATGCTGCGAATCGGTAGTCTTGACATAGTACCCTACATTGTCCTCATGGCGGTGACCAACCATATAGGCGATGAACTCGGTGCTTGCATCGCGTGAAGTGAAGTCGGCGGATACCGACACCGACTCGCCATTATCGGTGTACGCGATGGATACCGTGGTCTTGTCGATGAAGGCATCGACGATGGCTCTTATCGGGTGGCTGCCTACATACGTGCCGTTAGGCTCAAAGATATCACCATACTTCGGTGACGGCTGCATGAACTTTTCGTAGCCTTCGCTCGCCCTTACTGCATCTTCTGGTGAGTGCATCAGGATGATGACGCCATATCCCGTCGGAGTGGCTGCAAGGGTGTCGACGAACCATGAGAGTTGTGCCTGCCCGAGACCTGGATAACCGGTGGCGTAGTAGTCGATGGAGATGACGCGGATTTCCTTTGCGTCGAAATCCCTATACCAGTAGGTATGCGTTGTCGGTGTGTCGCTTGCTTCGAGGTAGCCGTTGTCATCGACAAGTGATTCCACGATGTCGGTGAATACATCCTCACCTGTGGCGATGTCCCTCTTGTCGTGGTTGCCAACGGCAAACAAGTAGTTTCCACACCCAGCCGACAGTACATTCTGGAATGTCGCTCCATGCGAATGGCTGTAGTTGCAAGTGTCGCCAGTGTTCACGATACCGTCCACACCGAGATACTTGGAGTATTCGATGAAGTTCTTCAGCCTTGCAGCATCGCCATGGACGTCTGACGTGTGGGTAAACGTCGGGATGTTATTGGGATTGCTCGCCTTGATGCCTGCGGAAGTGGTCGGGTCTATCAGCCTGCGCATGGCGTTCCTTGCGAAGTTCTCCATGTGGCCGTTGCGGTCGAAGAGGTTGCTCTCATCGTCATCGTAATATTCGATGGCTATCTGTCCGCTGTCTATCAGCGACTGGATGTATCCTTCCGTCATCTCCGCATCCCTCAGCGTGAACATGATGCGGTAGCATGATTCCGTTGAAGGCACGGTGTATGTATCCCCATCGAAGAACCATTTACCCCCAGTTCTCGGATTGATTGCCTCATCGGCAGAGCCGCCCTTTGAGTTATACATCCATACTTTGATGAAGAAGTCCTCCGACGGAGCCTTGAAGCGGAGTCTGCATTCCGGCTTCGGGAAAACTATCATATCATGCATGGCTGCCCTCGCGTCAGACTGCGTGCCGATGTTGCCGCTCGCATTGATGTAATATGGAATCAGTTCGCCGAGGATGAGCGGCTTCCAATGGGCATCTTTCTCTTCCGCTACGCTCTGGACTACGCCGTGCTTGTAATACTTCACGCCGTTCACTTCGGCCACAAGTTCCAACGGGTTGCCGTTGATGTCGTTGTCGAAGAAAGAGAATCGGATATACCCCTCTGCGTAATTGTAATTAGAGATGTCACGGTAACCTTTGGCCACATTGTCTACGCCCATGTTCCAAAAACTGACAGGCTGCTTGTTGCTGTCGTAGATTATCCCCTGCGCCACGGTATCGTTTACCTGCTGGCCGAAGTACCATATTGCTTTAGTACCTGGGCCAATCGGAATGAATTCCGTCAGCACATTGCACCCTGCGGCATTGGCAAGCACATACGATGTAGTCGATGATGCCGAGTAAGTGAGGCCGGGCAGATAGTTGGCCTTGTCACCGTTGACGGCTTCGGAGATGCCGAAGTTCTCACGGGCCTGCGCACGCTGTGACTCTGAAAAATACTGCGTCTTGGTTGACAGCAGAGAAGGTATCTCGTCGACGAGGTCTTTGGTCTTTGTCACCTTGCCTACATAGGTCGGTGTCCGGTCATCGCCCGAACCTGCAATTCCCCTGATATACATATAATGCGCATCATCAGGTGCGGTGAAGTAATAGGTATCGAGGTGGTCTTCGAGCCAGTTAATCCTTCCGCTTCCTGCGAAACCAGGGTCTCCTCCAGATGAATAGACAGGGGCGGCTTTCAAGAACTCTACGTTGCCCAATTTGTCATTAGGGAGGTTGTAATTTACCTTGAACGTGTCGCCGGGGTTGATTTCAAAGATGTATGAACTTCCTGTGGTGGCCTTTGCTGCCTGGCTCCACACACCGCTTGAGTTGATAATCCACCTTGAGACGAGGTAGTCACCGATGTTGATTTGTTCCAGGGAATTGATTCGGTCGTTGATGAACTCATCCGTGATGGCCTTCTGGGTCATCGTCTTGGTCTGCGACTGTCCGGTGGTGGTCTCCAGTGTGGTGAGGAAGTTCTGGGTGGTCTGGTCGTAGACGCTGGTTGCACCTTGTGGTCCCGTCGGGCCAGTTGCCCCGGTGTCGCCCTTCGGTCCCTGGGGCATCTGGTACTCCACTCCGTTCTTGTAGATTTTCTTTATTGTTGCCATGGTTGTTTGGGTTGATAAGGGGATAAAGGTTTTGCCATTACCCCCTTTGTTGTTGTGTTTCTAAATGACTGGTGTGGTGGAAGCGTCGGGCTCTGCTGCGTAGGGGTCGTACTTGCCGTTGATGCTGACTTCCACGTTTTCGTACTGACTTGTTGTCCGGCAGAAGAATCTTGCGATGACGTGCGTGACACCCTGTGGGAAGACGTTGTTGTCGGCGAAGGTGATGGTGGGTCTTCCTGCCGACTGCTGGTATTCGATGAAGAAGAATTTCCTTGATGAAGGAATCGCCGCGAATGTATTGTGCCTGAACAGGATTTCCTTGCAACTTTCCGGTGCAAAGAGGAAATCATGGACATCATCCTTGACAGCCGGAGTGTTGAACTCGTTGTCCTCGAAGATGAAATGCTCTGCTCCGTATCCGTCGTAGGAGATGGTTTCGAGCAGTGGTGCATTGATGGTGTTCTGCTTGAAGAGGAAAGTCTCTATCGGAATGCTCCATGCTCCTGAAGTGAACTTGATGCTGAGCACGTTGTTGATGTTGACCGTGTCGTCGTAGGCAATCATCGGCGTGTAGTCGTAAGACCCTGCGCTTTCAGGATATGTGCGCTGGTTCCAGTATGCCGTGATTTCCTGCTTGTTGACGGTGTACTCGTTTCCGAAGTAGAGCCTCTCTACCGGCATGTGCTCTGCGGTGTATCGTCCAGGCACGCACACACCTTTGCCCTTTGTGATGCCAAAGTAAGTGTGGTCGTTGGTGAGTTTGGCGAGGTTGCGGAACGTGTTGTTGCAGCAGAAGAGTTGGGTGACGCTTGCATAGAGGTCGTAGACGTAGTGCGACGCGTTGGTGCGTGTGGTCACTCCCTGGGCGTTGGTGTAGTCGAAGCGGTTCTGCGCTGCGATGAGGTCGCTGACAGTGTTGTTGAGGAAGTATACTCTTGAGAACTCGGCGAGCAGTGCGGTGTAGTATGTCGATGACGATGCCCTTGCCAGTCCCTTCTTCCCCTGGAAGGTGTTTCCTGCCATCCACAACGGACATGAGGTGTATGCTTTCAGCGTGTCGTATTCGCCTGCGTTCTCGTTGGCTGTTCCGAGCGACACGCCCATTCCAATCATCGGTGTGGTGAGCGCGTTGCCCACGGTGTTGCCGATGAACCGGAACGAGTTTTTGAAGAGCACGTTGGCGACGTTGTTCTGGAGCGCCGGTATGGTGTTTCCCTGCCCATCATCCTCATCCTGTGTGTAGGTGCGGAAGTACGAACTTCTCTTCGACCATCCCTGGAAGATGGCATTTGCCCCCTCGAACTCATTGTCCTGGAAGAGCACGTCGCCTACGCAGTTGTTCTCGACGAGGATGCCGTCTTGGTCGAGCGGCGACTGGTCTCTTGCCACGAAGGTGAAGTGCTTGCCTGCTGTGCTTGAGGTCAGGAACTTGCACCCTGTGACGATGACCTGGTCGATGCCCAGCACTGCATCGATGCAGAAAGCATAGTAGCCTTGGTTGTTGGTGGTCTCGAAGACAGCCTTGTTGAGGTTGAGCGAGTGACGGGTATAGAAGAAATGCGACGTCGTGGAGAATCCGCCCGTTGCCACTCCGTTCACTTCTCCGTCGATGATGAAGTCCTTTTCGATAGGTATGCCGTTGTCGACCAACGCGGCAGAGAGACTTGACACCCACGCATCGCGCTTGATGTAATAGACTTGGTCGAGGTGCAGTCCTGCACAGTCGGCATAGTCGCCCGTTGCCTTGCAGAGTTCGGCGAGGAGGTTGGTGTTGTATGTCTTCGCCGCCGAGGTGTTTCCCGGCTTGAAGTAGACATCGGCTGTCTGCCCTGAGCCCTCTGCTGCCACCTCGTAAATCTTCATGCCCACTGGCAGGTTGTCGGCGAGCGGTGTGAGCGTGAGCGCATTCTTGACATCGTTTGTGGTGATGTCCTCCGGGTCTTTGTTGATAACCACAGTTCCTACGTTCCCTACGCTCGGGTCGAATGGCACTGGGTCGTCGGGGTCGGGTTCTGGCTCCGGGTGATATGACTTCACCTTGTCGTCGAGTGCCTTGAGCATCTGGAAGAGTGCGGCGATATTGCCTTCACTGTCTTCCAGTCGCTGCGCCACGTTGGGGATAACGTCCTGCTTTTGATTGAGCGCCTCCGCAATGGCTTGGTTCTCGACGGGATTCTGCGAGTTGGGGTTGAGTTCTGGGTCGATGGTAAAACTGCCACCAGGTGCCACCTGTCTGCTCTCTATGGCCTGGATACGGAGCATCAGCGCACTGTCGGCCTGCTGTCGCAAGCGAGCCTCCTCATGCAATGCCGACAGGCGCGCCTGTCGCTCGTCCGCCATCGCGGCATCTATGAAATCGGTAAGTCCATACACCGTCGAGACACTCACCGCCCCATTGGCCAGTTTCTCTGCCGTCACCGCGCCATTGGCGATTTTTTCGGAAGTTACTGCCCCATCGGCGATTTTTTCCGTAGTCACCGCGCCATCGGCGATATTCTCTGTATGGATGAAGACCCCGTCGAGGAGGAGTTGTGCCGTCCACTGGCCATCAGGCGTGCCGTTGTGATCGGTATCGGTGGCATGGTTCCACATCAGCGCACTGAGGAAGCGCACCGTGATGCCTCCGAAAGCCTCATAACGGCCAGGAGTGGCAGCCAGGTAGAACACGTTGTGGTCGGAGGGCTGCATGGGATTGGTCATGTCGGGATACGCCACGCCACCGAAGACATAGCCGGCTTCCGCTATGTCATCGACCACAGCCTTAGCATGGTCGTAGGCAGCAAGGTCGAACGTCCCGCCAAGCGCCACGTCGGCTGCCACACATTGCCAGGAGCCCGGTGTCTCACAGTTCCAGAGGGCAGGCTGCGATGAAGTGCCCACCAAAGCCCAGTCGCCGCGTTGTGGAAAGCGGCACGCCTCTACGAGGGCGTCATAAGAGGAGAAGAGTCCTCTGTCGTGTCCCCGCAGGTGTCGGCAGATGAGGTCGCCCTCTACCAGGAGGTCGCGTTTCACCACGGCGTTCTGCATCACCTTTAGGCGTCCGCCCACGGTGAGGTCGTTGGAGATGGCCACATCGCCCTCTTGGTGCAGCAGTCGGTAACTGTCGGTGTTCTCAAAGACATCCGACCGCCAGTTGCCTTGTACGGCATCCCAGTAATAGGGCACTGCTCCGATATGGAGGTATTCCCCTGGGTGGCCACCTTGGGGAAAGGCATGCCATACGGCAGCCATGCTGCCGAAGCATCCCAAGTGATAGATTTTGTGTTTCATGATAGAAGATATTGATGAAAGACATCAGGATTCTTAGAGACTAGCGAAAGCCACATACGACTGACGTGTGAGTGTGGCAATGCGGTCGATGATGTCGTGGTAGAGCAACGGTGGAAGACTGATGGCACCCTCATGGAGTCGTGGAACAGGCAGATAGAGTGCTTTGGCGAGGGTGACTCCCGCGCCGCCCTGTGAGGAATAGAGTTCCACCGCCAATCCCAAGGGAGTGGTGACAATGGCGGCGACAGGACGTTCGGGATTTCCCCTGACTGCAGGAAACCTGCTCGACTGCCACTGGTATTCCACATCGTGGGCGGTGATGATTTTGGCGTCGCGCCGCCAGTCGCTCATGCGGATGACAAGGAGTCGGAGGAAATCGTCGGGGAGCAACAACATGGCCATCCCCACGCCGGGAGCCTGTTGCCATGCCACTCCCCCACGGAGAGGCACGCCGGTGCCGAGTCGGTGGAGAGGGGCTTCCTCGATGACCTGCCGTGCCCCCCACTCCACCTGCGAAGAGATGATATCGGCGATGGTGCGTGCTCCCCTGTCGTTGACGGTGATGAGCGGCTCGTCGGCATCGTCGAGGTCGAGCCTGACGCTCACATCGTGGATAATCTGATGAATGGAGTATTTCATGGCGCGGAACAGATGAAGTAGATGGTGTCGGGATTGGGCTGCGAAGGGAGTTCTTCGACAAAGGCGACAGATAGATGGTCGGCGGCGAGGGTCTCGAGGGCATCGGCACGCTCTTCAAGCAGCGATGCACGCTCTTCGAGCACTGTGGTGCGCTCTTCAAGGTGTGTGGTGCGCCCCATTCCCCGTGAGAGGAAGGGGGTGCGGCGTTCTTTTTGTTCTCTTTCTTTCCAGGAGGTCATTTTTTGGGGGGATTTATGGGGGTTATGGGCGGGATGGGCATTGTGGGTGATGTGGGCGATTTGGGCGATGTGGTGCTTTAGGGTGAATGGGAGCCAGGGGTGTTGAATGTGACGGTATAGCCTTGTTCTTGGGCAACGCATTCTATTTGCTCCTTGTAGCGTATCTTGGAGTAAGAGGTGCCAAACTTTTCGGCGAGCCATGCTCTGGCATCGTTTACTGAACAGAAAGTGATGGACTGTGGCTGGTCATCGGCACGCTCTTCGGTATCGGCAGTTGGCAGTGGTGGGGTGTCATCGACACGTCCCAAGATGACGAGGGTACCGAAGAAGCGGTGCGACTCAATGGCGTCTTGCAACCGTGTGTCGGAAGTGGTGAAATAACTACCTCCGAGAGTGAGTGGCACGAAAGAGACATGCGTCCACTTTCCTGCCACACACACATTGAAGCAGACCTCTGTGTTAGAGATATAGGTCTTGGTCATGGTATAGATTATCTTTTTATCCCTAATTGGAGAATGATTCTTTTATCCCGAAAGGCCGGTACAAGCAACAAACAGGACACTTCTCCGAGATTTAAATAGGTGTAGCGAGGCGCAAACGGGCATGGGCCTTGGCATAACGCAGGTAGAGGCAACTGATTTCCTGCAGCACGACGGCATCGGTATTGCGCACGCCAGCCTTCTTCAGGTCGAGGATGTTGCGGCTCCACGACAGGTGTGTCTTCTTCGTCAGGAACTCAGGGTCGAGGGCGAAGGCGTAGTCGGCCATACCGTTGAGGTCGAAGAGTTCATGATGGATGGCGAGGATTTCGCCGAAATCAGTTTCCCAACTCTTGAACTTCAGGTTCCACACCTCCACGGTGTCTTTCAGGCGGAACTTGTCGCTGTCGATTTTCGAAAGAGCGGCGAGGAAGTCGGAGCCACAGAACATCACCTTGCGCTTGTTGCCGATGCCGGTGCCCACGAAGAGGTCTTTGGAGATGTCGACGAGATCTTCATCGGAGATGACGGCACAGCCCTTGCTGCCGTTCCATGTACCCACCTCGATATCCTTTCCTGCCTGCCACCAGATGCCCTTGGTGAACCACTGCGACATACCGTCTTTCACCGAATGGTTGACAACGTTCATGTCGCCGAAGAGATAGGAGTTCTCCATGGCCAGGCGCATGTCGTAGATACTGTCTTCCTCCAGGTCGGAGAAGCCCCAGTTCACTTCCTTGGCGGCAATCTTGTCGAGAGTCGACTGCTCAATCTGGGCCATGAAGTTCTGGCAGTATTGCAGTTCCGAGGTAGGGATGTTGTTGAAACGTCCGGTCTGCACGTCGAGTTCGCCGCACGACTTGCCCATGCGGATGAGCACGGTGCCGTTGTTGAGGGCGGGCACACCGATGTTCTGGCCATTGACAGCATTGCCGTTGACGGCGAAGACGATAGGCTGGCCATCGGAAGTCTTGCCGCAGACACACAGTTCCAAATCGGGTGTCTTCGCGTCGTTGGCATTGTATGCCACCCCCTTGTGGTTGTTGATGGCCTTCACGCCTACCACGCGGATGGTGTCGTCGAGGGTGAACATATCGGGGTCGGCCACTTGGATGGCAGTAGACACGCCATTGCTTGAGGAGACAGCCTGGGTGAGAGTGGTCTTCACCGGACGGGTGCCCACGCTGTAATACTTCACTTCGAACGACGAGGCGTGCTGGCTATGGGCATAGCGTGAGATCTGGTCGACGGGAGTTGCCATGGGGCGGATGCGGGTGATGCGCTCGTCGATGTCTTTCTGGTACATCTCGCTGTCGGCATCAGCGCGCCCGAATGTCTCGGTGAGGATGCCGGCGGGATTGTCGGGATGAGTGGCGGCAGCGCCTGCTGCGGTGTGGTGCTCTGTGGTGCCCTTGTAGAGTTCGTGGCCGGAGTTGGTGATACCGGCATCGGGCAGTGGTGATGATGTTGTACTCATGATAGTTGGATGTTAATCAATAAATGTGTTTACTTTTCACGCTGCAAAAATAGCATCCAACCAAAGGGATTTCATGGCATTTTCGTATGGACGAGAGAATTTTTTGGATTTTATAGTGACTATAGATACTATAGATACTATAGATACTATAGATACTATAGAAAAAAAGCCTCCCGCTGTGTGCAGCGGGAGGCTTTAGGGTATATCGGGGGTTATTGCCCTGATACTTGAGGTTATCTACCAAGGATGACGTTGATGATACCTGACACGTCACTCATGTTGATAAGACCATCGCCATTGTAGTCTGCATTGACAAAGGAGAATGGCGACGGGTTCTTAGCCAGCACATAGTTGATGATGGTAGTTATATCACTCACGTTGATAAGACCATCGTCGTTGGCGTCACCGAGCAAGGCGGCGGTGCCCTTCTCCACGGTCACCTTGAAGGTGGAGTTGGTTGGGTTGATATGCATGCGGCCAGTGGTGATGAAGTCAACATTCTTGATGCTTCCCGTATACTCACCGGGTCTGAGATTATCAGCAGCCTGGAGGGTAAGGGTGACCAAGGCACCCGAATTGCCGGTGATGGTTGCCAGATCCGTAGCGATGCCACAGATGTTATACTGATTGGCAGCAGGATTTCCCACCACGATGGTGCCTGCGTATCTGGCGGTAGCCTTGGCTTCGACCAGTGTGATTCCCTCGGGCAGTTCCAAAGTAAGGCTGAAGGCCGTAAGGTTGGTGTGGGTATTGGTTAAGTCGATGGTCACCGTGGCGGTCTCTCCCGCCGTGATGGTGAAATCATCGATTTTCACACTCTCAGCCTTTGAGGTATAGGCAAGGCTCAGCAGAGCCATAGCCAGGAATATGATTTTGTTTCTCATTGTTCGAAGCATTGATTATTTGATAACTACTTTCTTGCCATTGAGGATATAGACACCCTTTGTAGGATGGTCGACGCGCATACCATTGAGGTTGTAGTATACACCATCTTCCACTGCCTTGCGGCTGTCGCCCATGACCTGGGCAATACCTGTTGGCACGGCGAAACCGATGTTGTCGAAATGGTGGGTGGCACCGTCGGCGGTGATGAACTGGATGTTCTCTGCCACGATTTCATCCAAATCGGGATTACCGGCGAGGATATTGATGACCGAACCGTCGATACCTTCAAATGGCTTGTTGACGAACGAGATGGCAACGAAGCGGTAGGTGTTGTCGCCTATCTTGTTGTAGACCATCTGATGGCCCTTGAGTCGCTCGGAGAGTTGAACAAGTTCTACCTCGGAGAGTTCGGGCAGGGTAAGGTCGAACTGGAAGGCGGTATAGGGCACCTCGCTGTCGATGCAGAGCGAAAGCACATTGTTGATGTCCTTGGTGAGGGTAACCGTCTCCTCCACATCCATGCGCGGAGCGTAATTGATGTTGGGAGCAGCCTCGCCATTGGCAATCATGTTCACCAGGATGACGGCATCAGACGTGGTGATCTCTTCGTCTTCATTGAAATCGGCGAGAATCTTGTCGAAGGAAGCAGCAGGCTGATTGACGATATATTTCACGATATCCACAGCATCAAGCATGTCGGCAAGGCCGTCACCATTGACGTCGCAGTTGGGATATTCGATGATTTTCTCGAAGGAGCCCCATACGGCATGCGATGCATAACTCTCTTTCGAGAGCACAGGTACATAGAGGCGGGTGCCGGTGAAGTCGTATTCATTGAATGCCCATTGCTCTACGTCGAGGGCATTGCTCCATGCCACCTTCACTGTCTTCAGTGCGGTGCATCCTTTGAAGTTGTAATTGGCAACACTGCCAACAGAGGCTGGCAGACTGAGGAACTCCAGCGATGAGCAATACTCCAGAGCGCCTTCCTCGAGCGTGTTCAGGTTCTTCGGCAACTTCAGCGAAGTGAGGCCGGCAGCACCACAGAAGGCATAGCCCTTGATGGTCTTCACTGACTCGGGAACGGTGTATCCACCTTGCTTGCCTGCGGGATAAGCCACGAGTTGAGTCTTGTTGATATCGAAAAGCACACCATCCTCTACCACGTACTTGGTGTTGCCTTCTGCCACGGAGATGCCGGTCAGCGAGGTACAGTTGGCAAACACGCCCATACCCACGGTAGTGGTGGCTGCGGGAATCTGTATCGACTTGAGGCTCGAGCACTCACCGAAAGCACCCTTGGCGATGTTGGTGATGGTCTTCGGCAGCGTGATTTCCTCGAGTGCTGTACAACCCCTGAAGGCTTCGTTAGTAATGCCGGTGAGTCCGGTGAAGTATTTCAGTTCATTGAACTTGGTGATTGTCGTGTTGCCCTTGAAGTAGTCGCTGAGCCTATAGGCCTGCTTGGCCTCTGCCACGGTCAGTTCTTGATCGCCGTCGGTGTCCCAGTATGCCAAACAGATACCTTTCACGTTGGCATCCTCGAAGTCGATGATAGAACTGTCGATGAGATACTCGTCGATGCGGAAGTTCTTCCATACTGCGGCTTTCTTGTATTTGTTCAGGCTGCCCTTAGGCACGCTGAGTGCGCAGTTGCTCACGTCGACACCCGAGAAGGTGTTGGTAGGAACGGTGAGCGGATTGGTCCATTCCACTACCACGGAGTCGAGGGCTTCGCAGGCACGGAAGGCGTTGGGACCGATTTCGAACACGCCGTCATGGAGCACGAGGGTCTTGAGTTGCTGCACCATGGTGAAGGCATCCTCACCAATCGTGGTGACACTCTCGTCGAGCACATACTCGATGCCGATTTCCTTGGCAGCGGGGAACTGCAACATGGTGTCGCCGTCCTTATTGAAGAGCACACCATCGATAGCCTTGTAGTTGGCATTGGCCTCATCGACCTTGAAGTAAGTCAGTTTCTTACAGCCCTTGAAGGCACCAGTGCCCACCTTCGTGATATTCGAGGAGATGGAAGCACCTGTCAGGCCCGTGTTGTAGGCAAATGCGCTGTCACCAATCTCGGTGAGGGCGGGCAGACGGTTGAAGGTGCTGAGGGCAGTGCCCTGGAAAGCACTCTTGCCAAAGCGTGTAACGCTCTCGGGCATGGTGATGGCAGTAAGGGTAGAGTTCTTGAAGGCTTCGTCGCCGATTTCAGTGAGGGCAGTGAAATACTGCAACTCATTGAAGGTGGTGATAGGCTTGCCTGTGAATGTAGTACCGAGGTTGCCTACCAGTGCAGCCTCCTCGTAACTGATATGGCTGTCGCCATCGGTATCCCAAGCCTCTACAGCGAGTTGCTCTACGAGCAAGTCTTCGAAGTGGATGAGGGTGGCGTCATAATCTTCCATGCTCGTCTCCTTGTAGAGAGCGAAGAACTTCCATCCGTTTGCAGTCTCGTAGCGGCTTGTGGTGCCCTTCGGTACGAAGAGGATGCCAGTGATTTGTCCGCTGGCGAGTTCGCCTGCGTTGGAGAAGGTGTTGTCGTTGATCGACAGCGGGGTGTTGCGTGCCACCTGACACTTCACGCCAGCGGGCATGCCGTTGAAGGCCTTTTGGCCAATGGAAGTGACGGTGCTGGGGATATTGATGCTCTGCAGGTTGCCGCAACCCGAGAAAGCACCCTCGCCGACGGTGGCTACCTTCGGACCGATGTCGATGCTCTTCAGACCTGTACAGCCTTCGAAGCCATAGTCACCTATGGAGGTAATCTCATTGAAGGTGACCGATGTTATCTTTGTTGCGCCACTGAAAGCGTAGGGATAGACAGCCTTGATTTCTGCCGAAGGATTGAAGTCGGTCTTTGACTTAGCAGCCGGGTAGGCGATGATGGTGGAGTAGTCGTAAGAGAAGAGGGCGTCGTTGGCCACCTTGTAATATGAGTTGCCTGCCTGTATCTGGAAGTAGGCAACTGAAGTACACATTCCGAATGCACCCTCGCCGATGGAGGCCACATTCTTATAGAGGTATACCCTGTTGAAGGTCTTACAACCGTAGAACGCTTTCTTGCCGATGGTGACAAGGGCGACAGGCAGCATAGGCCTGTTGAGATTCTCACAACCCTCGAAAGCACTCTCACCGATAGTGGTGACAGAAGAAGGCATAGCGATGGTGGTGAGCGCCGTACAGCCCTTGAAGGCGTTGTTGCCAATCGTCTTGAGCGAAGTGAAGTACTGCAACTCTTCAAACGTTGTGATTTCGGTGTTGCCTGTGAAGGCACTGCCCAGGTCGGTCACAGCCTTGGCCTCCACACCGTTGATTTTGCCGTCGCCATTGGTGTCCCACTTCGACACGCAGATGGCCTCTACCTTAGAGTCGGCAAATACAAGGTTGGAATACTGGTCGCTGAACTCCACTGTAGTACCGAAGTCTTTCCACACTTCAGCAGCCTCATAGAGTGCCTGTGTTCCCATCGGCACGTCGAGTTTGGCATTAGCCACGTCGACACCTGCGAAGGTGGATGCGGGCACTGCGAGCGGTGATTCCCAATACACCTTCACCTCGTTGAGTGCTGTACAGTTGCCGAAGGCGTTCTCGCCAATGCTCTTCACCGAACTGTAGATGCTCACGACGGCAAGTCGTGATGCACCGAGGAATGCCTCGGGAGCGATGGTTGTCACACCATCGGGTATCATGATGTTGGTGTAATTGTTATAGGCTGGGAACTGTATCAGTTTGGTGTGGTCCTTGGTGAAGAGGGAGTTGAGCGAACTCACGTAATTGGTGTTTTCTGCATCCACGGTGATGGCGGTGAGTTTAGCACACGACTTGAGCACACCATTGCCGATGGTCTTCACCGATGCAGGCACGTTGAAGGTCTTCAGGCTGTTGCAATAAGCGAAGGCGTTGGCACCAATCGATACCACCGAGCCAGGAAGAATGATGCTGCTCAAGGTGCTGTTGGCAAATGCCTCTGCAGGGATGGAGGCGAGGCTGGTGAAATACTGGAACTCGTTGAAAGTGGTAATCTCCTTGCCCTTGAACAGTGTGCCGATGCTGGTAACTGCTGCTGCCTCGTCGTAGGTGATATAGCCGTCGTGGTCGTTATCGAAGTTGGCGACGCAGATATCACGCACGGTCTCATCCTGGAACTGGATGATCTGGGCGGCATAGTCGGCAATGGTTCCCTCCTCGATGAAGTCGAACCACTTCCAGCCAGTGGCATTCTGATAGGCACTTTTCTTGCCCTCTGGCACGAACAGACGACCGTTGATGCCCTCTGTGACAGGGTTGAAAGTAGAGAATGTGCCGTCGGCGATGGAAAGTGGGGTATTCCAACTCACCTGGGCACGAATGCCCTGAGCCACTCCCTTGAAAGCGTTGGCACCAATCTGTGTCACGGTCTCAGGGAAGATGACGGTGTAGAAGTTCTTACAGCCCTCGAAGGCATGGGCACCGATGCGGGTCACGTTATTGAGTGTGACAGAATTGATGTTCTGGTTGCCGGCAAAGGCATAGGGTGCTATTTCCACCACTTTGGTGGCTACGGAATAGTTCTTGGTGGAGTTTCCGGCAGGCACGCAGTAGAGGACTGAACCGTCTTTCGAAGACAGGCAATAACCCGAGAAAGAATAAGCAGGGTTGGTGGAAACACCTGAGATTCTTGCTAACGATGTACAGTTGGCAAATGCTCCTTCACCGATGTCAGTGAGTTTGGCATTGATATAGACAGAAGGTATCTTGGCACAGCCATCGAAAGCATGGTCGCCAATCTTGACGAGTGCGCCAGGCAATGTGAGACTCTCGATATTGGCACAGCCATAGAAGGCTTTCTCGCCAATGGTGGTCAACTTCGCCTGCAAGGTGATAGAAGCGAGGGCGTCGCAACCTACGAAGGCTTCCTTGCCAATGGAGGTGAGTTCGGAGGGCAGCATGATGGTCTGGAGCGACGAACAGCCCTTGAAGGCATTCATGCCCAGTTCTGTCACACCACGGAACGAACGCAACTCATTGAATCGGGTAATTTCGGTATTGCCCACGAAGAAACCGCTGATATCTTCAACAGCCATGGCCTCACGGTAAGTGAGTTCGCCGTCGTTGTTGGTATCCCAGTTCTCCACGCAGATTGCTTTCACCACGGGATCCTCGAACTGCATGACAATGTCGACATTGTCGGAATATTCGCGAATCTCGCCGAAATCCTTCCACACGTCGGCAGCAGCATAAGCGTTCTTGTAGCCTTTGAGCACGCGGAGCACCACGCCACTGAGGTCTACATCTTCGAACACATCAGAGTCGATAGCCAGCGGCGTAGTCCATTGCACTGTGACTGTCTGCAGGTTGGTACAACCTTGGAAGGCATATTCGCCGATAGAGGTAATCATGTTGGGGATGGTGACGGTCTTCAACGACGTACATTCGCTGAAAGCCTCTTCATTGATGGTGGTCACTTTGTAATAAAGACCATTGTAGTAGACTCTCCAGGGAAGCACCAGATTGACGGGCCCGGAGACATCATCACTCCCCGTCCCCACGTTAGGATTCTGAGGACTGTTGCCGTCAGTGAAATAAGATTTATCCCAGCCTGCCACCATCACCGTGCGGTTGGTACGGTCGGTGATGTTGTATCCGATACCGTCGACGACAATGTCGTAGGCGGAGACCACGGACACAATACAAACTGACATAAAAGTTAGCAGTAATCTTAAATGTCTCATAAAAAAATAAAGTTAGTATTTATCAATCAATTATTATCAGGGGTCTTTGGGCTACACATTAATATATATGCAAGCCAAAATTTTAAAAATCCCTCCTTTGCCTTAGAGTACCAAGGACCGAAGGAGGGATATGTGTCTATCGTCGAAGCACGATTACTTCACAACGACTTTCTTACCGTTGACAATATAGATGCCTTTTTGTGTGGGCTGGTTCACACGCATACCCGAGAGTGTGTATGACTCAGCGTCGGCTTCCTGAGCATCGATAGTGCTGATGCCAGTGGTCTCCTCGAAGAGGAAGCCCTCAGCAGCAGAACCTGCATCCTCAATATAAGCCTTGTACTTGGGAATCTCCACACCTGCCTGGCAGCGGTAGAAGCCCACGCCGTCGGTCTTGCTGGCCAGGGCGAAGGTGCTGCTTGTAGCAGTATAGGCAGCAGCAGCAGTGCCAACGAGGATGTTGGTAGCAGGAGCGGCAGCCTCAGCGGCACCCTTCAGGTTGTAGGAACCTGCTGCAGCCTCGATGATGACAGGAGTCTCAGCGGGAACAGAGGTCACCTCGGCACGCTGTACGAAGCCATTCTCCACGCCAGTGGCTACAGAAGCCTTGAGGCCAGTGCCGGCGAAGTCGAGTGCTGTAGGCCAACTAAGGGTGGCATAGCCTGGAGTACCCACAGTGAGTTTTGCAGCGAACTCCACAGGATTCTGAGTCTCTTCGGGGAAGACATCCTGAGAAGGTGTAGCGATGGTGGTGAACATCAGACGGGTATCCTCACCAGTAAAACCATCGAGATAAGGCTTGTTGACCACACCAATGTTACTTACTCCTAAAGGAGTCTTGTCGGTGGCGGAAACCTTTATCTTCATCACCGGCTCAGAAGTTCCCAAGGGGAAGCCGACATCCTCGGTGGTATGATAAACTGTTACGGCCAAGACATTTTCTTCCTCTTTATAGCTCACATCCACGGTAGCCTCAAGTTGTTCAAGACTGCAATCAGGAATCAAGGCAAAATAACTGGGTTTCAGTTTGCTACCATAAGCCTTCAAAGGCACGTAACCCTCGGGAAACTGAATCCAGAAGTTAGCAGCCCTCAGATTCAACTCATTTGCTGCACTAACATTGAACACGACGTTAAGCTCTTGCCCCACGCTCTCCACAGGATTTTCAATGTCGAATACCATGTTGTCGCCAACCGGGACAATGGTGATGCTTTCCTGTGCGGACGCAAAGCCTGCCGTAAGCAGCATGGCAATTCCAAGTAAAAACTTTTTCATGATAATTTCTGTTTTTGTTATTTTATTGAATTTATTGATTGTCTAACTGTGAAACGTCAATGGGGTGATAAGAATCATAGAAGAAAACGCGATGCGGGGGAATACAGACATGTCACGTCACCCAGCAAATCCTGCCAACAGGTGCCAAGTGATGTGTTTGAAAATGTCAATAATTCCTTTCGCATGTTGTTATTCTATAAAAAATCTCCGAATCATCAATTATAATACGTATGAGGGATAGAGACCAACCCATTCAGGCAGTGCCTCTCCTCACACTAACGCATTGGTTTTGATGACGGATGAAGCAGGTCTGATATCTACTTTGGTGCAAAAGTAGAAATTATTTTTGAAAAAACCTACATTTGCACGAAAACTTTTGGCTAAAAACCACTGAAATAAGGGTTTAAAGATAATATTTAACAATATTTAATATTTCATGGCGGTTTCTGATAGTCGATAAAGACCTTAGTGGCCTTAGTTTTTTAGGGGCATATTTAGGGGCTCAAAGTGTTCTGAGCCCCTACCCTGTTGTAAGTGTCAGCCATTTAGCGCTGCTCGTCGAAGGGGAAGAGTCCGTAGAGTTGCGCGTCGATACTGTCGGTGATTTTCTTGAAGTCGGAGGGGTTGCTTTCAAACTTGCAGGTGTCGCCGTCGACGATGATGAGATGGCCCTTGTAACCCTCTATCCAATCCTCATAGCGCTTGTTGAGTCCCTGAAGGTAGTCGATGCGGATAGACTTCTCGAACTCGCGCCCGCGCTTGGATATTTGAGCCACGAGATTGGGGATGGTGGAGCGGATGTAAATCATCAGGTCGGGCAGGCCAACAAGCGATATCATCAGGTCGAAGAGGTCGCTGTAGTTGTCGAAGTCGCGGTCGCTCATCATCCCCATATCGTGCAGGTTGGGCGCGAAGATACGGGCATCCTCAAAGATGGTGCGGTCTTGGATGATATATCCTTTGCTCTTCGATATTTCCACGACTTCTTTAAAGCGTTTGTTGAGGAAATATATTTGGAGGTTGAACGACCACCGTTCCATGTCGGCGTAGAAGTCGTCGAGATAGGGGTTGTTGTCTACGGGTTCAAAACGTGGCTCCCAGCCATAGCGTTTGGCGAGCATTCTGGTGAGTGTGGTCTTGCCACTTCCGATGTTTCCGGCTACTGCGATGTGCATTTTTAGATTAAAGATGAAAGATGAAAGATGAAAAATGAGATGAAAGATGAAAGATTGGCTTACTGATTGGGGAACAGTCCGAAGAGGTTGGCATCGATGCGCTCTATGATTTTGGCGAGATCGGCCTTTCGGTTGAGGAAATCGATTTCGTCGACATTCACGGTGAGCACTTTACCCTTGTATTGCTGGTAGATGAAGTCCTCGTAGAGCAAGTTGAGGTTCTTCAGGTAATCGAGTTGCATGAGTTGTTCATAGTCCCTGCCCCGCCGCTGGATGTTCTGCACGAGATGGGGTATAGAGGCCTTGAGATAGATCATGAGGTCGGGCACCTTGACGACAGTCATCATCGACTCGAAGAGTTGCATGTAGCAGTCGAAGTCGCGGTCGTCGAGGTTTCCCATGGCATGGTTGTTGGCGGCAAAGACATACACCCCCTCGAAGATGCTGCGGTCTTGGATGACGGTGACATCCGACTGTGCGATGTCGAGGAGGTCGCGGAAGCGCTGCTTGAGGAAGAATACCTCAAGGGCGAACGACCATCTCGGGATGTCTTTGTAGTAGTCGTCGAGATAGGGGTTATGGTCGACGGGCTCAAATTTCGGAACCCATCCATAATGCTTGGCGAGCAAATTGGTGAGCGTGGTTTTTCCGCTACCTATGTTTCCAGCGATGACGATATGCACGGTTAAGAGAGTGTTAGTGGCACAATTTTTGTGCGAGGATAGATAGTGCAAAGATAAAGAAAAAATCTGAAAGCAAAAATACAAGGAAATGTTTTTTTGCTGATTTTTCAAAAACCATCCCAATTGCTTTGCCATTTGAACAAAAAAAGGTAATTTCGCAAAAATATAGAAAATACATACAGGAAAGAAAATGCAGAAAAAGACCATTCCTGTCATCGGCATGGCCTGTTCGGCCTGCTCTGCCAATGTGGAGCGCCACCTGCGGTCGCTCGACGGCATCGTCGCCGCCTCGGTGTCGCTGCCCTCGCGCACAGCACTCGTAGAATGGGATGAGAGCCGCATCAGCCTCGACGACATGAAACGCGAGATCAGTGCCATCGGCTACGACCTCGTGATAGAAGCCGACCGCAGCGCGGCAGAGATAGAGCACCGCGGATTTGTGTTGCTCAGGCGGAAAGTCATCGTGTCGTGGGCGATAGCCCTCCTGGTGATGGCTATCACCATGGGATGGATAACGGTGGGAAATCGCGACGTGGCGAACCAGACCGCCATGCTGCTCGCCGCCTTCAACCTGGTATATTGTGGGCGGGAGTTCTATGCGCGGGCCCTGCAACAACTACGGCACCTCACCGCCTCGATGGACACCCTGGTGGCACTGAGCACCGGCATAGCCTTCGTCTTCAGCGTGGTGAACACCTTCTGGGGCGACCGGCTGTGGGGCGACCGCGGCATCGCATGGCACACCTACTACGACTCCTCGGTGATGATTATCACCTTCGTGCTCACCGGACGACTGCTCGAGCACCACAGCCGTAAGTCCACCGCCGCAGCCATCAGCCGCCTGGTGGGCATGCGTCCCAAGACAGCACGCCTCTATCAGGGAGAGGTGACCGCCGACGACGGCACCACACGGGCCGTGACCGAGGAGGTGCCCATTGCCACCATCAGCCGTGGCGACGTGATAGAGGTGATGGCTGGCGAGAAAATCCCCGTCGACGGCACGGTGACCTGGGCAACGAGTTTCATGCTCGACAGTGGGGCATGGGTAGACGAGGCGATGATTACCGGTGAACCCGCGCCAGTGCTGAAGGAACGCGGGTCGACGGTTCTCGCCGGTACGGTGGTGAGTCAGGGACGCCTGCGGATGCGGGCAAAGAAGACCGGCGACGACACCACCCTCGCCCAGATTATCCGTCTCGTGGAAGAGGCACAAGGGAGCAAGGCTCCCGTGCAGCGCGCCGTCGACAGGTTGGCAATGGTCTTCGTGCCCGCTGTGGCACTGGCAGCCCTCGCCACCTTCCTCATATGGTGGGCCGTGGAGGGCAACGCCGGTCTGCCCCACGCCATCATGTCGGCAGTGGCAGTGCTTGTCATCGCCTGTCCGTGTGCCCTCGGACTGGCCACGCCCACCGCCCTGATGGTGGGCATCGGCAAGGCCGCCAACCACAATATCCTCATCAAGGACGCTACGGCACTGGAGAAGATTCGGCAGGTAGATGCCATGGTCATCGACAAGACGGGCACGCTGACCACCGCCAACCCCGCCATCGACTTCACCAAGGCCGACAGCCTGCCGCTCACGGAGCGTGAGACACTGAAGCCACATGCCCGCGAGGCCATGGACCAGTTGGCCAGCATGGGCGTAGAGGTGTATATGATGAGTGGCGACAAGGAGGAGGCGGTGGCCTACTGGGCCGGCGAGGCGGGCATCACCCATTACCGCAGCGGGGTGCAGTCGCACGACAAGGAGGAGTTGGTGGCACGCCTGCAGACGGAGGGGAAGTGCGTGGCCATGGTGGGCGACGGCATCAACGACTCACAGGCGCTGGCGAAGGCCGACGTGAGCATCGCCATGGGCGGCGGCACCGACGTGGCCATCGACGTGGCACAGATGACGCTCATGGGCGATGACCTGCGGCGACTCGCCGAGGCGCTGACGCTGAGCCAGAAGACGGTGCGCCTCATCCGCCAGAACCTCTTCTGGGCTTTCCTCTACAACGTGGTTTGCATCCCCCTGGCAGCGGGCGCCGCACATCTTGTGGGCATCGACTTCCAGATTACCCCGATGTGGGCGAGTGCCCTCATGGCGTTCTCAAGTATCAGCGTGGTGCTGAACAGCGTTTTAAGGTTTAAGGTTTGAGGTTTAAGGTTTTTCGGACGGTTGATAAAGAAATATTCATGGAGAATCTTATAAGTCCGAATTTTTATCTAATTTTGCCCAAAGAAACGCAAAAGTTATGACAACACCTTTCAGCAACAATAAGGAAGAACAAATTCTGGTGAGCATCACCGGACAAGACCGCCCTGGCCTGACAGCCTCGATAATGGGCATCCTCGCCCGTTATGAAGCACAGATTCTCGACATCGGCCAGGCCGACATCCACAGTACCCTCTCCCTCGGTATCCTGATACGCATCGACGAGATGCACTCCGGACAGGTGATGAAAGAACTGCTGTTCAAAGCCACCGAACTGGGCGTGAACATCGGTTTCTCACCTATCAGCGACGACGAATACGAGGCATGGGTGGGCCGCCAAGGGAAGAACCGCTATATCCTCACCCTGATAGGGCGCACCCTCTCGGCCGCACAGATAGAGGCGGCGACGAAGGTCATCGCCGAACAAGGGGTGAACATCGACTCCATCCTGAGACTCACCGGAAGACGAAGCATCCGCCAGCCACAACAGAACAGCAGGGCGTGCATACAGTTCTCACTCCGCGGGTCGATCAACCGCAGCGAGATGCAGGCACGACTCATGCGGCTCTCAGCCGACATGGAAATGGACTTCTCACTGCAGCGTGATGACATGTACCGGCGCATGCGGCGACTCATCTGCTTCGACATGGACTCCACACTCATCCAGACAGAGTGTATCGATGAACTGGCCATACGCGCCGGCGTCGGCGACGAGGTGAAAGCCATCACCGAACGGGCGATGCGCGGGGAGATAGACTTCAAGGAGAGTTTCACCCAGCGTGTGGCACTCCTCAAAGGCCTCGACGTGAGCGTGATGCGCGAGATTGCCGAACAGTTGCCCATCACCGAAGGGGTAGACCGGCTGATGGCAGTGCTGAAACGCTGTGGCTACAAGATAGCCATCCTCAGCGGCGGCTTCACCTATTTCGGAGAATACCTGCAGCGACGCTACGGCATCGACTATATGTATGCCAACGAACTGGAGGTGGACGATGACGGCAAACTCACGGGAAGATACCTGGGAGAAATCGTTGACGGACACCGCAAGGCAGAACTGCTGAAACTCATCGCCCAGGTAGAGAAGGTGAACCTCGCGCAGACCATCGCCGTGGGCGACGGTGCCAACGACCTGCCGATGATATCGCAGGCCGGACTGGGCATCGCCTTCCATGCCAAGCCCCGCGTAGTAGCCAACGCACGACAGTCGATTAATACTATCGGACTCGACGGCGTGCTCTATTTCCTCGGCTTCAAAGACTCCTACCTGGGAGAAGACGGCAACTGAACACGCACACCAGTAATCACCAATAACCTCATATCATGCCTACCTATATCCGAAAATCCATCAAGATTCTGCCCTGGGTAAAACTCAACATCAGCAAGACAGGACCAAGCCTGTCGATAGGACCGAAAGGGGCAAAATTGAATATCAGCAAAAAGGGTGTCTACATCAATTCCAGCATCCTTGGGACAGGGGTGTACAACAAGACGAAACTGAGCACGAGTTTCCTCTGGGCATTAGGTGTGGCGGCAGCGACCATCGGCCTGGGCTACTGGCTCGGCATCGCATGGCAGAACTTCAACCTCTTCGTGGGGATGTGCGTGCTCGGCGTCATCCTGGGCATCGTGGCCTTCTTCGTGGTGCGCAACATCAAGCACGCCCCGGCAGAAGAGATAGAAGAGGAAGAGGAGGTGCCTGCGGCCACCCGCAAGCGCTCCTCTACCAGTAAGAAAACGGCAAGGACCACGAAGCCCGCAGCAAAGAAGGGTACCAACACCGGGGAGCGGCGTACCACTCGTACAGAAAAGGCTTCGGCACAGGCCTATATCAGCGAGGTGGAGACACTCATGGACAAGATGGCTGAGGCCACTACCGTGGAGGAACTGGACAAGGCGCATGCCGAAATCCTCGACATCATGTACACCAACATCAAGCCGCTCGACGTGAAGGTCATGGGCTTAGAGTTCAAGGATGCCCTCGCCGCCATAGAGCGCGACTACGCCGAGGGATTGAAACAACTCGGAAGTTGAAGAGACATCACAACGCGAATCTTCTATTACCTTTTATCTTTTTCTCTCTGTTTCAGCATATTACCGCCTATGCTGCCAGATGTCGTGTGAGTCGCTGAAGCGTCTCGATGCGGCATCGTCTCTTCTCCTGCGCGAGGATGGCATGTGCGCTGCTCACCGAGAGGTAGAACGAGGGGGCCTCTTGGTTGACCACATTGCTGACACAGCGGAGGTCAGACCAGTCGGGATGGGCTGAACGCGCCTCACAGTAACGACGAAAGATTTCCTCATACATCTCGCGCTTGAGGGCGTTGCACTTGGGCGGCAGCGGCATGCGCTCCATCTGATGGACCACACGCAGTGCTCGCTCCTCACTCACCCAGAAACGACGGGCAGGACAGGCTACAGCAAGACGGAGCACGTCGTCGACACGGGCATCGGCAATGGCGTTGAACAAACGGTTGAATACCTCCAAAAGATTCCGGCTCCTGTCGTCGCGGTATTCAAAGGACGAACGACGGGCCACTTGTTTCATTGTTTTCATGGCTTAATTTATTAAGAAGTTAAACGGAAATTATAGAGGAGAATCGCTGCTTTTATCTTCGCCACCGCAAAGATAGCACTCCCCTACCCCCTTTGCCAAAAGATTGACCAATAAAATCTTCACTCAGAAAACAATTCTTCTTAATCGTCTGAAACAGCGACGATTACAAAAAATGCCTTTCCCCTACTCCACTTGAAAGAAAGGGCGTGTTTCATGTGCCAAAGAACGTAGTTGACGTAGTTGACGGCTTTTCTTCCTTCTATCCTGCCATTCAATTATCAAATTTCAATCGGCAGGTGCGAAATCATCTGTCTATACGAAAATGACAGGAAAAACCGTGCTCTTCGTGGTATTTTTGCAGCATTAACCATTCTTACCACAATTATTTATATATGGAAACAAAGAAAAAGAAGAAAAGATTGCCCGTCGACGACACCGCGACGATGGACACGACAGCAGTCATCGAGCCTGTCGACTCTACATCCCCCGAAAACAGCCAGGAAACAACTCCCGCTCCTACTGCCGACACTGAAGAAGTGGCCATCACGGCACCAACGACCGTGGAGAACACCAACGACGCGCCAACTACCGAACCATTGCCTGAAAATGCCCCGGTTGCGGAGGACAGCAACAGCGAGCCCGACACTACCGTACAAGCGACTGAGACCGTCGCAGCATTACCCTCTCCACAAGAGATGGTCGACCGTCTGGCCGCAAGCCAGCACTACACCGACAACGAGCGCCATGCCATGAGCACTCTCCTCGCCATACTTCTCGACGAAACCTCAAAAGGCGAAATCGGCGAGACCACACTGCAAATCCTCGCCCACGCCGTTAACTATGAGCGCGACATGCTGCAAGCCGCAAGGGAGGGAGAAATCAAGGGAAGGAACATGAAGATAGAAGAATACCTCATCGAGCGAAAGAGCGCGGAAGAGGTGCGGCAACTCGGAAGCACAGCGGCACCGTCAAGACCTGCTCCACCCGCCAGTGTCATCGGAGGGCTCTCCGCAGCCGACAGAATGTCGATTTGGGAACGAGGACACGAAAAACGAGTGTGTCATCATTAGACAATATTATGTTAAAAATCCTTAATTATGAATAGAAAACACTACTAGTAGTTGAGTTATTCAAAGAATAAGTGTAACTTTGTGGTGGAATTCGAAGAAGAATAATAAATAATAATCAAATACTTTTACTTTCATGAAGAGAATTTACATGACCCCAGCGATCTGCCTTCAGTCGATCGATGCCGAGGAATTCATGGAGGAAGACGTACTCAGCCTTCCCTATCATGAAGAGTCTTCGGAAGAACTCATTCAGAGCAGCGAGGAAGTACTGGGCAACGGAGCCTCCGTCTGGGACGAGTAATCCAACATCAAAGTTAACAACTTCACCGGCAAGAAGTAACATTCTTGTCGGTGTAAATTATTGTGTTTTATCAAACCAGCCTTTGGCTGGTTTTTTTATTGAGGCATTCAGGGGCAAGCACTTTAGAGTCATAATGACCTTTCTATTTTCAGCATGATGGGCAAAATGGCATGGACAACTGTCATTTCCATCGTATCTTTGCCATGATGAACACTACCATCCAACAGTTGCTTGAAGAGAATGCCAGGCGCAACAGCGCCATCTCACAACCCTTCGACCCCTCCACCGGCGATGGGGCACCCCTGCCACGTACCTGCGTAAAGATAGACGGTTACTTCCCCTCAACGCTTTTCATCCCCAATGGAATGCTTGCAGACGACCGCATCAGCCAACTGGTGCTTTGCAAAGACATCAACCGCTATGCCCAATTCTCACACCAAAGCCATACTGACGCGATGG
>Ga0256407_10001556_pt1 | contig 47502 bp, 39 predicted proteins | sample RumenRJG_04DNA_FD_193489 | JGI IMG/M metagenome (GOLD analysis project Ga0256407, IMG submission 193489) | Bovine rumen microbial communities from Lethbridge, Alberta, Canada - RJG_04 | ecosystem: Host-associated > Mammals > Digestive system > Stomach > Rumen | place: Canada: Alberta...
TCTGCGCCTCGATCATCGTCAGGAATTCTTTCTCTAATTCTTTCGTCTCCATTGTTCAACTGAATCCTTTTATCCTATTAGTCGCAGAAAAGGCGAAATAATTACATCCAAACGGAACTATTTTACAATCTTGCCTTCTGCTGCGGAAATTGTTGTACTCGCCCTTCGTGGCCCCTTCCACATCGGCACTCAGGCGGAAGGCGTGAGGCAGTTCGATGGTGTTTCGCCAGGAACCGTTGAACCAAGGCCGTGAGAGTGTGATTACCTCGCCAGTGGCAGTAGGCGACTTGTAGTTCTGCAACATGGCAACAATCGACCATGTGGGATGCCAGCAGCCTATGGTGGGACGGGTCTATAACTTCATTAGCCTTAACAGCACCATATATAGAAAGTGATACATTCGAAGGTATCACTAGTTATGGTTTCATATACATTCCATCAGGAAGTACAGGATATGATGTATGGATGGGAACAGATGATTATTACCTTGGGCAATACAATTGGACAATGTATGAGCAATAGAAGAAACCAAGCATACTTCCAATATGGGGTTGAATGGAGGATTAGAATAAAATGATCATCGAGAACCGTCCCCGATGATCAGAATATTCACAATGATATGGTGAACGCCAGAGGGCACATCGCTAATTGATGTGCCCTCTTACGCTTAGTTGATTTACAAAAATAGAAGTATTTATTCGTTGTCTGAATTATCTGCCAAGGAATTGACAGCAATCAGAGCTTGTCCCAATCGTCGTCATCCCAGGCTTTGAAGCGGTTGGCAGAAGGGTCTTTGCTTCCATCCTCATCCACGCCGCCATAGTCGACCTCCAATTTACTGTCTATCGTTCCAGTCACGGTACTTTCAGTAAGAAACTGCTGGGGTTCTGCGACCTCGATCTCCATTTTGGGAGTGATATATGTCTTTTTCATTTTCTTTTCTCCTTATTCTTATTTGACAACCATTTTCTTACCATCGACGATGTAGATGCCGCTCGGCAGCTTCTTCATGTCCACATCACGTCCCACATATTGTCCCTGAATGGTATAGACATCACCCTTTCTTATCATCATATTGGCGGGGACGCCGTCGATGGATGTAGGATCACCGTCGATGACGAAGTTAAGGTTGGCGCCGAAGTCGCTCTCCTTGTTGAGCACTGCTCCCAACTCGAACCATCCGCGGAAGGCCTTGATGTTGGTCTTACCCGTGCTGTACCAGAATTTGTTGCCGCTGAGGAAGAGGCCGTCCTCGGGCACTGTTGTCTTGACAAACGTGCCGATGAACTTGCCCGGGAAGCCATAGTCGGCGTCGGCTGTCTCCACATTGGTCACGGTGCTCACCAGTGTGACATCGTCAAGTTTGATCTCACTGATGTCCTTTCCGGTCTTGATGAGGACAGGAGTTCCACCGGCCAGGTTTCCGCGGGCAGGAATGGTGTAACTGCTGAACTGGACGGTGATGGCCAGTGGTGTCACGTTTTCCTCGTCATCGCCGTAGTCCACCTCAAAACCGCTGAACGTTGCAAACTGCACATCCGCGCCGAAGGCTTTCGTGGCATTCGCTCTCGTCAGGTTGAAGGGCAGCACGATGGTGCTCCACTCCCCGGCGTTGATGGTGCGCGCCATGGTGATATCGCCTTTCTCGCCTGCGGTATAAGCGGGCAGCGATGTGTCTGTCTCGGCGAAGTGTATCCTGCCGTCGTTCTCCTCGATGGTGAGCAGAGAGATGATGTCTTCTTCCAATTCTGTTGATGTAGACTCACTGTCGGTCAAAACACCATTCAATACATGTATGGCATATTCGCCAGACTCATAGCCAGTGGGAACATTTATGGTAATGCGAACTATCTCACCGTCATTGCCGGCAATAGCATTCATTTCTCCTGTGTCTTGGTCGCCAGTTGAGGAACCCATTACTTTCATTGTCCCATCTTGCCGAATCTTGTAGTTGAAAAAGTCCGTTTTGTCTGTTGTGGTGCGTTCTGTGCTTAGTACAGCATTTTCGAATGTTAAACCCTCAGGCAGCTGTACCTGGAATTCGAATCCTACCACCTCACCAGCGTTTTTCATCCTGACGGAAAGTACCTGTTGTGAGCCTTGTGCGGCGATGGCAGGGTCGATGTAGATGGCGTTGTCCAATTCGTCGATGTTAGTTGGCGTGACGCTGTCAGCCCTTTTTGGTGCCAGCATCATACGTCCCTGGTTCGCACTGGTAACCCCATTCAAAATCATGTTGGCTATGCCGACGAAGTCTGCCACGTTGATCTTGGTGTCTTTATTCACGTCAGCAGCCTTATAGATAAAGACCGATGGCGTGTTACCGAGGATGTGGTTAGCCACAGCGACAAAGTCTGCCACGTTGATCTTGGTGTCGGCGTTGACGTCACCGAGTTTATACGTGAAGACTTCTAATGTCGATTTAATGTATTCAGTCTCGTGTGCTGTGGCGTTGGCGTCAGTCAGGACTATGTCTTTCAAGACAATGGCATACTCACCTTCCTCCATGTCGTCAGACACGTCCAGCGTTATCAGAGCCACCTCACCGTCACTACCTTCGAAGGTATATCCCTCAGTAGAGGCGCACATCACTGTTAGGTGTCCATCGGGCTTAAGGTTATACTTGAAGTAATCCATGTCATCAGTTGTGGTACGCTCAGTGCTTAGACTTACCATTGCTTTGCCATTCTCGTTTATAGCAACAGTCACGCCGTCGGGCAAGTAGAGGTTGAACTCGTATCCTTGAATGTCTACAGTGTTCTTCATCCTGATGGAAAGCTGCACCTGCCCGCCAGAGAAAGCCTCCACCCGCTCGATATAGAGTGTGTTGTCTATCTGGCTGTAGTCTGTGTCCTCACCAGGCATGTCGGGATGACTGATCTCCACAATATCCCCGAAGTTCTTCCACACAGCGGCGGCCTGGTAGGCGGCCTTCGTGCCTTCGGGAACATAGAGTGTTACAGTGTTGTAATTGATGTTCTCAAAGATGTTCTCCGGCACAGCAAGAGGCTCTTCCCATTCCACGGTGACGGAAGTGAGGTTGCCATTGTTTGTGAAAGCCTGGCTTTCCATATATGTCACACTGGATGGGATGGTGATGGAGTTCATGCCGATACACCAGCCGACAGCCATTTCGTGTATGCTCGTCACACCATCGGGGATGACGAGGGTCGGAAGACTCCAGCAGCCAATGAAAGCGCATGATTCCAAACTTGTGACTTGGTCGGGGATGACGACCGAGGTGAGGCTGTGGCAGTTGTCAAACGCACCTGGCCCGATGCTCGTCAGCCCCGTGAAATATTGCAGTTCATCAAACGAAGTGATTTCCTCATTACCTTTGAACACCTCTCCTAATTCCGTCACAGCAGCAGCCTCGGCCATGCTCAGTTCGCCGTCGTGGTTGGTGTCCCAGTTGGCCACGCAAATGGTCTTGACGGCGTTGTCGGCGAAGGTGATGGCTGGGCTTGGGTCTATCTCAATGATTTCCTTGAAGTCTTTCCACACCTCGGCAGTCTCGTAGATTGATTTTGTGCCGGCGGGGACGTTGAGAGTGGCTTGGGACAAGGCGACGTTCTCGAAGATGTTTTCCGGAACCGCCAATGGATGATCCCATTCTACGGTGACGGAGGTCAGGCCGGAGCAGCCCTCGAAAGCATAATCCTCTATACTCGTGACGCTTTCAGGGATGATGACGGATGTTAGGCCGAAACAATAAGAGAAAGCATACGTCCCTATGCTCGTCACGCTGTTGGGAATGGTAGTATTTATGCAACCCGAAATTAACGTGTTTGAAGATGTTTCAATAATAGCATTACAGTTATTACGAGAGTCATATATTGTATTACCACTTTCGACCTTCATTGACGTCAAGCTGGAGCAGCGTGCGAAAGCCTGCTCCCCTATGCTCGTCACGCTGTTGGGGATGGTGACGGAGGTCAGGCCCGAGCAGCCACGGAAAGCACTGCCCCCGATGCTCGTCACGCTTTCAGGGATGGTGACGGAGGTCAGGCCGGTGCAGTCCTCGAAAGCACTGCTCCCGATGCTCGTCACGCTGTTGGGGATGGTGACAGAAGTTAGGTTCGTGCAGCCAGCAAAAGCGTTCTTCTCTATGCTGGTCAGTCCAGTGAAATACTGCAATTCATCAAACCAAATGATTTCCTCATTACCTTTGAACAGCTCTCCTAATTCCGTCACAGCGGCAGCCTCGGACATGCTCAGTTCGCCGTCGCCATTGGTGTCCCAGTTCGCCACGCAAATGGTCTTGACGGCATTGTCGGCGAAGGTGATGGCTGGGCTTAGGTCTATCTCAATGATATTTCCGAAGTCTTTCCAGTAGTCGGCGGCCTCGTAGGCTGCCTTGGAACCAGCAGGCACGTAGAGAGTGGCATTTTTGCAGTTGGTGAAATCACCAGAAGAAATCGTTATAGGTGTTGGATTTTCTACGGTGACGGAGGTCAGGCTGGAGCAGTCAGAGAAAGCCCCATCCCCTATGCTCGTCACGCTTTCAGGGATGGTGATGGAGGTCAGGCCGGAGCAGTCATAGAAAGCAGCGCTCTCGATGCTCGTCACGCTGTTGGGGATGGTGACGGAGGTCAGGCTGGAGCAGCCACGGAAAGTCTGAACCCCGATGCTCGTCACGCTGTTGCCTATGGTGACGGAGGTCAGACCGGAGCAGTTAAAGAAAGCACGGCTCCCGATGCTCGTCACGCTGTTGGGGATGGTGACGGAGGTCAGGCCCGAGCAGCCACTGAAAGCATACCTCCCTATGCTCGTCACGCTGTTGGGGATGGTGACGGAGGTCAGGCCCGAGCAGCCAGAGAAAGTCCGAGCCCTGAGGCTCGTCACGCTGTTGGGGATAGTGACGGAGGTCAGGCCGGAGCAGTTCCGGAAAGCATACCTCCCTATGCTCGTCACGCTGTTGGGGATGGTGACGGAGGTCAGGCCGGAGCAGCCAGAGAAAGCCAGTTCCTCGATGCTCGTCACACTGTTGGATATGGTGACGGATGTTAGGTTGGAGCAGTTCCCGAAAGCCTCCTTTCCTATGCTCGTCACGCTGTTGGGGATGGTGACGGAGGTCAGGCCGGAGCAGAAATAGAATGCACCGATCTCGATGTTCGTCACGCTTTCAGGGATGGTGATGGAGGTCAGGCCGGAGCAGCCAGAGAAAGCACTGCTCCCGATGCACGTCACGCTGTTGGGGATGGTAATGGAGGTCAGGCCGGAGCAGCGAGAGAAAGCATCATCCCATATGCTCGTCACAGTGTAAGTGGTGCCGTTATACACAAATGATGATGGTATGACTATTGACCCTGAATAGGAATTTAAATCGCTATTTTTAGAAGTCACATGGGCCGTATTATTAGTATTGTCGAGATTATAGTAAATCCCATTGACCTGACAGTCATACGCCACCATGGCTATCGGGATAAAAGCCATGAAGAATAAGGTTGCTAATTTCTGTTTCATGTGTTTATGGTTTTTTGTTATTATTTTGTTTAAGGATATTATTCGCAAATGTGTCATGATCAACAGCCGTCTATCGACGCAGGTCGCCTGGCGCTTGCTGCCATGATAAGCCAAATCAGAGAAGCCGTTTTACTGAAGGATGAACAGTGAAAGTACATCCAAGTCTTTCTGTAATGAAAACACCACTCCTTCTTAACCAAGGAAATTGGCTACCTGAGCCAACTGAGTCTCATTATAAATGAGATACGGACTGTTTGCTGTACCCGAACCCGACCCACTGAATTGAGCGAAAATCGGGATAGCGGCAAACAAGAGTCCCAATGATGATAATAGTTTTCGCATGACAATTAAATTTATATTAAAAAGATTTTTCACATTTTGATGGCAAATTTACACAATTCCCGATGGAAAGCGGTTGGTTCATTTGGTGCAAATGACTGGTTCATTTGGTGCAAATGACCTTTTTGGGGGGGTAGGGAAAAGGCATTAGGCGGTCAGTTACGTAGTTCTTCAAGATAGTCGAGGCGGTTAAGGTCGATATCCTCTGCCACACGCTGCCATGTAAGGTGATGGGGGTCGGAATGGTCGAGGTCCAGCCGGTAGACGCCAAGGAAGGTAAGACTGTCGCCGTCGGACGTTAGACCACGCATAAAAGTGATGCGCAGTTCATTCATGCGCAGATAGGTGAGATATCGGTCAGAGTTGCGTGTGGCGATGAAGGCACTGTCGGCACTGCCGTCCGAGGGATCCCACCACTCATTGATGGTAGGCAGGAGCTGTGCGGAGTCACCATCGTTGTGCCAACTTGGATGATGGTATTTGGGTCCCCATACCGAGATGTTGGGATGTTGTGGCAACCGCTGGCCCCAGAGATAGTCTTCGGCATGAATGCCGAAAAGCTCAAGATAGTCTTGTTCGGAGGCAAAGGTCTGCCCTTTGCGGATGATGTACGGGGATTGCCCCTCCTTGTTGAATGCGTGGAAGATAAGTCCCCCCAGACATACGGACACTGCCGCCAAAGCCCCCACAAGCCATGGCCACTGATGCTTGCCCGAGGATGATGAGGGATGAGAAGACATGCCTTCCTCCCTAATGGGCTGGCTGGCAGGTTGAGGAGAATCTGACGGTGGCGAGACATGCTCAATGTCAGGTATATAGATATCCCCGTCACCTGTATGCACCTGACAGAATGTTTCAAAGTCGTCATAACCCAAAAAACACGCCAGGATGTCGAGTGTTGACTTCCGTGGGATGGAGGACGTAGGAATATAGCCCCAGATGCGCTTCAAGGTAGAGTCGCTCACCTGTATGTGTACTTCCCTCATGATGCTCTCAGAAAGGGCTTTGAAATCCTTCGGGGTGCGCATGGGCAAGCCCATCTTTTGTTCCACCCTTTGTTTAAGAAGCTGTATCAGTTGTTCATTGTGCATGTCTGTCTGTTTTCAATCACATAAGGAGTGTTCCACTCATGCCAATTCAAGCGCACACAGAGTGTGAGCCTTCTTGACATTCCTCGTCAGAAGGTTCTGGAATACCCGTAGCGTAAAGAATGAAAATCAGCTCACACCTGTAGGTATATAACAACTGCCTCGCAAAAGATGCGAGCTGAATATATACGACTACAGGAGGAACAGCCTTCATACTTTTCCCCACACTACAGTGAATTTTCCAGATTTACTGACGGGTTAAAGCATATTAGCTCTCCTCGATGTCTGCCGCCCGTTTCTCCGGACGACATGACAAAGATAGATAATAATTTTGAAAGTTGCACCATTGTGAGCTGTTTTTTTGTTTTTTCGGCAAAAATATCTGAATGTAAACATAACGGCAAGTCCTTTTCTGTCCTTTTCGGCCTTTGGCTTGCAGGAATGGGGAAAAAATATTTATTTTGCAAACATGAAAAAGGATGAACTGAAACAAGAGGTGGAACGCGTGGTGGGACACGAGCTGCGCGAGGCACGCGATTTTGAACTGCTGAGCCAATTGATATTTAAAGGAACACGCGAGCAATTGTCGCCCACCACGCTGAAGCGGCTATGGGGATATCTGAAAAATGAGGAGGTGCAGACGCGGCAACATACGCTCGACGTGCTGGCGCGGTTTGCAGGCTATCGCAGCTATGAAGACTTTTGCACCCATCCAGACAATAAAGAAGATGTGCAAAGCGGCATCTGCATAGAGGAAAGGGTATCGACGGAGAAGATGCGCCTCGGCCAGCGGCTCATCATCACATGGCTGCCCGACAGGCGCATCGTGGTGAGGCACCTGGGAGGAAGCCGGTTTGAGATTTTAGAAGCAGAAAACTCAAAACTGAGTGTGGGCGACACATTCCGCTGCCACTTGATGATACAACACGAGCCGCTCTATCTGGACGAACTGAACCACCAAGGGCTGCCACCTACGGCATACGTGGCGGGACAGCGCGACGGTGTAATGATACAGGTGTGCGATTAGTCAAGAGGCAATGCGTTCAACCGCTTCATCCAAGTTCTCCAATAACGTTCCTCTATATACGCTTTCAACTCGAGGTCCTCGGTTTCGTTGCCCATCTCCAAAACCATTGTAAGAATCGGCATCGGGAGATAACGCTGACTACTGAGCGTGTCCAGCATCTGTTCTATGCCCAGCTCCTTGATGCGTTTGTCTATCTGTCTCTTTGCTTCGGTGATTTTGCGCTCATGCTGCAGGATGGCAGCCTGCTCTGCTTCATATTTCGACAATAAGGCCACCTGGCTGTCGCTCAACTGTGCCGATGGGAGTTTTTCCACTTGCTCCGCCGGCAGTTCACGTGTGAGTTGGCTCATTTGCTGCTCAAAGGAGTCACTTCGTGCCTTTTGCGTATTGAGCATGGTGCTGCTCTCTTCCCTCACCACTTTCAGCGAGTCGCTGACCGATTGCAGGCTCTGCCGCGTGTGTGAGAGGTTGAAGAGATAAGGCACAGCCACCAGCATGACAAGGATGCCCAAATAGAGCAGGCGCCGGGGCCAAAGCCAGGCACGCAGCAAGTCTCTTTGTATGGCAGATATGTCGTGATAGCGGCGATGAAGGGGAGCACAGCATTTTCTTACCATCCAAGAACTTGTCCAACCCAACTGCAGCTCGCGGAGGATGACGCCCAGCGAGTAGATGTCCGACGGCCCTTCCGGCGCCATATAGCCGAGAGTGCCGGCAGGTGCCTTCAAGACGGCATGGCTATCGGTGTCGGAAAGGCCGAAATCAATCAGTTTCAGATACTGTCCGTTATGGGTGACCATGATGTTGGATGGCTTCAGGTCGCGGTGCTGTGTCTGACGGCTATGCACATAAATGAGTGTCTCCAACAGCATGCCGGCGATGTGCCTCCGCTCTTTCCGGGTATGACCGCCGGTAGCCAGCCACTCGCCGAGTGTGGTGCCTTCCACCCACTCCATAACGATGCACAGTCCCAGGCCTTCCACTTCCTCCAATGAATAGACAGCCACTACCATCGGATGTTGCAACTGACTGGCAATCTCAAACTCTTTTTCCAAAAAGACACGGTAGACGCCGTCGTGCCTGTATTTTTCCTTCAAGCCCTTCAGCATCCACCACCGTCCGTTGCGCTTGGCACGGGTCAGTTGGAATACACCCCTGCTCGGGATATTCGAAAAGTCTGTAAAACCTCCGCTTTTCACTATTTCCGAAGGTATTACAAACCCAGAAGTCGGTTCTGACTCATTCCTTTTGCCCATGCAGCCAAATGAGAAGCGGTGGTGAAGCGTAAGGTACAGCCCATCCTACCGAGCCATCAGAGCCCCCTCGCCTTGAGCAGGAGTGACGGGTCGGGCTGTGCGCCGATGAAGTTGGTGAAGCTTTCCATCAAGTCCATTGTGTTGCCACGGCTGAGCACTTTGTCGCGGAAGCTCTGTCCCACCTCCGGCTTCAGTGCGCCCAGTTGCTCAAACCGTTTTGCCGCATTCACAGCCAGCACCTCCGTCCAGAGATAACTGTAGTAGCCGGCGGCATAGCCCCCACCCCACACATGGTTGAAATAAGAGGTGGAATAGCGCGGCGGCACCTGGCTGTTGAGCAACCCCACCTTTTTCAAGGCATCCTGTTCGAACTGCGCAGCCTGCTGTGCGGAAGGTACCTCCTCGAGCGACAGCATGTGCCATGCCATGTCCACGCAAGTGGCAGCAAGATTCTCGCCCAGTGCGTAAGCAGAATGGAAATTGATGGAATTGAGCATTTTCTCTTTAAGTTCTGCCGGCATGGGCTGTCCTGTAGCAGCATGGCGGGCATAATGGTCGAAGATTTCCGGTATCGATGCGAACGACTCGTTGAACTGCGAAGGCATCTCCACGAAATCGCGCGGCACCGCCGTTCCGCTCAGTGTGTTGTAGTAGCAGTTGGAGAGGATGCCGTGAAGCGCATGTCCGAACTCATGGAAGAGCGTGGTCACCTCGTCCCACGTGAGCAAGGTAGGCTGCCCTTCCGGTGCCTTGGCACAGTTGAGCACATTGAAGATAACAGGCAGCTGCTGGCGCATGCCGCTCTGCTTGGCGAAAGCGCTCATCCACGCCCCGCCCCTTTTGGTGGGTCGCCGATACAGGTCGCTGTAGAAGAGGGCGATAGGTTTTCCGTTCTTATCAATCACCTCAAACACCTTCATGTCAGGATGATAGACCGGAATGTCGAAGCGCTGCTTGAAGGAGAGGCCATATACCAGATGTGCTGCATAGAACACCCCGTTCTTCTGCACGCTGTCCACATTGAAGTAAGGCTTCACCTCCTCTTCGGAGAACTGGAATTTCTCCTTTTTCATTTTTGCCGAATAGTAGAAGCGGTCGTACGGCTGCAGCTGGAAATCAGGTCCCATCGTACGGCGGGCATATTGCTCAATCTCCCTTGTCTCGGCATCAGCTTTCGGTGAATAAGCGGCGATGAGCGAGGTGAGGAAATCATATACACTTTTTGTATTCTTCGCCATGGTATTCTGCAGCGAGTAAGAAGCATAGTTGGAGAATCCCATTATCTTCGCCTTTTCAGCTCTGAGTTTCGCGATTTCCGACACGATAGGATAAGTATCGACAGTTCTGGAGCCGTCGGCCCTGTGCACAGAAGCCTCATAGACCTTTTTCCTCAGTTCGCGGTTGTCGAGGCTTGCCAGCAGCGGCTGTTGTGTGGTGTTGATGATGACGATGCAGTAAGGCGCCTTGCCACCCCTGCTCTCCGCATCCTTCTTACACTGCGCTATATCAGCCTCACTCAGTCCGGCGAGTTGTTTTACATCGTCCACCCACACAGCCGCCCCATTGGTGGCTTCCGGGAGCAGATTGCCCCACTGCTGCTGGAGCTCAGAGATGCGGTTGTTGATTTGCTTCATCCGCTCCATCTGGCTGTCGGTGAGCAGTGCTCCCTGCCTTACGAACGAATTGTAGATCTCATAGAGCAGTTTTTTGTCCTCACCCTTGAGATTGGCATATTCATGGTCGTAAACAAACTTGATACGTTGGAAAAGTTTCTTGTTGAAGAAAATCTCATTTTCGAGTTCCGACAAGAGCGGTGTCACGATGCGCTGTGTCTCGGCTATCTCCGGTGTTTTGTCAGCGCTCACCAGTGCGAAGAAAATATTGGAGACCCTATCGAGCATCAGTCCGCTTTTTTCAAAAGCCAGGACCGTATTCTTAAACGTAGCTTTTTTCTTGTTGGCCACGATGGCCGCAACCTCCTCTTTTTGCTGCCTTATAGCCTCCTTGAAAGCCGGCAGATAATGTTCCGGTCGGATTTTGCTGAAATCGGGAGCGCCGAAAGGCAGCGAACTGTTTGAAAACAAAGGATTATCCGATGCGCCTCCATAAGTGTTGTCGGCCGGCACGGCAGCCATGACCTGCATGAAAGTAGCAGAGAGAGCTACAGAAAGGAGAGTTTTGGTGATGCTCATATTGTATTAGAATTTAGAAAAGACATGCCCAAGAGCGGCAGAAAAACATTCTGACAGACAAAGATAATTCAAATCATTGAGAAATCAAAAAAATAAGGAGAAAAAGGTCAAAGCGAGCCATTTTTACATTTTTTCGTGACGAAAGAGAGAAAAATCACAATAAAATTATTATATTTGCAGTAGAATGTGTGATACGCACTTTATCGAAAAGGACTCAACAAGTTTAAGAACCTTAACAGCAATATCATTATGGACAAGACACCAACTCCCCATATCGGGGCACGTAAAGGCGAGATTGCCGAGACCGTGATTATGGCCGGTGATCCGCTCAGGGCCAAATTCATGGCAGAGAAATTTCTTGAGAATCCCGTACAGTTCAACAATGTGCGCGGCATGCTCGGTTTCACCGGCACGCACAACGGCAAGCGGGTGAGCGTGATGGGCCACGGCATGGGCATGCCCTCCATCGGCATTTACTCCTACGAACTGTTCAACTTCTACGATGTGAAGACCATTATCCGTGTAGGCTCGGCCGGTTCCATCCACCCCGACCTCCACATCGGCCAGTTGGCCATCGCCATGGGCGCCTGCACCGACTCCAACTACAGCGCCCAGTATGACCTACCCGGCACCTATGCCCCCATCGCCGACTTCAGTCTGCTGCGCGGTGCCGTCGAGGCCTGCGAGCGTTTCGGCTATAAATACAAGGTGGGCAATGTATTCTCGTCGGATGTTTTCTATGGCGAGAATCCCCAGAACGACAAATGGATGAAGATGGGCGTGCTGGCCGTAGAGATGGAGGCCGCCGCGCTGTATATGAACGCCGCCCGCTCCGGCAACCGCGCCTTGACCATCTGCACCATTTCCGACCACATACTGACGGGCGAGGCCACCACCGCCGAGGAGCGCCAGACCACGTTCACCCACATGATGGACGTAGCTTTCTCGCTGGTGTAGGACCAACATAGCAGAAATGCCTTTCTGAAATAAGTAGAGAGCAGGACCCGATGATGCGTCCTGCTCTCTGTGTTATTTCAAATACCGAAGAACGAGGTCCTATTCGCTGAAGAACTGCGTGAAGGCTTTTACGCAGAAAATATGGTCCTGTGCGCTACCCGTTTCACGGCAACTGTGCATGGCCAGTATGGCATTGCCCATATCCACGCCCTTCATGGGCAGCGAAGAAGCAAGAATGTTGCCCAGCGTGCTGCCGCCGGCCACATCGCTGTGGTTGACGAAGCGCTGACAGGGCACACCCGCCTCCCGGCACAATTCGGCGAAGACGGCTGCCGAGAAGGCGTCGCTTGCATACTTCTGCGCCGCATTGAACTTGATGACCGGTCCACCTCCCAGCATAGGATGATTGGTGGGGTCGTACTTCTCGCTGTAGTTGGGATGCCACGCATGAGCATTGTCGGCCGACACCATGAAAGCCCTCTCCACAGCCTGGAAGAAAGCCTCCTCGCAACCGCTCTGTTCCCATGCGATACGTTTGAGCAGTGATGCCAGGAACGGACTACCTGCCCCCTGCTTGGTTTGCGAACCCGTTTCCTCATTGTCGAAGATGGCCAAGACCTTTGTAGCATCCGTGGTAGGAGCCGCCAACAAAGCCTCGAGTCCGGCAAAGCACATAGAGAGGTCGTCGAGTCGTCCGGAGGAGATAAACTCATTGTGTGCGCCGAACGTACAAGCCGGTGTGGCATCCGCCAGGTAAAGGTCGAAATCGAGAATGTCCTCCCGTTCCACCTTCTGCTGCTTATTGAGTTCCTCCAGGATAATATTCATAAGGAGGTTGTCCATCTCCAGTCGGTTGGTGACATAGCCCAGCAAAGGCAGCATATCCTTCTGTCTGCTGATGGCATAACCGTCGTTCACCTGCCGGTTGAAATGAATGGCCAGGTTGCTTATCTGCAGCAGCGGTCTCTGCACATGCATGAGCAGTGTATGCGGAGCCAGCGGGTTCTCACCCCTTACAATCACCCTACCGGCGATTGTAAGCGGCCGGTCGAACCACGTCGACATGATGGGACCTCCATACACCTCGGTGTTCAGTTTCACGATTCCCCCTTCGCAGCACATCTCCGCATTGGGTTTGATACGGAAGGTAGGAGAGTCGCAATGAGCGCAGATGATATGGAACCCCGCATCGGCCATGGGCTTTTGCCCGATGTGGAAAGCATAGACAGAAGAATCGTTTTTTGTGACAAAGAATTTCTGTCCCGGCTCCAGGGCATTGAGTTTCTGCTCTGGGTTGAATCGGGTATAGCCCGCGTCCTCCAGGTTTCTGACGATATTGCGCACCGCCAGGAAGTTGACCGGCGAAGCATTGAGAAAGTTCAACAATCTGTTTATCATGGTAGTAAAAATATGGTGACACAATTATAGTCGATACTGCAAAAGTAAGCAAAATAATCGACACTACCATGAACCATCGAAAAAAAGTCTCCGCCAGCATCCAATGCAAGCGGAGACTTTCTTGTAAAACCGACAAGCGTCTACACCTTGTCGAGCGCCTGGCTCAGGTCGTCGATGATATCGTCAATATGCTCGGTGCCCACCGAAAGGCGCACTGTAGAGGGTGTGATATGCTGCTGTGCCAGTTCCTCGTCGCTCATCTGCGAGTGGGTGGTGGTATAAGGATGAATCACCAGACTCTTCACATCCGCCACATTGGCCAGGAGGGAGAAGATTTGCAGCGCATCGATGAATCGCCATGCCTCCTCCTGTCCGCCTTTCACCTCGAATGTGAAGATGCTTCCGCCCCCGTTGGGGAAATAGCGCTGATAGAGCTCATGGTCGGGATGCGACGGCAGGCTCGGATGGTTCACCCGCTCCACCTTGGGATGCGAAGCCAGGAACTCCACCACCTTGAGCGCATTGGCCACATGGCGCTCCACGCGCAGGCTCAACGTTTCCAGGCCCTGGAGCAAGATCCACGCATTGATGGGAGATATGGCGGCACCCGTGTCGCGCAGGATGACGGCACGAATACGTGTCACGAAAGCCGCCGGTCCGGCCACGTCGGCAAAGACCGCGCCATGATAGGAAGGATCCGGTTTGGCCAGCAGCGGGAACTTGTCAGCATACTCCTTCCAAGGGAATTTCCCAGAATCGACAATCACGCCACCGAGGCTACTGCCATGACCACCCAGGAATTTAGTAGCCGAATGCACCACCACATCAGCCCCGTGCTCAATAGGCCGGATAAGGAAAGGCGTGCCGAAGGTGTTGTCGATGATAAGCGGAATATGGTGCCGGTGCGCCACTTCGGCCACCGCCTCAATATTGGTCACATCGGAGTTGGGATTGCCGAAGGTCTCAGCATAGACCGCCTTTGTATTAGGCCTAATGGCCGCCTCGAGCGCCACGAGGTCGTTTACATTGACGATGGTGTTGGAGATGCCCTGTGTAGCGAGCGTGTGCGTGATAAGGTTGAATGAGCCTCCATAAAGATTATCAGCAGCCACCACATGGTCGCCCACCTGCAGCACATTCTGCAGCGCGTAGGTCACCGCTGCGGCGCCACTGGCCACAGCCAGTCCGGCCACGCCCCCCTCGAGTGCCGCAACGCGGTCCTCGAACACCCCCTGTGTGGAATTGGTGAGCCGGCCATAGATATTGCCCGGATCACGCAGGCCGAAGCGGTCGGCCGCATGTTGCGAATTGTGAAACACGTATGATGTAGTCTGATAAATAGGAACGGCACGCGCATCCGTCACCGGGTCGGCCTTCTCCTGTCCCACATGCAGCTGTAAAGTCTCGAAATGTAATTTTTTCTGTGCCATAATCGTTGTTGTTTAGAATTAAAATTTCTGCTGCAAAGGTACGCTGTTCGGAAATATCCTCCAAATTATTTGCGATATTCAGAAAATATCTCTACATTTGCAAAATTAATAGAAACAATTTCGTTTTTTGCTGAAAAAAGGCTGCAGAAACAGAATAATTTTCCCATCACTATGGAGAGTTTAGACAAAACCGACCTTCAACTGCTACGAATACTCCAGAAAAACAGCAAACTCACTACGAAAGAGTTGGCCGATGCTGTTCATCTCACCCCCACTCCCGTGTTTGAGCGGCAGAAACGCCTGGAGCGTCAGGGGTACATAAAAAAATACGTAGCCGTGCTCGACCCAGACAAGCTCGACCAGAGCCTGCTTGTGTTTTGCAAGGTGAAGCTGAAACAGATCAACCATGAGATAGCGAGCGATTTTGAGCGGCAGATTATGTACATCTCTGAGGTGACTGAATGCTACAACATCTCAGGCGCCTACGACTATCTGCTGAAAGTTCGGGCCAAGAACATGCGGCAATATCAAGAATTTGTGCTCAACAAACTGGGCAATATCGAAAGTCTGGCGTCGATTGAGAGCACCTTTGTGATGAGTGAGGTAAAACAGATATACGGCATCAACATCCAATCCTAAAGCCATGAATTCAACCACCCTCAAATCGCAGCGCCTGCTGTCGCTCGACCTGCTTCGCGGCATGACTGTGGCCGGCATGATACTTGTGAACAACGGCAACGGCGACAGTTTCGCCATGCTCCGTCACTCCGAGTGGAACGGTATGACCCCCTGCGACCTTGTATTCCCCTTCTTCCTTTACATCATGGGGCTTTCCACCTATCTTTCCCTATCGAAGACCGGTTTTCAAGCCACCCGCACCGTAGTTTGGAAAATTGTGCGCCGCACCCTGCTGCTGTTTCTCATCGGCGAGGGCATCATCTGGTTCAGTCATGCCATAGGCGGCGACCTGCTCTGTTTCGACCATCTGCGCATCTTCGCTGTGCTGCAACGCATTGCCCTGTGCTACTTTTTTGTTTCCCTGTTCGCCCTCACGGTGTCGCACCGATACACCGTGCCGGTGATTATCCTGCTGTTGGCCCTGTACAGTGTGCTGCTGCTCTTCGGCAACGGCTACGCCCCCGACGCCACCAACATAGCCTACCGCATTGATGCCGCAGTGCTTGGCGAGGCCCATCTCTACCACCACTCCCCCATCGACCCCGAGGGTCTGCTCGGCACCCTCTCCGCCACCGCCCATGCCCTGATAGGGTTCTACTGCGGCAAACTGATGTGCGAGGCCCCCACTGTAGAGCAGAAAGCCCTCCGTTTCTTCATGGCCGGCACCCTGCTCACCATCGGCGGCTATCTGCTCAGCTACGGGCTGCCGCTGAACAAGGCGGTATGGAGTCCGTCGTTCGCCATGGTGACCTGCGGACTGGCCTCCCTGCTTCATGGTGCACTGATAATATGGATAGACCAGCCCAAGACAGAGGGAGGGACCAAAGGCCTGTGGGTCGGTTGGACATTCTTCCGTGTTTTCGGCATCAATCCCCTGGCACTGTACGTACTCAGTGAACTGACCGCCATCCTGATGTGGCATTTCGGTATTGCAGAGTTGCTCTACGGTATCATCAACCGTCTGGTGCCATGGCCCAGTTGGTCGGCCCTCTGCTACGCCCTGTGCATCGTAGCCTTCATCTTCTTGGTAGGCTACGTGCTATACAGAAAGAAAATCTATATCAAGCTTTAGAAACATACATTATATATAATATAGAAAATGACGACACTCATCATAGGCCTTATCATCCCCCTTCTGGGCACCATGCTCGGTTCCGCCTTTGTCTTCTTCATGAAAGAAGACCTTCCCGAGCGCGTACAGAAAACCCTGCTTGGCTTTGCCTCCGGTGTGATGGTGGCCGCCTCCGTGTGGTCATTGCTCATACCCTCAATGGAGATGGAGGAGGCCCAAGGAGCCTGGTCGGTGTTGCCCGCCGCTGTGGGCTTTCTGCTCGGCATAGGCTTTCTGCTTGCCCTCGACGACCTTACCCCCCACCTCCATCTGGGCACCGACAAGCCCGAAGGTCCCCGTTCGAAGCTGTCGCGCACAGCCATGCTTGCCCTTGCCGTCACCATCCACAACCTTCCTGAAGGCATGGCCGTGGGTGTGGTGTTTGCCGGTGCTGAGCAGGGTGCGGCCCATCTCACCCTGGCCTCTGCCGTAGCCGTATCACTGGGTATCGCCATCCAGAACATACCCGAGGGCGCCATCATCTCCATGCCCATGCGCGCTGCCGGCAATTCGCGTTGGCGTTCGTTCCTGATAGGCAGTCTGAGCGGCGCCGTAGAACCATTGGGCGGACTGGCCGTGGTGCTTTTGGCCTCGCTGCTCACCCCCGTATTGCCCTACATGCTCTCTTTCGCCGCCGGCGCCATGTTCTATGTGGTGATAGAAGAACTGATACCCGAAGCCTCAAGCGGCAAGCACAGCAACCTGAGCACCATCGGCTTCGCCATAGGCTTTGTGCTGATGATGGTGCTCGACGTAGTAATGGGATAATCGTCTTTAACGTTAATTAGCATCTCATTGTAGGGATTTATCAGAAAAAAATGTAGATTTGCACAAAATTCGTATAAATATAGAATCTTTGTGCTATGAAAAAACCGACCGACCATCTAACCAACGAGGGTGCAGCCCTCGACCATGAGAAACTGAGTGCCAGCGAAAAGCTGATGCAACTGGAAGAACAATACGGAGCCCACAACTACCACCCCCTGCCCGTAGTGCTGCACAAGGGTGAAGGCATCTACGTGTGGGATGTGGAAGGAAAGAAATATTTCGACTTCCTCTCCTCCTATTCGGCCGTGAACCAAGGCCACTGCCACCCCCGCATCGTAAAAGCCCTGAAAGACCAGGCCGACGTGCTCTGCCTCACCTCGCGCGCCTTCTACAACGACGCGCTGTGCGAGTATGAGAAGTTTATGCACGAATACTTCGGCTATGACCGCATTCTGCCGATGAACACTGGTGCCGAAGGAGTGGAAACCGCTCTGAAGCTGGCCCGCCGCTGGGGTGCCGTGAAGAAAGGCATCGAGAACGACAAGATCAAAGTGATATGCTGCGAGGGCAACTTCCACGGCCGCACTGTGACCGTGATTACGATGAGCAACGACCCCAGTTCCTACGACCAGTACGGTCCGCTCACCCCCGGTTTTATCCGCATCCCCTATAACGACACCAAAGCCCTTGAGGAAGCCCTTGACCAATACGGAGAAGAGGTTTGTGCCTTCATTGCCGAGCCGATACAGGGTGAAGCCGGTGTGTTTGTTCCCGACGACGGCTATCTGAAGACCTGCTTCGACCTGTGCCACCAGCACAATGTGCTGTTCATAGCCGACGAGGTCCAGACCGGTATAGCCCGCACCGGCAAGATGCTCTGCTCCGAGCACGACGGCATCCGTCCCGACATCGTGATTCTGGGCAAGGCCCTTGGCGGCGGTGTACTCCCCGTGTCGGCCTGTCTGGCCGACGATGACATCATGCTCAACATCAAGCCCGGTGAGCACGGTTCCACGTTCGGCGGTTTCCCCCTTGCCGCCCGTGTGGCAGTAGAAGCCCTAAAGGTTGTGAAAGACGAGCATTTGGTTGAGAACGCCGAGAAGATGGGCCGCATATTCCGCGAGGAAGTGAAGAAGATAGACTCCCCCTTCATAGAGCAAGTGCGTGGCCGCGGCCTGCTGAACGCCATTGTGACGAAGCCTGTGAAAGGCAAGACCGCCTGGGACATCTGCATCCGCATGATGGAAAAAGGTCTGCTTGCCAAGCCCACCCACGACCATATCATCCGGTTTGCTCCCCCGCTCACCATCAACGAAGCAGAATTGAGAGAAGCCATCGGCATCATCAAGGAGACCTTTGACGAGATGGGCCAATAAAAACGAGCAAAATCCCCCGACCCATGCAGACCACCGACCACATACTGATGGTGCGGCCTGTCCGTTTCGCCTTCAATGAGGAAACAGCATCGAACAATGCCTTCCAGCAGAAGAGCGAATCAGCAGAGGCCGCACGGGCCATCGCCCTCCGCGCCGTAGAGGAGTTTGACTCCTTTGTATCACTGCTCAGGGAGAATGGTGTGACTGTAGAAGTGCTTCAGGACACCCCCGAGCCCTTCACCCCGGACTCCATCTTTCCCAACAACTGTTTCTCCACCCATCTGGAAGACAACCGGCGCACCTTGGTGCTCTACCCCATGTATGCGCCCAACCGCCGTTTGGAGCGCGCCAAACTGCGCCAATTGCTGGACAAGATGCCCTTCGACCGGGTAGTAGACCTGACCCATCTGGAGGAAGCATCCACCTTTCTGGAAGGGACCGGTTCGCTCATCCTCGACCGTGAGCGGCACCTGGCCTACGCCTGCCTCTCCCCCCGTACCCACCCATCGGCCGTTGAGGCATGGGCTAGGGAAACGGGCTACCGCTGCTGCTTGTTCCACAGCGAAGACGAGAACGGCATGGCCGTCTACCACACCAATGTGGTGATGCATGTAGGCAGCCGGATGGCCGTGGTGTGCCTCGACTCCATCAAAGACGAGGAAGAGCGCCGGCATCTACGCAGCCAGTTGGAAGAAAGCGGCAAGCACGTGGTAGCCATCAGCTACGAGCAGATGCACCATTTTGCCGGCAACATGCTTGAGGTGCGCAATGACATGAACGAAGCCCTGCTTGTGATGAGCACCACAGCCCTTGGTAGCCTCACCCCTAAGCAGAAGGAGCAGATAGAGCAGTATGTGCATATTATCGCCGCCGACATCCCCTCCATAGAGACCGCGGGGGGCGGAAGCGCCCGATGCATGATGGCAGAATTATACTGACAACAATACCCAAGCTACAAAGAACAACAAACCTTAATAACAAAGATATTATGAACAATTCGGTAATAACATTTCCCATGCCGGCCAATGAGCCGGTGAAATCCTACCTGGCAGGATCGCCAGAGCGGGTAGCCCTTGAACTGGAGTTGGAACGTCAGAGCAACACCGTGGTAGACATCCCCATCATCATCGGCGGCAAAGAGATCCGCACCGGCGATGTAGGTCAGGTGACCTGTCCTCATGACCACCACCATGTACTGGCCACCTATCACAAAGTAGGCAAGAAAGAAGTGGAGATGGCCATCGAAGCCTCCATGAAAGCCTGGCAGGAGTGGAGCCGCACCCCCTGGACCACCCGTGCCGCCATCGTGATGAAGATGGCCGAGCTGCTCGCTACCAAATACCGCCCCATCATGAACGCCGCCACCATGCTTGGCCAGAGCAAGAACATCTTCCAGGCAGAAATCGACTCCGCCTGCGAGACCATCGACTTCTACCGCTACAATGTGCACTACGCCTCGAAGATCTACGCCATGCAGCCCAAAGACGGAACCGCCCAACTCAACCATACCGAGTACCGACCGCTGGAAGGCTTTGTACTGGCCGTTACCCCCTTCAACTTCACATCGATAGCCTCCAACCTCTGCATGACCCCGGTGCTGATGGGCAACGTAGCCCTTTGGAAGCCCTCGACCACCGCCCTGCTGAGCAACTACTATCTGATGCAGCTCTACAAGGAAGCCGGTCTGCCCGACGGTGTGGTGAACTTCCTGCCCGGCAGCGGCGCCCTTATCGGCGAGGTAGCCACCCAGTCGAAATACTTTGCCGGCATCCACTTCACCGGTTCCACCGCCACCTTCAAGAGCCTATGGCAGCAAGCCTGCGGCAATCTTGACCGCTATATCTCCTATCCGCGCCTTGTAGGCGAGACCGGCGGCAAGGACTTCATCTTTGTGCATCCCTCTGCCGACAAGAAAGCCGTGGCCACCGCCGCCTTCTGCGGTGCCTTCGAGTTTCAGGGTCAGAAATGCTCTGCCGCCTCACGCATGTACATCCCCAAGACCCTCTGGCCCGATGTGCTGGCCGACATCAAGGAGATGGCGGCAGAAATCACCATGGGCGACGTGAAAGACCCGAGAAACTTTGTGAACGCCGTCATCGACGAAGCCTCCTTCGACAAGTGCAAGTCGTATATCGACTATGCCGAGCAGGCCTCCGACGCCAAGATTGTTATGGGCGGCAAGTGCGACAAGACGAAAGGCTGGTTTGTGGAGCCCACCGTGATAGAGACCAGCAATCCCCGCTTCAAATCCATGGAAGAGGAGATTTTCGGTCCCATCCTCACCGTCTACCCCTATGACGACGACAAGGTGGAAGAGACCGTGAAGTTGTGCGACGAGACCTCGCCCTACGGTCTGACAGGCGCCGTCTTCGGCCGCGACCGCATGGCCGTGGAGAAGATAACCGAGCAGCTCAGCTATGCCGCCGGCAACTTCTACATCAACGACAAGCCCACCGGCGCCGTGGTAGGCATGCAGCCGTTTGGCGGAGCCCGCGCCAGCGGCACCAACGACAAGGCCGGCGGCGAGTTCAACCTCATCCGCTGGATAATACCCCGTGTGATCAAGGAGACCCTGGTATCGCCCACCGACTACCGCTATACCTATCTGAGATGAGCATGAAGAGACCCACCCCCTGCAAAGTGAATGTCGCCTCGGAGACAGGCCGTCTGCGTGCGGTACTGCTCCGGCGGCCCGGCATCGAAGTGGAGCGCATGACTCCGCTCAATGCAGCGCAGGCGCTCTTCAGCGACATTTTGGACAAACCCACGGTCGACATCGAATACGGTCTCTTCAGCGGCATTCTGGAGAAGTGGACCAACGTGTACTATGTGAGGGACATACTGGAGGTTCTTCTCGACGACAACGACATCCGGAAACGGTTGGTGACCGGCAGTCTGCGCCATGACCGGCGCACCTCACAGCAGCGTCAGGTGAGCAATGGCCTGAACGAATATCTCATGTCGCTCGACAGTGGCGCACTGGCAAAAGTGCTCATAGAAGGCTATGAGAAGGACCAGTGGGACGGCTTTTCCGACGACCGCTATCTGCTGAAGCCCCTCTACAACCTGCTCTTCACCCGCGACGCCTCGTCGACCATCTACGACCGTGTGCTCATCAACTCCATGAGTTTTGAGGTGCGCGAACGCGAGACGCTGCTCTACGACGCCATCTTCCGCCACTTTTTCAAGGTGAAGATACTCAATGCCGCCGCATGGAATCCATTGGCCCGCACCGAGGGCGGTGATATCCACATCGGCTCACGCGACCTTTTGTGCATCGGCGAGGGCATCCGCACCAACGCCAAAGGTATTGACTATCTGGCTCAGACGTTTGCCCGCGAGCGCGAGCATTTCAGCATACTGGTGCAGGAATTGCCCATGGATCCCGACTCGTTCATCCATCTCGACATGGTTTTCACCTTCCTGTCCAAGCACGACTGCATGGTATTTGAGCCCATGCTTAAGAAGCAAGGTCTCTTTGCCAACAAGGCCACCACGCTCATCAAGATAGACAACGGCCGCATCAGCTATCATGAAGTGCACGACATGGTAGAAGGTCTGAACCGTCTGGGCTGGGACATGCGGCCCATCATATGCGGCGGCACCGACTCATGGGTGCAGCTCCGTGAGCAGTGGCACAGCGGGGCCAACTTCTTTGCCCTGGGCGACGGCAAAGTGATGGGCTATAGGCGCAACACCTACACCATCGACGCCCTGGACCATGCCGGCTATGATGTACTCAACGCCGAAGACATCATCAGCGGCAAGGAAGACATGACCGCCCACGACAAATTCGTCGCGGCCTTTCCCGGTTCCGAGCTACCTCGTGCAGGCGGCGGCGCCCGCTGCATGACGATGCCGATACTGAGAGACTAAGCAGCAGAATTGCCCCTTACTATTGAGCGCTTGGACAGGTTTCATCCTGATTCAAGCGCTCAATGATTTACGCAAGCCGAACGTCAAAAAATATCAGTCAAGCGGATATCCGGCCCCAAAAACAACTTTTCGTAGGAAATTCTGCCGATTTTTCAACAAAAAGTAAGCATTTCGTTTCACCTTACAACAAAAAAGTGTACCTTTGTGGTGCAAATCGAAGAATGGTTCCTTTTGTTACGAGGCAAAGGTCCCCTTTCCAACTGGGGCGAAGGCTATTTGAAGGAGCCAACCTTGCAAACACATATTTAAAATAAGGATAATAAAGAAACATGTCGAACAGTCAACCCATTGTAGGATCCAAGATCAAAGGTATTAGAGAGTCGAAGAATTTATCGGTAGAAGAGATAGCCGAGCGCAGCGGTCTTTCGGTAGAGCAGATATTGTCGGTGGAGAACGACCACACCCTACCCTCCTTGGGGCCGCTTATCAAGATAGCCCGTGCGTTGGGCGTGCGTCTGGGCACCTTTCTTGACGACAGTGACGAATTAGGTCCTGTGGTATGCCGTGCCGCCGACCGCGACAGCAGCATCAGTTTCTCGAACGGCACAGCCGACAGCCGCAAGCACATGGAGTATCACTCACTGGCCCGCGAGAAAGCCGGCCGGCACATGGAGCCCTTCCTTATTGAGATACAGCCCAGCGAGGCAAAAGACTTCAAGCTCTCGGCCCATGAAGGCGAGGAATTCATTTATGTGATGGAAGGCGAAGTGGAGATAGACTACGGCAAGACGACCTACCATCTTTATGAAGGCGACAGCATCTACTACGACTCTATCGTGAAGCACCATGTGCACGGTGCCACCGGCAAGGGCGCCAAGATTCTGGCCATGGTTTATATACCCATTTAAGGACCTCACCTCAAGCATAAAGGATTTATGGAGCAATTATCAGAAAGGACACTGGGCGGCTGGTTGGAATACTGGGCCGCAGAAACCCCCGATAAAGAATACATCGTCTACTCCGACCGCGACCTGCGTTTCACCTGGAAGGTGTTCAACGAGCGTGTGGACAATCTGGCCAAGGGTCTGCTGGCCATTGGCGTGCAAAGAGGCAGCCATGTAGGCATCTGGGCCACGAACGTGCCCGACTGGCTCACCTTTCTCTACGCCACGGCCAAGATAGGCGCCGTGCTGGTGACGGTGAACACCAACTACAAGCAGAGCGAGCTGGAGTATCTGTGTGAGAACTCCGACATGCACACCCTCTGCATTACCGACGGTACATGGGAATGTGACTACATAGACATGACCTACAAGATGCTTCCCGAGCTTCGCAGTTGCGAGCGCGGCCATCTGAACAGCCCCCGTTTCCCCCACATGAAAAACGTGGTGTACATAGGCATGGAGAAATACCGTGGCATGTACAACACCGCCGAACTGTTGCTGCTGGGTCAGAACATCGACGACGACACGCTGACCGAAGTGAAGCAGCAAGTGAGCTGCCATGATGTGGTGAACATGCAGTACACCTCGGGCACCACTGGTTTCCCGAAGGGTGTGATGCTCACCCACTACAATATCACCAACGACGGCTACTTCACCGGTGAGAACATGCGGTTCACGCAAGACGACAAGCTCTGCGTGTGTGTACCTCTTTTCCACTGCTTCGGTGTGGTGCTGGCCACGATGAACTGCCTCACCCACGGCTGCACGCAAGTGATGGTGGAGAAATTCGACCCCCTGGTGGTGTTGGCCTCCGTTCACAAGGAGCGGTGTACCGCCCTCTACGGTGTGCCCACCATGTTCATAGCCGAGCTCAACCACCCCATGTTCGAACTGTTCGACATGAGTTCGCTGCGCACCGGCATCATGGCCGGCTCGCTATGCCCTGTGGAACTGATGAAGCAAGTGAGCGACAAGATGTATATGACCATCACGAGCGTATACGGTCTGACTGAGAGTTCGCCCGGCATGACCCAGACCACCATCTTCGACACTTTTGAGCAGCGCTGCACCACCGTGGGGCGCGACTTCCCTTTTGTGGAGGTAAAAGTGCTCGACCCCGAGACCGGCGAGGAATGTCCGGTGGGCGTGCAGGGCGAGATGTGCTGCCGTGGTTTCAACGTGATGAAGGGCTACTACAAGAATCCCGAAGCCACCGCCGAGGTGATAGACCAGAACGGTTTTCTCCACTCCGGCGATTTGGGTGTGAAAGACGAGGACGGTTATTACCGCATCACCGGCCGTATCAAAGACATGATTATCCGTGGTGGTGAGAACGTGTATCCCCGCGAGATAGAAGAATTCCTCTACCACATGCCCGGCATCAAAGACGTGCAAGTGGCCGCCGTTCCGTCGAAGAAATACGGCGAGGAAGTGGGCGCCTTCATCATTCTGCAGGAAGGAGCCAAGATGGAGCCGGAAGACGTGCGCGATTTCTGCAAGGGCAAGATAGCCCGTTACAAGACGCCCAAGTATGTATTCTTCGTCGACGAGTTTCCCCTCACCGGTTCCGGCAAGATACAGAAGTTCAAGCTCAAGGAGCTCAGTCTCAAGCTCTGCGAGCAGATGGGCATAGAAGTGAAATAACAACACAAGCAACGATATGAAAAACATTCTTTTGGCCGCTACATTCGGCCTTATGACATTCAGTATGGCGACAGCCCAGGAAAAGACCGTGAACGACGGCAACAAATATGTAGGTTATGAACAGCGTACCGGCAACGAGTCGGTGGTATACTTCACCCGCGACCTGAGCGCTCAGGGCCTTATCAAGGCCTATGAGCAGGTGTGCGGCAAGATAGAGGGCCGTGTAGGCGTGAAGCTTCACACCGGTGAGCCCAACGGCCCCAACATCATACCCCGCGAGTGGGTGAAAGCCCTTTTGGAGAAAGACCTGCCCGGTGCCACCGTGATAGAGACCAACACCTATTACGACGGCGACCGCTATACCACCGCCGAACACCGTAAGACCCTGAAGGTGAACGGCTGGACCTTCTGCCCTGTCGACATACTCGACGAGGAAGGCACAGCAGAACTGCCCGTCGTCGGCGGCAAATGGTTTACCAAGATGTCGGTGGGCGGTCATCTGAAGAACTACGACTCGATGGTGGCGCTAACCCACTTCAAGGGTCACACCCAAGGCGGTTTCGGCGGCAGCAACAAGAACATCGGCATAGGCTGTGCCGACGGCCGTATCGGCAAGGCCTGGATACACACCACCCCCGGTCAGCCCAACCAGTGGGACATCAAGGAAGAAGAATTTATGGAACGTATGACCGAGTCGACCAAGGCAAGCATCGACTTTTTCGGCGAGCACGTAACGTATGTAAACGTGATGCGCAACATGTCGGTGTCGTGCGACTGTGAGGGAGTGGCCGCAGCGCCTGTTGTGACCCCCAATGTAGGCATTCTTTCATCGACCGACATCCTGGCCGTAGACCAGGCCTGCATCGATATCATATACGCCATGACGGCCACCGAGCACCACGACCTGGTGGAGCGCATCGAGACCCGCCACGGTTTGCGCCAGCTCTCCTACATGAAAGAGCTCGGCATGGGCAACGACCGCTACGTGCTCATAGACCTGGACAACGGCGGCAAGCGCATTACAGCCGAAGAAGCCGCCAAGGGCCTTAAGCCCTTCGTTCAAGGGAAATAAGACACTCATACAGCAACATAAAAACTCCGTTCCTCCTCAAAGGGACGGAGTTTTTTCGATAAGCAGCTGGATTGCAAATTCCGTTGGACGCGGGAAACTGAACAGTAATTATTCTTTTTACTGAAAGAAATTCCCGTAATTGACATAATTATTCATTGACATTGACAGAAATTCTCATAATTAGCATAATTATCCATTGACACTGACAGAAATTGTCATAATTGACGTAATTATTCTTTTTACTGACAGAAATTCCCGTAATGCACGTAATTATTCATTGACATTGAAAGAAATTGTCATAATGCGCTGAAATTTCTCATTATCATAAACCTGGAGTCATGGGAAATTACGGGAATTATGGGAATTTCTTTCCTTTTTCTACTGATTAATTTCTTTGACAGAAATTATCGTAATGCGCAGAAATTTCTCATAGGAATGACTATGCTGTTATTGAACAGAAATGCCGCTTAATAAAAAGAACCGTGGCAAGTGCTTGGTCCTGCCACGGTCGAGTTATTAATGAAATTGGAGAATTGTGCTCTGAAAAAGGGTGAGTGTTTTTATCTCACCTCAAGATGGTCGTGACGAGCCATCCAGATGCTGAAAACTGCGCCAACCACGAGAAGGGCGGCCATTGCTACTGTGCTGATAATAGTGCTGTAATCCATAATCTTTTTATCTTTAAATTGGTTATTCTTTTCGTATGCAAAGGTACGCCGATTATGGGAAGCACGCAAACAATGGTAATGACTTATCAAGCATCCTTCACTGCAACAAAATCCGATTGCTGCTATCGAAAAAACCGATAACCGCTCAGTGTCCCGCCTTCGACAGCCAATTTCTTACCGGTATGTCATAAAAACGCATGGCCATCCATCCGAGCAAGACACAGGCCAATGGCAGCAGGAGCGCTACGGGCCACACACTGTGCATGCGGGCAATAGGCACAAGGTTGCCGTCGAAACCGATATAGGCATAGAAAAGGTACATGAGCGGATAATGCACCGCATAGAGCGGATAGCTCAGGTTTCCCAGGAAGCGGCTCACGCTCTCCGTGGCAGAACTGGTGTCAGAAGCAGAGGCCCCCATCCAGACCATTGCCGGAAACACGATTACCACACAAAGCGCATCATAAAGTCCGTTGGCCCATGAAGGCAGTTGGGTGAAGAGAAGGGTGACGCATGCCACAGCTACCAGTACAGCCGAGCATTTCCAGAAAGCATTTTTTATGTGCCCCGCTCTGAAGCGGCGCGCCATCAGCATGCCCATGGAGTAAGGGAAGAGCATCCTTACCATTCCTGTGAAGAATCCCCCATCGGCCATGGTCCATCCTGTACCGAGATAGCCGTCGCTCACGGAAATGCCCACCAACAAGCACCCCGTGACGACCGACACGGCCGCCAGCGCCTTGTCAGGCAACCGACGGAGCAGTAGCGCATACAGCACATTGCCCACATATTCGAAGAAGAGCGACCAATGCGGTCCATTGAGCGGGAAGAGTTCGCCATTCCCCCTCACATCGGCCCGCGCCCCCACCGACATGGGCAGCATGCACATATTGAACAATAGCGCCACTATGACAAGTCTGAAGGGAATATGATTCCCATTCCACGTCATGCTCCCCTGCATCAGGAAACACACCATGCCTATCAGAGCCCCCAGCACCACCATGGGATGCAGGCGGATAAGACGCCGCCGAAAAAAACCACCTAAAGAGAGGCCCTTCTGCCACCGGTCGTCGTAGGCATAGCCGATGACAAATCCTGAGAGCACGAAGAAGAAGTCGACCGCCAGATAGCCGTGCGGCAGCGGTGTCCAGTCGAAACACTCAAACACATGATAGGCGATTACGACAAGCGCCGCTACTCCCCGCAATCCGTCGAGGATATCATAATGCGGCTTCGCAGCGAAGCAAGGTTTCTTATTCATTTTTTCAGGAAATCTATTGGTGACAGTCCAACCATTCTCTTTTAGAATTATCTTCATGATTGATGCAAAAATACATAAAAAAGGAAGATTTTTCATAAATGAAGTAAAAAAAAGACGCGAATATGCCACAAACTGAAATAAATACCTACTTTTACAAAAAAATTGGAAAAAGCCACATTGGATACAACAGCAAGACGCCAAGAACAGCAGAAACGGCTGAAAGATAGCAAGACTTATCAAGCCATGAACACGCTGACGCGGTATATGGACCGCTATTATCTCGATGCCCTCATCGGTCTGGTGCCCGGTTGGGGCGATGCGTTTGCCCTGCTCAGCATCATTCCCTTTGTCTATTTCTCCCTTAGGGTGGTGCGGAGTGTGCCCCTGACGCTGGCCGTGATCAACAACTCGCTCCGCGACGTGCTGCTCGGCATGATACCCTTCTTTGTAGGTGATCTCATCGACATCTTCCACCGTGCCAACACCCGCAACTTAGCAATGATACAAGGCTTTGTCGACGGCGACGAGGGCGTAATCCGGCAGGTGAACCAGCGAGCCCTTCAATCTGCCGTGGCCATTGTGGTGTTGCTGCTGCTCATCGGTCTGATGGTGTGGCTGCTCATCCGTTTTGGCAGTTTCCTCTATTCACAGGCATCGGCACTCTTCTAAGGCGGGATTGAAGACTCTGGGGACTAGCGTTATGCTTATTTTCGGTCGATTATTTGAATAATCCTAAAATAAGGCGTAACTTTGCAGAATGATTTATCCCAACAATTTCGAACAGAAAATAGGTTTCGACGAGATAAGGCAGTTGTTGAAAGACCGCTGCCTCTCCCCCATGGGCAAGGAGCGCATAGACAGTCTGCGTTTCTCAACCGACGTGAAGAGCATCCGGCAATGGCTGGAGCAGATTAAGGAATTCAGACGCATCATCAACTCCGGTGAGGAGTTTCCCACCCAGTTTTATTATGACGTGCGGGCAGGCGTATCGCGCCTCCGTCTGGAGGGCACCCATTTGGACGAGGGAGAGCTATTCGACCTTCGCCGCCTTCTCGACACCGTGGGTCAAGTGGTCCGCTACCTGAGCCGCACAGAAGGTGGTGCGGATGGCGATTCAGAGGACACCGCCTATCTCTACCCCACCCTTCACAAGCTCACCACCGGCATCCGTCCGTTCACGGCCCTTGTGGCCAGGATAGACCGCATATTGGACAAATACGGCAAGATACGCGACAATGCCTCTCCGGCCCTGTTCGACATACGGCAGCAGTTGGCCAAGACCGAAGGTTCCATCTCCCGTATCCTCGGAAGCATTCTGAAAGCCGCCCAGCAAGACGGCCTTGTAGAGAAAGACGCCTCGCCCACGGTGCGCGACGGCCGCTTGGTGCTGCCTGTGGCCCCCGCCATGAAACGCAAGATAAAAGGCATCGTGCACGATGAGAGTGCCACAGGCCGCACCGTGTTTATAGAGCCCACCGAAGTGGTGGAAGCCAACAACCGCATCCGCGAGTTAGAAGCAGAGGAACGCCGTGAGATAATCCGCATACTGACAGAGGTATCCTCAGAGATACGTCCCTACACTGCCGACATCATGAGTACGGTACAGTTGCTGTCGATTATCGACGTGATCCGCTCAAAGGCCCTTTTTGCCGAATTGACAGGCAGCGTGGAACCCAGTTTGAGTGACCATCCGCTGATAGACTGGCGCCAGGCCCGGCACCCCCTCCTTCAGCTGTCGCTTGCCAAGCAAGGCAAGAAAGTGGTGCCCCTCGACATCACACTCACCGACCAGGCCCGCATTCTGATTATCTCCGGTCCGAACGCCGGCGGCAAGTCGGTCTGTCTGAAGACCGTAGGTCTGTTGCAGTATATGCTTCAGTGCGGTCTGTCAATTCCCGTGGGCGACCGTAGCGATGCCGGCCTCTTCCGCCACATCATGATCGACATCGGCGACGAGCAGAGCATAGAGAACGACCTGAGCACCTACTCGAGCCATCTACTGAACATGAAGCAGATGATGAAGCAGTGCGACCGCTGGACACTGCTGTTGATAGACGAGTTCGGCACCGGTACCGAGCCTCAGATAGGCGGTGCCATTGCCGAATCGGTGCTGAAGCAATTCTGGAAGCACGATGCTTGGGGTGTTATCACCACCCACTACCAGAACCTGAAACATTTTGCCGACGACCACAAAGGCGTGGTGAACGGCGCCATGCTATACGACCGCCACGAGATGCGCGCCCTCTTCCAACTGGAGATTGGGCGTCCGGGCAGTTCGTTCGCCATAGAGATAGCGCGCAAGACCGGCATCCCGGAGGAAGTGATCAGAGACGCCAGCGAGATAGTGGGTGCCGACTATATCCAGAGCGACAAATATCTGCAGGACATTGTGCGCGACAAGCGCTATTGGGAAGGCAAGCGGCAGCAGATACACCAGCAGGAGAAACAGATGGAGCAGACCACAGCCCGCTACGAAGAGGAGATAGCCAGGCTGAAAGAAAGCCGCCGCCAGATACTGTCGAAAGCGAAAGAGGAAGCCGAGGAACTGCTCCGCGAGACGAACCGCAAGATAGAGAACACCATCCGTGAGATACGCGAGAGTCAGGCCGAGCGCGAATCCACCCGCAAGCTGCGTGAAGACTTGAACCAGTTCAAGCAGGAAGTACTGGAGATAGACACCAAGGCCGAGGAAGAACTTGTGTCGCGTAAGATACGCCAGATACAAGAACGCCAGCAGCGCCGTGACCGCCGCCGCAAGGAGAAAGCCGAGCGCCAGGCCGCCGAGGCAGCCCAAAAGGCACAGAAGGCCCAAAAGGCAGAAGAAGAGAAAGTGCTGAAGGTGGGCGACAGTGTGAGGATAAAAGGTCTGAGCACAGTAGGCACCATCGAGAAGACCGACGGCAAGACGGCCACCGTGGTATTCGGCGACATGCGCACCAAGATGCGTGCCGACCGTTTGGAGCATGCCGACAAACCCGCCCTTGAAGACCGGCCGACCGTGACGGTGAACCGCACCACGCGCGAGACGATAGACCACCGACGGGAGCAATTCCACCAAGACATTGATGTGCGCGGCATGCGCGGCGACGAAGCCCTCAACGCCGTGACCTATTTCATCGACGACGCCATTCTGGTGGGTGTGAGCCGTGTGCGCATTCTTCACGGCACCGGTACCGGCATACTACGCCAGCTGATACGCCAATATCTTAGCACCGTACCGGCAGTGACCAACTACCGTGATGAGCACGTCCAGTTTGGCGGTGCCGGCATCACGGTAGTCGACTTGGAGTAAGAGTTGTTTTTACCACACGATATTGCATCCCATGGAGATGCTGGCGTTGGAATTGAGCGGTATCAGTTCCTTGCTGCATTTGCCCAGGAGCTGGTCCATACCGACAAAGAAGTTGAAGCCTTTTGGATGGAAATTGACCATCCATCCCAGACTTGCGGCGAAACTGCTCACCGAGAAGCTCAGTGCCGCATCAAACCAGTTGTTTGGTGTGATATTGGCAGAGAGCCGTCCCTCTGTCCAGGAATAGTCACCATTGATACGCTGTGTGGCGAGCAGACCGAACGAAAGAGGTTTATATGACGGCAGCGTGTAACTGGCACCCACATTCAGTGTAGCGCCGATGCCCGTTGTTCTTCCCCCTTGGTCGCCCTGGTCCACGAGATGGGCGAAATCGGCCATCTGGTCAACATATCTGTCCGTCTGCGCCTCGAGGTTCTCATCGTCGTGCTTCTTCATGGATACGTCGTGGAATCCGTTGAAATTGAACGACTCAGCAGTATTCTTAGCATAGAAATCATGTTTCCAATTGATGAAGCCCAGGTCGAGGAGTGCGCCTCTCAGTGACCACTGCTCATTGATTTTGTAGATAAGTCCCAGGTCGGCGGCCAGTCCGATGCCGTCGAGTCCGCCATTATGCACATTCACATCCCTCACATACTGATATTCTCCCGGACGAATGTCATACTCCTTGGTGCCGCTTTCATACTCGAAGCCCTTCATACTGACATGCGACTCAGCATCGGCAGCCACGGTCCATGAATCATTCGCATTGAGGTCGGCCTGCACATTGTCCATTTTCAGCGAAGCGTTTCCGATGCCCAGCAGCAGTTTCAGTTTGGCCCCCAGCCTCAACTTGTCGTTGATATCTCTTGAATGTCCGAAGGCAAGTTCGCTGAAGGCGATACCATCGGCCCTGACAGTGCCGATATCATAATGCTCGTTTTTCAGGTCGCAAGCCATTCTGAGCAGTTCGTAAGGAATCACCCCATTGATTTTGGCCCTGACATTGAGTTCGAGCGTATTGTAACCGCCGAGTCCTTTGAATCCGGCCGACAACACCGCCACCTTGGCCTGTCCGCTGATTCGGTTGTCGCCAGTATTGAATCCGTCGAGGGCATCATTCAGATAAGGATTGAGGAAAGAAGTCATTTTCTTGTCGCTCATTGCCGGATAGAGCGGATTTTTTCTCACCACGTCGTTGTATCCGAAGTCGCCCATCATTTTGATATTCATATTACCGATAATGGGCAGCGCAATATAATTCTGCTCATTACCAGCAGCCGGGTTGAGCGAGTGTTGATAAAGGAAACCTTCATCGAAATAGGCCGTATTGATGTCCTGTGCCACAACAGGCATAGCAGCCAGTGCGATGAGCGATGTAATACATCTGATATTGAGCTTCATATGGAGAACAATTAGATTTTCATTTAAAAGCGTTGACTAATTAAGGTCAATGGCAAGTTGCCCGACGACCGTCATTTTCAGGTTTTTCAGATTGAGAGTGTGGTTCTTATAGTTGAGCCTTTTCCCAACAACAGTATTCTCGCCCTTCTCATCTGTAGAGGTTCCTATTATTTTGAGCATGACACCGTCCATTTCCTTGAACACCCCATTGTCAAGCGGTTTGATGATGATTTGCTGCTTAATATTGACGGGTGTATTTCCATCGACCGATGCTGGGAGTTGGTTTAGCACCTCCACGCTGAGCCTTTGCGTACTGATGCTGTCGCCATTGACATCGATTCCATAGGCCGACATGGAAAGGAAGAAAGGCATTTTGTTCTCCATATCGGCTGTTGCGACACAGTAACCTTTGGGCTTGCCCTGTTCATCGGTCACAAACGACACATCTTTGAGGACATGATTCCAATGGCTATAGGGATGTCGATAAATGATTTGTGCCTCAGGTCCGAAGGCCATCGGTGCCTGCAATGAGAAGTTGGCCGCTGCCTTATAGGTATGTCCGAACTGGAGTTCACAAAGTTGTTCATGGTTGCCTACCACCTCCAGGTCAGTGAAATAGATGGTATGAGGAATTTTTTTCAGCACCTCGTTGAGCTGAGGCACCTCCACCACTAATGTGTCGCCTTCAGCTTTCCTTTTCTGGTTTCTGAAACTTATTACCCCGTTGAAGTTTTCAGGTATATCAAACTGGGGTACCACGACCCTGCAGACCTCCTTATCATCGTTTGTTCCGACGAGTGCTCCACCGACAAGCAGAGCCAAAGGAAGGTCGCTATCCACATCGAGGTCAAGTCTGAGATCGGCCAAATCGAGCACCACATTGTCATCATCGAGGAATAGCGGCAGACTTCCAATATTCACCCTTCCGAGCCGGTCAAAATCCACTTCAGGCGAGAAATATCCTTTAGCGCCGTCGATGGTAACGGTTCCTATCACGGCCTTGCCTGTGAGTGTATAAACATCAGAGGCATGCAGCTTACTGAGGTCCACATCCGACTGGTAGACCGTACCTGTAGCCGTTACTACTCCCTTCACATGGATATTATCACCTTTCACATATTCCAGGACACTGCCCTCCTCAGGTGTTTTGGTGAAGTCAAGTCCTTTTACCGTCACATAAATAGTGGTGCTACTTTTCGGTGACACATTGTAAAGCATGGCCGTATTGTCATCGTTCACCTCGATTTCCTCCTCACCAACGACAACCTTCTCCACATCCATGAATTTAGGGAAGAAGAGCTTGACAGAGGCGATGTTGTTGACCCCCGCCCTGAAATTGCTGGAGAAAGACACCGTTGTTCTAATTTTGGCTGTAGTGGCCACATAGTCAAGACCGACAATAGAAGCGGGAATATTGTGCATTGTAAGATCGTAGACCCCGATGGTGCCCGTGAAGTGCGCCGCGATTTCCCTGTTCACCCTACGAGTTTTGGCCATGGCTCCGAAGGAGAGGTCTTCGCGTGTGAATGTAAACTCAGAAGTATGGGTAGCATTATCCGTGGCTCTTATTTTAGCAATCGAGGTTTTCATCGAGTGTGTGGTGTTATCATCGGCCCTTAAATAGTAGTACCCATCCTCGTCGACAGCGACGAAATGGGTATAAGAGAGGTCGAAGACATCGTCGAGCGTGATATCCTGCGTGTTGTTGTTGCCAGGCAGGCTGAGCGTGTCGGATCCTACCCCCACTCTGGTGTCAATATTTGAGAGGTCGTAATCGTCGTCAATACAGCTGGCCGTCAGGAAAAGTGCGACACCCATAGCAAGCATTTTTGCGACATCATAGCGGTTAAAGAATTTTGCCATAAGAATTATTATCAAAAGACAGTATTCGGTTTAAATCAAAAAAGAGGTTGTGTTTTATTACACAACCTCTTTTCTTGAGCCTCTTGTCGGATTCGAACCAACGACCCCGAGATTACAAATCACGTGCTCTGGCCAACTGAGCTAAAGAGGCGGGTGGGCAAGCTACTTGCATCGCGCCGCTCAACTAACTACCTTTGCTACGTTCCCGTCCTGGAGGATTCGAAAGGAGCTGGCCGTGCAAGACTTACCCGTTTTGCGGTTGCAAAGGTATATAAAATATTTATTCTTCCGCCAGCAGCCCTAATATTTTTAGATATTTTAACAATAAGATATTATCCGCTTGATGCTCATGGCATAAATTTGACACCTTAAATAATAAAAGGTCGGCATTAATGTTTTGAAATAGTTCGTTATTGTCAATGATTCTTTGTAAATTTGCACCCGAATTACGAGACCATTGAGGTTTATTTCATCGAAAAAAGATGTCAGAAAGAGACACAAATCCTCCTATGACCACATCGGCCCAGCGCGACGGACTGGCTTTGGGACTATATTGGATGGTAACCATGGGCATGTTTATCTGCCAGTTTGCCGTTCCCGTATGCGGCCTGATATGGTCGTTTATGATGCTATATACGCCTTTTTTTGTGGGTGGACTTGCCATCCGCTATGCCCTTCGTGAAAGAGGCGGTGAGTTGTCGTATGCCGGTGCCTACCTCTACTCGCTCATCACCTACATTTGCGGCGCCCTGATTCTGGCGTTGGCATTTTGGATTTACCTCCGCTATATGGACGACGGTTATGTGATAGACCGCTATACCAGTGCGCTGACCGACCCCCGCAATCAGGAGATTATGAAAGAGCTGGGCTACGACAAGGCTACGATGAAGAATATTTTCGAACAGGCCACTACTGCGCTTCGCAGCATGCGCCCCATCGACATCACGCTTCAGTTTCTGTGGAGCACACTTGTGGCAAGCGGTTTGATAAGCCTCATTTCGGCCCTTCACTGCAAGGCGGTGCTTTACTTCAGGCGCCGCAACAAGAATTAAGAAGTCGCCGCAACAAGAATTAAGAAAAAGTAGAAATCAAATATTATCATTATTAAAAGAATGGACATATCAGTAGTAATTCCCCTATATAACGAGGCCGAATCGCTTCCAGAGCTGTATGCCTGGATAGCCCGTGTGATGGAAGAGCACCACTTCAGCTACGAGGTGATATTCATCAATGACGGCAGTACCGACACCTCCTGGCAGGTGATAGAAGACCTGAGCCGCTCTCACGACGAGGTGAAAGGCATCAAATTCCGCCGCAATTACGGTAAGAGCCCTGCCCTCTACTGCGGTTTCAAGGAAGCCCAGGGCGATGTGGTGATTACGATGGACGCCGATCTTCAGGACTCTCCCGACGAGATACCCGGTTTGTATAAGAAGATAAAGGAGGAGGGTTACGACCTGGTTTCCGGTTACAAGCAGAAGCGCTACGACCCGTTGTCGAAGACCATCCCCACGAAACTGTTCAACGCTACTGTGCGGTGTGTGAGCGGCATCAAGAACCTGCACGACTTCAACTGCGGCCTGAAGGCCTACCGGAAAGATGTGGTGAAGAACATCGAGGTGTATGGCGAGATGAACCGTTTCATTCCCTATTTGGCCAAGAACGCCGGTTTTGAGAAGATTGGCGAGCAGGTAGTTCACCACCAGGCCCGCAAGTACGGCAAGTCGAAATTCGGTTTGAACCGCTTTGTGAACGGTTATCTGGACCTCATAACCCTTTGGTTCCTGAGCAGTTTCGGTCGCAAGCCCATGCACGTGTTCGGTTTTCTTGGGACAATCATGTTCATGATTGGTTTCATAGCAGCCTTCATTATCGGCGCCGCCAAGCTGGTGGCCCTGGCCAACGGCACTCCCCGTCCGCTTGTGACCGACTCCCCCTACTTCTATCTATCCCTGACGATGATGATTATCGGCACGCAGCTGTTTCTGGCCGGTTTTATCGGCGACCTGATAAGCCGCTCATCGTCCACCCGCAACGACTACCAGATAGAGGAGACCCTGCGATGCGAAGAATAGCGCGGCGGCTTTTGCCTGCGGCCCTCCTTATCCTGTCGGCCTGCTCATCGATCGACTGTCCGCTGAACAACGTCGTCTACCTGAAGATGACCCTCGACGACGGCAGCGGCATGATGAGCGACACGCTCAACGTGATAGCCCACCGCCCCACTCTTGGCGACACGACCATGGTGAACAGCCTTGTAGAGGCCGGGAGCACCTGGGTGGAGATGAGCTACGCGCAGGATGTAGACGTGCTGATACTGAACCGCCACGACAGCACCGGCCGTTACAGCATCGACACCCTGCTTGTGGAGAAGAGCAACCAGGCCCATTTTGAGTCGGTAGACTGCGCCCCCGCCTACTTTCATGAAATCAAGAGTGTGAGCCACACCCATCATGGCCTCGACTCGGCAGTGCTGTACAAAACCACTGTAGACTATGACACGACCCGTACCAACATTAAGCTCTATTTCAAGGCACTTGATTAGTCTTCTCTGCCTGTGCGGAGCTCTCAGCGCCTACGGTCAGCCCAAGCTGAGGGTCGCGGAACCGGTAGACAGTGTCGCCTTTCTGCGCGGTTTTGCCGTGTCGGTAGATTTGGTGGGGCCGATACAGAAAATGGTGAGCGACTACGGTCAGTTTGAAGGCGCCTTTCGTGTGAATCTGCGCGACAAGTATTTCCCCATCATTGAGGCCGGCATCGGCAAGGCCAGCCACAACGATGCGGTGACCAAGATCAGCTACAGCAGCAGCGCCCCCTACTTCAGGGTAGGCATCGACTTCAACCTTATGAAGATGAAGCACGATGTGAACCGCATCTACGGCGGTGTACGCTATGGCTTCAGCAGTTTCAAGTACGACATCAGTCATCCAGGCGTCACCGACCCCAAATGGGGCGGCACAGCCGTTTTCGAAGCCCAGGACGTGTCGTGCAACTACCACTGGGCGGAGATAGTGGCCGGTGTGGACAGCAAGATTTGGGGACCGTTCCATCTTGGTTGGTCGGTTCGCTACCGACGCCGCATCGCCCACGACGACGGTCCGTTGGACAATGTGTGGTACGTGCCCGGCTACGGTAAGGCTGGCAGTACTCGTCTGGGCGGCACCTTCAATGTAATCATCGACATATAGAACATACCCCATGAACGACAAGAAGAAATGGCTATGGCAGTTGCCCTTCCTGCTTTTTCTTATCGGCGGCACCATTTTTGTTATCCGCCAGCAGCACCAGGCCGTCTACCAGCACGACCATGGATTCATATTCGGCACCGTATACAATATCACCTATCAGCACGACAAGAATCTGCAGCATGAGATAGAGTCCGCTCTTCAGCAGGTCGACGCATCGCTGTCGCCTTTCAACAAGGCGAGCATCATCAGCCGTGTGAACCGCAACGAAGCCGTGAAGGTGGACGTTCTGTTCAGGGAAGTGTTTGAGAAATCGATGCAAATATCAAAAGATACCGAAGGTGCCTTCGACATCACCGTCGCCCCGTTGGTCAACGCCTGGGGATTCGGTTTCAAGCACGACACCCGCCCCACCCCTTCGGCCATCGACAGTATGAAGGCTCTGGTGGGATACAAGAAAGTGAGCCTCACCCCCTCGGGCCAGGTGAAGAAAAGCGACCCCCGCATCATGCTCGACTGCAGTGCCGTGGCCAAGGGCTACGGTTGCGATGTGGTGGCCCGCCTGCTAAGCCGCGCTGGCGTGACCAACTACATGATAGAGATAGGCGGTGAGATTGTGACCCACGGTGTGAGCGAGAAGCGCCTGCCCTGGCACATCGGTGTGACGGTGCCCACTGACGACACCCTTGCCACGCAGAAAGACCTGCAGGCCATACTGAACGTGACCGACCGCGCCATGGCCACGAGCGGCAACTACCGCAACTTCTACTATGAGGGCGGCCGCAAGGTAGCCCACACCATCGACCCCCGCACGGGTCAGCCCGTTCAGCACTCGCTTCTCTCCGCCACTGTGCTGGCTCCCGACTGTGCCACCGCCGATGCCTATGCCACCTCGTTCATGGTGATGGGCATGGAGAAAGCCATCAAGGTGCTGGAGCGCCATCCGGAGTTGCTGGCTTACTTTATCTATTCCGGCTCCCACGGAGAGAACCAAGTGTGGTACTCTCCTGCCCTCCGCGACAAGATACAAGAATAAATGCGATGAAGTCGGACCTCAACATGTATGCCACGCTGCTGTCGCAGTCGCTATTCCAAGGCATGAGCCAGAGCGACTTGGAACAGGTGGTAGGTCACACCCATTTCGACTTCAGCAATGTGCCCGCCCTATCCCCCATCGCCGTAGAGGGCAGCCGCTGTGAGAGTCTGCTGTTCATCACCCACGGCACGCTGACCGCCACGGCCACCTCCGACGACCATTCCTACACGCTGTCCGAGACATTGCCCACCCCCTGGCTGATAGAGCCCGAACGTCTTTTCGGTCTCACCCCCCGCTATGCCCGCACCTACACAGCCCAGAGCGACTGCCGTCTGTTCGGCATCGGCAAGGACGAAGTGGTGTCGCTGTCGTCGCGTTTCGACATATTCCGCATCAACCTGCTCAACATCTACACCACCCATGCCCAGCGCGTGAGCCGGCAGTGCTGGCGCACGCCGCCTCATGACATCAAGGGCAAGCTGGCCCGTTTCGTATCCGACCACAGTCTGCGTCTCACCGGCGACAAGACACTCTATGTGAAGATGTCGACGCTGGCGCATCTATTGGGTGAGAGCCGCCTCAATCTGTCGCGTGTTCTTCACGAATTAACCGCCGAGGGTCTCCTCGCCATGAGCCGTGGCGAGGTGCGCATTCCCCATTTGGAGAAGCTGCTGTCGGGCAGTCTATAACCGCCTGGACCCTGGAATCTGTAACAATCATTAAGTTAAGTAATCAAAAAAGGGCAGTGCCATGCCCCTATTCGGAAAAAAACATGTAACTTTGCATAAGCATTGGCACGCGACCAAGTCGCCTATCAAGTCCGAACCTATAAAAAGAACAACTGTGGAAGAAAAAGAGAGAGAGAATCCGTTTTTTGAGCCGTACGGCACCCCCCATGATACGCCCCCTTTTGACCGTATCCAACTAAGCGACTACAAGGAAGCCTTTCTGGAAGGCATCCGTCGTGAGCGCGAGGAATTCGACAAGATTATCAACAATCCCGCCCGTCCCACCTTCGACAACACCCTATTGAGCGAAGACGACGACAAGCAGTACTACTATGGCCTGCTTGACCGCGTATCGAGTGTGTTTTTTAATCTTATGAGTGCCGAGAGTAACGACGAGATGGAGGCGCTGGCCCAGGAAATGGACCCCATACTTACCAAGCACGCCAACGACATAAGCCTCAACCCCACTTATTTTGAACGTGTGAAGCACGTGCACCGCCACCACCGCATTCTGACCCAGGAAGAGAAGAAGTTGCTGGACAACACCTACGACGGGTTGGTGCGCAACGGTGCCCTTCTGGACGAGGCGGGCAAGGAGCGGCTTCGTGAGATGAGCGAGGAAGGCGGTCTGCTGGGCCTGCAGTTCTCTCAGAATCTGCTGAAAGAGCGCAAAGCCTTCTTTCTCCACCTGACCACCGACGCAGACATCGAGGGACTGCCCGACACCCTGCTCGACGCCGCCAAGGCCGAGGCCACTGAGCGCGGCATGGAAGGCTGGGTGGTTACGCTCGACGCCCCGCTATACACTCCGTTCATGCAGTACAGTCCGCGCCGCGACTTGCGCGAGAAGCTGTTTATGGGCTACAATACCCTGTGCACCCACGACAACAGCGAGAACAACATAGAGATATGCAAGCGCATTGTGAATCTGCGTCTTGAAACGGCTCAGCTGCTGGGCTACAAGACCTATGCCGACTATGTGCTCAAGAAGCGCATGGCCAGCAACAAGCACAACGTCTACAAGCTGCTCAACGAGCTTATCGATGCCTACCGTCCTACAGCCGTCCGCGAGATGGAGGCCATTGAGCGCATGGCCCGCAAGCTTGAAGGCCGCAAATTCGTGCTCGAGCCTTGGGACATCAGCTACTACTCGCACAAGCTCCGTATGGAGAAGTACAACATCGACTCAGAGATGGTGCGTCCCTATTTGGAGCTGAACCGCGTGATAGAGGGTGTGTTCTCGCTGGCCACCCGTCTCTACGGCATCACTTTCAAGGAGAACCCCGCCATACCCGTCTACCATCCCGACGTGAAAGCCTATGAGGTGTTCGACGAGGACGGCAGCTATCTGGCCGTGCTCTACGCCGACTTCCATCCCCGCAAGGGCAAGCGCGGCGGAGCCTGGGAGACCAACTACAAGGAGCAGTGGATAGACCGCAAGGGAGTGAACCACCGTCCCCATGTAAGCATCGTGATGAACCTGACGAAGCCCACCCAGGACAAGCCCTCGCTGCTGACACTGGGCGAGGTGGAGACCTTTCTCCATGAGTTCGGTCACGCCCTTCACAGCATATTCGCCAACACCCGTTTCGCCAGTATGTCAGGTACGAGCGTGAGTTGGGACTTTGTAGAGTTGCCCTCGCAGTTTATGGAGAACTACTCCATAGAGAAAGACTTTCTGCGTACCTTCGCCTTCCACTATCAGACCGGTGAGCCCATACCCGACGAGCTGATCAAGCGCATTGTGAAGAGCCGCAACTTCAACGCCGCCTACGGTTGTCTGCGTCAGGTGAGTTTCGGTCTGCTCGACATGGCCTACCACACACTGAAGGAGCCCTTCACGGGCGACCTTCTCGCCTTTGAGAAGAAAGCGTGGAAGCGCGCCATTCTTTTCAAGGAGCGCCCCGACACCTGCATGACGGCCCAGTTCTCTCACATCATGGCAGGCGGTTATGCCGCCGGCTACTACAGCTACAAGTGGGCCGAGGTGCTCGACGCCGACGCCTTTGCCGTATTCCGCCGTCATGGCATTTTCGACCGGAAGACGGCCGAGCGTTTCCGCCGTGAAGTGCTTTCGAAAGGCGGCACCGAGCACCCCATGAAACTCTACAAGCGCTTCAAGGGCAGCGATCCCAGCATCAAGGCCCTTCTGCGCCGCAACGGCATCCGCCTTACCTCCTCCTCTCCGAAGAAAGCAAGCAAGTGATGAAAGAGCAAGAGAAACAGCATCTGTTAGACCTTCGCTACCTGCGTATGGCCCGTATCTGGAGCGAGAACAGCTATTGTGTTCGCCGCAAGGTGGGCGCCCTGGTGGTGAAGGAGAAAATGATTATCAGCGACGGCTACAACGGCACGCCGAGCGGTTTTGAGAATGTGTGCGAGGACAGTCAGAATGTGACCAAGGCCTATGTGCTGCATGCCGAGGCCAACGCCATCACCAAGTTGGCCCGCAGCAGCAACAACAGCGACGGCTCCACCCTGTACGTGACCGCCTCTCCCTGCATAGAGTGCTCCAAACTCATCATCCAGGCCGGCATAAAGCGTGTGGTCTACGGCGAGAAATACCGTTTGGACGACGGTATCAAGCTGTTGGAGCGCGCCCATATAGAAACTATCTACCTAAATCCCGACGAGCATGAATCTGAATAAGTCACCGCGTCTGATGCCTATTCTTATGGCCGTGTGTGTAGTCATCGGCATTCTGATTGGAACCTTCTACACCAGCCATTTCTCGGGCAACAAGCTCAACATCATCAATTCAGGCAGCAACCGTCTGAACAACCTGCTCCACATCATCGACGACCAGTATGTGGACAGTGTGAATCTTGACGACCTGGTGGAGAAAGCCATGCCCCTGATACTGGCCGAGCTTGACCCCCACTCCGTATACATCAGCGCCGACGAGGTACAGATGGCCACGGACGACCTGAAGGGCTCCTTCTCGGGTGTAGGCATCGAGTTTGTGATCCGCAAGGACACCGTGCGCATTCAGAACGTGATCAAGAACGGACCTGCCGACCGTGCCGGTCTTCTTGCCGGCGACAAGATTGTCATGGTAGACGGCAAGCCCTTTGTGGGCGAGGAGGTGACCAATGCCGAGGCCATGCACCGCCTGAAGGGCAAGAAAGGCACCAAGGTGGAGATAGGTGTGGAGCGCGGCAAGCAGAAAGGCGTGAAGAAATTCACGGTGACGCGCGACGACATTGTGACCCACAGTGTGAGCGCCACCTACATGATAGACCCCACCACCGGCTACATCCGCATCAAGAACTTCGGCGAGAACACCTACGGAGAAGTGCTTTCGGCCTTGGCTGAACTATCCCAGCACGGCTTCGAGAATCTGATGATTGACCTGCGCGACAACAGCGGCGGTCTGATGGCCTCCGCCATTCAGATAGCCGACGAGTTTCTGCCTAAGGGCCGTCTGATTGTCTATACCGAAGGCCGCAAGCAGCCCCGCCAGTCGTACACGAGCACCGGGCGCGGCAGTTATCAGAGAGTACCGCTGGTGGTGCTCATCAATGAAGGTTCCGCCTCGGCTGCAGAGATTTTCGCCGGCGCCATACAGGACAACGACCGCGGCACGATTATCGGCCGGCGTTCGTTCGGCAAGGGTCTGGTACAGAATCAGCTCGACTTCACCGACGGCAGCCTGCTCCGTCTGACGATAGCCCGCTACTACACCCCCTCAGGCCGTTGTATCCAGAAGCCCTATACCGACGGCAACGACAAGGACTATGTGGAAGACCTGATGACCCGCTACACCCACGGCGAGCTGTTTTCGGAAGACAGCATCAAGCACAACGGTCCGAAATTCCACACCCGTATAGGCCGCACGGTCTACGGCGGCGGCGGCATCACGCCCGACTATTTTGTCCCGGAAGACACCACCGACATCACGTCTTACTACAAGGAGGCAGCCATGAGCGGTCTGATTCTCCAGTACGCCTTCGAATACACCGACGAGCACCGTAACACGCTGAAGCAGTATTCCACGATGCCCGAGCTGCTGTCGTATCTGAAGCGTCAGGACCTTGTAGAGAAATTTGTGACTTACGCCGACAAGAACGGTCTTCAGCGCCGCAACCTGATGGTGGCCAAGTCGCGCCATCTGCTGGAGAAGTATCTCTACAGCCGCATCATCTACAACATGCTCGACGAGCAGGCATGGATGGAGTATCTGAACGAGGACGACCCCGACGTGCGGAAAGGCAAGAAAGTGTTTGCCGACGGAATGTCATGGCCTAAACTAAGCGAGAAAGACAAGAAGAAATAGACGCTGCAGAAGCGTATCTTGAGGTAGGGGTTTTCAGAAGAACCGGATTTCGGCTATGATGAAAGCCCCTACTTCATTGTTGAGCCTTTTCACGAGCTGCGACTGCATCATCATGAGGTCGGCCTTAAGGGCAGGATTGTTGATTTGCACGAAGAGCGTCTGGTTGCGTATTTTTTTTTCGCCGGTATACTGCGCCACAATCGGACCAGTCACCTTGTCCCATGCCTCGATAAGGCGCTTTTGGAGCAATGGAGTCTCCATGCCCGACTCTCTCAGATAGAGTCTCACCACATCGGCCAGTGAAGCCGGTCTACGCTTGAACATGGCTTTCCTCCTCCAGTTCTATGTCCCCCTCGTTCACCCGATAGAGGCGGTAAGGACACTGTCCGGCCCTGAGAATCGAGTCGATATGCTGCCGGTTGGTGTCGGTTATGAAAATCTGTCCGTAGTCGGGTCCGGAAACAATTCTTACAATCTGTTCCACCCTTGAAGCATCGAGCTTGTCGAAGATATCGTCGAGCAGCAGGATAGGGCTGGTGTTGCTGGCTGTCCGCTTGAGGAAGTCGAACTGTGCCAGTTTGAGAGCAATGGCAAAGGATTTTCGCTGTCCCTGGCTGCCTTCCCTCTTGATAGGAAAGCCGTCGATGAAGAACTCGAGGTCGTCGCGGTGCACCCCGTGGAGCGAGTAGCCCACGATGCGGTCCTTGTCGCGGTCGCGCTGTATCACCTCAAGCAGGTCGCCCCTCTGGGCATGCGACACATAGCTTACGCCCACCTGTTCTTTCGACTGTGCTATACGGCTGTAGATTAGCTGGAACACCCCGACGAACTCATCGACGAACGCGCTGCGTGCTTGGAAGATACGCGTGCCATGCTGCGCCATTTCGCGTTCCCAGATATCCAGCAGCAGCGGGTCGGGTTCCTCCTCCATCTTGAGCAGTGCGTTTCTCTGTTGGAGCGCCTTGTTATAGCCGTTGAGCGCCTCGATATACGTATTGTCGTATTGTCCGATGACCACATCCATGAACTTTCTTCTGGCCTCACTTCCCCCATCGATGAGCTGGGTGTCATCCGGCGAGACCATGATGAGCGGAATGAGTCCGATATGCGCCGAGAGCCGCTTATACTCCTTCTTATTACGTTTGAAATGCTTTTTCTGCCCCCTTTTCATGCCGCAATAGACAATATCCGTCTCGCCCCGCTCATTGGCATACTCCCCCTCGATGACGAAAAAGTCGCGCTCGTGCATGATATTCTGCGAGTCGACCGAGACCGATGCGCTGTGGCAGAATGAGAGGAAATAGAGTGCGTCGAGCAAGTTCGTCTTTCCCACGCCATTGTTGCCGACGAGGCAATTCACCTTGTCGGACGGCTCAATCAGTGCCGTCTCAATATTGCGGTAGTTCAAGATGGAGAGTTTTCTTAATAACATGCTCAGCATTCTGTAGGAGGAAGCTCCTTACGGGTGTCAGTCAGCGCTTTATGCGCAGTCTTGCCGGCAGAAGCAACCCTCATAGCGGTCAAAATCCTTGCAAAGTTAGGGGTTTTATAATGTAAAAACGAAAAAAGTGGTCAATAAATTTCACTATATGCGATAAAATGTCTAATTTTGCGTCGCCAAAATATAGGCCATGTCCTGTTCTTACAGGCACTGAAGGCAGAACAATTAAAAACAGAACAAAAAATAATGGCTAAAAAACAGAAAACGGCCCCGAATGCGGGTCAGCAAGAGATTTCAGAAGTTCTCAACAAGTCGGAGATATTCTTCGACAAGTATAAGAAACATCTTATCGGCGCCTTGGTGGCGCTGTTGGTTATCGTAGCCGCCATCATGTTGTGGCGCAACTACTCTTCCAACCGCAATGAGACCGCCAGCACGAGTCTGGCCAAATGCCAGGAGCTTTTCAGCGCTCAGCAGTTTGACAAGGCTTTGAAAGGCGACAGCCTCGGCACCCCGGGCCTTCTTCAGTTGGCCAACGACTACAGCAGCACCGACGCCGGCAATCTTGCCAATCTTTATGCCGGTCTTTGCTACGCCAAACTCGACAAGTGGGATGAGGCTGTGAAGTATCTCGACAAGTTTGACACCCGCGACGACCTGATAGTAAGTCCTCTTGCCGTGATGGCCATGGGCGACGCCTATGCCAATGTGAAGCAGCTCGACAAGGCTGTTGACCTGTTCAAGAAAGCCGCCAAGATGGCCGATGCCGCCACTGACGAGGGCGTGAACAACAGTGTTTCGCCGATGGCTCTTCAGAAAGCCGGTATTATCCTGATAGACCAGAAGAAGGAAGCCGAGGCACTTGAGCTGTTCAAGCAGATCAAGGAGAAGTACGTTCAGTCACCTGCCCAGAGCGAGGTAGACAAGTACATTGAATATCTGCAGAAATAAATGGCCACCGAACTATACCGCGTAGAAGACCTTCCCGGCGACAAGCGTCTTGACGCCAGCAACATGTGTTTCGGCATTGTTGTAGCCGAATGGAACAACACCGTGACCGATGCTCTTCTGAAAGGCTGCGTGAGCACTTTGGAACGCCATGGCGCTCTGCCCGAGAATATCCACGTGAAGAGTGTGCCCGGCAGTTTCGAGCTGATTTACGGTGCCCATCAGATGACGCTGAAAGACTTTGACGCAGTGATTGTCCTGGGCAGTGTGATTCGCGGTGAGACCCCTCATTTCGACTACATCTGCCAGGGTGTGACCCAAGGCATCGCGCAGTTGAACGCCACCAACGAGACACCAGTGATATTCGGTCTTCTCACCACGGAGAACATGGACCAGGCTTTGGATCGGAGCGGCGGCCGTTTGGGCAACAAAGGCAGCGAGTGCGCCATTGCCGCCATCAAAATGGCAAAATTCTAATCTTGAGATATAGAACATACCATAAGCAGTAGGAGGCAGCCCCGCGGGGTTGCCTCCTACTATTTGATGTTTATTCAGATTAAACCCTAATCGGTCATTAGGCCGACATTCTTTATGTTCTTATGGATTTTCTGTCTAATGAATGCCATTCCTGCATTTCTTTTGACACCTTGCACACATCAATATCTCGACGTAGCCCTCTACGCCTTCGATATCGATGTGCACAATCTGTCTAAAACAAATACAGAACTGACATCATTCCTAATGACCGATTAGGGTTAAAGGTATGTTCTCCGGAAGT
>Ga0256407_10001559_pt1 | contig 47434 bp, 37 predicted proteins | sample RumenRJG_04DNA_FD_193489 | JGI IMG/M metagenome (GOLD analysis project Ga0256407, IMG submission 193489) | Bovine rumen microbial communities from Lethbridge, Alberta, Canada - RJG_04 | ecosystem: Host-associated > Mammals > Digestive system > Stomach > Rumen | place: Canada: Alberta...
GCTTTCTAATCATAATATAACCAGTGATCTTTATTATTTTCAACAAGAAAAAAGCTCGCTCTTCGCATTATGCGTGTACGCGAGACTGTTTTTTCGAGAAAGTTGCAATTAATTATTCAATTAACCAGAAAATAAAATTAGCGGTTGGCAAATTGAGTGATAGCAACTTAGGCATCATATTGATAGCACTCCGAACCAATATATGCTTGCTTCTTCTTCTTCTTCTTCTATTTATTATTAAATAAAGTACTTTTACAAAAAGGTAGTTGGATATGATTAAAATTAACGAGTTAGTCGATCAAATCGGCGTGGAACGTAAAGCGGTTTTTATTTCGCTGCAGCACGAGTGTAAAGACTTGTCTGAAAAATTAATAGAAAAAATCAAATCAATGGAAATTCCTTATTGGTGTATGTATGACGGTAAAGGCAACAACACCAATAAAGGCGGAGATGATTATGATGATAAGATTGCGACGAATATTCATCAATCTTGCATTTTTGTTTCTTTGGTTTCCAGAAAATATATCAAATCTAACGAAGTTGCAAAAGAGATTCGAAGAATTTTAATAGAAGCTGGACATTTTACAAAACCTCACATTTTCTTTTTCCCAATCTATGTTGATGATACATCCAGTGAGGATTTTGCAAATTTTGTAAATGAATGTGTAAAAGACTACCCACATATTTTAGAATCAGAAAACGCAAGAAGACTTGTTAAAGGTTTATCTGCTCACACCATTATTAATCACAAACTAAATATAGACTGTTCGAATCTTGATAGTATTTGTGAAGAAATTAAGGAGCAATATCTTAAAGCGATATTTGAAAATGCTACTACTAAAATTCAATTAATTAGGAACTCCAATGTCTTCACTGATTTATTAAATCTCTGTATTAGACAAAACTGTGAATCTAATTTTGTTAATGATGATATTAAAAATAGCTCTGAAATCGGTGGAGGAGTGGAAGTTCATGTCTTAACAAACGAGATTCCTTGTTATGACATTAAGACTTATTCTTTAGTTGTTATTTCTTCTAACCTTTTAGGTGATGAAATAGATGAGGCTCCATATTTCAGTCCTGAAAAAAGAGGTAGCAAATATTTCTATTACGTCACAAAAGAATTTGAAAATCATTTTTTGATTTTAGTGAATCACTTAAAAAGTTTTATTAAAAAAGACCGCGAATCAAGAATGAAGGTCTCAGGATTGATTAGAAGAGATTTTTGTTTTAAAAATAAAATTTCAATAACTCTATCCAATTTTGAAAATAAATCAGTGGATGCGATTTGTGAATATTTAGGCTGCAATAGTGAAACCCATAAAGAACTTGAAGAGTTGTTTAATGAAGATGAATCTAAATCATTTGTGTCTTATCTTGATAACCAATTAAGTATCCCTGATTCAGTTCGTGGATGGCTAGATGGGACACCATGCTTAGATATCTCTCTTAGAGAAGAAATTCATTCTTTTATCGAATTCTTTAAGAAATTATTAAATAAATTGAAATTAGACCATAACATTAGCAAAGAATTCCTCTCTGAATTCCAAAGAGTCATTACAAATTTAGAAGCCTTAAAACGTATGGATGACTGGCAGTTTAATCCTGTGAAATATAAGTTATCTAGACAAGAATCCAAACAACTTATTCGTTATCTTTTAAATACAAACTTATTGAAGATGCCAAATAAATCTTATCCGCGTATTGAATCATGGCTCCAATTTAATTATGACGAGAATAATAACGTTGTCGAGATCGACGATTCTATTGTAGAAAAGGCGTTAGATAACTGTTCACACATTATTGTTAACGACTATTCCAAAGATAATAAATTAGTCAAGTTAGCGTATAGCTTCTCTATTTTTGTTGATGAAGGCGGAATTACAGGCGCTTGGTACACAACTGGCTCTAGATATATGGGACCAACAATTTTTTATGATAATTCGTCTGATGGCAAGCGAGGAAATTCTTCAACTTTAGTCACAACTTATAACATTGATTCCCCTAGCGCTCCTGGATATGACAAGCTTTTAACTGCCTTTGCATATCTAATTAGCGTTAATCCGGAAGCTAAAAAAGTCCTTGAAGAAAAAGGAAGTCGACTTAAACATTATCTTTCAGGATATGAGGAAGGAGTGAAATAAAATGGTGAAATCATTAGGTGAATTTACTCCTTCTAAAGCGATTGTCTTTCTTATGCCGTATCGTAATGATATTTGGAGAGATAGTTGTAGGCCTGCTCAAGATATGATTGTAGAACTAGCTAATGCAGTTGCACCCTATGAAAGAGTGATTTTAGGAGTGGTTAAAGAGATTAAAGAAGGCATTTTATCTAGATATAAATTTCACAAAAACGTGGAATTAATAGAGATGAAATATAACGACTGCTGGCCTAGAGATTCTATTTCTAATGTTGTTTTTGATGAGAATAATAAGCCTTTTATCTATTCTTATCACTTTAATAGCTATGGGGACGGCTTATATCGTCCTTGGGATGATGATGATGCTTTAGATGAAGAAATTGCAAAAATATTCTCTTATCCACTTAAACAATCTCCATTAACTTTAGAAGGTGGAAATATGGTGAGTGATGGAGAAGGCACTTTATTTGTCGTTGAAGATGCCTTAGTAAACGATAATCGTAATAAAGGTCTATCAAAAGAATTTATTGAAGAGTCATTAAAAGAATCTACAGGATGTAAACAAATTGTTTGGATTAAATATGGATTAGACTTTGATGAAACTGGTGGGCATATTGATAACATCATTGCCTTTGCAGATAGTAAGACCATGCTTCTATCTTGGACTGATGATAAGAATAATCACCACTATGAACGTGTTAGAGAAATACAAAAACAACTCGAAGGCATAACTAATCTCAAAGGAGAAAAATATCATGTTGTTAGAGTTCCGGTCGCGCCTATAACTTATCGAAGTGAAGAAGATTGCCGTGGAATAGTTATTAAAGATTCTTCCTTTGCTAGAGAAGTAGGAGATCCAGTTTTAAATACATATATCAACATTATTATCGCTAATGGGGTAATTGTTGTTCCTAAATATAATATTCCTTTAGACAAAGAAGCATATGAAGTAATGAAAAAAGTATTCCCAAATAGGGAAATTATACAAATAGACGCTAAAGAGGCATCACTTGGTGGTGGAGGTTTTCACTGCTTAAGTAAGCACATTAACTAATGGGGAGGTAGCTTATGTCTATTAGAGAAAATGTGAGAGGTTTAATTTTTAAAGAGAATGTCGATAGTGATGAATCTATTGAATCGAGTCAATTAAAATTCACTAGTTTTAGACCGAAGAAAGATATCTTTAAAGCAATATTTGAAGATTTGTCTAAGAAAGTAAACGCTGAAGGATATTTCTATAATAGTGACCAAGATAGAAAAGTTGGTTATCTTAGTGATATTTATGGCTGTACTGCAATTTTAGCTCTTGCGAGCGATGGCAGTGTCTTATTAAACCAAGACCAAAAAGAATCATTACTTAAAAATATCCGTTACATCCTAAAAGAGATTGATGAATTTGGTTTTACTTTATACCCATATATCTCTGGCATTGATAACGAATTTTATGTCGATGATAATGGCGAAAAAATTAAACACACCTTATTTAATAATTCCTACCCATATATTGGAGCACTAACTTGGACAATATCTTTCTTAGCAGCAATTAAAAGAAGCTCTTTACGAAATGACGATAAAGATGAAGAAGAGCATCGCTTCTTAGAATTAGATGATGATTTATTAAGCGAAATCAATCATTTAATTGTGAAGATTGTTGATTACTTTAATACCTCAGTTATTACCGCTCCAAATCCAGATAATCCTGAAGAATTACAATATTTAGGTTGGTCTTACACTAAAGATTGTGTGGAGCCTTCTTTATTCTTTACATATTCCGTCTTAGAAGCATTCTCAGATTTTGAAGATAGTGTTTTAGAAGTTGAAAGAGACGCTAACGGGTATGTAATTAGAAATGGTAATTTGGTCCGTCATTTCAAAGATAGCGAAAGTGATTTAGAAAAATTATTTGAAGTTAAAAGCGGACTTAATGGAGTGGAGCAATGGGCTAATGCCTGCGCTTCAGTTGCTAAAAACATCTGGAGAATTTATGGAGAAGTCTTAAAAGATGATTTTGTTGATGACAAATTCTTAGAAGGATTTGGTGTTATTAGATATAGTGACATCTTAAAGATGGATCATTCCAACTCCTTATTTAATAACGTTTTCTTAGTTTCTTCGTTATTATATGGCTACGCAAACATATTAATTCCTGAACAGTCTAAAGAAATTGTATCGACAATGGAAATCGCCTTACAAAATGTTCAAAGAGCTATTGACTCTTTAACTAGAAAGAATATGGACTATATTGTTGGTTCATATATTATTCCATTTACCAATTTCCATAAACGTTTTGGCGATATGTATATTCGTAAACTAAATTACCGTAGGATTAGCGATACAACTTTACTTCCTATGTTAATGAAAGCGAATAATATGATCGCTGTTTATATCACCCAATTCCCAGTCAAGAAGATGGATGTTTTATTCGAACAAATCTTTGATGAGACAAATATCTGCGATGAAGAAATGCTTTGGGATGATAAAGGCTATGACGTCAAAATTACTGAAAGATATATCGAGGCTATCGACCAATTCTATGAATATTATGTCGCTTATGAAGAAGACTATACGATTGGTTTTGAAAATGCGCGATTAAAAGGTAGAAAAATCGGCTTTAGAGAAGGCGTCAGTTTACAAAAGTCTCGTAATAAAGAAGAACTCGCCAAAAAAGACGAAGATAAAAAATTAGCGATTGAAGAAGTAAGAAAAGAATATTCAATCGAAAATATCTTAGTAGCGAGATTTAATGAAATTGCTGAGAAAAAGATTTTATCCGCTTTACAGGTTGCTAACGAAAGAATCGCTAAGCACGATTGGAATCAAAATAAAACAAAAGACGCTACTACTTTCGAAGATAAAGTGGAAAACATTTTCATTAGTCTTGTAGAGAATTATTTATCTAGTAAAGTCGATTCCTTATTAAAACTTGAAGGTCGAGAACTCACTCAAGAAGAAGTTCTTAATCGCTTAAAAGAAGAATTATCAGGCAAAGTTTTAAAACGCCTTTCAAAGAAAGAAGGAGAATAATATATGAAGATTACGACATTCTTCTCTTATAAAGGTGGATCTGGTAGAAGTACAACTTGTTTTAACACTCTTCCATTTTTAGCGACTTATCTAGGAGCGTCTAAGGATTATCCAATTCTTTTAATTGATATGGATATCGAAAGCGCTGGTATGACTTATTTATTAAATCAACAAGATAAGTTTGCTGGAAAAGAAGATGTGAAGACTATTATTAAAAACGAATTACGTTGGTCTACTGGTAGATGTCCTAATTTAAATGAACACCCATTTTATAAATATTTAGTTCCAGTAGGAAATATCCTCGGATTAGATGATGACTATGCAGTGATGTTTTTAGGAGTGGATGATAAGACCGCTCAATTAAGTAGAAGTGATATTGTTGGCGATCCAGAACAAGCTATGAATAATGTTATGGAATTCGCTAGTAATAATCTTTTTAGAGCAGTCATTATGGATTCCGCTGCTGGAGATCAATTAAGTGCTAATTTAGCGATTAACTCTTCAGATAACTTAGTAGTCTGTATGAAGATGACTAGACAATTCCGTGTTGGCACCTTCAACTATTTAAGAAGATTTGCTTTAAAAAATTCCATGGTCGCTAGCGCTATTAATGTCATTTTATTACCAACAGTAGTCCCACCTAATACAGTGATTGATGGAGAGGCGCAATTTGAAACCTCTATTGAAGATATCGCTAGTCGCATTAATGAACTAAATGAGAAATTTGATGTCAACATTAAAACTAACTTTGTTGCTGATAAAGAACGTTTTGGAATTAATGAAGTTATTAGGTTCAAATGGAAAGAAGAAGTTTTATTTAAGCTAAACAAAAACAACGTTTCTTTAAGCGATGATGAGAAAAGGGCTTTTAGACAATACGAATCATTAAGCAAATTAATTGGATAAAATGGAAAAGAAAATTATCGAACCACAAGTCTTAGCGGATTCTCTTAATGCTTCTTATACTGATAAAGAAACTAGAGAACTACTTTTTGGTGTTTCAGAAATTAGCTTTAGAAATATTAGAGGGGCGCAGCCTTTATTACGTATTGTATTAGTAGGAGCGTTATTTTCTTATTTGTACTGGAAAAACTTTAAAAGCGAGATTAAAAATAATCAAAAAACTGCTGACTATTTTAAGGTTGAAGAACTATGTAATTCTCTATTCATAGAGAATGATTTGAATTTAGAGTCCGCAACCTACTTACTCTTTTTAATTAAAAAAGATCTAATGAATCATTCTGATTCCTTTTTTAAACCAATTATGGACAATGAAAAGGAATGTGAATTTGGAAAAATATATGGCTTATTAGATGAATGGCATTCTTCTAAAGAAAGAATCTTAGTTTACTACACAAATTATGATGTCCTATATTATTTAAAATCCATTACTTCTTGCTTAGCCATATTAAGAGAAGCAGATGTCACTATTGAAAAAGATATAGTCTATTTTGACTATAGAGGAAAACATATAAACGGGGAAATATATATCAAATACGACGAATTGTCCCAGTGTTTTTTGATTTTACTTAATAAAAACAACGAATATTATGATTTAAAAAATCTTACAAAAATATAAGGAGAGAAAATTTATGATGCATTTTGTTATTGATTCATATGGATGCGATTGCACGAGAATTGATAGTTTAAGAGATGTCTATGAAGTGATACTCAAACTAGAAAAAGAATTTCAGCTTGAGCCAATTATGCCACCTCAACTAGTTCCTTATTATCACTGTGAGAATCAAGAAGACGTCGGTATCAGTGCTTTCACCTTATTAAAAGGCGGTCATTTTACCATACATACATTCCCAAGATGGGGGTGCTATTTTGCTGATTTGCTTTGCGATAGTAAATTTATTGACTCTAGTAAACTAAAAGCGTTTTTAACTAGAGAATTCCCAGCATCTGATTTCTTTATTAAGTTCATCATTAGAGAAGACTTCGATAAAAATAACATGGGTGATTATACAACCCAAGACTTCGGTCCTCACTATATGATTACATCTAAAATTCCTGAGGACGCTCCTGCTCCAACAATTGAAACTTATTCATTAATGCTTGATGGACTTCCTCCTCGAGCGGATATGCATCCAATTACTAGACCAGTAGTTTTATATGATAATGTCACCAATCCAAACTTCTTATCAGGAATTATTTTAATCGCTGAGAGTCATATTGCGATTCACTATAACATCAAAACTAGAGAAGTGATGATGGATATATTTTCCTGTAAAAGAGTGGATGAGCAAAAATATAAAGAAATTGTTATGGATTTATTTAATGGCCAATACCAAGACGTCTTAATTAGAAGAGGCAGACGTAATATTGGTCGACTTGAAACTTCAGAAACAAGAAACGAAAGGTATCGTTATTGGCAAGAAACCATTAATCAAAAATAATCATTAATCTTAAGTATGGGGGTACAGATTTTATGAAAAAGCATTTTAACATTAAGTGGCAAAACGATTTGGTTAATCAAATTTCCGCTTATACTGCTTTCGCTTTTGAGGGGAACGTTAATGATTTACAGCCTGTTCTAGTGGGAGATAAATATCAATATCTCCCAATGAACGAATGTATCGCAGAACTTTTAAAAGAGAAATTCTGTGTTGTTTATTTTGATCACACTAAAAGAGGTGTGAGACAAATTCAGCCAAAACAACCTTCTTCGGAAGAAGAGAATAAACAAGAAGAATTAGATGCGCCTTTTAAGACATTCTCTTTTGTAGAAAAATATGTAGTTAACGAAAAAGGTGAAAGGATTCCTAATCCGAATATCGAATTATTCAAAAAGTTTTATACAAGAGAATACGCTGAACAAATTAGAAATGATAGTGATACCTCCTTACAAGGCGATATGACTGTTGATATGCGTCGTATTTTAGATGCGATGAAAGACTATGGAGAACATGTTGAAGTCGTTACTAGTGAAGTTGAAACTAATGGAGTAAAAACCAAACGAGTTTCTTATAAACCTAAAAACGAAGAAGATACATGTTATTTAAATACCAAGCCATTTTTATTTGTCCTTCCAGAAGTGTCTAGATTTATGACTAATCCTGGCTCACCAAGCACACCAGAGAATTCAGTTTTAATGACCTTATTTGGAGCGACCTTATTAAATAATTCACCATGTAGAGTAATTCTTATTTTAGATAAGATGAACGACTTACCAGCGTGGTTTGAGGCTGAAGGTAGTAATCCTTCAATGAAAAAGAGTTATATCCCTGCTCCAAACGCGGAATTTAGGGATACATATTTTGATTTAGAGTTATCTAGTGTAATGACTAATTCGGAAAATAACCAAAAAGGAAAAGATAAATATAACGCCTACACTGATAAATATTCTTTAAGAAAATTAGAGCAATTAAAACGTTATATCCTCTCTAGTAATAATGATAGCGATCGAGACTTAAATCGTATTGATAAAACGATATTCTCATTTGAATTTGGTGTGAATGAAAATCCTTGGCTTAAGCCATCCACATTCACCAAGATTAAAGACTTATCTAAAGAAATATCTAAATCCATCAGCGGACAAGGTCATGTTATTGATCAAATCTCGACCACATTAAAGTCCGCGGTTACTGGAGTTAATTCTTCTAAAAGCACTGACCGTAAACCAAAAGCTGTCTTCTTTTTAGCAGGTCCAACAGGTACCGGCAAAACTGAGATGTGCCGACAATTAGCCACAATCTTATTTGGAAAAGAAGATAAGATGATTCGCTTTGATATGTCAGAATTTAGAGAAGCACATAATGAATCTCGTTTATTTGGCGCTCCTCCAGGATATGTCGGTTATGACGCGGGCGGAGAATTAACTAAAGCGATTAAAGAAAATCCATTCTCATTATTACTTTTTGATGAAATTGAAAAAGCTAATCCAAAAATCTGGGATAAATTTTTACAAATCTTAGGTGATGGTAGAGTTACTGATGGAAGAGGAGAAACAGTGTATTTCTCGGAATCGGTCATTGTCTTTACTTCTAACTTAGGTATTACTTCTACTGTTAATACTGAAGATCCTAAAGTAAAAGCAGTTTATGAATCTTCTAAATTGTTATTAGAAGAAGAATATCAGAAATATGAATCATTAACTGATGATAGCGAAAAGAAAAAGTCTCGAGAAGAGATGGAAAAATTATTAACTGTCATCGTGGATTATGAAGGTATTTCTATTAAGGTGAAACAAGAGAAATATTTTGAATATATGTTTAAAGATGATAGCGAAAAGCTTAAAAGAGTTCATGATTATTTCTCTAAATTTGTAAAGAAAGTAGTCAAAAGCCGTATTGCTAAATATTTCGATAGCATTTCTAGAAGAGAAATTCTTGGCCGTATTGGGGATGCGAATATTATCGTATATAACTTTATTGATGAAGAAATTGCAGTTTCTATTATGGAAAACACAATTAATAAATTCATTAACTACTTACTAGTGGATAATGTCATTCCTCTTAGGCTTACTATTCCTCAAGAAACTAAAAACGCGATGATTGAAAAAATTAAAAAGCCAGAAGTTCTTGATTTGGGTGGTCGAGGAATTAATATGACTACCGAAAAAATTATCTCTAATGCAGTTGGTAATTATTTATATAAAATCGGTGAAGAATTAGTCTCTAAAGGCGACTATTTATCTACAACTGAAGTTCATAACGGAGAACTTATCTACGACAAGGAAAGAGATTACTTCTCAGTAAAGAAAGTTTAATCTATGAACATTAAAAGTGAAGAAACTACATATTTATTTTGTCAGTTATTAAACGAAGGAGATAAAGACGTTGGATCTTCACTTTTTGTTGAGCACTTATATAAAAGCGGACAATTAAAACACCTTAAATTGCTATTTGATAAAAAAATCGAATTACCCACTAATGAAGATATCCCTTACTTAGTAGCGATTGAAAATGTTTTAGAAAAGTTTGTATTAAAATTTGATGGCTTTCTTTCTAGCATTAAAAGAAATGAAAATGAGCCAGTTCATAAAGATATTGTTTTGATTGCTAATAGTTTTATTGATCTCACTAAAAAATTTGTTAGCGATGTTTTTACTGCCCATTCCTTAGAAAAGATTTTTAATGTTGTTGCGACTTATAGCAAAACCAGCAATGAATATTTATCTAGATTAACAGCAGCGAATTCTAATTTAGTCACTAATTTATCAAGCGGATTAGATTTCTTAAGATATTTAAAACATTTATCTTTGGATGATGATAGTGGTGTCTACCTTTGTTATAAAAGGGGGTTAAATAATGAGTAAGAACGTTACTATTATTTATAAAGATACAACCCTAGATAACACAGGTTTTGTAATTGCAGTAATCGAAGAAAAAACTTCGGGAACTTTTCTTCGTCAATTAGATGAAGATCATCCAACTTATTCTAAAGAAGAACAAGCACAAATTCTTTTAGAATTAGGGGATACAGAAGAAAATCGACGTTTAGTGGAGTCTGATTATATTATCGACAACACTGATTTATTAAATATTTTGATTAATAAACATAATGATCATTTAAAAATTGAAACTCATACTTCTTATTATTCCTGTTATTTAAAAATTAACCGTAAACCGTTAATAGAACTGATTAGTGATGAAAAACTCATCAAAGAAGAAATAGATATCGGAAGATACAAAGAAATAGCAAGAAAAGATAACGTTCTCTCAAAAGAAGAAATCATCCTAGAGATTAACAATTATAAAGAGAGAAACGATGACTTATATTACGTTAGTCTATGCCCTAAATGTGGGGGATATCATATCTTTAATGCGAAAAATGGAAGTGTTGAAGGGGAATGTCAAACCTGTCATCAAATTTTAAATTTTTTAGACTCTACTTTTATATATAAAGGAAGAAATTACACATTAGCCTCTTTAAAAGCCAAAGAACAAAATTCAGGTTTATCAATAGAAAATACTTCTGTGATATTTAGATATAATGGGATGCCGTTTTATCCATTTGCTTCCAATGAATTATTCGCTTTAATTTATCGAAACAAAAGTGCGGATGCGGTTTTTAAAGTTATAGATAACATAATCTATTTTAAAGATAGCTTTATTAAATATATTTCTGCGATTGATTCTAGAGGTAGTAAACGAATAATTTCAGAACTAGAAAGAATTCAAAGTGATTTACCGGACTCTATTAATTTCGATATCTATGCAGCCTTATTTTGGCTATATCATAATTTTGAACCTGCAAAAAGATCAAATAGGAGTGATGAGAAAAATGTGATTACTTCTTTAGGAGTCTTTTATAACCGTAACGATTTTATTAATAAATTTTTAACGTCTAATTTAAAAGATAGACAATATTTATTAACTTTATTACATCCAATCTATATCGAATTATTTTTAGATGTTGATGGGGAATATTTTACTAGCGATAACCGTTATTTAGATTTCGCTAAATTAGTGTACGCTTTAACTAAAAAATATATTTATGTTTCTAGTGACCTAACTGAGATTGATGTATATGGATCGAACTGGATTAATTATTTATTAGTTAGAGATGAATATACTTTTAAAAAGTCTCTATTAATTAATTTCATCTCTAAAGACTTAAAATCATTTTTACCAAGCGATAAGAAAAATACATATTTCAAATATGATTCTAAGCTAAGTGATGGCTATGACTTAAATTGCTATTTTTATTCTTTCTATCTTGATGATGGGTATTATCGATATCTAGATTTAGTGTTACCAATAGACGCTAATGAAATGCTCGTTTACTTAAATAAAGTTGTAGAAGACGCTTATTTATATAACGATAAAAAAACATTAGACTTAATCTCTTATTTATTAAAAGAGAATTTATTAAGTGGCTCAAGATTATTAAATTTAAACACTCTTTTAAATAATAAACTTAGTAAATATCTTACTGATAAGAATGTATTTGAATTATATCTTTTACTTAAAAAAGGAGAGCCCCTTAACAAAGTTAAAATCATTTATAAAGATTATGCCTATAGTGTTTTTGAACACGCTAGAAAAGCAGTAGAAGAAAATAAATTATCGGAATTAGCAAAAGATAGGAATATTAATCTTGCTTTATCAACTTTACTTAAAGATAAAGATGTAGTGATTCAAAAAGCCAAGGCTTTATATAACGAACTTAATGAAACAATCGATAAATTAATGGAGGGCTATTAATATGTCAGGTCCAAAAACAGTCTATACCGCTCCACCAGAACCAGTACCTGTAAATGTTTCTTTCTCGACCGCTAGTCAAAGAGAACAACGGGAGATGATGGATATTTTAAGAGGTTATACTGCTGTTAGAGTTTCTTATCGTAATGGAATGTATTATACCGAATATCAAACATATAGAGGTGAATCTGAATCTAATCTTAGACTCGCAATTTCTCAAGCAAGAGAAAAAGCCAGAGAAAATATCCGCTACGTTGATATGTTTAAGGTTAATGAGATTCGTATTTTAGATGAGGCGGTTAGAAATAATGAAGCAATATGCGCGAAAGCAATTCGAAATATTGATGATGAACTTAGACGCTTAGAGTCTATTTTAAAAGTTGTCTCAACTCCAATTGTGACTCCTTATGGAGAACATGTTGATACTGTTTCAGTTGAAAAAATGAATCGCACGATTGAGAAATTAAATAAAGATAAAGTGGATTTATTAAAAAAGAAAAAGACAATTGAAAATGAGATTCGTGTTTATCGGGATAAAGTTGACGCTGCAATAACTAGAGAGGCAGTTAATTATTTAGCCCGCTATAAGCCTACTATTAATCTTGCTACTTCAAATAATGAAGTAATGGTGAATACCGTAATTGATGAATCTAGAAAAAGAAATGAGATAGGCACTAAATATCAAAAGCAATTAAATGAAGTAAGTAAAACAATTAGACAAGGTGATTTATATAAATATGATTCTCGAATTCAAGAGCTTGTCTTAAAAACTAATCCTTTTGATATTGATACTTTACAAGATATTAAAAAATTAGTTGATAGCATTTTAGAAGAAGAAAGGACTTTAATCGCCCAAAAGGAATTAGAATCTATTAATTTATCTAGTGAAGGTCAAGCGATGCGTGATTTAGAAGTCTTAAAAGAGATATCTAAAAGGATGTCTAGTGAGATAATTCACCTAGTAGATAAAGATGATGTTCCAGACGCTTCTAAATTTAATTTGGAATTAATTAATAAAATTGAAAATGTTGTCTCAAGTATTCAAAAACTTGATTATGTCTCGAGAAAAAATAGTGAAGAAATCTCTCAGCGACTTCTTTCAATAGAAGAAAATAAGAATCAGATTGGTAGTAGTTATTTTACTGATTATTTAAAAGAATCAATTGATGAATTAGAGACTATTCTACTAGAGGCCACTAAAGAGAATGAACAATATATTGAATTCTCTAAGGAATTAGCAAGATATAATTCTTTACTTGGTATTTTATTCCCTGAAGATGAGGAAGCAGATATTGATAATTTATGTAGTCTAGTTTTTAATCCTAAAAAAGCGGATGAGACTATTAAATTATTAAAAGAAAAAAATGAATATTTACAAAAGACAATATCCGAAATCCAGTCTCGCGCTTATGTTGCTGCAGCAACTCAAGTATTAGAAGAAGAAGGCGGACGTGTCTTTAAAAAGAAACAAGATCAAGAACAATTCTCTGTGGAATATATCTCTAAATCCACTCCTGGAATGATATATGAAATTAGAACTGAAGCGGATAAAGCGCAGCTATATCCTCGAGGAGTAATTTTACATAACGGGCTTAAGATGATTGAGCCAAGTGAATTAAAAAAGGCTCACCACTCTTGTGGTTGGGCAAAAGAAATTGATGAAGCAATGACTAAAGCTGGCTTCCCTCAATTTGAAATGGAAGAAAGAAAAGACTCTATTAAAGACGATATTTATAAAGAAGAAGAATATTATCATCTTCAAACTTATGAAGAGTCTTATCGATATTTATCAATGATTGGTTTTTCAATAGACAAGATTATCTCTTTAATTGGTAAAAAAGATAATGCTTCTAGTGAATCACAAGAAGAAGAAAGAAAGATGCAAAAATCAATTGCGATTGGAGACAAGTAGTGGAAATCGGAAAGGTTTTATACCCCATTAAATCTCTTGGAATAAATACTAGAGTCGCTATCTGGACTACTGGCTGTTTTCGTAACTGCGTTAATTGTTCTAATCCAGAACTACAATATTCTGATGCGTCTAAGGATGTTAATGTGGAAGTAATTATTGAATCAATTAAAGATTATGATTTTCAGGGTGTCACTATTTCTGGTGGGGAACCTTTCTTACAAATTCATGAATTAGCAAAATTAGTAAAACTAATTAATGAAGAATTACATATTGATGACATATTAATTTTTACTGGTTATACGTTATTTGAATTAGAAAACATGCATGACGATGATGTTAATTATATTTTAAAGCATATCTCAGTACTTGTTGATGGACCTTATATTGAACAAAAGCATATAGAATTACCTTTACGAGGTAGTGAAAATCAAATAGTCCATATTTTAAATAAGAAATATCAATCTTTATATTTAGATTATCAGGCTAAAGAAAAGATATTTGATATCTTTAAAGATAGTAATGAAGTACACATTATTGGTATACCAATAAAGAATTATAAAGAACAATATAAAATGTATTTAAAGGGGGGTAAATAAGATGAGTGAGTTTTATTTTGATTACCGCTGCATATCTTTATCTAAAGATAGCGATAAAAATAATAAAAAGGCATTAGATTTTTTCCTATTTCAGAATTATGAAAATGGATCAATGAATGTCCAGGTTTATGTACCAAAAGAATTACAAAACCGTAATCACTATGACCGAGTTAGAGTCTATGAAAGTGAATATGGAGTGGACTTCTATGATCTTTTAAAAAAGAATAACATCTCTAGAGAGATTCCAATGAGAGGATCTCAAGAATCTATTGAAAAAGAAAATAGCTTTACTTTATTATCTGCAAAAAATAATCTCTCAGGCGTGGGTATTATTGCCTTTATGAGACAAGGTAGTAAAGATATTGAAGAAGAAGACTGCTATAAATATGCGATTAACTTCTCTAAAAGAGAGATTATCCCTTATCGTATTTTAGAAAAGAATAAAAAGATTATTGTTGAAGTTAGATATCCTCGATTACTTAAAGACATTAATCTAATGATTTTAAGAACCCCAAACGCTAAACCATTATTAATATCTGATCGATATAATGAAAAGAATATTGTTGTTAATCCAAAAACAAATAACCCAGTCACTATTGAATTAAAAAAGATGGGTAAAGATTTTACCTGGACTAGCTTAGAGCTAGATTTAGGCGCTGGAATCACAAACAAAAATGATTATCGATTAATCTTTGAAAATGAAGAAGATGGACTTTTCTATATGCTTGATGATGAAAGTGATTTCACTATAGAAGATCAAAAAGATAGAGAAAAGATTATCGCTAGAGAAAATAAAATATTTGTTAGAAATAAAAAAGAAATTAAATGCCCTTATTGTGGCTCTTTAATTCCTAAAAATGTTATTAAGGCTAAAAGAGGCTTATTTAAATGTGATGGGACTCTAGTTAAAGAAAATAAAGGAATTAAAGGAATTGGAGACGGTAAAAAGGCTGTTATATGTTCACAAAATCTTAAAGAGATTAGTAACAAAATCATCCAATGTGAAACTTTAATTCTTCCGGAAAAAAGCGAGACGCTACCAACAATGAATATCGCTGTTGCGGGATATACAAAATGTGGTAAGACAGTCTATTTAGCAAGCATCATCAATATGTTTATGACTGATGAAAAGAAATACGACTCTAATCCATTTATTTTAAAAACTATCACTGACAAGTTCTCTAAAAAGAAGAGTAATAAAAATGTCGAAATGGTGAAGATGCTAGGCTATAACTCAAATAATGAAGAAATCGATTATTCCCAAGAGGAACGCCGCTCTACAACCCATAATACGATCAATATTAAAGGTCGATATACGATTAACGTTGGTCAAGAAATTGAAAGCCATACTGATGCGACTCACGCTGTACCTTTATCATGGAATCCAATTGGCTTTAGGTTAGGAGATTTAGGATTTACATATTTCTATGATGTTCCTGGAGAAGCTTTTATGGCGAAAAATAAAGAACCTCTTAGAACATTTAAAATAGTTGACGGAATTATCGCTATTATTGATGGGGAAAAACTATCCGCTTCTAGAAGCGCAGGAAAGAAAGCAGATAATGAATCTCTTAACCCAATTAATAACTTAAAAGACACATTAGAAGCAATCCAGCAATTAGCGGGTAACACCGTAGATTTAAGCAATATGCCTATTGCCATTGTATTTACTAAATTAGATTTAAAGATTTGGCAATATGTCGATAGTGATGATCAAAGTGTGAAGAATAAATGCTTTGATGATAACTGTCATATTCTAAGAGAAGATATGATATCTTTATTCCCTAAAAATAGAAGATATCACGGTTCAGAAATCGAAAGACATATTAATTGCTCTAGCTATGAATTAGAACATTTCCTTAGAAATCTAAATGAAGAAGAAAAAGGAAAATATGAAAGTATCGTGAAAAAATATCACAATATTAAATTCTTTGCTTGTAGCTCAGTTGGAAGTGATTCAGTCTTTGAAAAGACCGCTAGTGGAAGCGGAATTAAACGTCGCCCGAGAAGATTAAGAATTGAACTTCCACTTATTTGGCTAATGCATAAAAACGGATTAGTGAGGAATTAACCATGAAAAAGATTATTGAAGGTATCTTTGGTTTTAAAGGTAGTGGCGACTTCCTTTTTGCGGAGACTAAAGATCTCACTAGTGAAGAAAAAAATCTCTTATCCGCGAATGACTTAAATTTTGCTAACCTTGCAAAAGTAGATAAAGACAGAGGTCTAGTAGACACCGTGTCAAGTATTAATGAGGTAACTATTTCATATTCATTTAAAAAGATAAAAGATGACTCTAGACTATTATTCTGTAAGCATAAAAACATCATCCATAATAACGCTGATAGAGGTCGAGTTGAGGTTATTCACTTTCTAAATGTCGACTCATCTTTAGGAGTTAAGAGTGCGGATTTATTTGATTCGGTTCCAATGAAAAAAGATATCAATTCTTATGTTTTAAGCGAGTCAAATTCTTTACTTGAACCTATTAGTAATTTAGAGAAAAACGAAGAATTAAATTTTGAAGATTTTATTAGAAGTAAAGACCAGATCATCGACATATTAAATCACATCATTTTTGCGAAAAAATCGTCAAAAACCCTATATATTTGTTATAAAATTAGCGAAATTGACCAATTTCATGATGCATTCTTTAAAGCATTAAAGTTACTTCCTAAAGAGGTTTGTAACTCAATTTCTTATATCACTTGTTATGGAGGAAGTAGCTCTGATTTATATGATGTTGTGGGGGTAGCGATCGAACCATCTAAAATTAAGGAAATGGATTTTGAATCTGAAGGAGTGCTATTAAGATTCCCTTATTCAGAATATGTCTCTAGTAAAGAAGAAATTGTTTCTAATTCTTTATATGAAGCGTTAAATCCAATTTCTCAAAAATTAGAATATGTAAGCTTCCAAAATTTCATAAAAAACAACTTCGTAGAAACGACTTTAGAGGCATATCTAAATTTTGTTAAATTCTATTTAATAATCTCTAATAAAAATTACTTTATCGAAAACAAAGAATATCAATTTGTTATCGCTTTTAAGCAGGTACTTTCATTTTATAAAGATAATTTAGAAGTCATTGAGCATTTTGATAAAAACACTTTTAGTCGTTTATTACAAAATATCGAACTTCAAGTTATTGAATTCTCTAAAGTTTTAGAGTTAACTGCGATTGATAATGAAGTGAATAACTGTATCCAACTTTTATTTGATATTTATCAATTAACTAATAATAGTGATACCAAAGATAATTGTGTTAGTTGGATTTATTCCATCTTATTTGATTTTGATTATTCATTCTCTGACACTAAATATTTATCTATTAGAAGTGATTGGATTGATAAAACTCTAGATAATCCACATCTAGCAGATTTATTGTTCGCTCATATTTTAAGTAACGACCAACTATATAACAATTTAGAGTCTATGAGTGTTTCTTTGAGTTCTAATGAAAGTGGAGTGAACACTTTAAGAAGCTTATACACTAAACTCTTTACTTATTTATTCGAAAAATATGAGCTAGACACATTAAATCGAATTCGTATTGTTGATGTTGCTAGTAAACATTTAATAAGTTTAATTAATGTTGCGGACGTTATTGAATTAATCTTTTTAAATAAAGATGATATTAAAAAGCGCTTCAATATTTTAGCCTCTATTGTTGTTGAATTAGATGAAGAGACTTTAGATAGTTTCTTATTAAGTTTAAATAGTTATGTTACCACCAATAACTTAATTACTTCAGCCTTATTAGAAATAAGATTAGGTAACTTCTCAGGCACTAACCGAGAAAAAATATTTAAGTTAAAGTCTTATATCATTGATTCATTTATTAATAAAGATGAAGTTACCAATTATAGTGACTTATTAGAATATGTCTTAAAAGTTAACCAATTTAAAGATAATAAAATCGTCTTTGATGAAATCAATAATCGTTTTATTAGTAACCATTTCTCCTCTTTGGCGGTAGATGATTTTGAATCTCTTACCTTATCTAAAATTAGAAAAGAAGATCCACAAAATCTTGAAATCTTATATGAGACATTTAAAAATCGTCATGAACCTCTTCCAAAAAGATTAATTGCCTGTATTGAAGATAAAAAAGCAGCGATTAATGAATATGAAAGAATTCAAGGCCGAGAAAATGAATTAATTGATTTTAGAATATCGTTTATTGTGCGTGCTATTTCTTTATTACCAGAAAAAGAATCTCGAGAAATATGTTACAAATACATAAATAAAGAATTAGCGGATAAATATATCGCTTTAAATTTAAATTTATCCAAAGAAAAATATAGTGAAAATGTTTCTACTTTAGCGGATATCTTCCTTCATGAAGTTGATGAAGGTGATACAGTTAACGGTAAATCAATGGAGCATCTTTTATTCACTAAAGAAGTTATTGAAGCTCAAAATAAAAAGAGATTTAACATCCATACAGTCGCCACTTTAGCGGAATCATTTGCTAATTTAATCGTCTTTGGTGGAATTAGTTTATTAATTTCCTTTGGTCTTGGTTTACTTTTCTATAATTTTGTTACTAATAAAACTTATCTCACAACTTATATTGTCATTTCAATTATTGTTGGTGCTTTATCAGGCATAGTGGCTCTTATTAATGTGAAAAATAAAGGTCGATATAACATTTATCTAATATCGACGATTGAATGTTTATTGATGATATTAATCGGAGTGGGCTTATTTGGCTTATTAGCCTTTATCTTTGGAGGTAGATAATTATGCGTATTAGTTTTAAAAATTCTCCACTAAAAATCTTTATTGCTTCTTTATCAGTAGTGACTTTGGCCTCATTAGTTTTTGGTCTAGTAGGAGGTATATATTTCTCCACCAAGAAAAATGGTTCCTCTATGGGAACAATTCCTTTTGGTGAATCTATTAATTTATCTGATTTTGCTAGAAAGCAAGATATTTCCTCTCCTTGGATAAAAAACGGTTCATTTTCTATTGAGACAATGATGGAAGTAAGTGACGGGACCTCAGTTAATGTTTCTGATGTTGTAACAGTAGATAAAAATAATAAAACGATGCGTTTCAACGGAGTGGGCAAAGGGAAAATGACTTTATATTATTCCTTAGACCGTTCTATTTCTTATACGGTGGATTTTGCTTCTGATTTTAGAAACGCAAAATTAACAGCCTTATTAAAAGAACAATGTCCTGCATTCTTTGAAGATGGATTTTTAGATCTTGATGAAATCAATCATATTGAGACTATTAGACTCCATGATATTAATGAAACCTTCTTAGGAGAAGATTTAGGTTATTTCTTAAATTTAAAATCAATATCTTTAGACTCTGAAAGTGTTATTAAAATGAGTCACTTGACATTAAAAGAAACAACGAAATTATATGTTCCTAAAAATTTATATAAGGATTATATGACTTCGGAAGGATATAAATCATATACCGATAATATTTTTCCTTCTAAATCATCTAATTCTTATGAAGTTCTCGTTCTTAATAAACAGGGCGGAATAATGGATGGCTCTTGGGAAGAAGATTTCGATAGCTTTGAAGTCCCTACCGGAAATTATTTTGATGATCTTCCTGATTCTAGAAGCATCCATAAGCGAGGCAATACTTTTATTGGCTGGTTTGATAAAAATAATGTTGAATATACAGTTGACACTCCAATTAATGCGGATGTGAAATTATATGCGAAGTGGGAGATAGATGAATATCGAGTCACTTATCATATTGAAAAGGCTACTGGAGGATATGATGTCTTTTATGATTCATTCTTTTTAGATGACGATTTAGATATTAAAGATATTGAAACTAGCTATGACACTTTAGAAAGAAAATTCATTGGTTGGGCATATACAAGTGACGCCACAATTGTTGACTTTGCTCCTTTATATCATGAGGACAATTATTTTGATGGAGATAAGCAAGGATTTGATTTATATGCTGTTTTTGCGCATAAAAATGTTGAAATTACCATATTAAATAAATCTACTCCAGTATTAGAAACTACCTGTACATACGGCAATTCCTTTATCTTAAAATACGCTGGTGCGGAGCCTTCTGGAGAAGGTAAATTTATCGGGTATTCTAGAAGCGAAACTGCAAGAACTAAAGAGTATGATGATAACACCACAATGTTATTAAGATATAATCCAGAAGACCCAAGCGATATCACTTCTTTATATCGCACTACAAAACAAGATAATAAGTTAGTCTTCTATTGCGTATTTAATGACGCTGATAGTTATTCAGTTTTCTATAACTACACTAATGCGCATGAAGTATCAGTAACAATTGCTCAAATCCATAAAGATTATGATGATGAGACCTCTGGCAATTTGATTGCTGGTAGAGAAGTAAGATTAAGAAGCCCTGATTCTTTATATTTTGATGATGTTGATAATATCGATAAAGTTGGTAGACACTTTGTTGGCTGGCTTAGAGATTTTGATAACAAACAATATTTATATACTAATTTAACTAGTGTGCCTGGATTTAGCGGCACTATTGTGACTTTAGGAGATTATTGGTTGGATAAAGGCTTCTATCCTTCTGGAGAAGTGGAGAATGTAGAACTAACGCCATATTATACTTTAAATAGAATAAATATTACTTATACAAAGGCTACTGACGATACTATTGTTCCTAGTAGTCAAACTATAAATTATGGAGCAGAACTTAAACATTCAGCTTGTCGAGAAGCGGGTAAAGAATATACGGTTTTAATTGCTTCTTCTAACGGACAAACAATTGAAAATATTGATGTATCTGGAAGCTTAACTTCTATTAGTGCAGATAAGATGAAATCATTATATTTATCTGCAATGGCGAAAAATAACATTACTAGACATCAAGAAGCAGACTATATGACTATTAATTTTAAACCTAATATGATAGCTAAAACTTACACGATTAAGTTTAATTCTAATGGTGGTTCAGCGGTTAGTTCACAAATTTTAAAATATCATGATACAGTTACTAGACCATCAGACCCAACTAGAGATAAATATACATTCAAATATTGGTATATTAATCCAGGAGCGAGTTATGATTTCAATTACAGAATAGAATATGAATTCACTTTAAATGCTTATTGGGAAGAAAATGGCTGTTTAGCGGAAGGGACATCTATTTCACTTGGAAATAATAATTATAAGAATATTGAAGATATTAAAGTTGGCGATTTAATTAAAACTTGGGACTTCTTTAAAGGAGAAGAATCATATGAACCAGTTATCGCTATTGAAAGTGGATATGTTGATGATAAGGCAATTAAATTAGAATTTGCTAACGGTAAACAAGAAACAGTTATTGAATCCCATGCTTTCTATAATTATTCAAGAAATGAATACGTTAATATTTCTTTAGATACTTATTTAGATTATGTTGATGAATATTTCTATTTTGAAGATGGAGTGTCTAAATTAGTGAACTCTGAAATCATTGATTATAGAGGTAATTATTATTACTTAATAACCGCTCATAATATGAATAGTTTCGCTAACGGAGCGTTAAATATTGTTTATGAAGTGAATTTCTTAACATCATTAGCCTCTATTAATGAGATGAGATTTGATATTGATGAATTAAATAGTTATATCGAATTATATGGTTTATCTAATTATGAAGATTATTCCTTCTTAGTAGATGAATTTACTTTCGATGCTTTTAACGGACAATATCTAAATATCTTAATTTCTAGAGGAATCATCTCTATAGAAATAATAGAACATTATCTACAATTACTAAGCTAATATGAAAATAGAAATAATTAATAACACTAATAATTTTTATGAATCTTTATTAAGCGGTGACTATTTGTCACTTTACGAGTCAGCGGTTAATAATCTTTCTCGTGGAGAGTTTGTGACCTCTAGAAGAATAAATTATGATGAGGCAACTTTTAATGCGAATATGAAAAATGTTGTCCAGGCTATTATTTTTGGTCATCCTGAATTATTTTTTATCGATCCAAAAGTGGCCATTGAATATTCCAATAGAGGAGAAGCTATTTTAACTTTTAATTCTTTATATAACAAAAAAGAACTCGAAGATAATAATAAATATCTCATTAATAATATTAATGAAATTGTTAAAGAGCTAGAGGAACACACTAATAAAGAAGACATTATTTACGCTTTAAACGATTATCTATGTTTACATTTTACTGGTGAAAATGAATACACAAATAATAATGGTAATGCCTTTGGAGTGTTTTTAGAAGGTAAAGCAAGGTGCGAAGGATTTTGTAAGATTGCTAAACTTGTCTTAGATAGATTCAATATCGAAAATATTATTTGTACTGGTCAAATAGAAGAAAATGGCTCTCATTCTCCTCATGCATGGTTAGCGATTAAATATAACGATAATTATTACGCGTTTGATTTTAGCTTTAATTGCAGTGCTTCTTTTTCTACCTGCCCTTGTAGAGCTTATACATTCTTAAATAATCAATATTTATATGTTGGTAGAACTAGTGATTATTCTTATCCAATTACTGATGATTCATCTTTATTATTTTGGAACCTTCATAACGGGGAGACATATGATTTAAGAGATTTAGGTAACGCGGATATTATTAATTTCAGAAATAATTATTTCTCTATTCATCACTTAGACTTAAATATTGATATTGGAGATTATCAAATCACTTATGAAATCCCTAATTGGATAAATGAAAATTTATCCCCGTTTAGTTATGGCTATACATATCTATTTCATTATTTAGATCGGTTAAACGCTTTAGTTGTTTATTATATTAATGATTAGCTGCTTAAATGCAGCTTTTTATATATTATGTGGCACATTTGTGACAACGTATGTATTAATATAAATACATGCTTAATCAAGAAACATTAACTTTAATGTATAAGGACTATGAAGTTCTTTCTTTTATTGTAGATTACGTTAATAGACCAAAAATTAGAATTATCAAAGAATTAGAACATTTTGATTTAGCCCCTTATGGCATATCAAAAGATAATGATAGTAATGATATGAGATTACTGAGGTTTTTTAATTCTCGAAAAATAGCGGAAAATCGTTGGGACTACGATTTAATTATTAAAAACACAGGCTGTAGAGATTCCTTTGAATTAGCCTTTAAAGGACATGGGTTATCTTTAAGTAACCATTATTGGTTTAAAAGAGATGGAGAAGATTTAAAATACGACGATATTAATTTCTTCTCTAATAAATGGGACGACACTTTTGCTAGAGCAGTCCTTAACGGTAAATATGAAGAGCTTAGTAAGTGTGATTTAAATGTTCCTGATATTGTTACTCAAGGTTGGGCAGTTAAAGGGTGGATTTACGATAACGGTCCTAAATTAATTAAATTAGGAATAGTCAAAGATCAATATGAGGACTCTTTAGGAGAAGTATTAGCCTCTAGACTCGCCTCACGCATCTTAAAAGAGGATGAAGTACTCAAATATGATTTAGTGAAAGTTAATGATAAATACGGCTCTATTTGTAAACCTTTAATAGGGATAGATGAAGAGTTAGTGCCTCTTATTGTAGTTCTCCCTAATGACTTATATCAGCTTTTTTTAAGTAGGAATAATAATAAAGAAAAAAATAGAGAATTCTTTAAAAGAGTTTCTGAATTCGGGATGCCTGAACTCTATGATTTATTTGTGAAAATATCTTGCCTAAGATCGTTATGTTTTATCTCCGATTTACATTTTGATAATATCTGCGTTATTCGTAACATTAAAACTGGTAAATTAAAGCCCGCTCCAATACATGATTTAGCGGGAGCGTTTGGCACCAGCAAAACTGGAAAAGAATTCATAACAAAACTTAATAAAGGTAGTTATTTTATTATTTATTTCTTATTTAGTTTTTTAGAATCTAGTTGGGACTATTCGTGGTATAAGCCAACTAAATTAGAAGGCTTTGAAGAAGAAATTAGAAATATATTTTCTAAAAGTAACTTCTTTACACCAGAATTAATAGAAAAAATAATAGATGTCTATCAGCACCAAAAAGATGCTTTAGATGAAATTAGTAGAAGAAATTAATATAAATGTGTACATATAATATACAAAACATGTACATTAATTTATAATTTATATGTACAGGAGGCATTTATATGTGCAGAGTAAATGTTACAGAATTTAGAAATAATATTTTCCATTATCTTGATTTGTGTGCGACAGAAGGAATCCAAATAACTAAAAATGGTGAAGTAGTCGCCGTCCTCTCTGGTCCAGATTCAAAATACTATGAAGCTTTAACAAATTTATGTGGTTGTCTTCAAAAAGGTGATGATGGTTCTAACTATGAGGATCTAATCGGAGAGGAAATATTAAGAAGATGCGGTTATTAGTAGATACTAATATTTTCCTTGATATAGCACTTAAAAGAGAGAATGGCTGTAAAGATGCTTTAGAGTTTTTTATTTGGTGTCGTAAACATCGTAATCAAACTTATGTTACATCTATGTCTATGAGAGACATTGAATATGTTGCATCTAGATACCTCCATGATCACAAAAAGGCTAATATTGTAATTTCAAATGTCTATTCTTTAGTTTCAAAAGTAGTTGGCATAAGCGCTGATTGTGCAATTAATGCTATCTATGAAGATTATAAGGATTTTGAAGATGAACTTATTGTTCAAGCGGCAAAAGAAAACTTGCTTGATGCAATTGTTACAAACAATATAAAGGATTTTGAAAACAGAGGAGTCCCAGTATATACACCCAAAGAAATTATGCAAAAAACATCTTTTGTGGTTATGTAATTCTTTTTTATCTCTTATTAGAAGAGATTATTAACAAAATGAATTAAAAAATAAAAGTGTGACAATTTAGTGGCACATTGTTTGTTAGAATAAATCCAATAAAGGAAAAAAGTTAGTTATGAGAAAAGAATTACTTAAAGGATTAACCGAAGAACAAATCGCTAAGATTAGAGAATTTGATGATGTCTCAGATTTAATTCAACTCGCAAAAGATGAGGGAGTGGAATTAACCGAAGAACAACTTAATGCGATTAATGGTGGTGGATGCGATAACACCAAACCAAAGAAAAAAATAATTGAAGACTAATATATGTACTATCGCTTAAAAGACAATATCGCTCTAAGAAAATGGAGATATGTTGATCGTGCAATCTATGTTAAAGGCATAGATCACGCTTTAAGTGTGTCACCAAAAGATTTTGAACTTCTTTTACTTTGTGATGGTGAGCATGATATTGAGCCTAATCCACGTTTAGCGACATTACTTGCACAAGATTATATTGAGGAATGTCAAAAAGGTGATAGAGCTAATCCTTGGTCGCTTCTTCATGAATATGACAATTATTATTTCCCAAAGATGAATTTAATGATTACTGGGAAATGTAATTTAAATTGTTTACATTGTTTTAACGCGAAAGATAACGCGCCACTCAATACCGAATTATCTTATGAAGATGTTTTAAATATTTTAGATCAAGCTAAAGAGATTGGAGTTCATGCATTTACTTTAACAGGTGGTGAACCACTTGTTCATCATCGTTTCTTAGATATTGTTAAAGCGATTTATGAAAGGGACATGTATGTCTTTGAATTAAACACGAACGGCTTATTAATTAATCAAGCGATGCTTGATGAATTTAAAAAAATTGGCTGTAATCCTCTTATTAAGATTTCCTTTGATGGAGTGGGATATCACAACTGGATTAGACAACATCCAAAAGCGGAGGAAATGACTTTGAAAGCTATTGAGTTATGTATTAAAAATGGCTTTAAAGTAAAAGCTCAAGTTCAGGTCAACCGTAAGAACGTTGATGTGATTATGAAAACTGCTCAACTTCTAAATGATATGGGAGTGGTGGAAATGCGTATCATTCGCACTACTGAAGCTCCAAGATGGGAGAAAAATTCTCCTCAATCTAGCCTCACTATTGAAGAGTACTATTCTAGAATGTTAGAGTTTGCCAATGAATATATTCATTCAAGAATGAAAATGAATGTCGATATCTGGCAATTTGTCAGACTATTCCCTAGACAACAAATGTATAATTTAGTCCCAATTGCCTGCAATAAAGATGAATTCAATATTCGTATTCCAATGTGTAAGGGAAATCGAGGGATGATTGCGGTGTCTTCTCACGGGGAAGTTGTACCTTGTTTACAAATGTCAGGTTACTTCCTAGAAAAAGGGATTAGCCTAGGAAATTTATTTAAGACTCCTTTAAAAGAATTAGTAAAAGATAGCCCATATCTAAATCTAGCAATGGCGCCTTTATTTAAACAAATTATTGAGAATGATAAATGTGGAAACTGTAAATACTATAAAGCTTGTACGGGAGGTTGTCCTGCTTTAGGCTTGCTATATTCCCCAAACAGTGATTTCTATCATGAAGATATTACTAAATGCATTTTCTTTGAAAATGGATGGTATAAAAAAGTTATCGATGTCTTAAAAGATTGGAAATTAGAAAACCCACTTGATATCGATTAATATTATCTAATTTATAAAGCACTGATTTAGTTCGGTGCTTTTTTATTTTTAGATTGTCTTTTAGTCAATCTAAAATAATGATATAATCATTAAAAAATGAGTAAGAAAAATAAGAATATTGGTATTACTAACCCAGATGAACTAAATAAGCATCTTCAATATACTTCTATTACAACGTGGATTGTTTTAGGTGCAGTTATTCTTTCTTTAGCGGGTTTATTTACCTGGTCTTTTGTTTATAAAATTCAAGAAAAGATATTTGGTAAAGCTTCTATTTCTTCTGGAGCGGTTACTTTAACTATTGAGGAAAGTCAAAAATCTAGATTAGCGGTTGGTCAAAAAGTCTATATCGCTGATAAGGTTGGAGAAATACTTTCTTTTGATGATGGAAATCCAGTTGTTTCTCTATTTGATTTAGAAGATGGTAGTAACTATACATATACAATCGTTATTAAAGAAATGCGACCAATTGATTTTTTAATTAAATAAGATGAAGAAGATAAAGACGCCAAAGACAAAGGGAGTGGCAAATACTCCGATTATCATGCAACTAGAAGCTCTAGAATGTGGAGCGGCATCTTTAGCTATGGTTATGGCTTATTACGATAAATGGGTCGCCTTAGAACAAGTTAGAGTGGATTGCGGTGTTTCTAGAAACGGGGCAAATGCGAAAAATATCACTAGAGCTGCAAATAAATACGGTTTTGTTACTAAAGGTTATGCTTATAACGTCCAAAAGCTTAAAGAAAGAGGGAAATTCCCTGCGATTATCCATTGGGGTGGAGCACACTTCGTTGTTTTAAACGGTTTTAGAGGGAATAAAGCAATTATTAATGACCCTGCTAAAGGATTACTTAAAGTTGATTTAAAAACTTTTGATACATTCTTTACCGGCATTTATCTCGAAATAGTGCCTGGAGAAGATTTTGTTCCTGGTGGTAAAAAGAAATCAATTCTTTCATTTGCTAGAAAAAGACTTAAAGGGGCTGCTGCTTTAATTGCCTTCTTTGCTATCACCACAATTATTTTCTATTTATTCACTATCATTAAACCGGTGATGTCTCAGGTCTTTGTTGACTATTTATTAGGCGGGAATAATCCTAGCTGGGTATTGCCGTTTATCTATATTGTCGCAGGAGTTGGTTTATTAGAAGTTGTTGTTACCGCTGTACAAGCTATTTATAGTTACAAAATTAAAGGCAAATTAGATTTAATTGGCTCTACTACTTATATGTGGAGAATATTAAGACTACCAATTGAATTCTTCTCTCAAAGAATGGTTGGAGATTTACAGTCTCGTCAATCAGAGAATGCCTCTATTGCGGACACTTTAGTTAATGTCTTTGCCCCACTTGCCTTTAACGCGATTATGATTGTGATTTATTTAGTAATCATGATTAATAAGAGCTGGATCTTAGCTTTAGTGGGTGTCGCTACTGTGGTCCTTAACGCATTCATGTCTAAATATATCTCGAAAGTGAGAGTTAATATTTCTAGAGTGCAGTCTAGAGATAATGCGAAATTATCAGCGATGACTTCTAAAGGCATTGAGATGATTGAAACCATTAAATCTAATGGCGCAGAACAAGCTTATTTTGATTCTTGGAGTGAAGCTCAAGAAAGCGTGGTTAAAGGGAAGATAAAAATGGCAAAAACCAATCAGACCCTCGCTCTTTTACCAGCTTTTATTTCAATGCTTGCAAATTATTCGGTCTTAATTCTAGGTGTTTATTACACAATTCAAAATCAATTCACCATTGGTTCTATTTTGGTCTTTCAAGGTATTTTAGGAGCCTTTATGTCTCCTGCTATGACGATGATTAATAGCGGACAAACTCTTCAAGAAATGAGAACACAAATGGAGCGAGTGGATGATGTCTTAGAATATCCTTTAGACGAGAATGTTACTCGTCATATTGATATGGATGAAGTTAGTAAAATTAAAGGTAACCTCATCTTAAAAGATTTAGTGTTTGGTTATTCAAGATTAGATAAACCGATTCTAGAAGGATTTAATTTGGAAATCAAACAAGGTCAAAAAGTCGCGATTGTGGGTACTACGGGAAGTGGTAAGTCCACATTATCTAAATTAATTTCTGGATTATATTCTCCTTGGTCTGGAGAAATTATCTTTAACGGTAAGAAGATGAATGAAATCGATCATGAAATCTTTACCTCTTCAATCGCGGTAGTGGATCAAGATATTACTCTATTTGAAGATACGATTATGAATAATATCAAGATGTGGGATGAATCGATTGAAGATTATGAAGTGATTATGGCCTGTAACGACGCGCAGATTCATAAACAAATTATGGCTAGAGAAGGTGGATATAACGCTCCTGTGCTTGAGGGTGGTAAAAACTTCTCGGGAGGAGAAAAACAAAGATTAGAAATTGCTAGATCTCTAGCAGCAGATCCTAGCATCATCATTTTAGATGAGGCTACTAGTGCGCTTGATGCTAAAACTGAATATGAAGTGGTTAAAGCCATTAAAGCTAGAGGTATTACTACAATAGTTATCGCACATAGATTATCCACAATTAGAGATGCTGATTTAATTGTTGTGTTACAAAAAGGACATATTGTGGAACAAGGAAATCACGATGAACTAATGAAATTAAAGGGTTCTTATTATGACCTTGTCACTAATGAATAGAAGGAGAGAGAATGGGCTGGTTTGAAGAGCAAGTGAAAAAAAGAAAAAAGCTCGATGAAATGACATTCGAGGATTCTTTCCTTTCCCTTGCGGGAATTAGAAGCGAAAAACAAAAAGATCTTTCTGATGAAGCAGTAAGAGATAATTTTGTGATTTCGCAAATTCTTTCTTATTTCCATCACCAGATGATTTCTATTCCTAATAATATTGATAACTTTAAAGACAAACTTACTTATGCGTTAAGTCAATTTGATATTGAATATCATAAAGTGGAACTTAATGAGAATTATGTGGGCGACCCTAACGCTCCGCTATTAATGTTTACTATTGTAAATGATATTCCAGTCGTCTTATTCCCGAAGGGGAAAGATAAATATGCTTATATTAATTATCACACCGGCAAGAAAGTTAAAATTGATGCAGAACTAGTAAATAAATTAGAAATTGAAGCTTATAGCTTCTATCGTCCTTTACCAAGCAAAAAAGTCTCAATAAAAGAATATTTTAAATATATTACTAAGTCTGTTAGACCATTAGATATTGTTTTATTGGTCCTTTTTTCCGCGGCAGTGTCTGGGGTAGGAATGGTATTACCATATTTAACTAGAATATTAACTGGTCAAGTGGCCGCTAATAAAGATATCCATCAATTTATTTATATTTCAATTTATGTAGTCGCTACTGCTACGGGATTACTGTTAATGAGGGCGATTCAAAGCTTTGTTAACTCACGTATATCAATAAAGATTGAAAAAGCGGTTTTAGCAGCAACAATGATGAGGGTATTATCTTTACCTGCTTCATTCTTTAAGAAATATAATACTGGTGAACTAAGCGCTAGATTTGCTAGTGTTCCTAGACTCGCTTCCATCATTATTAACGGCATCTTTATTACTTTAGTGTCCGTTGTGATGTCTTTAGCGTATTTATTCCAATTAGTGGGTTTTGCTCCAACTTTAATTCTTCCAGTTGTTTTAATTTTGTTAGTGTCTACTGTGTTTTCTATTTCTATCTCTTTACTTCAAAGGAAATATCAAAAGAAACAATTAGAATTATCTTCTAAAGAAGCTGGTGTCACTTATGAACTAATTAACGGCATTCAAAAGATTAGATTAGCGGGTTCAGAAAAGCGTGTCTTTGCTAAATGGGCTAATTCTTATGCAAGATCCGCAAAAGTCATTTATCATCCACCTCTTATTTTAAGACTTGCTCCTGCTATTAATTTATTAATTACATTACTTGGCAATATCGTTTTATATTATGTCGCTATTAGATACAATATCGATGTTGGTAGTTACATGGCCTTTACTACAAGCTATGGCGTTCTTTCTAGCGCGTTTGCCTCAGTCGTCGAGATGGTGGGAGTGATATTTACTATTCAACCTGTCTATAATATGGCACGCCCAATTTTAGAAGCTGATATTGAAAATACTCAAAATAAGAAAATCGTGGAATCTATATCTGGAAATATTAAATTAGAAAATGTTTCCTTTAGATATAGCGAAACTGGTCCACTTATTGTTAATGACCTCTCTTTAGAAATTAAAGAAGGTGATTATATCGCAATTGTTGGACAAACTGGATGTGGGAAATCTACTTTAGTTAGACTCTTATTAGGATTTGAAAAACCTCTAAAAGGTAAAGTCTTATACGACAATATGAATATTGAAGAATTGGATACTTCTTCATTAAGAAGAAATATTGGTACAGTTATGCAAAATGGATCTTTATTCCATGCGGATATCTACTCTAATATCATCATTTCTTGCCCTTCTATGAGTGAAGAAGATGCTTGGGCAGCTGCAGAAATCGCTAATATCGCGGACGACATTAGAGAAATGCCAATGGGTATGAAAACTGTTATTTCAGAAGGACAAGGCGGCATCTCTGGAGGACAAAAGCAAAGAATCATGATTGCTAGAGCAATCGTCCATAAACCAAAGGTCTTGATTTTTGATGAGGCCACTAGTGCTTTAGATAATAAAACACAAAAAAGTATTTCTGAGTCCATTAATAAGTTAAAATGCACTAGAATAGTTATTGCTCACCGTTTATCAACAATCCAAAATGCTGATAGAATTATTATGCTCGAAGGTGGCAAAATTATTGAAGACGGTAAATATCAACAGTTGATTGCCAAAAAAGGAAAATTTGCAGAATTAGTCGATAGACAACGACTAGATAATAAATAAATTACGGAGGAAACCATATGAAACACGTTATTGAAAACGAAACACTCACTATCTTTTTAGAAGGAGAGCTCAACTCTTATAATTCTGAAGAAGTGGAAAAAGAAATTGAGGCAATTGTCTCTAAAAAAGGGTTTAAGGCTATTAAACTTGATTTAGGGGAATTACGATATATTTCTTCTGCAGGACTGAGAATTATTGTTCGTTTAAAACAACAATATGACGACACTACTTTAGTCAATGTTCCTAAAGGTGTTTATGATATTTTTGAAATGGTTGGATTCACCAACTTATTTACTATTGAAAGAATTTAATTAGATTATGGAATACAAGCTAGAAAAAGATGTTTTAACCATCTCTATTGAAGGTGAATTAAATTCCGTTAATTCGGAAAGTGTTGGCGAAGAGATCGATAAAATTATCGAGGATAAAACTTTTAAAAGTTTAGTTTTAGATTTTGATAAGGTTTCTTATATCTCTAGCGCTGGGCTAAGAATAATTCTTAAATTAAAACAACGTTACGATGATTTCTCTGTGATTAATGCTTCTTTAGAAGTATATGATGTTTTCCAAATGACTGGCTTTACCAGCATGATGTCTATTAAAAAAGCTTTAAGAAAGATTGATTTAACAGGAGCAGAAATCATTGGTGATGGTTTCTTCTCTACAGTCTATAGATTAAACAAAGACACAATTGTTAAAGTTTTTAACCGCACAAGTGATGCTGAACAAATTGAAAGAGAACTTCGCTTAGCAAAAGAAGCATTTGTTTTAGGCGTTCCTACCGCGATTTCTTTTGATGTCGTTAAAGTAGGCGATAAGATGGGTGTTTGCTTTGAAATGCTTGATTGTATGTCTTTAAAGACAGCCTTATTGACTGAAAAAAGTAAATATAATGAATATCTAGAAAAGTATGCAGCCTTATTAAAGAAAATCAACACAACTGAATGCTTTAACCCAATGATTCCAGATATTAAAGAAAAATCTTTAAAGAAAGTTGAAGCCATTAAGCCATATTTAGAAGAAAAATATTATTTAAAAGCTAAAGCTTTAATGGAATCTATACCAGAAAGAAAAACCTTTGTTCATGGAGATTGCCATTTTAAAAACATTATGGTGCAAGGAGATGACCTTTTATTAATTGATATGGATACTTTGTCAGTTGGCCATCCAATCTTTGAACTCGCAGCGATTTATGCGCCTTACTGCGCATTTAATGAAGATGATCCAGGTAATAGTGAGAGATTCTTCGGAATTAGCGATGAGGAAGGAAGAAAATTATATAACGAGACACTTAATCTTTATTTTGGAAAAGATGACCCAGTTATTAAAGATAAGATTAAAGTTGTTGCCTACATCCATATGGTGTGGTGGAACCGCGTTAATGAGCCTAATAATAACGTTAGACTAGAAGGATGTAGAAGTCGTTTATACGCTTTATTAGATAAAATTGACGACTTAAATATTGGTATTTAATTATGGCTATTAAAAAGGATAGAACTTATCAAGAAGCCTATTACGATAACGAAGCTGATGCCAATAAACATATGTCCTATGTTAATGCGGCAGCTGGTGCATTAGCTATTGTAATTTGGCTTTTATATCTCACAAAGGTATTTACAATCCCTGATCATTTTTTCGTCTTTATTTGTGTTTTATTCCCTGTAATTGCGGTATTAATGTTTATCCCACTTTTCTTTGTCAAAACTGACTATATTAGAAAACCTGGATATAAATATTTCATCTTATTTTCTCTTCTTGCAGTTATATGCGCTTTAAACGTATCTATACCTAAACATAGCGTTTTATTCTGGCCATTTGCAATTTTAATCGCGAACCATTATTATAATCCGACAATCGGAAGAGTAATTTATGGTGTTTCATTAATTTTAATGTTGATTTGCATATATTTAGGAATGTTTTTCGGGGAATTTGATGAGAATTTATTTGGTGGCGGTGTCGTTTTACCAGATGGATCCATTGGTACAGTTGAGACCTTTGAAGAGCGACTACAGTTATTAAAAGAAAGAGTTGCTAGTGGGGATAATCGTTATCTAAAAGTTTTATTATTCTATTATTTCCCAAGAGCGATGATCGTCTCATTATTCTTTTTGGTATCTAACCTACTCAATAAGAGAACATATAAATTATTAGATAAAGAAATTAAAGTTCACGATGAGCAAGAAAAAGCTAAAACCGAACTTGGAGTTGCAAAAGAAATTCAGCTAAATACTTTGCCGGATGGCATTCTTGATTCTAAAGATGTTGAGATTGTTGGTGAACTTAAAGCCGCGAAAGAAGTTGGTGGCGATTTATATGACTATTTAGATATTGATGAAGATCATGTCGCTGCTTTAATTGGTGATGTCTCTGGTAAAGGTGTACCAGCAGCGATGTTTATGATGAAAACCATTACTTCCTTTAGAGATTTTGCTTCTCCTAATAAAACACCTTCTCAAATTTTAAAAGAAGTTAATGCTTCAATTCATATCGGCAATAAAAAGAGCATGTTTGTAACTTGTTTTCTAGCTATTTTAAATAAGAAGACAGGTCACTTAGTGTACGCGAATGCAGGTCATAATCCTCCAATTGTGGGTAGTAATCGTAATTATCGATATTTAAAATGTAATCCAGGATTCTTACTTGGCTGTTTTGATGATGCTTTTATTAAGGATGAAGAAACATATTTAAAACCTGGTGAAAGCTTAACTTTATATACTGACGGTATTACCGAAGCGAGAAATAATAATGGTGATTTCTTTGGTGAAGAAAGATTATTAGAAGTTTTTAATAAGCGCGAATATACATGTACTATTGAACTTCATCATTCGATTAAAGATGAAATTGCCTCTTTTGTAAAAGATGCACCACAAAGTGATGATATCACTTTTGTTACTTTAAGATATCAGGGTGGCAGATATTCTTTTGAAGAGAAGTTCTACGACGCTAAAAAGGAAAATGTTCAAAAGATGCTTGATCAAATTAGTGAATTTGGTGATAAACATCATTTCCCTGAAGATTTTAAAAATAAATTAGTAATTGTTGGTGATGAATTATTCTCTAACATTATTGTTCATGGATATGAAAATAAAGGCGGAGATATTTATGTGCGCCTATTATTTAATAAAGATAAGAATGAATTTGTTTTAACAGTTATTGATAGAGCTCAAGCATTTAATCAACTTGAAGTTATTAATCCTGAAGTTGGTAGTGACGCTAAGGCGCAATCTATCGGTGGATTAGGCATTATGATTGTTAAAAAGATCATGACTGAATATGCCTATGACAGGATTAACGATAAAAACATTTTAGTTCTTAAAAAGAGTTTTGATAAAATAACTGAATAATTATGGAAGAAGTAGCTAGAAAGAAAAATGCAGCTTACTATATTGCTTTTATAAGTGGTATTTTAGCTATCGTCTTTTGTTTCACAACCATTGGTTTATCAGTAAGTAATAGCTTTGTAGCTTTATATACTTTGTTTATAGCCATTGTGCTGCTTGGAGTTAATCGTATAGGGCTTCACCTAAGTCATCATTTTAAGAAATACATGATCGAAAATATCTTCACCACATGTTTTATCTTTGTGATTGCTTTTCTTGTAAGCTTTACAAAATATAGCATATATTTCCTAACATCTGCGTTATTTTGCTACTGTTTAACTATTATTGGCTCTAGAATCCTTATATTAAAAGAAGATCACTCAATTCAATCGATTGTATTTAATGTCTTGTGCATTATTCTCTCATTCTTAATGTCTTTTGTGTTCTTCTTTCCTGCGATATACGCTAAACACGCTACATCAGTTAGCAATTCAAACTTCATTGTTATGTGCTTTAGTTTCATCATTATCGTCTCTAGTAGTAAGAACCTTATTTTCCCTTATTATCATTTTCTTAAACTTAATGTTGTTTCTAGGATTATTAAAAAATCATTAGTGAATGAGATTTTGATGATTTTAATTATCTTGATTATTCTTTGTTCTGTGTATTTTACAGTGGTAGAACCAAATATTACTAGTTATGTTGATTCATTATGGTATTCATTCTCCGTTATTACTACGATTGGATTTGGTGATGTTTCTGTTGTGACAACATTTGGAAGAATCTTATCAGTAATTCTTGGAATTTGTGGCATTGTGGTTGTTGCTTTGGTGACTTCTTTTATAGTTAATTTCTATAACGAGATGAAAGAAAGAAGAGAAGAAGCCACTCTTGAAAGAATCCTTGATGAAGAAAAGAAACTCAGGGAAACTATTGAAGAGGAAAAAAAGAAAAAATAGCGAAATTTGCTATAATTCTTGCTCAAATTTGACATTTTATTTGTAAATTTTATAAATGAAGTATGAAGAAGTAAGTTGGTAAAGTGGCCGACTTAATAGAGAAATGCCTGTCAAAATCTATGGGCATTATGGTCTTGCTTTTTTTGGACGAGAATAGCGTTCACGTTTAGCTTAGCTAGCTATATCAAATGCCTTATTTTATAGACTATGTATTGTAATACAAAAGTAACTGAAATTATGTTAAAGTATTAATGCTATGAACAATAAACCCTTCTTCTCATTTCTTGTTCCTAATTACGGCTATAACAAATTCATATTTGATTGTTTTGATTCCTTGGTTAATCAAAAAACTTCAAAAGATTTTGATTATGAAATTTTGATTTGTGATCAAAGTGATTTAGATGTTTTTGATAATATTAAAAAAGACACTAAAGAGAAATATGGTGATCGATTTAGATTTGTTCACAATGATATTAAAGGGGTATTGAGAGCAAGACACACTTTAGTTAGAGAAGCAAAGGGTGAATATTGTATTTTTGTTGATAGCGATGATTTCGTTGATAATGATTATTTATTTGTAATTTATGAGAATTTAAAAAAGCACAATTTCCCAGATATCTTAATTCATAATTTTATTAAATGTGATGAAAGCGGTAAGGATGATCCAAATTTATATACTCCTTTTATTTGTGATGAAAAATATTTAATGGATTTCTTTATTTATTCTAACTTTTTTAATGAAGTAGTCCGCAAAGCATTTAAAAGAAGCCTATACGAAATAGATGAAAAAGTAGATATGGAATCAGTAATTTGTGATGATTGGCTTTTATCCTTCCCATTAATGATGAAAGCTAAATCTGTTGTCTATGTTCCTGAGATTCAAAAGTATCATTATCGAATGAATTCGAATTCGCTTACTCACACTGTAAAATTCGATGAAGCTATGAAAAACCTTGCAGTTCACGACCAATATTTGTCAAAACTGACTCCGAATAATCTTCAAAAGAAAATCTTTGATTCTCAGATTGCTATGACGTATGTCGCTCTTGGAGATATGTTAATCAAAGATAAGACATTAACCTCCAAACAGTTTAAAGAGTTTTGTAATAACGCCAGAGATCACCTCTATGATATTGATATTAATGACACTGAATTATATGAGATGAGTAAGAATCACAAAACAATTTATAAGCTTTTGAAAAAGAATTCTTATTGGCGTCTTAAATGGATTTTTAGAATCAGAAAACTATTGCACTAAAGGAAGTAGCCCACTTTGTGGGTTTTTTCTTTTATGAAATAGTGGTAGGATTATCATAGTGATATGAAAATTCAAATCCTATTATCAACATATAACGGAGAGAAATATCTTAAAGAACAATTAGATAGTTTGTATTCCCTTGATAATATCGAGGATATTTCTATTTTAGTTCGAGATGACGGCTCCAAAGATAAAACTCAAGAGATTCTTTCAAAATACCAAAATGAACATAAGAATTTTTCTTGGTATCAAGGGGAAAATAAAGGCCCTGCTAGAAGTTTCTGGGAGCTTTTAAATAAGGCTAAAGGAGCGGATTATTACGCTTTTTGCGATCAAGATGATGTTTGGGAAAAAGATAAATTAGTGGTAGCGATTGATGCTCTAGAGAAATTAGATAAGTCTAAACCGCTTTTGTATATGGGTGATGTTCATGTCGTTGACGGAGAACTTAAACATAAGGCAAATGGATTTGTTGATGTTAATGTCCCTATTAATTACCCTTGCTCTTTATCTAATTCAGTTTGTCCAGGATGTACTTTTGTTTTTAATGAATTAGCTAGAAAGTTAGCCACTAAGTTCGACGCCGAGGAATATATTGATCACCACGATTGGACTTTATATAAGATTGTTGTTTGTTTTGGTTCTGTTATTTTGGATAAAACTACACATATGCATTATCGTCAGCACGAAAATAATGTTATTGGCGCCAAAACTAAATTGGGTAAATACTGGGACATGATTTTCAAAAAACCAAAAGATCCTAAATTTATTCATCAAAGATTAAGAAATGCTTTAGCATTAGAGAAGTATTATGGAGAAATGATGAGTGAAGAAAATAAATATTTAACTCATTTAATAGCCCACTACACCGAAGATAAAAAGATTAAGAAAGCTCTTTTAAAAGAGAAGAGATTTAAATATTCAAAAATGCAATTCGCATATTTTAAATATCTTGTGAGGATTAACAAATTATGATGAGTGTTGATATTGTTTGTCCGATTTATAAAAACTATGAGCAATTAATAAGACTATACGATGCTTTAAGTAAGCAAGTAGATGTTAAGATTAATCGATTTGTTTTTCCTATGACCATTTCTGAAGATGAAGAAATTGACAATAAAATTCGACAATTTATCAAAGATAAAAACATTACTAGTTTTGAAGTTACTAAAGAAGAATTTTCTCATTCATTAACAAGAGAAAAAGCAATTAAAGAATATTGTAAGAGCGAACTAGTTATTCTTTGCTCTCAAGATGTTGTTTTCTTTGATGAACACGCTGTTAGTAAATTGGCCTCATCAATTAATGATGAAGTTATATATGCTTATGGTAGACAAATCTGTCAAAATCATTCAATTGAAAGATACATTCGTAAAAAGAATTACCCAAAAGATAGCTATATTGTTTCTAAAAATGATATTGATAGAATGCAGTTTATGGCGTTTTTTGCAAGTGACGCATTTTCTTGTATTTCAAGAAAACATTTCTTAGAATTAAATGGCTATCAAGGTTATAACGTTATGTTTGCGGAGGATATGCTTTATTCAAAATTCGTTTTAGATGCAGGATATAAAAAAGCTTATGTTAGTGAGGCAGTTGTTGCCCATTCACACAAATATAAACTCAAACAGTTATATAACCGTTATTATGAAACTGGTAAGTTCCATAAAGAGATTGGACTCTTCAATCAATATAAAAGTACTGATTCAGGCTTAAAATTAGCACTTTATGTCTTAGGACAAGCATTAATACACTTTAATATCCCAGTTTTATTTAGATGGCTTCCTGATATGGCCGCTAGATACTTAGGAATGAAGAAAGGAAAGAAATAACATGAAAGGTATTATTTTAGCAGGTGGTAGTGGTACTAGACTTTATCCACTCACTAGAGTCACTAGTAAGCAATTACTTCCAATTTATGACAAACCAATGATTTATTATCCTCTTAGCATTTTAATGCTAGCGGGTATTAGAGATATTTTAATCATCTCTACTCCAGAAGATACTCCAAAATTTGAAGCATTACTCGGAAAAGGCGAATCATTGGGTGTCAACCTATCTTATATTGTTCAACCTTCTCCAGACGGACTTGCTCAAGCCTTCTTATTAGGTGAGGAATTTATCGGAGATGATGCTTGTGCGATGATTCTTGGTGATAATATTTTCTATGGTAACGGACTCAAAACTAAATTAAAAGCGTCAGTTGAAAGAGCAGAAAAAGAGGGCCTAGCTACTGTTTTTGGCTATTATGTTAACGATCCAGAAAGATTTGGTGTTGTCGAATTTGATGAACACAATAACCCAACTAAAATCGTTGAAAAACCTAAAGAACCAAAGAGCAATTACGCGGTTACTGGTTTATATTTCTATCCTAAAGGTGTCTCTAATATGGCTAAAAAAGTTAAGCCAAGCGCTAGAGGGGAATTAGAAATTACTGACTTGAATGTTATGTATTTAGAAGCTCATAAATTATCTGTGGAATTAATTGGTAGAGGTGTCACTTGGTTAGATACCGGAACTCATGAGTCTTTAGTGGAAGCTTCAATATTCGTGAAAACTATCGAAGATAAGATGGGCTTAAAGATTTCTTGTCCTGAAGAAATTGCCTACACAAATGGTTGGATTTCCAAAGATAAATTATTAGAAATTGGTAATACAATGGCAAAAAATCAATATGGACAACATTTGTTAAATGTTGCAAGTGGAAAAGTGAAGTTATTATAGTATGGAAAAGACATTTGGTAATTTTACATTTATTGATACTCCAATAAAGGGTCTATATGTCATTGAAGTAAAAAAATACGGCGATAATCGTGGTTATTTTATGGAAACTTATCAAAAAGAAAACTTTGATAAAGCAGGATTAGTTTTTAACTTTATCCAAGATAATCAATCTAAAAGCAAAAAAGGTGTACTTAGAGGTTTACATTATCAAAAGAAATTCCCTCAAACAAAACTCGTAAGAGTGATTGAAGGAGAAGTATATGATGTGGCGGTTGATTTAAGAAAAGATTCTCCAACATTTGGTAAATATTTTGGTGTTGTTCTTTCCGCAGAAAAAGGTAATCAGTTCCTAATCCCTAAAGGATTTGCGCATGGCTTTTATGTTTTAAGTGAAACTGCTACTTTTGTTTATAAAGTTGATGAGTTTTATCATCCTGAAGATGAAGGTGGCTTCATGTGGAACGATCCTGAAGTTGGAGTGAAGTGGCCTTTAGATGGGGAACCAGTTTTATCAGAGAAAGACAAAGTTCAATTATCGTTTGAAGATAGCAAAGGATTATTTTAAATGAATAAAGACTTAAAAATCTTAGTCACTGGAGTAAAAGGACAACTAGGTTTTGACTGTGTTAGAATTCTAAAAGAGCGGGGTTACCGTAAGGTTTTAGGTATCGATAAGGATGAATTAGACATTACCGATGAGGAAGCAGTTAATCGATTTGTCTTAGAATATAAACCTGATGTTATTATGCATAATGCAGCCTGGACTGCAGTGGATAAAGCTGAAGAAATGCCTGACCTAGTTTATAAAGTTAACGTTTTAGGACCTAAATATATCGCTAATGCTGCTAATAAAGTTGGGGCAAAGATGTTTTATATCTCTACTGACTATGTATTTGACGGAGAAGGAACTACTCCTTTTGAAGTAGATTCTCCTAAAGATGGTTTATCTATATATGGCAAGTCTAAATCTCAAGGAGAAGACTTTGTTATTAGCGAAACTAATAAGTATTTTATTATTCGTATTTCTTGGGCTTTTGGGATTAACGGTAACAATTACATCAAAACAATGTTGAAGTTATCCAAGATTAAAGATGAATTAAATATAGTTTGTGATCAAATTGGCTCACCAACTTATACTTATGATCTTGCTAACTTGATGGCGGATATGATGGAAACAGATAAATTTGGTGTTTATCACGCTACTAATGAAGGGTTCTGTTCTTGGTATGATTTCACTAAATATATTTATAAAGCTAAAGGGATTACTAATGTAAAAGTTAATCCTATTACTACTGAAGAGTATTTAAAGATTAATCCAAATCAAGCAAAAAGACCTCTTAATAGTAGAATGTCCAAATCTTCACTTACAAAAGCAGGATTTAATTTACTTCCAAAATGGGAAGACGCGGTTGATAGATATCTAAAGGAATTAGGCAATGATTATTGATGGAGTTGTAGTTTTATATAACCCAGATAATAAAGTAGTTGAAAACATTAAAAGTTATCAATCCTTTTTGCATAAACTATTCGTTATTGATAACTCTACTTCATATAATGAAGAAGTCATTAATAAATTAAAAGAATATCCAAATGTTATCTATCAGTCTTTAGATGGAAATAAAGGTATCGCTAAAGCACTCAAAGAGGGCTTAGAATTATCAATTAAAGATAAAGTAGACTTTACCTTAACTATGGATCAAGACTCAATCTTTCCGACTGATAAATTAGATATTGTTAAAACTTATTTAGAAAAATATACAACTGAATATGCGATTATTGGTCTTAACTTTAATAGCGACTCAAAAGAAGCGAAATTAGTGGAAGAACAATTCTTGTTAACTTCTGGTAACTTCATTAGAAATGAAGACTATCAGAAAATTGAAGGATTTAAAGAAGAGCTATTCATCGATTGGGTTGACTTTGATTTGTGCGAGCAGTTCTATTCAATTGGAAAAAAAGTTGGCTATATTAATGAAGTTTCTTTACTTCATACGATGGGTAATCCAGAAAGCCATAATTTATTAGGCAAAAAAGTTACCGCACTTAATCATCCGCTTATTAGATATTATTATCGATATCGTAATGGATTATATTTATATAAAAGAAACAAGAAGTTTTTCAAAAAGAAATATAAACACGACATAATTATTGATAGGATTAAGATTCTTCTTTATGAGAAGAACAAACACGCGAAATTTAAAATGATAAGAAGAGGCCGAAAGGACGCTAAAAGAAATATATTAGGGCCATATAAGGAGGAAAGATAACATGGCAAAATTCTTAGTTACTGGAGGAGCAGGATTCATTGGAGGAAATTTCCTTCATATCATGGTGAATAAATATCCTGAAGATCAATATGTTTGTATTGATGCATTAACATATGCTGGAAATATGGAAACCTTAGCTCCTATTATGAATAAACCTAACTTTAAATTTGTTCATGAAAATATTTGTAATAGAGAAGCAGTGTTCAAATTATTTGAACAAGAGCATTTTGATTATGTAATTAATTTTGCTGCTGAATCTCACGTTGATCGAAGTATTGAAAATCCTGAAATCTTCTTAAAAACCAATATTTTAGGTACTCAAGTTTTAATGGATGCTTGCCGTAAATACGGAATCAAAAGATATCATCAAGTGTCTACTGATGAAGTCTATGGAGATTTACCATTAGATAGACCTGATTTATTCTTCCATGAAGACACCCCAATTCATACTTCTAGTCCATATAGTGCATCAAAGGCTAGTGCAGACTTATTAGTGCTTGCTTATCATCGTACATTTAAATTACCTGTGACTATTTCTAGATGTAGTAATAACTATGGACCATATCATTTCCCTGAAAAACTTATTCCTTTAATGATTCAAAAAGCATTAAGAGATGAACCATTACCTGTATATGGCAAAGGTGAAAACGTTAGAGACTGGCTTTATGTAGGAGACCACTGCACTGCGATTGACTTAATAGTTAGGCATGGTAGAGACGGCGAAGTTTATAATATCGGCGGTCATAATGAAAGAACTAACCTTGAAGTAGTGAAGACCATTTTAAAAGCATTAGGTAAACCAGAGAGTCTTATCACTTATGTTAAAGATCGCCCTGGTCACGACCTTAGATATGCGATGGATCCAACTAAGATTGAGACCGAACTAGGTTGGAAACCTGAACATAATTTCGACACAGGAATACAGGCTACCATTAAGTGGAATCTAGAGAACCAGGAATGGCTTAAACACGTCGAAAGCGGCGAATACATGAACTGGTTAGAAAGACAATATAAGTAATCAATCAAATCGCTAGAAATAGCGGTTTTTTTGCGCAAAACAGTCATAATTTTTCTAAAAACGTATATTTTTTTGTCTTCTACGTCTTAAAAACTATTTATAAATGATTTTCTTTTCTTTACAAATATTTTGTAAATTGTATAATCGATATAACGCTTTATAAGGTAATTTATGGGTAAAGCAATTAGTGACGAAACAAACGTTGAACGAATAGAACATAAAAGCAAAAAGAATATTGCCATCGGCACAGTCTTAGGCTATGTTGCTATTTTAATTAGCGTGGCTTATGGATTGTTCTTGACTCCGATTATTATTCAACATGTCGGTCAAGATAACTATGGAATTTATGGTCTTTCTACTTCCATAATCAATCTTTTCTTGATGGATTTTGGTCTAGGCCAGACTATTTCGACTAAACTTGCTAAATTAAGAGCCGCAAATGATAAAGAGGGTGTTGAAAGATTCCTTTCTGGCATTTTCAAACTATATCTATTTGCCGATTTATTCTTTGTCATTGTTATTCTTGTTTTGTTCTTCATTGCCCCTTATACATTTAAAAGCTCATACACTCCAGATCAAATCACAACATTGAAATATATGTTTTTAATTGTTGGTGGTTATTCTTTAATTTCTTTACCATCAAGTGTATTTACTGGCGTTATTTCAACTTATGAAAAATTTAGCATGATTAAGACTTTTGACATTATTCAAAAAGTCTCTTATCTTGGCTTATCTTTATGTTCAATCTATTTAGGATGGGGCGTTATTGGTATTGTGTGCGTTAACGTCGCAAGCGGTATCCTTGCTATTGCATTGAGATTTATTTATATGCGCACATATTTAAAAATTAGACTTAATCTTCGTAAAAGCATCGATAAAAAAGAAAGAAAAGACGTCATTTCATTCTCTGGGTGGGGATTTATTATTGCCTTGTTTGGTAGATTGACTATTACCATTACTCCATTTATTTTAGGAATTGTTTCTAGTGCCTTCCAGGTTACCTTATTCACCTTAGTTTCTACTATGGAAACATACATTTTTATGTTTGGTGAGGCATTCTCTGGTTCGTTTATGGCCAAGATTGCTAGAACTGAATCTACTGGAACTAAAGAAGAAAAAATTGCTCACTTACAGTCCCTAACGGAAAAAGTTGGCAAACTTCAATTCTGTGTAATTTCTCTAATTATTGTTGGATTCATTTCTGTTGGATATGAATTTGTTCATGTTTGGATGGAAGGTGCTGCTACTATAGAACACCCTCTTGTTCCTGGACCTGGACAAAGCTTATTTGAATCATATTCTGTTATCTATTATGCAATTATTGCTATTAGTGCTTTAAATCTTGTGGATTTACCACAAATCCCATTAGGAAATGCTATGTATTTACACGGGCATATCAAGCCACTTGCAATTAACAGTATTGTTCGTGCTGTGATTAACGTTGGATTATCATTTGCTTTATCTTCATTCTGGGGAGCATTTGGTGCCTCAATTGCTGTTTTAATAGCCGGTATAATTGGTTTATTCCTTAATAATATTTCATATAAGAAATATCTTGGCATTTCTATTTCTCATTATTTTATGTCAGTTTATGGTAAAGCTGGTCTAACCGCCTTAATCACAGTAGGTATTGGTTTATTATTACATTTCTTTATGCCATTAGATGATAAGAAATTTATTAAACTGATCATTGATGGAGTCGCGGTTGTTGTTGTCTATTTGACCTGCACTTTTACCATTACATTTAACAAGCAAGAAAGACGTCATTATACGAACATTATTTTTGAAATTTTGCACATCAAAAAGAGGTTCGATGAGAACGCCTAATTTTTAAAATCAATTTTTCTTTTTTCTAGTTTTTAGGCTGGTCAAGATACTTTGGAGAGTGTCACATCAAAAAGGAGATATCTTTAAAAAAAGATATTATTGTGTATAATATTCATAAAGAAAAAATCATGTTGCGTTTTTAAGTAGAAAATATTGGTGAAGAAACTAATATATTAAGAAGTGAGAGAATTTAATTATGACTAAGAAAAGTAAATTTGTAATAAATCCAGATACTATTAGAATCATTCTTATTGTGATAGGAAGTATTTTTTCTACATTAGTTTTAGCCTTTTCTATCTTAGCAATCAATGAAATCCAGGCAAATCACTTAGACGCGGCGAGTAGATATTTATTATTTATCTTTATTGTTTTAGGCTTATCTAGACTAGTCACCTTCTTTATAGAAAGAACTAAATTAAGTTTTATCAGATTCCTTACCTTATTCATTTTTAATGCGGTACTTGGAATTATTGTAATGTTTGCGAAAGGCAACCCATATTTTTATCCGCTTGTGGGCGGTCTATATTGCATGACTATTATTATTTCTCGTATCTTTAAGCTAATACAGAATCACTCTCGAAGAAGTATTATTTTAAATAGCATCATTATTCTAATAGCGATTTTACTTGCCGTTGGTCTATTTATTCCAAAAGAAAATGATCCAATTTCTAGCCCAGTTACTGTTTTATGTACAGTAATCGCTATTAGTGCCTTCTTTGAAGTTATCTCTAATGCGACTACGCATATGAGAGCCAGAGTTTTATTCAAGATTATTGTTAGAACTTACGCTTTAGAAATCATTTTAGGTTTAGTAACCTTAATGGTTGGTTCCTCCATTATTCTAATGATCTATGAAAAAGACACGATTAAATCATTCTGGGATGGGTTATATCATTGCTTTGCAACCGTCACCACAATCGGATTTGGCGATTTCCCAATGGTTACTCCAATTGGAAGAGCGATAACAGTTATATTAGGTATATATGGCATTGTCGTTGTGGCAGTCATTACCTCTATTATTGTTAACTTTTATAACGAAACCACCGGGAAAAAAGATATTGACGAATTCAAAGAAATTGAAGAAGAGACAAAAAATAAAAAGAAAGAATAATAAATGCCACTTAGTGGCTTTTATTTTGAATATTTTGCTTTAGTTAAATCGTAAATGTGTTCCACTGCAAAGTGGATTTTAGTTAGTGCTTTAGGGTTAGTTAAAGGATAAACAAAATATGTATTTTCATTATCCGCTAGTTCGAGAAAAGCACCTCGGCCAATATAATCATATTCGATATGAATGCCGTAGCTATGTAGTGGTGGTCTGATAAACGAGAATTCTTCGTTGTTCTTTCCTTTAACAATAATTCCTTCATTTATGGAGTGCTCTAGATGATATTCACCTTCTAAAGGAACAAAACCAATTTTTGCCCCTAATAGCTTTTCTACTCTAACATCATCTTCAAAGTGATACGTGCCTTCTAAAACTTCTTTTTTGACACATTCTTTTTCCCATTTATACCATTTGGATGGGAAATCAAATTTAGTTTCTCTGTTCATGCATTTTAAATGACCATCTTCTAAATAATCATAAGTAACTCCACACTTATTACATTTTAAGTAATGGGATTCACTGGACATTTCAAATTCTGTTCCACAGTGAGGACATCTATATAATATTCTTTCTAGTCCAATCGCACGATTTTCATAGGTGTTTTTGATGTTATGATCTAAAGCCCACTTTTCTTCATTCATATCATATTGGGCTTCAATCTTTTCTTGAATTTCTTGAGGAGTCATTATTTCTAAATCAGATTTATAAATGATAGTTTCTACTTCTGATATTATTGGTCTTACTTTTCTTTGCTTGCGATCAGACCATTGAGGGAGATGGAGATAATCACCGTGGCATTTGATAAAAACTACAGGAACATTTGC
>Ga0256407_10001560_pt1 | contig 47420 bp, 29 predicted proteins | sample RumenRJG_04DNA_FD_193489 | JGI IMG/M metagenome (GOLD analysis project Ga0256407, IMG submission 193489) | Bovine rumen microbial communities from Lethbridge, Alberta, Canada - RJG_04 | ecosystem: Host-associated > Mammals > Digestive system > Stomach > Rumen | place: Canada: Alberta...
CGATGCAGAAAAAAGTATTGTCTACAATTACTGTTGGCTGACTTTTAAATTACTGATGGTAACGGAGCCGCCGAAGTTGTCGATGCTCCAGTTGTTGTTCTGGATACCGTAGATGCGCTGTGTGTAGCAGACGTTGTCGTTGATATACATGACGACGACAGAATTGTCTGTGTAGATGTCAATGTTGTAGGTGTTATCTTCCGGACGCGGGAACTCATAGCTGTCGATAGCCTCGATGAAACCTTTGCCCTCTTCGCCTTGCTGCTCAAAGTTCACCTTACGCATGGTGTCGCCGCCCTCGGGGTTGACGACCATCGTGTAGTATTTCTTGGCACCAACGTTGCGGACGAGTGAGATGCCGAAGCGGTCGCCGTTGCCGTCGGTCTTCACCGTCATGCTGATGTGGTTGTGGAACCCCAGACGGCCATAGAGCACATAGGCATCGTCGCCCGTGAGCTTGCTATCAGCATAGCCGTTGCTGGCTACCACGCTGAGGGTCTGCTGCTTGTTGTACTTGGCAGCCATGGCAGGCACCTCGCCGAAAGAGATGGTACCGTCTTCGTGTTGAACGATCTTATGGCACACCAGCGCACCGCTCCAGTTGGGCTCACCGCCAGCGCCGACGTTGATATTCTTTTCGTCAATATCGCTGCCAGAGCGATAGGGGCACCATCCCCAGATGTAGCGGTCGGTGCCGTTGGAAGCAGTCTTGCCGGCATAGAAGGCACGGCTGTCGAGCACGCCCTCCTTATAGTCGGGCCAAATCTTGGGTTCGCCTAAACAGGTTTTCAGTTCTTCCCAGCTCTTGGCCTTAACGTACTTCACCTTGCGGCTCCAGTTGACGGCCTGGCTCTCGCTATACACGAGGTACCACCAGTCGCCCATCTGGAACACATCGGGACATTCGCACATGCGCTCCCACACCATGTCGAACTGGCCGACATGCTCCCAGTTCTTCATATCAGAAGACTTGAAGTCGGCAAACTTAGGATTGCCACCGTAGGAAGGCGTGGTCGAGATAACCATGTGGTAGAGACCATCGTCGGCCACGAAGACCTGTGGGTCACGGAAGTCCTCGCCGGAGTAGCCATAGTCGGGGCCATGGAGCTGCCAGAGGTTGTCGCGCGTCCAGTTTTTGAGGTCTTTCGACGTGGCACGCATCACCACCTGACGGTCCTTGCAGTCGCGGTTCTCGCCAGTGTAGTAGATGTAATAGAGGTCTTCCTTCTCATTGTAGTAGCAGCAGCCAGTGCCCAGGGCAGCGTCCTGCTGATAGTCGTTGGTGCCGCAAGCGAGCACCTCGCCCATCGACAGATAGTTGCAGCCGTCGGTGGTCTCTACGCCCCAATAGGGGTGGAAGCAGTAGGATGCATTATTGTCGTACTCTTGCAGGTAGAGCACCTTGAAGTTGCCGGTCTTCTTGTCGTAGAACGGCATGGGGTCGCCCACACGTCCCATGGCAGGCTTGAAGTAGGTGAGGAAGGCATCCTCCTCAACGGGCGTATAGCGCTCTGTGCTGCTGTTCCAGTCCTTGACAGGGTCGCCAACGACTTTGTCATCAGAGCACGCATATAAGGCGAAGGCCATGAGACCGCAACTCATCACCATTATGGTGCGGTTCAGTTGTTTTATGATTGTTGTGTTCATAAATATCTTTTTTATTAGTTACACACTGTTTTAAGGATTATTCACCGGTGAGATAGTGATAGGCGTTCATCAGGATCTTGTCCATATTCTCGTGGTAGACAGAGATGTAGTCGGTGGGAGAGTACCAGTCGAGCACACCAGCACCGAAGCAGATGATGCCGCCCTTGCCGAACTCACCGTTGAAGTTCTTCAGTTCCCAAGAGGAGATTTCGTCGCGATGACCAGTGAGACGACGGGCCTTGCCACCTGTCACTTCGTCGAACTTCTGATAGAGAGCATCGCCGGAAACGCCGTCCCAATGGAACTGTACGCACGTATTAGAGATGGTATAGTCTTTGTCGAGGGTATAGACAGCCTCGGGGTTGGGGTTGGCGGGATTGGTCACAAGACCTTGCCACAGGGCGTGGCTCTTGTCGAATATGGGCAGAGTCCAGGGATCATCACCCATTCTGTCGCCACCTTCACCCTTACCACCATTGAAGCAGTTGTTCGGACAGCCTTCCTCGGGCATGGCATCCAGTGCTACAGCCAGGTTGACACCCTGACGCTGCAGGACGAAGGCACCGCCCTTCTTCCAGTAGTTCTTCAGGTTGGGCACTGCTTCGATGGCATCTTTCTCACCGCCTTCAAAGCTTGAGAAGTTGGTGTAGTCGACGGTGTTGCGATGGAAGAAAATCAGCTTGCAGTCATCTAGTAACTCCTCATAGCCGGCAATCTGTTTCCATGTCACGTAGGCAGAACCTATTATATTGGAGGTAAGGCACTTGGCTGCAGCCTTCTCTTCGTCGTTCAGTTCGTCGACGGTGGCAGCCGACCCAACAAAGACAGCAACAGGCTTCTCGATAAGAATAACCTTGACAGTATAGGTGCTTTCGGCGGTGTTGTCGCGCAACGTAATCTGGAAAGGATTCTCAGGATCGCTGAAGTCGGCAGCAGAGCCACTGGCAGGATAGCTGACAGCATCTTCGCTGCCACTGACATCGAAGGTGGCATTGCTGAGGTCAACGCCGCTAATGGAGAGCACATAGACAGTGATGGTCTTTGTCTCTTCATCAATAGCACCACGATTGCCAGCCAGGTAGAAGTTGTTGATTTTGGCTTCGTCGTTGCGCACGGCAATGCGATAGTTCATAACGAGGTCGCCATTGGTGACGCGCAGCGTCTGGTCGGCTTCCATGTTAATGTGGTCACCCTGCTTGATGTTGCTTTCAGCGCCTGGTGATACCACCATGCTGGTGACAACCATGTTGTTCTTGGCGGTGAAGTCTACGGGCACTTTCACTTTGATGAGTTTGGTAACCATGTCGATGCTGCCTTCGTACTGGTCGTTGAGCACGAATTTCTGCACCAGACAGTCACCACTGATGTTGACGCTGCCCGTGTTGTCGTCGGAGCAGGAGGAAAAGCCCACCCCCACCCCTCCCCAAGGGAGGGGGGCTAAGATAGTACAGAGCCCTATGAAGGCGACTTTTATTCTCTTTATAATATTATTTGTATTCATAATAATTCTTTTTATTATTTCTATTGATTTATTACTGCTTGTAAGTCTATCCAATCTCCCCTCCCTTGGGGAGGGGCAGGGGGTGGGCTTTCTTACCAGTTGCCGCAGTTTTGGGTGTACTTGCCGTTAGAGGCAGCTATCTGCTCGTGGGGAATGGGCAGATACTCGTTCTTGTCGGCATTGAAATGTGCGTCTTTAAGGAAGCTGGAGCTATTGCTCTCAGTAGCATAGAAGTTGTTGATAACGGCAGCGGCTTCACCCCAGCGCACCAGGTCGAAGAAACGCTCACACTCCATAGCCAGTTCCAGACGGCGCTCCATCTTGACGATCTTCATGGCCTGAGCCTTGTCGTAGGTGCCTTCGTAGGGTTTCACATTGAACTTCACGCTCAGCGTGCTGGGATAGGTAGCCACGATGCTGCTCGACTGCATGCCCTTGGCACGGTTGCGCACCTGATTGACCAACTGGATGGCCTCTGAGGTCTTGTTCAGCTGTGCCAGAGCCTCGGCACGCATCAACAGCACGTCTGCATAGCGGAACACGATGCGGTTCATCGATGATGCCCACTGGTTGTCGGCATTGAAGATGTATATGTCGGTCAGGTCGGGGTCTACACACTGCTTCAAGGAGATGAAGTTACCATAGGTGCCATTGGAACGGCTCCAGGGCTTTCCTTCACCAATCGTAAACTTCTTATCGGGATTGAACATGAACTGTGTGCCGGGCATGCCTACGGTGATGAAGAGTCGTGGATCTACGGTCTGGCTGTTGCCAATGGTCTTGCCAACAAGCACGGCATAGTCGGTGGCGGGGGCATTCTCAAACACGGGAAGTCCTTCGAAGTCGGTCTGATAGGCATTCACCAAATTGTGTGAGGGCTTGTAGAAGTCGCAACCACCTAGGATACCTTCGAGTTCGGGTGGAATGAGTCGGTTGGAGAAGTTCAGGTTACCATAGTTGGTACCGTCGTTCTTGGAATACTGAATGGCCCAGATGCTCTCCTTGCCGTTCTCGTAGGTTTCCTCGGGACGGAAGTTGTTGTGCAGGTCACCTTCCAGGTCATAGCCGCGATAGAGGTTCTGCTCGGTATAATCGACAACTTTCTTCAGGTCGTCTTCATTGATGCTGGTCACCTGGTTGGTGTTGGCATCGTCCTGACGATATGCCTTGTAGAGGTAAGCCTTGGCGAGGAAGGCAGCGGCAGCCGACTTGTTGGGACGACCTTTATCGGCCTGTGTCTGAGGCAGATGCTCGTAGGCGTAGTTCAAATCATCGATGATCTGTTGCCATCCCTCGTCGTTGGTATATTCGGTGTTAGAGATGTTCTTGATATCCTCTTCCTCCAAGTTGGGTTTGTTCACAAAAGGAATCTTCTTAAACAGGCGCTTCAGCTGGAAGTGGCCATAGGCACGCAGGAATCGCATCTCTGCTATTTCCTGCTGCACGGCAGGGTCGTTCTGATCGGCAGTGTTCAGCACGTTCAGACAGAGGTTTACGCGAGAGAGATATTTATAGAAACGAGTCCAGATGGAACTGAAGTTCCAGTCGGTGGTGAGCACACCGGTGCAGAGTTCCAGGTTGTGGAAGGGAGTACCGTCGGAGTGGTCGGCACCACCAACGTAAGCGTCGTCCGAGCGAGTGTCATAGTTCCACAGTGAGAACGAGGCATTCATATCCTCGATGGTCACCAGTCCGGCGTATGCAGCGGTCAGTAGATTGCTTGCATTGGCAGGGTCCTTCGCTTGCTCCTCGGTCAGTGTGGCTTGTGGCCGCTGATCGTCCAGGAAGTCAGAGCAGGAGGAAAAGCCCACCCCCACCCCTCCCCAAGTGAGGGGGGCTAAGATAGTACTGAACCCTATAAAAGCAACCTTTATTCTCTTGAATATATTGTTTGTTTTCATACTTTCTTTGTTTTTGTTATTGTTATTTGTAAATCTATCCAACCTCCCCTCCCTTGGGGAGGGGTCGGGGGTGGGCCTTTTAGAATCCTACATTGAGTCCGAATGTGAGGTTGAGAGGGATAGGATAGCCGAAACCAGGGTTCTCGGGGTCGACACCCGTGAACTTCTTGCTCTTGATGGTCAGCAGGTTCTGCGCTGAGGCATAGACGCGTACACGCTCCAGCTTTGCTTTGCTGACGAGCGACTTGGGCAGGTTGTAACCCAACTGTATGGTGCGTAACTTGGCAAATGAGCCGTCTTCGATATAGTAAGAAGACAGGCGGCCTTCGTTGGCAGCGTCTTTGGTACTCAGTGCCGGTATATCGCTATCAGGATTGGCAGGGCTCCAAGCGTCAAGTACGCGCGTGCCTTTGTTCAGATAAGGCAGGTTCACGGCTTCGTAAGTGTTTGTCCAGAAGTCGGTCTGCGTCTTGTAGTCGTAGCAGTTGACGTCTACTCCCTGAATACCCTGCCAGAACATCGAGAGGTCCCAGTCCTTATACTCTAAGTAGATGTTCAGACCCCAAGAGAAGTCGGGTGTGGGGTCGTAGATCCAAGTCTGGTCCTTCTCGTTGATGACGCCGTCCTTGACAATATCGAGATAGCGGATGCGTCCCAGTCCTGCTGCCTCCTGTGTGGCGTGGTTGTAAATTTCATCCTGTGTGTGGAACAGACCGTCGGCAATGTAGCCCACCTGAGAATTCATAGGATGTCCGACGACGCTGAACACGCCATTGCCACCGTAAGTATCGGAAGCAGCCACTGTCTCTGGCAGCTTCGTTACTTCGTTGGTGTACTTACTGATGTTACCAGTGATGTCCCATGAGAAGCCGTTGGCCAAGCTGTGGCGATAGCCCAGTGAGAGTTCCCAACCCACGTTCTTCACCTCGCCGGCGTTGATCCACTGTGTGGAACCCTCGCCCTGTGTGCCCAGGCCTTTCATCTCGACCAGAATGTCGGTTGTATTCTTGTAAAACCAGTCGAAGCTTCCGTAGATGTCTCTTCCCAGCAAGGTAAAGTCGATACCGAGGTTATGTTGTGTGGTGGTTTCCCACTTGATGTCCTCGTTGCCAATCTGCTTGCGAATATAGCCGCTGGGCAGCGAAGTGCCACCGTTGCTGCCAGTGATGTCATAGACGGTGCCAGCCGGTGCCTCACCATCCCAAAGTTCTGTAGTCACTACAGGCGCATACATTGTGAAGCGTGCCGTGTTGGAAATTTCCTGGTTACCGGTCATACCCCACGAATAGCGCAGTTTCAAGTCGTTGAGCCAACTCTTGGTGCTCTCCATGAACTTCTCCTGGGTGATGCGCCAGCCTACTGATGCCGATGGGAACGTACCGTACTGGTTGTTCTTACCGAAACGACTGCTGCCGTCGCGACGCAGCGTGAACGATGCCATATAGGTATCATTATACGTATAGTTGGCCTTGCCGAAGAACGACATCAGTGAGTAGCCGTCTCCGTCACCCTTGGCTTCCTGTCGGCCAGCACCAGCCGATGGCCACATAAAATCAGTGGTGAGCACGGCCATGCCATAGCGTCGGGCACTGCTCCAGTTGTCATCGCTGCGGTTCAATTCCATACCGATCATGGCGTCGGCGCGGTGCTTGCCTATTTCGAGGTTGTAGGTGGCAATGGCGTTCCACATCCAGCGCATCCAATGGTCCTGATGCATCTCGGCAGAATTTTCAGCGTTGGCAATCTTACCGTTGACAATGGGGTACTGGAAGTTGCGCTGTTGCTTCTGCGAGTAGTCCAAGCCCACGGTAGAGCGGATCATGAAGTTCTTGAACGGCGTGATGCTGATGTGGGCATCGCCGAAGATGCGCCACAACGTATATTCATTGTTTTTTGTGCGGTCGAGCATGCTCAGTGGATTCTCACGCTCAGGGAAGGCTCCCACCGGCTGTGCATACTCGCCGTTGGCAGCATAGATGGGGAAGTTGGGGCTGAACTGGAGGGCGTTCTTCAGAATGCCGCCAGGAGCATCGACGCCCTTGGTGCGGTTCAGGGTGAAGTTCTCACCGATGGTCACAATGTCGTTGAGCAACTTGTAGTCGGTATTGGCACGAGCCGACAGACGGCTGAACTCTGAGTTCTTGATAGTACCCTTATTGTCATAATAGCCCAAAGAGAAGAAAGAATTGCCCTTCTCCGATCCGTTGCTGATAGAGACATTATACTGTTGCACAACACCCGTACGCGTCACCTCGTCGAACCAGTCGGTATCGCCGGCATGCAGTGTGCCGTTGGTATCAAGGTAGTTGTCCATGGTGATGCCCCAGAGCTGTGCATTGCCATTCTTGTCGTACCCCCAGTCATAGTTATAGCCTATCAGGTTGTTCTGCTTGTTGTTGGGGTCTTTTCCGTCATTGATGTTGGCCTGCCACAGGGCCTGGCCAAACTGACGGGCATTAAGCGTTTCAATCTTATGAGCGTAGAAAGAAGCAGCTATGCTACCGTCAAAGTCCACACGCACCTTTCCTTCTTTGCCTCGCTTGGTCGTAATGATGATCACACCGTTGGCAGCGCGAGAACCGTAGATAGATGCCGAGGCAGCATCCTTCAGCACCTGGATAGACTCGATATCGTTGCCGTTCAGCTCGTGCATGCCCGACTTGGTGGGCACACCGTCGATGATGTACAGAGGGTCGTTATTGTTCAGCGTACCGATACCACGAATACGTACCGTGGCGGCTCCTGATGGATTACCATCGGCACTAATGTTCATGCCTGGCACACGGCCCTGTAGGGCCTTCATCGGGTTGTTCTCGTTCTGCTTGGCCAGTTCGCTGACGTTCACTGTCGAGACAGCACCCGTCAGGTCAATCTTGCGCTGGGTGGTGTAACCCGTCACCACCACTTCCTGAAGTACCTTGTCGTCGGGCACCAACTCTACCTTCATGCCGTTCTTGGCTGCCACCTCTTGCGTTTGGTAGCCGATGTAGCTAACGACGAGGGTAGCCCCCACCTTCACCTTGATCTTGAAATTGCCATCGAGGTCGGTCACTGTCCCGTTCGTGGTGTCCTTCTCCTTTACGGTGGCACCGATGACCCCTTCGCCGTAATCATCGACCACCATTCCTGTAATCTCCTGTTGCGCATACAATGATGTACTCGCAAGGATGAGCGTCATGCTCAGTAGGAATCTCCTTAGTCTTTCCATTTGCTTTACGTTTTTAGTTAATACTCTTGTAACAGAAATCTGCTACAAAAGTACAGGCTATTTTCTCTCAGACATTAAAAATATCGTTCACTCCGTGCAAAATATGTTGCAATGTAACATTTTTGCTTTAGAATGAACGATTATTCTTATTCGTTTTCTGGTGGCTCCAACAACCTGGCGAACACAATAGATAACTATAGGTGTATTATTTAGTTCGTAGGGAATGGGAAAGGGAAACCACCGGGGAACTGCTGCATCTTGATTTCTTTCAGCTCTTGGATGCGGGGTTCCCAGTCCTTGTCGAAACGCTCAATGTTGTGGTCGAGGAAGGCCAAACGGTTGGCAAGCCAAGCTTTCAAGGTCTCGATCTCCTCGTCGTAAGAGCTGACTCGGTAGGCTGCAAACATTCCAACGGAATTGAAAGCGCTGAAGCCTCCGAATTCGCCCATCGGCGAGAATCCACCGGGAAACGGAGGAATGGAGTCCGGCATTGGAAAATCGCCCAACGGTAGGAATCCACCGGGAAACGGAGGAATGGAGTCTGGCATTGGAAAATCGCCCAACGGCGGGAAGGCACCGAAGGAGTGTGGCTTAAACTGTGCCTTCTCTTCCTCTGTAACGAGCAACTCTGGGTATTTCTCGAAATGACGCTTGATACAGGGGGCCAACAGCTTGGCGTGACGGGCGATGTAGGCGTTGATGGTCTTGTTGCTCAGAACGTCCTTGCGCAGTGCCTTGTAGCGCTTCTTCACCGCCTTGCGGAAGGCTGGGTCCTGCAGCAGTCGCTGCCACATCGCGGGTGTGGGGTTGTTGCTTGCTCCCTCGAAGTTCCATGCCTCCGGATTGTCGGCGTTGGCGAAGTTCGCGTTTCCGTAGGCCAGGTTATAGTCCCATACGGGGCCTGCCACCAGCTTGCCACCCGTACCATCGGCGTTCTGCTTCTCCTTGTAGAAATAGGCACTGCGTTTGTAGCCGTCGGCATTGAGGCTCAGCTCCGTGTGGATAAAGTAGTCTACGAAAGAGGGCACGTCGATGTAACGGGCATAACCGCACTCGGGGTCAGCGAAAGAGGCGGACTGAATTACCTGCTCCACCGTGTCCACATAGTTGCGGATATAGTCGAACTGCTCTGACTGTAGGTTCTTTTTCTTAGGATAGATGCACGACCAGATGACCTGGCTCGACATGTTTCCCTCGCCGATTCCTGGCACTTTCGACGTAAAGGTGGCATCGTCCTCGTTGTAGGAGTCGATGCGTAGCAGGTAGCCGCCCGTCACGTCGCGTCCCTTCGTGTCGCTCTTCTTCAGCTTGGCTATATCTACACGATCCTTGCCACGCTTGATGGCCTCCGACAGGATGTAGATGCCCCTATATTCGCCGTTCATCGTCAGTTCAACCATGCGTGTGCGCGGTCCCCAGTGCCCCATGTCGCGCCAGAGCTGGAACGCCAGCGGGTCACGCACCGCCGACACATCGCTGTAGGGGGCCAGCAGCACCCAGTCGCTGTGGGCGGGCATGCCTAGAACCGGAGCCTCCACATCGCGGCCCTGTTCGTCGCGCAGTTCTATAGTGTATTTCTTCTGATTGAAACCCAACGAACTGTTGCCACGCAGCTTGATGCCGATGGGGCCGTCGTAACCGTCCATCGTTATATGGGCCGTCACCTTCCGCTGAGCGTTCAGCATCGAATCCACCGTGATGCAAATCTGTTCTACGGCCTTTTGTTGAGCCGAGGCCTTGCAGACTGTAGCAGCCAAGGCTATACACAGGAATAAATACTGTTTCATTTTCTCACGTCTCCCGGCACCATGCCGTACTCTTCCTTAAAGCATTTGGTGAAATAGGAGGGGGCGGTGAATCCTACTGCGTATGCCACTTCGCTGACACTCATGTCGGTGGTAAGCAGCATTTGGTAGGCGCGTTTCAGACGAGCGGTACGTAGTAGTTCCACAGGCGAGGCATCAGTAATAGATTTCACCTTACGATAAAGTTGTACACGACTGAGGTTCATATCGGCAGCCAAATCTTCTACGCTGACATCACTATTGTCGAGGCGTGCTTCGACCACCTCCTTGAAACGGGTAATGAAGAGTGAAACGGAAGGCTCCTCATCTTCAGACTCTCCAACGTCCCCTTCCTGTGAAGGAGGGGGGCTATTACTTTCCTGTTGGTCGTCTGTAGTAGAAGTATCTTCTCCCATCCCTTCAGGAAGGGGCTGGGGATGGGTCTCCATATTCCACAAAGTGTTCACCACGCGCTCTTTCTGAAGAGTTATCTTTCGGAGATGATAGAGATAGAACAAGACAATAACCACGATGAGAAGAAGGACTACGCCAATGGCCAACCAACTGACGATGCGCTGGGTGTCGAGTTCATGAAGATAGCCGTCGGCTTTGGCGTGCAACCCGTCGAGTTGTACAGCTTGGCGCATGATTTCCTCGCTCTCCATCAGTAGCACCTTGGCATTGTCACGAGTGACAAGGGCCGACATCAGCATGGTTTCCTTCTCGTATGGTTTGCCTTCAAGAATATTAACGGCCAACTCGATAATCTGGTCGCCATGTGTAGGATAGATGTATGAAGCGTCAAGCAAAGAGTCGCGCACCAGTTGGATGCCGCCGTTCTCACCAGGCAGGCCGTCGATGCCGCAGAAAAGGGGAGCCTCACCCCCAGCCCCTCTCCGATGGGAGAGGGGAGTGGTTACATCCTTCATTGCACTGCGGGCCCCCATAGCAGTACGGTCATTAGCACCAAAGACAAGATCAACGCGTACATCTTTATTATTAGCGAGCCATTGTTTGGTCATCTCGTATGCCGTTTCTTCTGTCCAGTCACCCTGTAGTGAACCTACTACTTTTATGTCTGGGGAATTCTTGAGCGCATCCATGAAGCCGTTATGACGCTCAATGGCGGGCGAGGAGCCTGCTAATCCTTTTATCTCCAACACCGTTCCCTGTCCTTGAAGCCGAGAGACAATATATTCGCCCATCACACGCCCCATCTCATAGTTGTCGGCACTGATAAAAGCGGTATATTTCTGCGAATTGGTTTTACGCTCAAATACAATGACGGGAATGCCACTATCGAATGCGCGGTCAATAGCAGGAGAGATGGTCGCCACCTGATTAGGTGCCACAATCAGCAAGTCAATGCCCGTAGCCACCAGACTGTCTATCTGCTGAACCTGACGCTCGTCACTATCGTAAGCTGCAGCAAACCGCAACTCCACGTTGTCCTGGAAGTATGCGCCCATCCGCAACTCGGCATTCTGCTTCTCGCGCCAGATATCCTCAGAACATTGCGAAACACCTATAATATACTTTTTGTCAGCAGGAGAACAAGATATCAAGGCTGATGATAATATAATAATGTATGTAAGAATTTTTTTCATTGTTTTGGTTAATTTTGATTGCAAAGATACAAACAAAAAACTTTCCATCCAAATAAATGAACGGAATTTACATCAAGAGACGCTCAAGTGACGGTATCTCGATGATGCCGCGACGGAGACGTAGGAGCCCTTCGGTCTGCATGGCATTCAAGACACGGGATACATCAAGGCGGCTGTCGTTTACCTCTTGAGCCAATTGGTTCATAAGGATATGGAAGGTCTTGGAGCCTGCGGGATAGACGCTGTGGTCGAGGAAGAAACGGACGATACGCTGACGGAGATCGGCAGGAGCCTTGCGCCAAGGCCAATGCCCACGACGCTGAGACAGGGTGGCAAGGAGGTTCAAGAGGTTCAGACGGATAATGAGGAAATCATCGAGCAGGCGCAGTACCTCGTCCTTGCTAAGAGTAATAAAATGACTCTCGCTCAGTGTAACGACGGTGCTAATGTATTGCGGATGAGCGCCAAAGATACCCTCGGGTTGGAGAAGCCAGGGAGCCGACAAATGTTCTATAACAGTATAATGGCGGTCATCACTAACAGTAGACACCGACAAACTGCCACTCACAAGGAAAAGGAGTTGATTACAGGCATCGCCCTCGCGCACCACAGTCTTCCCTACCGCCAGTTTCTGGAAGCCGAACTTGGTCTGTCCGGCCAGTTGTAGCAGTTCCGTGCGACTGAGTCCCTGGAACAGGGGAAACGGTTGCAGACTATCGTAGAGACGGAGGTCAGCGTTCATACTCTTTCAAGGCAGGCGATGACCAGACGGCCAATTGACCCTGTTCGTCGGTATAGATGAGGTAGGCCATGAGTTCAGGATGACGCTGGAGCACGGCCTTAGCGCCTTCCAATCCCAAGACCATGAACGAAGTGGCATAGGCATCAGCAGTAGTACAATCGGCAGCAAAGACGGTGGCCGAGAGGAGGCTGTGCTGCACGGGATAGCCCGTACGGGGGTCGATGGTATGAGCGTATTTCCGTCCGCCTTGATAGTAGAAGTTACGATAGTTGCCGCTGGTAGCCATAGCTTTGTCGGTGATAGTGAGCACGGTCTGCATCTCGCCATCTACACTGAGCGAATCATCATTAGGCTTGGTGATACCGATATGCCAGTTGTCGCCTTTGCTATTGCGACCGCTGACTACCACCTCGCCACCAATCTCCACCATATAGTGATGGATGCCTTTTGACTCCAGCAGACGAGCCACCACATCGCAGCCGTAGCCCTTGGCAATGGCACTGAAGTCCATCTGATTGCGAATCTGAAGGAGGCTGTCCACCTGAGCAGGCGTAGGCAGTTGTTCGTGCTTGAAGCCAAAGCCCCAGGCATTGACCAGTGGTGCCACAGTGATATCGAAAGCCCCATCGGTCTCACGGTTTACGGTCAGTGCCAGTTGGAAGACCTCCTGGAACATCGCGCTGCGCTCTACCGCTGAGTCGCCGCGATTGATGCGGGCCACAGTGCTCTCAGGATTGAACATCGAGAACTCACCATCGACCTTCATCAGTTCGGCCTCTATCTCCTGTTGCAGATCCTCACTGCTCTGGTAGGTAATGTTATAGATGGTGCCAAACACGAAGTTGCTGTTCTTCCTATACTCCTTCTGAGCACAGGATGCCAACAGCCAACAGCCAACAGCCAACAGGAAAAACGCACTTCTAATCTTCATACCCAAACGACCAAACGACTAAACGACCAAACGACTAAATATCAAGAATCACATTAAACGTGGCTCCCAGCGTCGACGTATCCTGAATGCCGTAGCCAGGCACATACCAAGTCCTGCCCACACGGCCGTCGTCATGACTGAGGCGGTTGCGGTAGCGGGCACTCCATCCCAGATGGAGCGGGCCGAACAGTTTGGCATCGATGCCAAACACGATCTCGGCCCAGTGCTGATAGCAGCGTTCGTCCAGAATGCTATACGGTGTCTTCCACTTCCACACGGGGTCTTCAAAGGTTTTGCGGTCGATATCCACCTTGTAGCTGGTATAGGCATAGCGCACACCAACGAAGATACGATTCGACGTAAGCTTATTCTTCATGATGTTCACGTCGACACCCAAGCGGAAATAGGGGGCAGTGGTCTTATAGGAAATCTCTGTCACCTCGTCGTTCAGGTGTTTCGCCCGCCCCACGCCAAGTTCCAGGATAGGGAAATACTGGTCGTGCAGGTTCAGGCGAAGCGCACCCTCATACTGTCCGTAGGTACTCAGTTGCATCTGCGCCAGTCCTACCAGATCGGCTGAGACAGCAAAGCCCCTGAAGAAAGGTATCGTGTCGCGTTCCAACTTCAGGAACCCCTGGGCGGGAGAGGTGATGAGCGATAAGTGATAAGTGATGAGTATCAATGCGAGGCTAAGCCACTTTGTACTTATCACTTTGCGCTTATCACTCTTTAAAGTGGATGTGAATATTGTCTGCAGATGGGTCATAGGTCACAGAGGGATTATTGATAAACACCGTGTCGATACCAAAATGGGTACTGCGCACGGAGGTGAGGTTGTGGAAGAAATGGGCACTGCAGTCAACCGACTCGAAATGCGGGATGTCTTCTTTCTGGATCCACACCGTGTCCAACGTGAAATCAGAGCCGTCATAGGCAATGGTGGCGAAGACCAGGACATCCTCAGGATGACTGTAGCTGAGTGGCAGCGAGAAAGACGTCACACCGACAGCGCGATTCAGTATCAGCGTGTCGGTACCGTTTTTTCGTTCCGACCACACATAAAGGGTGTCGTTCAGCGTATCGGTCACCTCTGCCCCACTGCTATCGTACGTCCTGACAGCGAAGTTGAGTGCCACCTTGTTCTGCACCGGACACTCTATAGTGCTACAAGAAGTGTTAAGTGCTAAGAGATAAGCGACAAGTGGCAACACGATGAAAAGAAGCGACAACACTCTTTTATTTCTCATATCGTTTCTTCTATCTGGTATTCGTTACGGACATTTGACGTACGACTGATGAGGTCACCTAAGAAGCCGGCCAGGAACAGCTGCGTGCCGATGAGCATCATGGTCAGCGCGATGTAGAAGAAAGGCGAGTCGGTGACAAGACGCTGAGGAATGCCCCACGCCAGACACCACAGTTTGTCGGCACCAATAAGGAAGGCCGAGAGGAAGCCGATGATGAACACGATGGTGCCCAGGAAGCCAAACACGTGCATCGGTTTCTTGCCAAAGGTGCTGAGAAACCACAGCGTGAGCAGATCCAGATAGCCGTTGACAAAGCGGTTCCATCCCATGAACTTCGACTCTCCGTACTTGCGGGCCTGATGATGCACCACTTTCTCGGCAATCTTGTCGAAACCGGCATTCTTTGCCAGATAGGGCATATAGCGATGCATCTCGCCGTAGACCTCGATATTCTTCACCACATCACGGCGATAAGCCTTCAATCCGCAGTTGAAGTCATGCAGGTTCTTGATACCGCTCACGGCACGTGCCGTAGCGTTGAAGAGTTTCGTGGGCAGTGTCTTCGACAGTGGGTCGTAGCGTTTCTGCTTGTAGCCGGACACGAGGTCGTACTTGTCTTCGGTTATCATGCGGTAAAGTTCCGGAATCTCGTCGGGCGAGTCCTGCAGGTCGGCATCCATCGTGATGACCACATCACCCTCAGCCTGCTCAAAGCCGCAATAGAGGGCTGGACTCTTGCCGTAGTTACGACGGAACTTGATACCTTTCACGTGTTCCGACTTCGCCTTCAGTTCGCTGATGATTTCCCACGAGCGGTCGGTACTGCCGTCGCTAATGAAAATGACTTCGTACGAGAACTGATGCTCGTTCATCACCCGTTCTATCCATGCATAAAGTTCGGGTATCGACTCTTCCTCATTATACAGAGGTATTACTACTGATATATCCATTGTTTCTATATTTATCACTTAACACTTCTCTTTACCACTGCCGCTATCGGCATTCCCAGCATAATGCCTGCCATCACAACCATTGACAATGTATTCAATGCAAAGTCAATGGGGCGTATGCTCTGCAACATCTGCATACTCTCGTTGACATAGTCAGACATCCCTGTCTGCTTAATCAGCTCCACATACTCAGGGGCAGAGATCATACCGTTGATAGCCGTCGCCACGTAGCCATGATCCATATAGGCAAAATAGGCATACTGTGCCAAGGCGAACAACAATCCACCATAGAAGAACATGAGGCAGACATATGCCCAGCCACGCATAAACGAAATGTTACCTTCAAGCCCCGTATCACGGAAACGCTTCAGGCGCAATCCGGCGAAGAACGGCATCAGCGCGATGGCAAGAAGTGAAAGAATGCCATACAACTGAGAAGTGAGCCCCAATACATAGCAGGCGAAAGAAGCTATCATCAGCACGGCCAGCTGGGCACCGTCAATACGGGCAAAGGCCCTAAGCTGTCTATATTCTGGTGCAGTCACGTTTGTTTTCTATATTATAAATATGTATTTCGCTGCAAAAGTACGCATTTTCCCGCACATAACGAGGGCAATGTCTTAAAAAATAGTTAAAAACTACAAACTTTCAACTCTCAACTTTCAACTTTCAACTTTTTATTGTACCTTTGCACCCGCAAAAAGCAAATACGGGCAGTCCTGTACGGTCAGCTCCCTCGGAATCCCCCAGGATGGGAACATAGCAAGGGTACTTGGTCGTAGCGACGCGATATAGACCGCTGCCCACCCGCCTCTTTAGCTCAGTTGGCCAGAGCACGTGATTTGTAATCTCGGGGTCGTTGGTTCGAATCCGACAAGAGGCTCAGGATAGACAATTCGAAAAAGGATAGGTTTTCAGAGGACCTATCCTTTTTTACTATAAAGAAGAACTTAAAACGACAAGACATAATGAGACCGACACCTATTAAAAAGGAAATCGTAGACAAGCTCGTAGAGAGTCTTGGCATCAAAGACTTTGCCAAGGCCACCATTCGTGAAGTGAAGCAAGTAGCCGCTAAAGCCGAACAAGAGAGCGGCGTGGAATATATCAAGATGGAAATGGGCATTCCCGGACTGCCTGCCGCTCAGGTGGGCGTTGATGCGCAGGTCAAGGCATTGCAGGATGGCATTGCCCACTCCTACCCTGACATTCAGGGCTATCCGGAACTGAAGAAACAGGCTTCGCGCTTCGTCAAGGCTTTCATCAATGTTGACATTGCTCCTGAGGGTTGTGTACCCGTATGCGGATCCATGCAGGGTACCTTTGCCTCATTCCTCACCTGTTCACAGGCAACAAAGGGAAAAGGCACCGTTCTCTTTATAGACCCAGGCTTCCCCGTACAAAAAATGCAGTTGCAGGTGCAGGGCGTGAAATATGAGACCTTTGATGTATATGATTTCCGAGGCGAGAAACTGGGACCAAAGCTGGAGTCATATCTCTCAAAAGGAGATATCTGCGCTATCGTCTATAGCAATCCCAACAACCCCGCATGGATCTGTATGACGGAGCTGGAGCTTCAGACTATCGGCACACTGGCTACGAAGTATGATGCTGTGGTAATGGAAGATTTGGCCTACTTCGCTATGGACTTCCGTCAAGACCTGAGCACACCCTTCGAGGCACCTTATCAGCCCACCGTAGCCCATTATACCGACAACTATATGTTGCTGATTTCCGGTTCAAAGGCATTCAGTTATGCTGGCGAGCGTATCGGTGTGGTGTGCATCAGCGACAAGCTGTTCCACCGTCACTTCCCTGATCTGGCTAACCGTTACGAGGGTCTGCCCTTCGGATTGGTGTTCAGTACTCGTATGCTCTATGCCCTGTCAAGTGGCACCAGTCATTCGGCTCAATACGCATTGGCAGCCCTGTTCCGTGCAGCCTGCGACGGAGAGTACCGTTTCCGCGATGACATCAAGGTGTACGGCGAGCGCGCCCATAAACTGAAGGAGATCTTTTGCCGACATAACTTCTATATTGTCTACGACAAAGACTTGGACAAGCCCATTGCCGACGGCTTCTATTTCACCATCGGCTATCCGGGCATGACCAGCGGTGAGTTAGCACGCGAACTGATGTACTACGGCGTATCGGCTATCTGCCTCATCACCACCGGTTCCCATCAGGAAGGCCTACGCGTATGCACCTCGTTTATCGAGGATCATCAGTACGACCAGTTGGAGGAACGAATGACCATCTTTGCCGAAAACAATCCGCGATGAGACATTTCAACTATCCATCGATTATCGTCCATTGTATGCTGCTTATTTCGTCCGCATGGTTTCTCTCATGCGGAAAGGAAAGCAGGCACAACATTGAGAATGATGTCACGTTAAAATTCAATAGCACGTGGAACGTCAACGAGAAATTCGTACTCGACAACCAGGAGGATATAGTCTATAATGCCATACCATGGGGTGGACTCGTGGGAACTTTCCTTGACAGGAATATGCCGGCAGACCTCTCTGACTTTGAGTCTATCACCTTCCGCTTTGCCCAGCCCCTACCCGTTCCGGTACAAGTTGTAGTAGCCAACAGATTCAAGACCGTTGGCAAAAAAGGAATCACGTCATTGACCTGTAGTTTCGATGGACAGGATGTCACGTCTGTCAACGAGATTGTGCTCCAGCCCCACGATTCAGCCAACATCATCGTAAAAGACGTATATCTCAACCCTGGCAATGCCCTGTGGGAATCCAAGGTTATCTGGCGCAAAGGCTGCAACTTTGGTAACTGGGAAAACGGTTTTGTCATCAAGCCCGAGTTTTTCGCCACAGCCTACGAAGGCGACAAGATTGAGTTCATCTTCAATGCAGACACGAGCAATCCCGACATCACCTACTGGCTCTTGAAGACGGTCTATAACACCACCCCAAACACACTTGAAGGTAACGACAGCGAGTTGAACGACTACGGATGCGCCAGCGTCAGTTCTCACGCTACCGCCTACCGTATCCTGCTGACAGCCAACGACGTCGAGAACCTTCAGCACTACGGTCTTTTCACTAACGGTTTCTCCGTCTACGTGAAACAGGTCAATCTATTGAGAAGGGTCTATTCAGAAGAGTAGCTGTTATTTCTCCACCAATATTCGGGCATCCACTGCGATGACATCGTTGTCATCGGCAAGCAGGGGGTTGATGTCCATTTCTTTTATCTCTGTCGCAAAGCGCAAGAGTGTGGAAAGGCGCACGATAATCTCGGCATACTTACGTTCATTGATGCCTTTCTGGCCTCGCGTACCTTTTAATATCTTATAGCCACGCAGGGAATGGATCATGGAATAGGCCTCATCGTATGACAGCGGAGCCAAACCAGAGGAGACATCTTTCAGGACCTCAACGAAGATGCCGCCAAGTCCGCAAAGCACCACATGACCAAAGCGCGGTTCGTACTTGGCACCAATGAAGAGTTCCGTACCACGTATCATCTTCTGCACCATCACTGCCGTAGCATCGGGTATCTGCATCATACGATCGAACTCTGCACAAAGAACTTCTTTGGAGCGGATATTCAACGCCACACCGCCCACATCGCTCTTATGTACAGGGCCTACGACCTTTGCCACCACAGGAAAGCCCACCTTCTCGGCAAAGGCAGCCAATTCGTCCTTTGAAGTGGAAACGAGTTCCGGTACCAAAGGGATGCCGGCACAAGAAAGAATCTCGCGCACCAAGTCGGGCGACACGTAACCACTTTCATTGATGCTGCCGATGACTTTATGCAGACGAGATATGTCGGTGCCATAGAGCTCTACCTCAAAGCGAGCCGGATCGGGGGTCTTCATAATCTGCGTAAGTGCCGTAGCCAGCGTCACCTCGTCACAGAAGTTCACATGACCACGCTTCAGGAATTCCTGTACCTCAGGTCCTGCCGTGCTCACACTTGGCAGGATAGGGAATATCGGCTTCTTGCACTCCAAAATCTTCTTATGCAGCACATCATAGACCTCGAAAATCTTTACCAATCCTGGAGTTCCGAAGATCACCATGATAGCATCGATATCATCCATGCGTTCACAATAGTCGATGGCAATACCCAGATGTTCAGCAGTACCTGTAGCCAGGATATCGATTGGATTAGCCACACTACTGCCAGGCAGCAGTTTCTCTTTCAGTTCCTCAGCCACAGGTCCACTCAGCGGTGGAACTTCCATACCACCTTTCGACAGAGCATCCGTCAGCATCACGCCAGGGCCGCCAGCATGAGTGACGATGGCGAAGCGGAGAGCCTCACCCCCAACCCCTCTCGCGAAGGAGAGGGGAGTATATGGTTCTTTCCCTTGATTCTGCCCATGAGAGTAACTACTCCCCTCTCCCCCGCGAGAGGGGTTGGGGGTGAGGCTCAAGATACATCCTACAGTAGTGAGTTCTTCACGAGAGAAGCAACGCACGATACCTGCCTTACGGAACAGAGCCTCAACAGCAGAGTCGCTCGATGCGATAGCACCCGTATGACTACTGGCTGCACGACTACCAGCCTGCGAAGAGCCCGCCTTGATGGCTGCTATGCGACAGCCCTTCTTTATGAGCGACGTAGCATGATAAAGCAACTTATCTGGATCGGCTATGTTTTCAATATACAGCAGTTTTACCAATGAGTCGTGCTCGGCATCGAAATGTTCGTCCATATACTCCAGCACCGTCTCAATACCGTTCTGTTTACCATTACCAATACTCCAGACGCTATTGAACTGCAAGCCCTTGCTCACAGCACTCTCAAGAATGAATACCGCCGTAGCACCAGAACCGGAAATAAAATCTACGCCCTTAGGATTGAGATTGGGGATAGGTTTCGTAAAGACAGAGTGATGCCAACGGGTAAGCAGGCCAATACAGTTAGGACCTATCAGCGCACAACCATACTGATTGCAGATATCCAATATGCGCTGTTCCAGCAATGCTCCCTCATGCGTCTCCTCGCTGAAACCGGCAGATATAATAATGAACGCACGGACCTCCTTTTCTTTTGCCAACAGTTCCACATAGTCAGGACAATACTTGGCTGCCACCACAAGGATAGCCAAATCCGTAGGAGGCAGTTCACGGACATCGTGGAAGGCCTTGATGCCTTGTACTTCCTCTTCTTTTGGATTAACTACTCGCAGCGTGCCTTGATAGCCGCCACTCATCAAATTACGCACTACGGCGCCGCCTGGTTTATGCACATTGTTAGAACCGCCAATCACGACGATACTCTCAGGTTGAAGCAGTTGCTTGTTAATCATAGCTGTTTTAAGTATTTTGTTGCAAAAATAATACAAATCAAGGAAAAGGCAAAAACTTTCAAAGGCTTTTTTTGGTTGAAAGCAATAAATATTGTACTTTTGCACTACACAAACCTAAAAATATAGACATGATTTGGAATCCTAACAAAGAATGCATGAGTCGCGACGAAATGAGTGCGCTGCAAGGTAAGAGACTTCACAAGATTGTAGAGTACGTTTATCATAACGTACCCTTCTACCGTAATAAGCTTCAGGAACTGGACATCCGCCCAGATGATATCCAGACCATCGAGGACATCACGAAACTGCCCTTTACCACGAAGAAAGACCTTCGTGACAACTATCCTTTCGGACTGCAAGCCGCCCCTCAGAGCGAGATTATCCGCGTACATGCTTCAAGCGGTACAACGGGCAACCCCACAATTGTTGGCTATACCCGTAAAGACATCGGCGTATGGAGTGAGTGTATGGCACGCTGTCTGACGGCCTTTGGTGTGACCCGCGACGATATTTTCTCTGTGGCCTACGGCTACGGACTGTTTACCGGTGGTCTGGGTGCCCACTACGGTGTGGAGCATATGGGGGCATCGGTTATCCCTGCTGGCACGGGCAACACCGAGAAGCACCTGAAACTGATTCGCGACCTGGGCATCACGGGCATTGCCTGCACACCGTCGTATGCTCTCTACTTAGCAGAGACAATGGAAAAACTGGGCATTACGAAAGAACAGATCAAACTACGCGTAGGTGCTTTTGGTGCTGAGCCATGGACAGAGAATATGCGTCAGGAGATAGAGGCCCGTCTGGGACTGAAAGGCTACAACATCTATGGTCTTTCAGAGGTAATGGGTCCCAGCGTGAGCTACGAATGTCAGATGCAGCACGGATCGCACATCAACGAGGATCACTTCTATCCTGAGATTATCAACCCCACCACCCTGGAGCCACTGCCATTGGGACAGACTGGCGAGCTGGTGTTCACCACACTGACCAAGGAAGGTATGCCAGTCATCCGCTATCGCACCCGCGACCTCTGTTCTTTACTGCCCGGCACCTGCGACTGCGGACGTACCAATGTACGTATGGGTCGCATTGAAGGACGTAGTGACGATATGCTCATCATCCGAGGCATCAACGTATTCCCGTCACAGGTAGAGAGTGTCATCCTCTCGCTGCCGGAGTTCGCACCACGCTATATGCTCATTGTGGATCGCGAGAAGAACCTCGACACACTGCTTGTTCAGGTAGAGCTACGTCAGGAGGTATTCACTTCCACCTTCGACACCCCCGCCGCTGTCGATGCTCTTGAGAAGAAGCTCTCCAGCAAGCTGAAGAGCGTGTTGAGTATCGCCGCCAAGGTTCAGCTCAAGGCTCCTGGCACCATTGAGCGCAGTCAGGGAAAGAGTGCACACGTGATAGACAACCGCAAACTGTGAATATCAAGTTCAGAATGCCAAAGCTCCAGAAGATGACCTCTAAAGGGGGAGTCGTAAGGGAAATGACGATGACCATTATCGCCACCACCATTTCCATTGTACTCACCTTTGGCACCGCCATGTGGCTGGAGCGCAAACAAAAGCTGGAGAACGGCAGGCAGATGGCCATGATGGTCATCAGCGACATTGACGAGAATATTAAGTTCTTCAACGAACTCGCGAAGCAGGAAAAAGAGCATTTAGAAATGGCCAGTTATGTGGAAAACCACCTGGACCAGATTAATCAGATTGCATATGACACGCTGTCTGAAGTCTTCAGATACCTTCTTGAAGAAAACATCTACACGATTGACGATTCCAAGGAGCGCATCTTCAACAGTAGTCAGGATACTTGGAAGAATATTGACAATCCCATGTTCATCAGTATCGTCCAGTCGTTTTATCTGGAGCGCCGTCAATGGAAAAACTGTTTCGATACAGAAGTCGTTTATCGTTTCCCAGTCTCCAAAGAAGAGGCTTATCAGATGATGACCAGTGCCAACAAATTTGATGCTGATGAATTGGCGGCCATGCTCAAGAATTTGATGTCAGCAAGGAAAGTGAAGTTGTATCTTGACTTATCACTCACTCGGAGCAGCCACATATACGCTGGTACCAGAGATTGGCGGCAGAAGAGCGACCAATTGAAGTTCATCATGGGCATCACTGACGAGGAAATGAAGGAATACCTAAACAATCAACAGCGCAGTGGATCCCCCGTCTCCGACGAGCAGTTGTTTGGAACCTGGGCTGTAACATCTTCAATTGGAGACCGTGATGAGTCCTTTGAGTTCAGGAGCGACCATAGTTTTTTTCAACTTTACAAGGAATATTATTCAATTCCAAATTGTTCCGGAAAACTGAGCGTCGTGTGTACTTTGACAGGCACATGGTGCATTGAGGGCGACTCGCTCTTCCGCGACTATGAGAGCGAACACTATGCGCTCGACAGAAACAGCATCACGTATGCCGAAGATAAGAAAGAAGAGGTGGAGGACATTATCGCTCAATACGAAGAATGGGTCGCTAAACGCGATAAGACGGCTAAGCAGGATGGACGTAGTGCCAACACCGTTTTCATCGACCATTCTGAAAGCAAGATAGAATTAGGCAAAACAAAGGTTAACGATGAAGGCAAGGAAATATCAGACAACGTATATTTGGTTAGAAAGAAGAAATTGAACATAAAACATAAACAGAAATGACCGAAAACAATTCACCTTATTTTAATCCTGAACGCGAGACCATGACACGCGAACAGATTGAGGCGTTCCAGCTGGAGCGACTCAAGGAGACTGTTCGTCACTGCATGGGCAACGCGATTTACCAGAAAAAATTCAAGGAGGCAGGTATCACGCCCGATGATATCAAGACATTGGACGATGTAAGAAAGCTGCCTTTTACCACGAAGGCCGACCTACGCGAAAGTTATCCCTTCGGTATGGCCTGCGTTCCCCTTAAAGACTGTGTGCGTCTGCACTCATCAAGCGGTACGACAGGTAACCCCACCGTGATCCTTCACACGAAGAAAGACCTTGACGAATGGGCTAACCAGGTGGCACGTAACCTATGGATGGTGGGACTGCGTCCTGACGATGTGTTCCAGAATTCCAGTGGTTATGGTATGTTCACCGGTGGACTTGGATTCCAGTATGGTGCTGAGAAGTTGGGTATGCTCACCGTTCCCGCTGCTGCAGGTAATTCCTTGCGACAGATTAAGTTCATCAAGGACTTCGGCACCACAGCCATCCATGCCGTTCCTTCATACGTCACCCGTCTATATGAAGTGATGCAGGAGCAGGGTGTGGATCCCCGTCGTGACACGAAGCTGAAGGTACTGGCTATCGGTGCCGAGCCTCATAGCGAGGAACAGCGCAAGCGCATCGAGGACATGATGGGCGTGAAAGCCTACAACTCCTTCGGCATGAGCGAGATGTGCGGTCCTGGCGTAGGCTTTGAGTGCAAGGAACAGAACGGTTTGCACTTCTGGGAAGACTACTATATCGTGGAGATTGTGGATCCTGAGACATTGGAGCCTGTACCCGATGGCGAGATTGGCGAATTGGTACTCACCACACTCTGTCGTGAGGCAATGCCGCTGCTGCGCTACCGTACCCGCGATCTGACCCGTGTATTGGGACGCACCTGCCCTTGCGGACGTAACCACGTACGTCTCGACCGTATGCGCGGTCGCTCTGACGATATGATGGTGCTCCGCGGAGTAAATATCTTCCCCATCCAGATTGAGAAGATACTGATGCAGTTCAAGGAGTTGGGCAACAACTACCTGATCACCCTAACCACCGATGAGGACAACGACAACATGACCGTTGAGGTAGAGTTGGCAGATATGTTCACCGATGACTATGGTCGCCTGCAGCAACTGAGCAAGGACATCACCCGTGCCCTGAAAGACGAGATTCTGCTTACACCACGAGTCAAGCTCGTACCTCGCGGTACCCTGCCCGTCAGCGAAGGCAAGGCCGTGCGTGTGGTTGACAAGAGAAAAGTTTATCAATAACCTGCGTCATAACGTAATAACGATATAACGTAATAACGAAAATAAAACTATGACAATTCATCAACTTTCCATTTTCATCGAGAACCGCTCGGGTACCCTGATCAAGGTTCTTGACGTACTGAAAGAGGCCAAGATTCAGATTATCGCCTCTACCATTGCCGATACGGCAGAGTATGGTATCTACCGTCTCATCTGCAGCGAGCCACTGCGCGCCTACGAAGAGCTAAAGAAGGCTGGCGTTGCCGTTGCCTTGAGCGACGTGCTGGCACTGGAGCTCGACGATGAGCCCGGACGTGCTGCCGATGCCGTGAAGATTTTCAGTGATGCCGGCATCAGCATCGCCTATATGTACACCTTCCTGCTCCGCGGCAAGGGCATCCTCGTGTTCCGTACCGACAATCGTGAGAAGGCTCGTGAGGCTATCATCCTGAACAACCTGAAATTTATTGCCGAGCAAGACTTAAGCAAATGGGCATAATCATTGCCCATAGTTATTCAACCCACATTGCAGCAAGCGTGTCTGCAATGTGGGTTTTCAAATCACTTGCAAAGACAGAGGAGTACAGCCTGGCACCTTCATCCAGTAGGTGCGCAATATCCTTGAAGTATTCCGGATGGTCATGATACAGGCCTTGCGAGTGATAATCGAGAAAAGGTATGCCGTTTTTCTTTGCCAGGCTCTTCATTTCCCCGTATTGCGCATCTCTTGCTATGGTGTATTTAGGAGATGCGACCAACACCAGCTTCACCCGGTTCTCTTTACACAAATCCATGAATCGCTGCAGACAGGCCAGCTTCAGACTGTCAACCTCGCGTGGCTCAGGTTCTTCCTCCAAACGGAGAGATGACGCGATTCCTGATTCATTCTTTAAGGAATAGAACCCCTTTTCATCACTTTCCTTTGCTGCTTGAATAAGCCCTGTAATAGTTGTCAGCGACGTGGCATTATGTCTGTACAGATGCGACAATTGGTATTTCCACGCTACACCGGCAATTGCATAAATAGAGTCAGCCCGACTATTCATTCCGAAAAACGGCGCAAAACGGCTGATGGGTTCAAAGGGGTTGTCCGTTTGTCTGCTGTCTTCTTCCATCACTTCCAGACATACCACCTTCGGCTTGTGGCAAGCCAGCGCATAACACAGGGCGATGTAGTGTGAATAAATATTTTTCGACCCGTCTATTCCCCCGTTATACACTGTCATCTTCAGCGAATCTGCAATGATAGTCGGCACATAATGACAATTGCAGCGCGATGTTCCCAAGAGAATCACATCCTCATGGGCATCGTATGCCAGATGGCACAGTTTTGGAGCCAGAACGCTTTTACTGTGTTGGAAAGCGATGTTCATAATACAGCCTCCAATTCTGTCGATCACCAAGAAAGAAATGGCAACAGCCAAGATACTTATCAATAACTTCTTCACGTCTTTAGAATTGGAAATAAATAAACTGTGTGGAGTCGAGCACGCCAAAGAGTAAGATAGCAGCAATCATTAACGAGAGGTATAAATGCTGTACGCAAATACGAGAAATGCCCGTAACAGGACTTCGCCACTGAGCTTCCTGCAATGACTCTTTCACGAACAACAGCAGTAAAGCCATCGTTATGCCAAGAACAGTACCCGACTCACGGTACGGAAGTCCGAAGTCATTGAATATGCCCGTCACGACAGATACCGCATCTGTCAGGCTACTGGCACGGAACAGAATCCACGCAAAGCAAACAAGCAAGAACGTGATGAGCCAATGCAGGAATCTGTTCAAGCCTGAATATGGGCGTTTACCTATATGCAGAGCCTTTTCCATACACAGCAACACCCCATGAAGCATACCCCAGAACAGGAAAGTCCAATTGGCACCGTGCCATATTCCACTTACCACAAATGTAACCAGGAGATTGAAATACTGACGGCAACGCCCCACGCGGTTACCACCTAAAGGAATATAGACATAGTCCTTGAACCATGTGGAAAGCGAGATATGCCAGCGATGCCAGAACTCACCGATAGAACAGGCGAAGTAGGGACGGTGGAAATTTTCCATCAAGCGGAAGCCCAGGATACGGGCAACGCCTATCGCAATAAGAGAATAGCCGGCAAAGTCGCCATAGATCTGGAACGGGAACAGCAACGATGCTACCAGGTAGCTGCCTCCATTGTGCTTGTCTATGTTGTTGAAAACCGTATCGACATAAATGCCGCAGCGGTCGGCCAGGACAAGTTTCATAAAGTAACCCCATACCATCAGTCTCACCCCCACCATCACTTCATCATAGCAGAACCGATGCGACTGTCTGAACTGGGGAAGCAGATTCCTTGACCGCTCGATAGGACCTGCCACCAATTGGGGGAAGAAAGACACGAAGAGGGCATAGGTGGGAAACGAGCGTTCCACCTTCGTCTGTCCACGATATACGTCGATGGAATAGCCCAGTGCCTGAAACGTATAGAACGATATGCCCACAGGTAAAAGCAGACCGAATTCCGGGATATCCATTCCAAGCCCACTCCATTGGAATGCCGCCTCTATGTTTGATGCCAGGAAATTATAGTATTTGAACAGGAAGAGAATAGAAAGGTTCAACACCAGACTGCCTATCAGACATAACTTCTTTTTCCTCTTCTCCTGAAAATGTCCGATACCAAGCGATGCGAGATAGGTAACCACAGTGCTCGTCAACAGCAGCAAGGCGTAAGCCGGCTCCCAATTCATATAGAAATAGTAGCTCGCCACAAGCAGAAGCAGATTCCTGACTTTAATCCGCTCTACTGGTATCATATAATAAAGTACGCATACTATTGGGAAAAACAACAGGAATGCGATGGAGTTGAACAACATGGCGCAAGTTACTACTTATTTCTCGTTAGCACTAACCTATTGCTTTGATGACCACCATGACGGCATCGTCAATACGCTTGGCGTTGCCACGGAATTTCTCTACATCGGCGGTCATCCGTTCAACGATGTTCTTGGGTGATTCATCGTTCTCTGCCGACTTCTTCAGTCGGATCATCATACGCTTCATGCCAAAGATTTCATGGAAATTGTTCTCCGTCTCGTAAAGGCCATCGGTATAGAAGAACATGGTGGAATCCTTGGTGAGTGTGATGTTCAGCTCTTCATATTCGTAATCCTCCACAATTCCTACCGGGACATTGGGATTGAGCTCCAACTGCCGGACACCAGAGGTAGGACTGAGTATCACAGGCTGTGGATGACCTGCATTGCAACAAGTCAGACAGGCCGTATCGAGATTGAGCACACCGACGAACAGGGTCGTGAAAATCTGGCTTTCCTGAATAGAGCATAACGATTTGTTAATGGCACGGACGATGGCAGCCGGCGAGGGTATGTCGGATGTGGTGGCCACGGTGGATGCAGCAGTGCGGAACACACTGCGCGTCACAGCCATCATCATCGAGGCCCTGACGTTGTTGCCTGGTACGTCGCCCAGACAGAACACCAGCGAGTGCTCGGTGTAGAAGTAGTCGTAGAGGTCGGCACTTACCTCGGAGGCACTAAGCAGTTTCACCATGATATCCAGGTGGTGCCGCTCGTTTTCCTGTTGCGATGTCACTGGCAGCATAGCCTTCTGTATGTCACTGGCTATCTGCAACTCCTTGGTCATCAGTTCCTGCTCGGTATGCATTCTGTTGAGCAGATGGATACTCTTGGAAGAGCGCCACACAATGAGCACGATCAAGGCAATGCAAAGCAGTTGCGACAGCAATGTCCAGAGATGAAAGCGGTCGAACATGGTATCATTGGCACTGAAGCCCGACACCATCTCTTTGAAGTTGACATCGGCAGTCAGCACTCCCACGCACTCATGTTGCTTGTTATGCAGCGGTGCCGAGAAGGTGCAGATAAGCATATCAGAGCCTCCATCATCGTAGTATGGATCACTCCACCATATCGTGTCTTTTTTGATGGGAGTGGCAAACCATTCCCACGTCTCATAGTCGTAGGGCAGCTGCTTCGTGGTCACGGGTGAATTGTCGTTACTCTGAAAGGCGAAAGCAGCAAAATCAGAGGAGCCTTGCTGGTAGAACCCTGGGCTTAGTGCCACAGCACTGCCTATGATATGCTTGTTATGATAGACCAGTTTGGCACATATGCGATAAAACTCATCTGGATTTTGCAGATTCTCCTCCACAGAGCCAACGGTGGTTAGTACGGCCGTTTCCACCCTGGCTTTCATGTCGCTGATGCGATGCATCTCTTTCATGTTCTCAGCGGCGTGCTCTGCGGTTTTTCTCCCCACGGTGCGCTTGGTGTAGACATAGGTGGCAAAGGAAATCAACTCGATGAGGACGGCAGCCACGACAATAATCGTGACTCCCATCCACATCTTTTTTATCTTCTGTTTGATATGTTCCATATATTCATCCGTCAGTCATGTGTCATCATTGGCTTAGCTCATCGCTCCACCACTTTGCCCGCTACGGGATGTTTGTACCAGTCCTGAGCCTGCGTACGGTCGCTGGCCCAGGTGTTAAACGCCGTGTAGGCATTCTTGATACATGTGCGCTCCGTGGGCCACTGCCACTTGGCGGGAATGGCTATGCCGTGCGGGTCCTGGCCCTTGGCGGCTATGCTGATGGCGTAGTAGTCATTGTCGTAGACGCCGACCATGTTGCCTTCGTGCTTGCAGCCGAGGATGAACGAGCATGTCTGGAAGTTAAAGCCTGCCGGCTTGCTGACGGTGATGGTGACGGGTGCAGCCGTTGCCAGTCCCGTGTTGACCATCGTGCCGGGCTTCACGCCCATCACCTCGTGCAATTCCTCGTTCCAGATGGGCTGATAGTCGGCATACGACTTGGCGTTCTTGTTCTCGAAGCCCAGCCACAGGTCGCGCGTAGCACCGAGGGCCAGTAGCGTGATGTCTATCTTCGTGGGGTCGCCGTCGTGCTCCCTCACCTCGATTACGCAGTCGTTCATGTCGTAGTCACCGAAGTCCTGGTCCTCCCAGGCATACGTCCATACCAGCTGCTCAGGGGTTTCCGGACGGGTAATCTGCTCCAGGCGGTCCTGACAGCTGGGCAACCAGTACATGCGGTCGTTGTAGTCCCAGTTGAAGCCATCCTCGCAGGCAATGACGACGTAGTGGTTATACTGTATCACCTTTACGCGGTCGTCGGCATCGTCCAGCAGCACGTCCTCGTCCTTGGCCATGCGGAAAGCCAGTCCGTCGCCCACCGAGAATTCATTGCTCAGCGTGCCGTCCGAGTTGCGGCAGTACAGCTGGTGTCCATCCAGTTCGTACTCCTTTGTCACCCTGTCGTACTCGAAGTTCCCCCATCCGCTGGGATAGCTGTCCTTGATGATGAACTCCTCGGCGTTGGCCGTCGGCTGTGTGGGATACCACGTGTAGCTCAGGTTGTCGCTGGCAGAGCCCTCACCGCCTATGAACACCAGGGGCAGGTCGTACGTGTTGTTAGGGTTCTGGCGCACCGACACCGAGTTGGTGTAGTTGTGCTGGGCCATTACCGCCTTGTTGTTGCTGCCCTTCGGCAGTGCCTTCTTCAAGCCTGCCAGGAAGCTCGGGAAGTCCTTCATGTAGTACTTGTCCGTCTGCGCACCGATGGTCGTCGAGCCTGCCCTGCGCACGAGCTGCGCTCTCCTGGGAGCCCGATAGGTGAACGACACCTGACGGTCCACGCCCGGCACGAACGGACGGGCCATGCAGTCGCCATCCTTCGTGAAGCAGGCGGCATAAAGCACCTCAGCCGACTTCGGGGCCTGGAATGTCAGCGTTGCCTGACCGCCGTTGCTTACCGTGGCCACTGCCAGACAATGATTCTCGCCAGCATAGGGGTCAGCGTCCAGCACTGCCACCCGGACGATGTTGTCCATGTCGGCATCAGCCGTAATGCTCACGCTATTGTCGTTGGTCAGCGTCCAGTCCTGTTGCTGGTCGATGCTGATGCCTAAGGTCTTCTCGGCATGGCTCATGCGTTCCTGGTCCGTCACGGTGTAGGGTTTCTTCGTGTTGTCGTTGTCCAGGTCGTGCTTACAGCCTATCAGTGCCATGGTGCCGCAGCTTATCAGGATGGCGGCCATCATCCATTTTCGCATGTTTGTTTTCATCGTTAAATTCGTTATTACGTTATTTCGTTATTTCGTGATGACATCAGAATGTGAGTACAATCGTCGCCTCCTGTTCCACCTTCTGCTTCAGCGTATAGACGCCTGCCTGTTTCGCGCTGTAGTAGCGCACGTCCAGCGTCTCGCCGTCCGTTGTGCGGAAGACGGTGAACGGCTGGCCAGCGACGCCCACGCCACGGCACTCGCTGCCGGCGAATACCGCCACGATGTCGCTCTCGTCGGGGGTGAAGGGCGTAGTGGAAGGCAACTCTGCCGTCAGCGTCTGCTGTACGGGGTACTTCGTGCAGCCCAGCAGCAGTGGCGGCACGAAGTCCTCGTCGAAGCCGTAGGTGCGCTCGGCGGCAAACTTCTCGGTGCCTTGCAGGGTGAACACCCGGCGCAGTTGTGCACAGTAGTAGCGCAGGGCGAAGTTGACGTCGCGCTCGGTGCTGTTGCCACGGATTTTCAGTACGAAGTACACGCCTCCAGCCTTGTCGACATTGCGGATGGCAGGCACCGTGCGGCACTCGTCGCCGATGAACACCGCCATGAGGTCGCCGTCAGTGGAGTAGGCCGCCAGTTCGTCCTGCAGCTTCACCATGATGAACATCGGGCTCTCTAAGAGCGACGGGTCCGGTGCCGTCCATGCCGGAGCATCGTCGTTGCCCGTCAGGTCTACACTCCATGCCGGCATTGCGGCCTGCTCGAAAGTGTAGTTGGCCGGCGTGTCGTCGGAGTCTGACGAGCAGGCCCACGCCATCGTGAGCACTGCCGTCAGCATTATAATCTTTATTTCCTTCATTGTTGTGTCGTTTTGACGTTATTTCGTTATGACGTTATTACGTTATTACGATTTATTTGATCACTTGTTTCTTACCATTATAAATATATACACCGCTCTGCGTCGGAGCATCCTGTAGTTTGATGCCCTGCAGCGTGTACCAACCGTCCTTGGGCAGTTGGTCGACAGTGACGAAGCTGATCTGCGTAGGCATGGCCGGTGAACCGCTGATGCCGTCGGCCTCATAGCGCATCACCTCGCCCGTAGTGGCGATGATCTCGTCTCCACGCTCGATGGCAAACGACAGCGGAGCCTCCACGTCGCCCTCGATGCTGAGGAAGAATAGCGGAGTACCAGCAGCGGTAGCAAACTCTACACTCTGCACTCTACACTCTACACTTCCTACGGCTTCGCCTCCGGCGTATGCCACCAGTCGGTCGCCCTCCTCGACGTCAACGCCAACAGCCTCGGCCACGACGCTCATCGTCGTGCTGAAGTTGCTGCCGCGCTGCGGAGCCTTGTTCACGCTGTTCTCGATGAATGTCGTTCCCGGCTCATAGTACGGATAGCAGAACTGCGCCTCGGTGGTTCCCTGGCGGTGCAGCATGTAGCCCTCGCCCGGCTTCATGTACTTCAGAGTGCCGAGCCATTCGCCGCCACCCTTGCCGTCGGCGGTGAACATGGCGAACGTATGCTGGTTCTTCACCACGTCGCCGGGCATGGCCTCGTCGAAGTAGTCGGTCAGTGCCGTCTTGACGGGCAGGCTCACCATCGGTGTGTAGCCAATGCTGTTCCATCCCTGCTTCACCTTGATGGTGCGGTCGGCCTGCCGCTTGTAGGCGCTGCCCCATATCTCTATCTGCTGGGCCTGCTGCACCTTCACGCGGTAGCTGTACTGCTGCGACAGCTTGATGCGGCTGATGTCCGTATTGCTGTTGCTCATCCACTGACCGTTGCGGTAGGTCAGCGTCAGGTCTTCCGAGTCCTCCGTCAGGATGTCGCCCTCCTGCCACGGGAAGCGGCTCAGGATGCTCTCCACGCTCGCGAAGGCCTGGTTATAGACGTTGAACGACACCCAGTTCCAGCCTCGTGCCAGGTCGAGCTTCTGCAGGTACTCTTCTTCGGAGTATAGGCCCACGGGCTTGTCCACGGTACCCACGATGGCCTGGTCGCCGAAGTTGATGAACTCCGTCGGCGTCAGCTTCATGGCCTTGCCCGTGGCGTAGTGCCAGAGTCGGAAGGTGAGCTGCGTGGCCACCGTCGTGCTGTCATAGACGGTCATGAAGAGCATGCTGCGGCCTGTTGCCGGGTCATACTCGATGTTGTTCACGCCCATGCAGCGTCCCGTGCCGTCGAAGGCACCTACTATGTCGCGCGAGTCAGTGACGAGGTCGTTGTTCACAAAGACCTGTGCCACGATGTTCATCGAGTAGCGCTTCATCTCCGGTGCAACCGTCCAGCCGGGTGCTGCACCCTCTACGGTCAGTTCCAGGTAGTAGGCATCCGACATGCCGTCCTCATCGACGAGGTAGATAATCTGGTCGTAGCTGCCCACTGCCAGGTCCTTGCTGATGGTGAAGTCCACCTCGTCCGTAGTCTGCGCGTCAACGATGTCGCTCGTCTTGTCGACGGTAATCCAGCTGGGCAGGTTCTCGATGGTGTAGGTGTGCGCCTTGCCGCCGTTGTTCTCGATGATGCCGACAAGGGTCAGTCCCGTGCCTTCAGGGATGGTGATGACGCGGTGCTTGCCCAGCGACATCCACGTCAGCGGGTTGCGGTTGACGTAGAAGCTCTCCGTGACCGGCGACTTCATGAAGTTACCGTTCTTGTCGGGAATGTCGTAGAGCGTCACATAGACGTTCTGCTTGTTGATGCGAGCGTCCTGCTCCTTGATGTTCACCATCAGCTGGTTGTTGCGGCCCACGTAGCTGAAGTCCAGGTTGCACAGGTGCTCGTAGGGCTGCACGGGTGCGCCCATGGTGCGATCGATATGGGCGAGAACTTCGTCAACAGAATTGACGAACACGCTGTCGCGCTTGCCAGTATCGTTGCCGTCGTTGTCGCGCTTCACGCGGGTGCTCAGTGCCAAGGGCTGCAGGGCCAGCTCGCCGCTCTTCTGCTGCACCTGGTGGTCGAAGGGCATGTGGGCTATCAGTCCACGCTCCTCGCCGCCAGGCGACTTAGTGGAGTAGCGACGGATGAGCGTCGTGGGCAGTGCCTGCTCGAAGAGCATCAGTCCGTCGATGTGGCCGGTGTAGGGGTTGGCCTCATAGACGTTGGCGATGCCCTTTATCTGCCATACCGTGTTGCCCAGGAAGAAGCGGGTGCCGAGCATACCGCCAAGTGAGTCGGTGGTGAGCTGGGCCTTCGCCACATTATCTATATAGATGCTGGCCACGTTGCGGGCGCGGTTTACGGTCATGGCATAGTGGTGCCATGCGTCGTTGCAGAGGTCGTCGCCGAGGGTGAACTCACGTCCGTTGGTGCGGTACTTCAGCACGTGGTCCTCGAATCCGATGAAGAACTTGTGCAGCGCACCCTCGTCGTCAGCCTTTCCTGAGCCGTTAGCCAGCAGCGTACCATTCTCCTTCGCCGTCTTAAACCAGAACATCAGCGTGTAGTCCTGCTCGGCGTCGCGCTGGAAGAGGTCGGTGCGCAGCTGCAGGCCTCTCACGACGTTGGGATTGAAGTTGTCGTGTGCAAAGATGACGGGAACGGCCTTGCCTTCGGTATTCTTCTCCCATGCAGGACCCAGGACGGCTATCAGTTCGTCGACCGACTTGCCGCTGATCAGGTTCGCTCCAGCCCAGCTACGATTACACCAGTTGTTGTCACCGTATTCACGCGACCATTCTCCATTGTAATACCAGTTGGGCGAGGCGGCATTCCAACGGTTATAATACCAGTACGCGTTCTCCATGCAGTTCTGTACAGTCACTGTGCTGCCAGCGTCATAACGGCCCACGAATGCGCCTCCGTAGCTGCCTTCAATTGCTGCCCAGTTGTTGATACTGCCGTCGAACAGACAGTTTCTCACGGTCGTGGTGCTCTTTCCTGCGAAGCCCACGATTCCGGAGGCTGTCCTGAAACCATCGACGAATGCCTTCACATGGCATCCTGTCACCAAGAGGGTAGCGTCGTCGCCCACGATACCCACGATGCCTGCCGTATAGCTTCCACCTCTGATGGTGCCGGCCACGGTCAGGTTGCGAATGACGGTGTTGCCGACGACATATCGGAAGGGTGCCATGTAGGTGTCTTTACTGTTCCTTTGGGTTCCGTTAACGTTCAATATATGCCCGTTACCTTCGAATACACCTTGATAGTTGGCATTCACAATCGTGTCGACAGTGATGTCATCATTCAGCCGGGCATTGATGTCGCGACCGGGGTTCTTGCCCACGTATTCGCAGAATGCCTTCCAGTCGTCGGCAGAATTAATCACGTACACGCTGTTCTCCTGCTCTGCCACCCACGCGCTGTTGTCAATCATCAGCGACATGCCCTCGGGCTGTGCCCACGAGGCACCGCTGATCATCAGGTGGGCGCCCTGTGCCAGGTCGGCGGCATAGTCGCCCGTGCCGTCGTTCATCGGGTAGTAGTCGGCCAGTCCCAGCTCATAGCCCGTCAGCAGGCGGCCACTGTAGCGGTTCAGTGTGGCCAGGTCCATCGTGCGGTACCACAGACGGCCCTGCAGCATGCGACCTTTGTAGAACTTCTCCTTGCCGTCGGTAGCATCTTCGGCAGCGCCGAACGTCAGATGTCCCGTGCCACTGTAGGTGATATCGTCCCAGCTGCCTATTTGCATGTTGTTATAGAGTGACAGCTGCTTGTTGTCGCCGTCGAGAACCATGGCCACGCGCTGGAATCCTACGGTGTCCACCTCGGCGGTGCTCACCAGCTCGCGTCCGTCGACGACGGCCTTCAGCCGCCGCTCCTTCGTGAGCCACAGTTGCAGGCTCTTGCCCTCGCTGCCGTGGCTGAAGATGGGCATGTCGCTCCCGTCCTCCTCAGTCTTGATCATCACCTCGACGGTGACGTTCTTATTGGCGAAGTTGCGGCGCGCCTGCGTCTGTGCATAGCCGTTGCCGCCGAATTGCAGCGACGGTGCCTCCTGCACGGCCGTTTCGTTGGTCTCGCCCATCACCTCGAAGTTGGTTACCTTCTGCAGGTAGTTGTATTCTATATCCTCCGAGAAGTCGAAGATGATGTCCTCGCCCGGGCCAAGCACGCCGGTCTTTGGCGCCGGCGTACCGAAGAGCTGCGGGCGGCGCGTATCCTTGATGCCGCTGAGCACCTTCGACTCGTTGGTGAGGAACGCATTGCCGTTGCGGCAGAACAGCACGGCGCGCAGGTCGTAGCCCTTCTCCATCTCCTGACCTTCGCCGAAGAAGCGGGTCTGGATGTTGCCGTTCTTCGGTATCATGGCCTTCGTGCCCGAGGCAGCGCGGTAGAGCAGCGAGTCGGCATAGTAGCCGCAGAGGTTCGTCCAGTAGTCGTCGCCGCGGTTGGTCTCCTTGTACTGGAACTCGATGTGGTCGAAGTTATGCTGGTTCTTGTCGAAGCCGCCGATGGTGACGGGCAGATACCAGCCCTTGCCCTTCTCCTGCGGGGCATCGGTGTTGAGCACCCACTTGTCGCCAGGCGTGAGGATGGCCACCGAGCCTGCCGTCTGCAGGTAGTGTACATCGAAGGCTACCTCGGCATAGCAGTCTATGTCGTTCTGAGAGATGACACCGATGCGCAGGTCCTCATAGTCGAACTTCTCGCCGGCATAGACCTCCAGTGTCTTCTCCGTCACCTGGCCCGGCCGTACCTCAATGGTGCGTGCGGTGCCGGTGAGCGGCATGCCGTCAATCATCAGGCGGGCGCCGTCGGGATTCTTCAAATCTACCTGGTAGAGGTCGAAGTAGATGTAGGCGGCCTCGGGCTGCTCGCTCTCGTTGGTGATGTAGAGCTTGAAGCGGGCAGGTTCGCCGTAGGGCACGCCGCTCAGGCTCTGCTTGTCCATCTTGATTTGTGGATTCTCAATCTTCTTGGTACGAACATCGAGCACCGTGCCGGCACTGTTGAACAGCGTCTTGCGCTCGCCCTCCCACGGACGGCAGGTGGCACCGCCACGGGTGCGGTAGACGAAGCTGGTGGGATAGCGGAAGTCGCTGGTCTTGAACTCGCGGTCCAGGTAGGCATTGACGTAGGACCGCTGCTTCCAGAAGTCCTGGCTGAGGAAGATATCGTCGGAGCCATAGTCCGGCAGTGGGTCGGACAGCGACGTGGCTCTGTAGACGTCGAAGTCGAGGTGGCTGCGCTTGTCCATGCTCACGGTGAAGCTCTCCGTGCGGCTGTACGACGACGACTCGGTGTGCTTAGGCGTCACACTGAAGCTGGCCACCGGCGAGAGGATGACCTCTATATTGGCACCCATGCCCTTGAACTCGACGCTGGCCTTCGTTCCGTTCGACAGGCCAATCACGTTGGCGGCCAGTGTGCCGACGAGGGCAGCGGCATTGGCCAGTCCGTTGTCGAAGTAGCCCTCGGTGATGGGGGTGAAGGGGTTAACGAAGGAGTTCATGATCGAATAGTCGCTCTGGAACGACTCGCTATAGTTGATGGTCGTACCTCCGTCAACGTCGTAGTTGGCCACGAGGTCGGTGGCGTTCATCTTCGCTTTCTCGTTACGGCTGATCATCTCTATCCAGGTCTGCAGGCTCTGGTGGTAGCGGTGTACCTCGTCCTCGAATTTCTTAGAAGTATTGGTGGGACAGATCATCTCATAGTTCACGCCGAATTTCTCGTTCTCGCGGCCCACCTTCGACCAGTAGACGGGCTCCTTCTTGGCATTGGCCTGCATCTGGGCTTCCTCCTTAGTGCCGGTGAACATGAGCGACTGGCACTGCTCGGTGAGCTGCGGTATGAGCTGTTTGATGATGTAGTGCTGCGAGTGGACGAAGTTCGACCGCAGCGTTGTTCCGTAGGTCAGCACCTCGTCGCGTACCAGGTGCAGGGGATAGCCCTCGTGGTCGACACCCCGGGCTATCTCCACCATGCGGCCCGACTTGAGTTCGCCGCCCGACCGCTGGAACGTGCTGTCGGGGATGGCACGGATGGCCGTACCGGGCCTCACCTCGATGTTCTGCACCACCCCCATATACAGGTCGCCGTCGGCCCCCACGAGCTTCGGGTCTGAACTGGTCGAGATGTCCTCCGTGGTGGTCATGGTGTATTCGAAGGCGCGCTCGCCGCTGCCCGAGAATGCCAGGTTGATGCTGCTCTCAGCACCCACGGCCAGGTCGATGCCCGAACTGACGTAGGAACCTACGCCCATGGGGGCGACCACGAGTCCGGTAGAGGTCTTCAGTGCCACGCCCACATTCATGCCGATGGTGAGACCAGCCTTCCACGCCATGTCCATGGTATAGGCGCGCTTCAGCGTGGAGCCTTTGGCCAGTGTGGCGTGCGACGAGCCGCCGGGCGGGTCGCGCAGCACGTCGAGCAGCAGCGGTTGCGAGCAGCTCATGATGTCCTGGGCACCCGTGGGCTGCAGGATGTTGAACACGTAGCCCTTCAGCGGCTCGGCCTCGTAGTGGGTGCCGTCCTGCAGCAGCGTCATGGTCACCGTGTGCAGGGCGTCGTCGCCCGTCAGCAGGTAGGGCTTCTGGGCTATCTCCATCACGTAGTTGCCTTGTCCTAAGGAGTCGAGCTGCACGGTGTCACGGTGCAATGCATCGACCATACCGTTGTGGATGGTCACCACGCCGCCCGGCAGGCTCACCACGTCGATGGTGTCGCTCTGCATGTTGTTGTTATAGTAGTATTTCTCCGTGGCCGAGATCCAGAGCGGATATTTCTTCTCGATGCTGAACACGGGATAGCCGAAGGTGTAGCGGGTCTCCAGCGAGTCCTTCTTGCCCTTGGGCCAGTTCTCCTTCTTCACGCCGTAGGCCAGCGTCAGCTTCTGCTTGCTGCCCGCCAGGTTCTTGAACAGGTAGTACTGGTCGCCGAAGAAGTCGAACTTGCTGAAGCCCTGCTGCCGGTATTCGATGCTGACCGGCGAGTGGTAGATGCGGCTGTACTTGGCCTGATACACCTCTTCCACGGTGGCCAGCTCCTTGTGGTCGCCGCTGGTCGTCCACGAACCCTTGAGGGTGTCGCGGTGCATCGTGATGGAGTCCGTCAGGTCGATGACGTCGCCCACCTGGCCGTCCTGGAACAGCGTGGCGTAGCCCTTGGCGGTAATCTGCTGCACCTTCCACTTCACGGGCGGCAGCAGCAGCTCGTATTCACCCGTATAGGGGTCGGGCGATACCACCATGCGGTTCAGCGTGGTGTGTACGCTGGTCTGGTACTTATGCTTGCCGTCGTTGCGGTTGGCCTGCTCGTGCAAAAAGACCTCGTCGCGGGTGTTCTTGTTGCGGTCTTGCTTGTCGAACACCAGTCGCGAGCTGTTGTCACCCTCTAAGGTGAACACCATCTGCAGGTTGTCGCCCAGGTTGTTCTTCGACAGGGCATTGCCCAGTGGCTTCTCACCTTCGGTCTTGCCGCCCACCACGCGGCCTATGAGTTTTACACGGGTCTGGTCGTAGAACAGCAGGCCGGCCTTGTCCGTCTGGAAGTCGTAGGCCTTCTGCGTGTCGGGGTCGTCGTCGGTCTCGTGGTAGAAGCCGCCGCGCCAGAAGGTGTGGCCGTCCTTCACGGCCTGGATGCTGTCGTGCTTACCCTTCAGCATACGGAAGGCGAAGTTGCCCTCGGCATCGGTGGTCACGCGGCCGGAAGCATTATGCACCTCGTAGCCATCGACCATGAACGACACGCCCTGCACGGGGATGCTCGTGCCGTTGTAGGTCACGCTGCCCGACAGCTTCACGCTCTCGCCAACCTCTATCACGCAGCCCGTCACCACGTTGTCGCCGGGCTTGGTGCCGAAGGTGACGGGTACGGGGGTCAGGCCGTTGATGCCCACCACGGAGAGGCTGTAGCTGGTCTCCTGACCGTTCTGGTAGGGAATACCCTCTATGCGGAAGAAGCCGCTCTCGTCGGTGGAGTCGGGCATCTCCTTGCCCGCCACGCTGAGAAATACCCTCTTGGCCGGTATGCCCGTGCCGTCGAGGAAGCGCAGGTGGCCCTCCACGGAAGCCGTCTGGTAGCACATGCCCTCCACCTCGTCGGTTTCGTCGTAGGTGAGGCCCTCGCAGCTGGTCACGCCGCGTACCTTATATATATATTGGTGGACGGGCGAGGTCGCCTTGTCCTCATACTGCATGTCGGTGAGCTGGGTGGCAATGGGGGCAGGGCCCCAGCTGCTATCGGTCTTGTCGCGGCGCCACACCTCGTAATAGTCCACCGGCTCGTCGGTCTCGTTCTCCCACGTCAGCAGGGCGGAGGTGGGACGGTTCTCCACCTCAAGCGACTGCTTGGCAATATGGCCCAGGTTCTCGTAGTAGAACTGGCCTGCAGCGACCTCACCCTCATACATAGTTATAGGCTCAACACTGTTGGTAATTGGCACGGGCTGGCCGTTGGCATCCTTGGTCCAGCCGTTGCCCAAGATGGACAGAATCTCATCACTCGTCTTAGCCTCGCCAGAGTTTGTTTCGACGTACTCTCTTGTACAGTAGCTGTTGTTAACGGTCAGCGTGCCAGAATTGCTTGTACGTGCCCAAGTATGACAATCTTCGTATTGTGTATTGATGGAAGTAGGTGCAAACAGGCAGTTGTTGATAGTCACGCCACCTGTGGCATCCCCCACGAAGCCGCTGTTTCCCTGGGCATTAGCTCCCGTCAGGCTGCCAGCGAAGCGGCAGTTATTGAACGTGAGCCGGTTGGCATCACTCCTGCCCACAAAGCCACCCATGTAGGCTTTGCCATTGTAGCTGCTTGCCAGGTTGACCGTTGAGTTGCAGTTTTCTATGGTAACGTTACTGCCTTTGAATGCAAGGTTTATCAGGCTGGCCGTGTGCTTGAGGGAACCACTGGCGGTGCCCGTCAGGTTCAGGTTGCGAAAAGTGGAGGAACCCACATATAAGAAGAGTGCCAAAAAATGGCCACCTCCTGATATCATATTGAGGTCTATCGTGTGGCCGTTGCCCTCAAATGTGCCACGGTAGGGGGAACTGTTAGCGCCTACTCGCTTGTTGATGTCGAGGCTGATGTCGGTCATCAGGTAGGCATTCACGTCGCATTGTCCCTTGGCCTCTTCCACCTTCTGAATGAACGCGTCCCAGTCGGTAGCCGAGCTGATGGTGACATTGACAGCAACCCTTGAAAGGGTAATCTGGCCGGGCTTCTCATAGCGGGTTATGGTTTTGCCCATCCCCACACCGAAGTCAATCACGTAATAGACGCACGAGCGGTTGAGCTGCACCACCTTCTTGCGCGCCGTGATCTCCTCGTCGGTGAGCACGATGGTGGTGGTATCGACGGGCTCGGTCTTGCGGTTGAAGGTCATGAGGCGCATCGTCATCTGTGCGCGACTGTCCCATACGGCACCCGCCTCGTTGCCGTAGCTCCAGTTGACGCTGATGGTACGTGCCGTCTGGTCCTTCCAGTCGGCCTTGTAGTCGGTGTTCACCTTCAGCAGGTGCAGGTTGTTCAGTGCCTGTGATTTAGTGGCTGAGGTGACAGTGTCGGAGATACCCCACAGCTCCTTGGCAGCGGCACGCATCACCATGTAGTAGGCTGTGACGGAGCTGCCCTGGAGCTGCGCCTCGGTGAGGTCGGCAGTAATCAGCGAGTCCTTGAAACTATAGTCGGTGGTGCCCTTTTTGAAGAATACCGAGCCGATGACCTTCATCGCGTAGACAGAATCCTCGAAGGCGCGCATCACGATGAACTGGTCGCCCTCTATGACGTCGTTATAGTCGGCACTGTTGACCTTCCACGTCAGCTGAACGGCACCGGCATCGGTCAGCGGCTTGCCGCTGCCGAACTTTAGCAACTGTGTAGTGAGGCTCACCGGATGGTGCAGCACGGCATCTTTCTTGTCCTCCACGGTCTTGGTCACCGTGCCTACTTTCAGCTTGATCGTGATGGTCAGGCTCGTGTGCTTCTCGGTGGCCGGCACCAGGATGAAGCCAGCGTAGGTGTCTTTGTCGTATGTGATGGTGGGGAGATTCTTCGTCTGTCCGTTCTCGTTGACATAGGTGACGTCGAGATATCTCACGGCCTGGTCGCACGAGAAGGGAATCTTCAGCATGCCCTCTTCGCCCTTCTCCGTGCCGGGCACCATGTCGTAGGTCTCGAAGTTCACTTCGTCGGCCGACGGCCAAGTTTCCATGACGGGGGCGGCTTGGCCACCTTCGATGTGCCATGAGCCGGACTTCTCGCCATTCATCAAATTGACCACATCGGTTTGGTTGGTCTTGTCGTGATAATTTACATTTTCCCAAGAGTAACGGGTAACAGTGAGAGTGCTCCAGACGTTGGAACCCCAACTCTTACCATTATTAAAACTAAAAGATATCCATTTGATGCTCCCCTCATCCCATATATTGTAATCATAGACGCGATGAAGTTCCCATCGGCCGCCAGAGTTAGACCATCCAATAATGGCTCCTGCATACGAACTATTATCACTGTTTGCTGTAAGTGTACCATCATAACGGCAGTCATTCATATAGATACTGGCCACGTCGGCATGTCCAATGATTCCGCCGACATAATCAGTATGCGATGTCACATTGGTAGATACCCACACCCTTTCAATATGTACAGTTGAAGAGCCATCTGTTCTACCGATAAGACCTGCTGAATGGAGCCTTCCGATGACGTAGCCCTTCACACGCAAATCTCTAAAGGTGGCATCCTTAACATACGTGAAAGGAGCTCGGTAATTAGCCTCAGAAATAATCTTTATGTTCAGATTATGGCCGTTGCCAATAAAGGTGCCAGTATATGGTGAATCAGCGGTGGCGCAAGTGTTTGACGTAGTGATGTCGGCATCCATGATGGCGTTCACCTCCGATACGCCTTGGGCATCAATCACCAGTTGTCGGAACTTGTCCCAGTCGGCGCTCGAGCGCAGCACGTAGTAGTTCTTGTCGCCGATTAATACCATCTCCAGTCCGCTGCTGTCAGCCCATGCCCCCTGCGGCACGAGCATTCCCACGAGCATCAGGACCATGGCGGCCGCCAAGTGCAGCCGCTGCCGCCATGAGGAAATTCCCTCCCCCACTGGCGACACTCGTCTCGTTGTTCTTGTGTTACTATTCATAATTCGTTAGTGTTTATTCTGTTTTTGATTGTTTATTCAACTCTTGCATTCTTTATTTCGTTCTGTAGAAACGAATAGACATATCCTGGACTCTGATAGTATAGCCCTGTAGCATCGTCTTGCAGACGTTCGAAGGTTTCTGAGGTATAGAGGACATCTATTGCCTCTTGTGGCGACAGCTTAAAATCATCCACAAGGTAACCTGCTATCTCCACACTCAACTCGTCTTTCAGCAGTTGTCTCTGCTCTGGTGTCAATTTCGATGTCATAGTCGTATCATCGCAGTCCCCCTCCATTGTTTTGGCACACTTGAGCCAGTACGTCAACTGTATCAGGAAACGACTGAGTGTGCAGGACGCCATAATGGTGCAGCAAATGCTCCATCCCCTTGTAACGTTTCAAATAGGCGTAGGCCTGACGGGGACGGATGCTGAAACGGAGAGCGAACTCACTGACAAGTGCCACCGTATATCCTATCATGTTTCTTTCGTCACGTGCCATATTGTTTGTTGATATCCTAAATTCCGCAGCACTTTAATTTAACTTTCTTTATAAGTACCTGAGCAACAAAAAGTTCTTGCTGTGGCAAGCGGCCGAGCGGCTCAGGATTTGGTCATGTCAGATTTTTCACTTATCTTAGTGCTGCAAATCAAGACAAGCAAAATCATCAATGACATGGCAAAGGTAAGCATAAAATCTGAGAAAATGACCGCTTTTGGCGGAATATTTTTCGTTTTGGACAAATTTGACCGTATTCTTTCCTCTGTAATCGACACAGCAAGCGCACCTACAAGGGCTTTGACGGCTACAGCCCAGGCGTGTTCACCATCTAACGACTGGGGCATGACCGATGAGGAGATCATACAACACTACAACAAGCGAGGAACTGCACCATTGGGTTCATGTCCCAATATTACGCATTCAAGTTTCCCACCCTTCTTTTCCTACCACAGATTTAACAGATTTACTGCGAGCACTCGTGGGTCTTCGACCGCTCGGCATCCCGAAGGGTGACGCTTGCCACTGGAAGGACACAAGAAATCTCACGGATTCTAGATGCGCCAACAATCTTATAACTCTCTTCCCTGTAGATAATCATTACGTTTATATTTGAACACGAATTATCCGAATTGACACAAATCTTTTTATTCGTTTGATTCGTAAGATTCGTGTTCGAATCTTATAACTCTCTTCCCTGTAGATAATCATTACGTTTATATTTGAACACGAATTATCCGAATTAAAAAACTTCTGCGGATTTTGGGTAATATTGTGTCCGTTGGGACAGACTATTACAAACGGCAAACCGCCGGACAACGCAGTGCAGTTTCTACGGATAAATCTCTCATTTGGGAAATGCCAGAGCCATTCTTTGTTACCTGCCGACCCAGGTCGGCAGATCTGCTGACCCGGGTCGGCTGATGTGCTGACCCGGGTCGGCTGATGTGTTGACCCGGGTCGGCAGGTAGCGTTCCATGTCGGTTGATGTAGCAAACCTTCTGAGAAACAACAGGGATTCCGCATAGTTTTAATAACAAAACTTAAAAAACGAGGAAATATTCTCAACTACTATTAAATAATTTGGAGGGTCGTTCTTTATGTGCTACATTTGTTGTACTAAAACTATAGTACATAAACCCTAACATAAAAAAAACGAAAAAAAGTTCAGACTTTTGCGATATATTTCCCTGAACTTGTCGTATAACGAATAGAGGTAAGCAAAGAAGATGAGCGATCTGACAGAAACAGCACTCATAGAGGCCGTCCGCAAAGGGCGGCGCGAGGGACAGACAGAGATGGTCGGTCGCTATGTGGAACGCGTCTTCGCCATGATTGCGAGGCAAGTGCCCGACGTAATGGACGCTCAGGAATTGACACAAGACACCATTATGAGGGCCTTCAGTCATATCGATGGGTACGACCCACAACGAAGTTCGCTCTCCACCTGGCTCTGTCGCATAGCCTATCGCCTGACGCTCGACTTCCTGAAAAAGCGCCATCCGGTCATTGTAGCGATGGAAGACCAATCGAGACTGGCAGACCTGAGCGACGATATACTCGAAGCAGGACTCTCTACAGGACGCGAAGAGTGCATCAAGCAACTGGAGCAACAGATTGACATGCTGCCCGACGACGAAAGGATGCTCCTGACGCTCTACTATTACGAAGACCGACCGCTCACAGAGATTGCCTATATCACAGGCATCGATGCGAAAGCATTAGCCAATCGACTTTACCGCATTCGTAAGAAACTATACAAAAGAATGACAGATGAAAGATAAATTCAAAGATACCGACCTACGCGAGGCATTGCGACGCAAATATGCCAACACGCCACAGCTGCCTGCCGACTTCATGGCCAGCATGGAGAAACGGCTGGAGAATCACGGGGACAGGTCGCGTGATTCAAAAAAGAATCATGGACCTGTCCCCATGATTCGCTGGGTGGCTGTAGCTGCCAGTCTTCTGATACTGGTAGGCGTTGGTCTGACAATCATACCTACTACAGAGAATCAAACTGCACCAGACGCACTCATTGCTCAGCAAACAGAGAAAGCGCCACAAGCAGAGATGCCAACAACAAGCAGCGAGGAAAGCATCAGTCCGAAGCCAGCGGACTCACAGTCCGAAGCCGGCGGACTCACAGTCCGAAGCCAGCGGGCTGAGCCTCAACAGCCTGATGTCCATCAGCAAGAAGTCGCCCCAGCAGAGGAAAGTTCTGCTCTCGACATCGATCCCAACCTGCATTACGCATCGAACGAAACAAAGACGGACACCCTGCCCTATCAGAATCCAGCCCGAATGGATGAATTTATAACTAAGATGGCCGATTATCATCAGGTGAAAGAAGGCGAATTGAAGTGCTCTGCCCAGAATGACAGCAACATCGTCAGCGCCGTCTATGTATTCCCTGACCGAAAAGAGATAGACCTCTTCAACAGACTGCTTCAGGCTGCCTGCTGGTATAGCGACGAGACACCCGGCTATCTGTTGAGTTTCTCTCACCAGCAGTTCTTCTTCGAACTGAAGGATATGCGCCAGCAGTTGCACTACCGTTGGATTGCCGAGCGTGTAAATGGAAAGATACTGCTCTACTGCACCCACGCACCATTGGGCACCAAAGAGTCGTCTACCTGTTATCAAGAATATCGCGATGAGCTCATGCATATAAAGAGTATTAACAACAAAACAAAGAAGATATGAAACGTATCGTAACCCTTAGCCTATTGGCAATTGCCTGCCTCACGATGCAGGCACAAACAACCTGGCATCAGGCAAAGCCTATGCAGACGCAAACGAAGAAGCAGGACGTTAAACAGAACGTCAAGTTCCTGGCAAAGTGCGACGCCTATTTCATGGCAGCTGTTCCTGAGGCAACCATTGATAAGAAAACCAAGAAGAAGACTGTTGTCTGGAAAGACACAGAAAACAACTCCTGGCACGAGAACATGGGCTTTGTGAAGAATGTCCCCACCATCGACAGCCTCGAAAGCATCTTCCCCAATTTCACAAATCGTGAAGATTATGCCTACCTTCCCGTTGTATGGCAATTGACAGAGGAGAACGACGAGACCGTGCTCCATTGCTATTTCCGTATGCCTGCCGACATCGTAACGAACCTATGGCTCTGTAGCGACGAGTGCGTCATCCTCGACAAGGAGACAGGCGTTATCTATCAGTCGCGTCGCACCAATCCCGATTGCTACGGTAAGGTGTTCAGCGTGAAGGAGAAAGAAGGCACCATCCTGGACTTCCAAATCTTCTTCCCCAAACTGCCTGAGACCACCAAGGAGATCTGCATCTATGGCGTGCCCAACTGGTATATGCGAGGCATGGATGTAAGCCTCAGCACACAGACGGGCCACTTCTGGCAGGACTACAAGGGAATAGACTCCTACGACAAAGCGCCTAAGTTCCATGAGGCCCATCTCGTCAGCGAGGCAAAGAACTACGATAAAGACAACCACCAGTCGTGGGCTGTCTATAATGATGCACACCTCATCATGCCTGTACCAGAAGGCACCTATGCTATGTGGTGTACACCTGAAGCCACCTATCTGGCTGAAGCCTGCGAGATGAACTGGATGCGCGAGTACTTCGGTCGTGGCGGCAACAATATCCTCGTTGACCAGCGAGGTCATCAGTATAAGTGCAAGGACGTGATTGGTTATCCTAACAACGATCTGTTCTGGGTAGAAGGATGTTCTGGCGACTACTTCGCTATCGTGATGGTCTTCGAGCCTATACCAATGGAGACAGAGACAATTACCTATATTGTTCCTGAGGGCGAGCCCTTCGCTATGTGGGGAGCCAACTGGAGCGGCTCTGTGCAGTCGTTCAACATCAAGGAGCTACGCGACAATCAGAAGCTCTTCGAGTATCATCCAAGGAAAGTAGTGAAATAATTCAAGTATTTGAACACGAATTATCCGAATTGACACAAATCTTTTTATTCGTTTGATTCGTAAGATTCGTGTTCGAATCTTATAACTCTCTTCCCTGTAGATAATCATTACGTTTATATTTGAACACGAATTA
>Ga0256407_10001562_pt1 | contig 47358 bp, 39 predicted proteins | sample RumenRJG_04DNA_FD_193489 | JGI IMG/M metagenome (GOLD analysis project Ga0256407, IMG submission 193489) | Bovine rumen microbial communities from Lethbridge, Alberta, Canada - RJG_04 | ecosystem: Host-associated > Mammals > Digestive system > Stomach > Rumen | place: Canada: Alberta...
AGACGATTATGATCAGGTGAAGGCACTCTGGATGACGATACACGGTTTCGGTATCAGAAGTGTGGACGATTCCAGAGAAGGAATTGAGATGTTCTTAAAGCGTAATCCCGGTATGAGCGTTGTTGCCATTGAGGATGATCGTGTCGTGGGGGCTATACTCTGCGGACATGACGGACGAAGAGGATGCCTTTACCATGTATGCGTGGATGAAAAATACAGAATGAAGGGTATTGGCAAGGAGATGGTTGTTTTCTGCATGAACGCCCTGAAATCGGAGCATATAAATAAGGTATCGCTAATTGCTTTTACCAAGAATGATATAGGAAATGCATTCTGGCATTGCATAGGATGGACCGAGAGAGAAGATCTGAATTATTATGATTTTACTCTTAATGAAGCAAATATAACGGCATTTAACAGTTAACGGAGAGGTTAGGCTATGGGAAAGATAACTCAGACAGAAGGCGGTATAACATCGGCAGCAGGTTTTAAAGCTGCAAGCTGTGAAGCAGGTATAAAATATCAGAACAGACGTGATATGGCTTTGGTTTATTCCGAGGTTCCCTGTGAATGTGCAGGTACATTTACCAGTAATAAGGTAAAGGCTGCATGCGTTCAGTGGGATAAGAAGATCGTTGAGTCAGGCGTAAAGCTTCAGGCTGTTGTAGTCAATACAGGCATTGCCAATGCCTGCACAGGCAAGGAAGGATGGGACGCATGTGAAGCGACCGCTGCTGCTGTTAACGAAAGTCTTGGTGTAGATAAAGGAAGTGTTGCTGTCGGATCTACAGGTGTCATCGGAATGCAGCTGCCGGTTGACAGACTTGTGGCGGGCGTAAAGAAGATGTGCACATCACTTGATGATTCGAGGGAAGCCGCAACACTTGCTTCAAAAGCCATCATGACAACAGATACCATTAATAAGGAAACTGCGGTTACTTTTGAAGTTAAGGGAAAGAAAGTAACGATAGGTGGTATGAGCAAGGGATCGGGAATGATACATCCCAATATGTGCACCATGCTTGGATTCCTGGCAACAGACCTTTCGATCGATCGTGCTCTTATGCAGGAAGCTCTTTCTTCGGTAGTAAAGGATACATTCAATATGATCACCGTTGACGGAGATACATCCACCAATGATACTCTTCTTCTTATGGCAAATGGTCTTGCGGGAAACGATAAGATCACAGAGAAGGATGAGGATTATGATACCTTCTGCGAAGCACTTTTCGTTATCTGCAGATATCTTGCAAGAAAGATGGCAGGTGACGGAGAAGGCGCAAGCAAGCTTTTTGAAGCACATGTTGTAAATGCAAAGAGCAAGGAAGATGCAAGAACTCTTTCACGTGCTATAGTAGGATCAAATCTTTCCAAGGCAGCTATCTTCGGATGCGATGCCAATTTCGGAAGGTTCCTTTGTGCAATGGGATATTCCGGAGCGGATTTCGATCAGGAAGATGTGGAACTGTATTTCGAAAGCGCGGCAGGACGCCTTAAGGTTTTTGATAAGGGAACTCCCATAGTTTTTGATGAGGAAACCGCCGTTAAGATAATGAAGGAAGAAGAAGTCACCGTTTTCGTTGATATGCATGAAGGCAGTGAAGAAGCAACGGCATGGGGATGTGATCTGACATATGATTATGTTAAGATCAATGCTGATTACCGGTCATAATACCGGATCGGATATATAAGAATACTTAGATAAAGGAGAAGAAACATCGATGAAAAAAGAAGAGATGGAACAGGTTGCAAAAAAAGCCGAGGTGCTTATAGAAGCACTTCCTTATATCCAGGCTTTTAACCGACGAATAATCGTTGTTAAGTACGGCGGTTCCGCAATGGCTGATCCTGAACTTCAGCGTAATGTCATCAAGGATGTTACACTTCTTAAGTTAGTTGGCTTTAAGCCTATAATAGTTCACGGCGGCGGCAAGGAGATCAGCAGCTGGTTAGGCAAGATCGGTAAGGAATCGGAATTCGTTAACGGTCTGCGTGTGACAGATGCGGATACCATGGAAGTGGCAGAGATGGTCCTTAACAAGGTTAACAAGCGTCTTGTGACTATGGTTGAAGAACTCGGCGTACGTGCTGTGGGTATAAGCGGCAAGGACGGTGGCCTGCTTAAAGTTGAGAAGAAGTTTTCAGACGGAAAGGATATAGGCTTTGTCGGACAGATAAAAGCTGTTGATCCCAAGATACTTTTCGATATGCTTGAAAAGGATTTTCTTCCTATCGTCTGCCCTATAGGAATGGATGATGATTTTGTTTCTTACAATATCAATGCGGATGATGCTGCCTGCGCTGTAGCAAAAGCTGTCGGCGCCGAAAAGCTTGCTTTCCTTACGGATATTGAGGGGCTGTACAGAGATATCAAGGATCCTTCTTCCTTTATCTCGCACATACGTGTTTCGCAGGCTAAGGAACTGATAGAAAGCGGGATCATCGGAGGCGGCATGCTTCCCAAGCTCGGCAATTGCATAGATGCAATGGAGAACGGCGTTCAGAAGGTTCATATACTGGACGGAAGACTTGCACACAGTCTGTTACTTGAGATCTTTACCAAGGAAGGTATCGGAACGATGATCTTCCCTGATGATGCGAATATTTAAGGAGAATCGTTATGAATACAATGAAAGATTATATTGATGAAGCGGAGAAGGCTCTTCTCCATACATACAACAGGTATCAGGTCGTTTTTGATCATGGTGAAGGCGTAAGACTTTTTGATCTCGAAGGAAAGAGTTATCTCGATTTCGTATGCGGTATAGGTGTATTTGCGCTTGGATACGGCAACAAAGAATACAATGATGCGCTGAAAGCCCAGATCGATAAGATCATCCATACGTCCAATTATTATTACAATGTTCCTGCTATCGAAGCCGCTAAGGCTATGAAGAAGATTTCCGGAATGGACAGAGTGTTCTTTACTAACAGCGGAGCGGAAGCTGTTGAAGGTGCCATCAAGACTGCAAGAAAATATGCTTTCTTAAAAGACGGAAAGACGGATCATGAGATAATAGCAATGAACCATTCATTCCACGGCAGGACCATGGGAGCTTTATCGGTTACAGGTACAAAGAAATATCGTGATCCTTTTGAACCCATGATAGGCAATATCAGATTTGCCGAGATGAATGATCCGGAGAGTGTGAAGGCTCTTATCAACGATAAGACCTGCGCTATTCTCTTTGAGACAGTTCAGGGAGAAGGCGGAGTTCATCCTGCGGAAGAATCGTTCATTAAAGAGATAAGAAAGATCTGTGATGAGAAGGATATCCTTCTCATGCTTGATGAGATACAGTGCGGTATGGGCAGGACCGGAGAGTATTTTGCATGGCAGAAATACGGAGTTAAGCCCGATGTCCTTACCAGTGCTAAGGCACTTACATGCGGTGTCCCTGCGGGAGCATTCATGATGACCGAAAAGGTGGGAACACATTCACTGGTAGCAGGAGACCATGGAACAACATATGGCGGAAATCCCCTTGCAGGTGCTGCTGTTGTTGAAGTCATCAGACAGTTCGAGGATAGGAATATCAACGATCATGTAAAAGAAGTGGGAGCATATCTCTGGGATAAGCTTGAAGCAGTGAAGAATGCTCACACTGATGTTGTCGATCACCGTGGCGCAGGCTTATTACAGGGACTCGAATTTGATCATCCCGTTGCGGATATAATCAATAAAGCTCTTGATAAGGGACTTGTACTCATCAATGCAGGAACAAGTATCATCAGATTCCTGCCTCCTCTTGTGATCGAGAAGAGTGATGTTGATGAAATGATTGATATATTAAATACCTGCTTTGAGTAAGAAGAGAATAAAGAAATATAATAAGAATAAATACGGATTTGTTAAGGGAAGGGCGATCAATATAAAGATCACCCTTTTTCTACTGCTTATCTGCGCCTGTGTATTTTCGGTATGGATACTGTTCATAGCTCCGGGTAAAAACACTTCCGAAGGAACTGTGTCCGAAAACAGAGTGGTCAGAGTGTGGTATACGGATGAAGAACTGAAGAATTATATCGACAGTGCGGCGATCGAATACCTTGATGCGGAAGGTGTTCATGTAGAACCGGTTCTTGTATCGGGAGTGGAATTCATAGAGCAGCTTGGGTGTGCATCCGTAAACAGGAAGGATGCTCCCGATATTTATATTGCAGGATCGGATGTGCTCGGAAAAGCGTCAATGGCAGGACTTACATCTGTGATAAGTGATCCGCTGGGAGTGGTTGATCATGATAATTTTACACAGGCTTCTTTTAATGCCGTAACTTATAAGGGACAGATGATAGCATATCCCTTTTATTATGAGACTGCTTTTTTGATCTACAACAGAGATTATCTTGAAGAGATAGCTGAGAATGATATAAAAAGAGCGTTGAGCGAGGATAGCCCGGAGGACGGAGAAGAACCGGCTGATGGCAGTGATAGTGAAAACGGAACGGAAGAAAATGGTGATGTGAATATCACGGAGAGTGATATTAAGACCAGGACAGAGGAATTGATACCGGGATCTATAGTGGATATATTATCGCTTGCAGCGGTATCGGATGCACCCGGACAGATGGAGAATTTCTTTTCCTGGGATGTCTCTGATGTGTTTTATAATTATTTCTTTGCCGGTGCATATATGGATGTGGGTGGTATATGTGGAGATGATCCCACCTGTATAGACGTCTACAATGAAGAAAGCATAAGATGCATGTGTATCTATCAGAGCCTGAATGAATTCTTTTCCGTTGATTCAAAGGAAAGCAGTTACGAACATGTGCTTAATGATTTTATGGAAGGCAGGACTCTCTTCGCTGTTGTTACCACAGATGCGATCAGACGTTTGGAAGAAGCAAAAGCGGATGGTACCTTTGAATATGAATACGGTGTTGCACCGCTCCCGGGGATCGATGCCGACCACAGTGCGGCAGGACTTTCTACAACGGAGTGTGTTGTGGTCAACGGATACAGCAGCAATAAAGAGGCTGCAAACAGATTTGCGGAATATCTGGTTTTTTCCGATATAGACTCTTTATATGACAGGACCGGGAAGATGCCTTGTGCTTCGGCAGCTCGTTCTGAAGACATTGTTTTAAGCACGGGTATTACCGGCGCAGAGAATAAGTCTGTAAGTGATACGATTCGGGATATGTATGCGGTAAGTGAAGAGCTTCCGAAAGTGCCGGAGTTTGCCGATTTCTGGTTACGTCTTGAACTTGCTTATACGCTGGTCTGGGACGGAGAAGATCCCAATGAGATATTGAAAGCTCTGTCCGAGCGTTTGCGTTCGGAAGCAACCGGCAGTGAGGTTAGCGAAAACCGAATTGATACTCCCGAGATCACAAATCTTGCGGATATGCTGCCTTCCGACTAGCTAAATGTGGATTTGAGGCAGTGCGGTTGTGAAAAAAATAAAAAAGTTATAGAATGAATCTGTGATGTCTGAGAAGGCCTTTTGACCGTTTGAGTAAACGAAAAAAGGTGACAGCACAGTGAACAAAAAATTACATGGTTATTTATCTGACAGGATCAAATCTTTCGTAAAGCCGATCGTCCGGGGAATATTTCTTTCCGCTTTGTTTCTGACAACAGGATGCGGGAGAGATCGGGTGATCGTGACATCACAGCCTGTTACTGTGAGCGGGGATTGTACTGCGACGGGGAAAAGCAGTGTTTCTGAAAATGAAGAGATCGCCGGTATTTATGTTTATATCTGTGGAGCTGTTGAGACTCCCGGAGTATATGAAGTAAAACCGGACTGCAGATTGTTTGAAGCGGTTGATATGGCAGGAGGCCTTTTGGAAGAAGCTGATATCAATGCATGCAATCTGGCACAGATCGTGAAGGATGGCGAGCAATATCGAATACCCGTGGTCGGAGAGGGCGCGGAGTATGAAACGGAGGGAAGCTATTCCGCAGACGGACTTCTGGATATTAATAAGGCATCGGCAGTCGAATTTGCTGCTTTGCCGGGGATAGGGATGACCAAAGCGGAAGCCATAGTTTCTTACAGAGAAGAACACGGCAGATTTTCCGATACGGAAGAACTCAAGAATGTTCGTGGGATCGGAGATGCTACCTACAACGGATTCAGGGAGTCAATTACCGTCAGATAGATTATCATATCAGTTTATAAGAGGTTAGGATATGCCCGGGAAAATACTGATAGTTGATGATGAAAAAGCGATAGTCAAGGGCTTAAAGTATGGCCTTGAGTCCGACGGCATGTCGGTTGATGCGGCTTATGACGGAGAAGAAGCTCTCGATAAGATACAGAACGGTGATTATGACATTATCCTGCTGGACGTGATGCTGCCGAAGGTTGACGGAATGGAAGTCTGCAGGCAGGTAAGGACTTTTTCGGAGGTTCCCATTGTCTTTTTGACAGCCAGAGGAGATGATATGGAGAAGATCCTCGGACTGGAAGCGGGAGCGGATGATTATATCACGAAGCCTTTTAATGTTCTTGAAGTCAGAGCAAGGATCAGAGGCATAATGCGCAGATCCAGACGGGCTGCTGTACCGGAAGTGAAGGACAGGACTATCCGTAACGGAGAATTCTGTTTTGATCCGGAGAACAGAAGGCTTACCATAGCTGAAAGGGAGATCAGTCTTACATCCAAGGAATATGAGATCCTTGAGATCCTTGTGACACATCCTCGTAAGATCTACAGCAGAGATGATCTGTTACGGCTTGTGTGGGGAGAGAATTTCTCCGGTGATGCAAGGACAGTGGATGTACATGTCAGACGACTTCGTGAGAAGATCGAGAAGACACCCGGTGAGCCGAAATACGTGCAGACCAAGTGGGGAGCAGGTTATTTCTACAGAGGCTGATGCAGGGGACGAATGATTGCATTTTATTAAATTTATAAAAGAACATAAAATTCTCCGGAGCTTCAGACTCCGGATATTTCTTATCATTCTGCTTACGGGGCTTTGTGCTCTGGGTTTTATGCGCAGAGTGATCACTGCGGATGCGGTAAACATGGCCATTGAGAGCCGTGAGGCTGAAATGATGACCAGACTTCGTATCATGGCAGACCGTATCGGAAACAGTATTTTCATGCAGGATACAACAGAAGGAACTTACGCGGCAGATCTGATGCTGCTTTCAAGCGTGTTTGACAGCCGGATCATCGCGGCGGATTCAGAGCTTAAGATAGTTTATGATTCTTATGATAATGATACAGGTCATTATCTGATTTCAGATGTTGCGGTGAAGGCGTTCAGAGACGGCGCTGTATCGGGATATGATAAAGAAGCGGGACTTATAGAGATCGCTATCCCTGTGACGGTTTATGATTCGGATCTAAAGGCTGATATCACAGAAGGCGTGCTTGTTGCCGCGGCATCTCCGGAGAAGATATTACGAGATGTGGCGGAAAAGGAACGCAGATCTGTGATCATAGAGATCCTTGCCATAGTACTGCTGACAGGAGTTGCGGCTGCGGTGGCTTCCGTTGTTGTGAGACCCTTTGATAAAGTTACCGGGGCTATAAGAAGTGCTGCTTCTTTTGATGATTCAACTCCCGCAGTTTCCGATTATAAGGAGACGGAGGAGATCGTTGAAGCATTTAATGAGATGCGTACCCAGATGAAGGCGCTGGATCAGTCCAGACAGGAGTTTGTAGGAAACGTGTCCCATGAATTAAAGACTCCCATGGCATCAATAAAGGTGCTGGCGGATTCCATTAATATGCAGTCGGATGCACCTGTTGAAGTATACAGGGATTTCATGAAAGACATATCCGAAGAGATAGACAGAGAAAATAATATAATCTCGGATCTTCTGGCTCTGGTTAAGATGGATAAGGGTGTGGGTGCACTTAATATCGAAAATAAGAATATAAATATGCTTCTTGAGAATATCATCAGAAGACTGGGACCTCTTGCCAAGAAGAATGAGGTTGATATCGTATTTGAGAGTATAAGACAGGTTGATGCGGATGTGGATGAGACCAAGATTTCTTCGGCATTTATGAATCTCATAGAGAACGGTATAAAGTACAACAAGAAACCCGGATGGGTCAGAGTTAAACTGGATGCCGATCACAGATTTTTCACGGTCACGGTATCGGACTCGGGAATGGGCATTCCTGAAGAATCTCTTCCGCATATATTTGAAAGATTCTATCGTGTAGACAAGTCACACTCCAGGGAGATCGGAGGAACGGGACTTGGACTTGCGATCACAAGAAGAACGATACTTTTGCACAGAGGTTCCATAAAGGCTGAAAGTGTTTTGGGAGAAGGCACTGTTTTCACTGTAAGGATTCCCGTGGGGTATATTGCATGAAAAAAGAGCGCACAGGAAAAAAAGGCATAAGATCCATACTGTTGTTAATTACTGTCGCAATGGTATCTTTTTTGGCAATCGGCTGCGGAAAGAAGGATACGGAAGGCGCCAAAGAGGAAAAGAACTTTCTTATCTATTTTGTCAATGCGGATAAGACGGAACTCGCTACGGAAAAATATGAATTTAAAGGTGCAGACAGCACGGAGGAACTCAGGGAACTGACCGATGCGCTCATAAGCGGACCGAAGGATAACAGTTTAAAGAGCCCTGCGGATATGGGTGTTGAGATACTTGGTGTTACTGTTGAGGGGACACTTGTAACCGTCTCATTTTCCAAGACATTTTCTTCTCTTGATCCGGCGGACAGGATACTTGTATGTGCTTCGGTGGTTAAGACACTTATACAGGCAGAGGGAGCAGAAGGTGTCAGTATTACGATAGAAGGAGCTGCACTGGTAGATCGCTTCGGGAATCCTGTCGGAGTGTTTGGAAAGGATTCGTTCCTTACACAGTCGGGAATGCTTGGTGACGGTGATGGAAGCACAGCGGTGAGACTCTATTTTGCGGATGAGAGCGGTATGAAGCTGGAAAGCCTTATGCAGACTGTGGATTATTCTGCTAATGAGACAAAGGAAAGAATGGTTGTAGGACGGTTGATAGCAGGACCTGACAGTATGGGCTACTATCCTACGATCCCGCAGGGTACAAAGATCAATTCGATCAATGTTACGGATGGTGTATGTTATCTTGATCTGAGTAAAGAATTCTTAAACGGAGAAATAGATGTTTCTCCGGAAGTTACGATCTATTCCATTGTGAATTCGCTTGCTGAGATCGGAAGTATCAGAAAAGTTAAGATACTTGTGGACGGTAAAGATGCCGGTACATATCGTGACAGCGTTGATATTTCGGGAATGCTTTCAAGGGACTTGAGCCTGTTGGAAGAGTAAGGAGAAAAAGATGAAGAGGCCGTTGGCCTGCTTCTGCATATTTTTTATCTTAATGGTATGGCTTGGCCTTAGGATGGCCGGCCCGCCTGATGATCCGTATGATGAGTATGAAGGTGAGACCCTTTCATTATATGGGACCGTGGAAAAGAAAGAGATCAAATCTGATTCGGAAGCAGTTTATCTGAAAAATGTCAGCATCACTGACAGCTCCGGTTTCTCCGGAGAAACAACACAAATAATACAATTTGATAAAGGAATCATATGTTATTTGCCTAAGGAGAGTTCACCTCCTATGGGTGCGTCTGTCATTGTCACAGGAAGGATCGCGGGTTTTAGGACCGCAACGAATCCGGGGCAGTTTGATCTGAAAAATTATTATCTGTGCAATGGATACGGAGCATCAATGAAAAAATGCTCATGGGCTCAAACTGACGGGAAGATAAATCTTTTAAAGGAGCAGCTGTGGAAGATAAGATGCAGACTTGGAGATAGTCTGTCTTCGGTTCTTGAAGAGGACGATGCAGGCGTGCTTAGAGCAATGATACTGGGAGATAAGAGTGAACTGGCGGAGGATATAAAGAGTCTTTACGGGATGAACGGTATAGCTCATATACTTGCTATAAGCGGATTACATATATCTATGATAGGAGCCGGATTATATAGATCATTAAGAAGGCTTACGGTGCCGGTTATCGTAAGCGCATTAATATCCGGCAGTCTGATGATCGCCTACGCACAGATGACAGGTGCGGGAACGTCGACTATTCGGGCTGTTACAATGTTTGTGATCATGGTGACGGCGGATATGTGCAGGCGCAGTTATGATCTTCCTACGGCTCTTGCCGTATCCGCACTGATGACGGTAACGGGAAATCCGTATGAGCTGATGTTGTCCGGATTCTGGATGTCATATCTTGCCGTGACAGGGGTGGCTGTTTTCGGGAAAGCGGTCAGTAACGGGGAAGATAAAAGTTTGGATGGCGGACATGAAAGGAAAAATAAGATCATACAAAAAGTGCGGGATGCGTTCGTAAGCGGGATATGTGTGACTGCATTTACTATGCCCGTTACCGCCTTATCATATTATGAGATACCTGTTTATTCGGTATTGATAAATCTGATCGTTATTCCGTTGATGATAATAGTTCTTTTGTTTGGAGTGATCTCAATGTTGATAGGGTTGGTATGCGTCCCTGTCGGAATGATCACTGCGATACCATGTCATTTTATTCTGGTTCTTTATGCATATATCTGCAACATATCATCAGAACTACCTTTATCTCATTATATCTGCGGCGCTCCGAAGAATTGGCAGATCGCAATATGTTATGTGTTATTCGTAATCATCATATTATTTGGGAAAAAGATAAAGGCAGGGTTTAAGTTTGCTATCATTGTGGCTTCTGTTGTGATCCTTCTGATCAAGATACCGCATGATTTCAGACTGACGGTTCTTGATGTGGGACAGGGGGATTGTATATGCCTGGATTCACCCGGATTTGTCTGTATGATAGACGGAGGAAGCTCATCGGAAAAAGATATATTTACTTACAGGATAAGCCCCTTCTTAAAACATGAGGGTATTTCAAGGATCGACATGTGGTTTGTTACGCATCCGGATGGGGATCATATAAGCGGTCTTGTTGAAATGCTGATGACAGATGATATGGGCGGCATAGCGATAAGCTCTATCGTACTCCCGGACGCCAAGGGGGCGGCAGAAGACTGTGCAGAGATAATAGCTCTTGCGGATAAGCAAGGGATACCTGTGGTATTTTTTTCGGCAGGTGATGAGGCTTATGTCGGTATGTCTCAGAATGATATGCACATTCTGTGTCTTCATCCGGTTGCCGGTTATGATACTGACGATATCAATTCATATTCGCAGGTATTGGAGATAAGCTGCGGAGAGTTTGAAGGGATATTTACGGGGGATGCAACCGCGGAAAGTGAGAAAAAGATCCTTGAACAGATAAAGAATACAGATCTTGGGTCAAAGATGAAAAATCCTGCAGACGGAATAGATGTATTGAAAGCCGGGCATCATGGGTCGTCAACTTCGTCTACGGATGAATGGCTTAAATTTGTAAGGCCGAAAAAGGTGATCATTTCATGCGGAAAAAATAATCCTTACGGTCATCCGCACAGGGAGGTTTTAGACAGACTGGAATGGATGGGATGTGATATATTACGAACGGATGAGATGGGGGCTGTTGTGATCGGTGAGGATAATGACAGCCTGTAAAGCTGCTTGATCAACTTCCGGAATTTACCGAATAAGGGCTTCAGTCCAATATGGACTGAAGCCCTTTTATATCTTGCACAGGATTCGTCTGATGCTTCATCTAACATGCTGTGGGGTATCGGTTGTGCTCAGACCGGCAAATCTCTTTCTAATGAGTTCTTGAGGGTCTTTGTGTTCTGCATCACTAATCGATATTGTGATGAATGCTTTACCATCACTTGTATATTGGATTTGGATTTGTTGATCCTCAAGACAAGTAGTATGATCATATCCGTCGATGATTTCATCAATTCTTCTGATAATGTCCTCGGGTGCAATCGCGGCCGTCTGCTCGGTTGATTCTACGGCTATGGCTGCCTCGTCAGAACTCTTGTTATCTGTAGGATTCTGTGTGCCGCATCCTGTTGCGAATGTTGCGGTAAGCGCTGTAACTAATAACAACTTTTTCATATCTTTTGTTTTCATACTGTCTCCCTTAAAGTTTATTATTTTTTTTTTACTTTTCGAAAAGAGTCGGATCTGGGCGGAAACGATGTTATCTACATGTTTGGCAGATTCTGTTCGGTCATTTCTGTATCGCTCCGTATGTTTAATATACGGATGCAGGATGACATATTTATGGGAGAAAATGAAACTTTATTTCGAAACGATATTTGATCAGAGATTTACCGGTATGATCGGAGTGATGACAGAGATATTGAAGTGGCCGGAAATAAAGCCTGTCAGATATCGCAGTGGATCCTGGAAGTGTGCTTGATGATGAGCCTCTCTACGGCAAGCTTCTGATCCATGGAACCTGATTTGATCTGCTGCTGAACTTCTGCACAATCTTTCAGAAATTCCTGCAGATCATATTTGGAGAAGCGTGCGGCAGCACGAGCGCGCTGCTCGGCGGCATAGGGCTTGCATCCGAGCTTGTCGGCAATGTCGTTTGTTTTGAATCCTGCAGATAAAAGTTCTTTTACCATCAATATGGCATTGAACTGTTTGTAGAGAAGAGAAAGGATTCCGAATACCGATGCCTTGTTACGGATAAGATCGTAGTAGGAATCCAAAGCGGCATGCTGATCCTTATCGGTCATTGCATTAACCAGAAGGAAAACATTATCTTCAAGTCTTGTACTTACCAATGCATTAACATCATCTTCGGTGATCTCTTTTCTGTCGCCGGTATAGCAGATGAGTTTTTCAAGTTCATTTGTAACGGTTGCCATGTCGCTGCCTGTCTTTTCTATGAACAGATCATAGGTTTTCTGTCGGATGGCTTTACCGTTCTTTAGAATGATCGCTACAACAGCATTCTGAAGATCTTTATCTTCGAGTTTGTTATAGGCAATAAGTCTTCCTTTTTCTTCCGCGGCTTTACAGATTGATTTCCTTTTATCTATCTCATTTTCGGAAAAGATGATGAAAGTAGTAGAGGGAAGTGTGGCCAAGTATTTTGCAAACTGTTCGTTCCCGTTTTTAAACCATCCGCTTCCTTTAACCGTGATAAGTCTCTTATCGGCAAAAAAGGGCATTGTATCGGCAGAGGCTGTGATCTTTTTGAAGAGTTCGTCCGAACTTAAGGAAATGCCGTCATATCTTGAATAATTCATTTCGGCATTGTCAGGCATGAGAGCTTTTTCAAGCATGTTAAAATACGTATCCCTTACGTACGGATCATCGCCGTAAAGAATATACAGATTCTTAAGATCCCCGCTCTTGATATCAAGGGGGACCCAATTGACTGCGGATTCTTTTTTTCCTGCTTTAAATGCCATAACGTGGGTTATTTTATCACATACGCTCAAGTATATAAATTCCGAACGCTGAGTGATTATGGTATAACAAGGACGTTTTGCCATAATCACGAAGGAACAGAGAGGCAAGGATGCCGAACGCTGAGTGATTATGGTATAATAGTATCGACCTAAAGTCTTATTTTTTTGCTTTGGAGCACGATATGACAGATGATGAATTATTTGAAAAAATGCTGACGATGGAGCATCCGGTATCAAAAAAATATCCGCAGATGTCCATGGAAGACAGATCTGCACAATTTGCTCCCTTTGCGGCTCTTACCGGTCTTGATGAGACCATGGACAGGGCCGACAGAGATATGGCTGAAAAGATGAGTACGAAACATAATTATGAAAGTGAGGATTTTTAATGCGTAAGGATCCCAGACCTTTTGAAAAATATCATCATTTCAAAGGCCATGATTACCAGATACTGGCATTGGCAAAGGATGCATCATACGATCGTGATATGGTGGTTTATCAGGGGCTGTATCCTCCGTATCAGATATATGTTCGCGAACTTTCCGAGTTTATGAGCGACGTGGATAAGAATAAATATCCCAACGCAAAGCAAAAAGAGAGATTTGCATTGATCACAAGGACCATGCCCTTTGCTGATCCTTCGGCACCGGCAGAAGAAGCTCATGTAACAAATGATTTGCAGGGTATACGTAAAAACGAAGAAAGAACCGAAACGGTAATCGCTCCGGAGCCCATAACAAATCCGGATGCCGGTAAGGTTAATCCTGCTCTTATGCGATTTCTTGATGCGGAAGAGGTCGATGATAAGTTGCGTGTCTTATTCGAGATCAAAGATGAGATCACTCCGGAGATCTTAACACCTATGGAGATCTCGATGGGAATGGAAGTATCGGATGATACTGTTGATAAGCGCGTAGCAATGATAAAACATACTTTGAGTACCAGACAGCAGTTTGAAAAGAACAGATTAAGGAACTGAAAAGAAGCAGTGATTAAGATCCGGAAACGGATTTAAAGAGAGGAATACATACAGTGAAGATTTCAGAAATATATAAAGACGGACATCCAACATTATCATTTGAGGTTTTTCCGCCCAAGACCAGTGAAGTGTACGACAGTGTTGTAAAGGCAACGAATGAGGTTGCGGCCCTCAAACCTGATTTTATGAGCGTAACCTACGGTGCGGCAGGAAGCACAAGAACATATACGACTGCCATCGCTTCCAATATAGAAAAGAGCGGTGTTACTGCTCTGGCGCATCTTACCTGTGTTAACGCTTCGGAAGAATCTTTAAAAGAGCAGCTTGAGTCATTAAGCGAGAACGGAATACATAACATACTTGCATTACGAGGAGATCTTCCTGCAGGAGTAGAGAGTACAAGCGACTGGGTATTCAAGCATGCAAGTGAGCTGATCCCGATCATTAAGAAATACGGGGATTTTTGCGTCGGATGTGCATGCTATCCCGAAAAGCATCCGGAGTCAAAGGATATAAAAGAGGATATTGAAGGTATCCGAAAGAAGGTTGATGCAGGGTGTGAATTTCTGACAACACAGATGTTTTTTGATAATGCTCTGTTTTATAACTACATGTATCGACTGAGGGAAGCGGGGATAACGGTTCCTGTGACGGCAGGTATAATGCCTGTGACACGTGCCAAGCAGATGGAGAGGATCATCTCTTTATCTCAGGCTTTCATCCCCCGGAGATATGTGGCGATACTCGACAGATACGGAGATAAACCGGAGGCACTTAAACAGGCGGCGATAGCTTATGCTACAGATCAGATAATAGATCTTCTTGCAAACGGTATCGAGCATATACACATATATACTATGAATAAGGCTGATGTGGCACAAAAGATCCAGGAGAATCTTTCGGATATCATTCCTTCCTGCAAGAAATCCTGAGAGACAGATAACAGATATATGATAAAAAATGCAAGGATCAAAGATGCTCTCATAGGTGTCGTGATCGCGTTCGTGTCTATCCCCATCTCAATGGGATATGCGATGATCGCAGGGCTTCCTGCGGTCTACGGACTCTATGGATCGGTCCTTCCGATATTGTTTTTCGGGCTTATCAGCTCATCCCCGCGTTTTGTATTCGGAGTAGACGCGGCTCCGGCTGCGCTTACCGGGGCGTTTCTTGTGACGATCGGAGTAGAGCCTTTTTCCGAAGAGGCACTTTCTGTCATACCTTCGCTGACATTTCTTACGGCTCTTATCCTCTTGGCATTTACGTTGATCGGTGCTGACAGGCTTACACGTTTTGTATCTTCTCCCGTAATGGGCGGATTCATAAGCGGAATCGGTGCGGAGATAATCCTAATGCAGGTTCCAAAGCTTTTTGGAGGAAATGCCGTGCATGGTGAGCTGTTTGTGCTTATTCCCGCGATAATCCGGGAGACGGATTCCTTCAATCTCTTATCCCTGATCCTGGGGATATCAACGATAATAATAATCCTGTTCTTTAAGAAAAAATCTCCGCTTATTCCGATGACTGTTATTCTGATGGCGCTTGGAGCAGTGCTTGCTGTTTTTACGGGGATAACGGAAATGGGAGTGAAACTTCTTGAGGCTCCGACCCCGGGAATGTTTGGGCTTGTTATCCCGGATATCTCCAAGATCCTATCCTATCCGGATGAGTTTTTTACCGCTGCTTTTACCGTTGCGCTTGTCGTGACTTCGGAGACTCTCCTGTCCACAAGGAGCTTTGCATTGAAAAGAGGAGACCGGATAAACGGAAGAAGAGAACTGGAAGCATATACAGCTGCAATGTTCTCCGCAGCGATATCCGGATGCTGTCCGGTAAACGGATCTGTTTCAAGAACAGGTATCGCAGATCAGTATAAAGTCTCGTCACAGCTAATGTCCATAACGGCATCGGCAACCATGGTGCTTATTTTGCTTTTTGCAACTCCGCTGATCGGATGGATGCCGGTCCCGGTGTTAACCGGTATCGTCATTTCGGCTCTTTTGGGTATAATCGAGTTTGGACTTGCAAGGAGACTGTTTAATACCGCAAAGAACGAGTTTGCGATTTTTGTGTCCGTAGCCCTTGCGGTATTACTATTCGGAACAATGTTCGGAGTTATAGCCGGAGTCATACTTTCTTTTATCAGCTATATAGTTAAGATTTCGGGATCTTCAAAAGTATTTTTGGGATGTATTCCGGGTGAGGAAGGTTTTTTCAGCATAGGCAGATATAAGGGCGTCAGACAGATCAGGGGAGTTGTGATATACAGATTTCAACATCCCCTGTTCTTTGCCAATGCTATGGAGTTTCAAAAAGATATAGAGGAAGCGGTAACGGATGAAACAAAAGTCGTGATCGTGGATGCAGGTAATATCAGCAGTATTGACGTTACGGCAGCGGAATATCTCCTGAAGATCTATGAAAATATGAAAGAAAAGGGGATAAGGTTTTTTCTTACTGAACATGCAGGTGAATTAAATGATGCGCTTCATGAATACGGATGTGGTGTGATGCTTTCGGAATGGGCGGTTCTTCCTAAGATCGAGCTTGCTTTGCGGGCATGCGGGATATGCGAACCCTATACTTTTGACGGAAAGGAAGATGGGGCTTACGAGCTGACCGATACATCTTCTTATGGCGCACGCTCTGCTTTGACTTTGTTTGAGTGGGCCTTCGGACAGGATGCTGAGAACAGGATGAGGGAACTTGCCGATGATTACGTGAAGGAAATGATGCTGTCTTCAGAGGGAATCGAGCCTGAAGCTATGCCGGGAGAAGCGATCAGAAAGAGACTGATACCGGTCTGGGGACTCATGGATGAAGAATGGTTTCTCGATATAGTGGAAATGCGTGTGGCGGAATATGCTAAGAATCTGAGTCATGATGCGGATGTTAATTCCAGACTTGATCGGATAGAGATGGCGCTCGCACAGTATCATGCTTATATAGACAAGAGGTTTTCGGAGTCTGATGAAAGTCTTATTGCGGATCTTATCAGGCTGAGAAGGAAGAGAGAACTTGAATTCAGGACAAGAGATCCAGAAGCTTATGAGATATACCGTGCAGAGAGACATGAACACAGGAACAGGCTCAGAGAGAAGTATCCCAGACTTCTTGCTAAGATAGACAAAGTAAGGGATGAACTCATGTGAACATATATATATATATATATCATAATGTTAATGGGGATCTGATGATCATTGTAGAAAGGAACATGTACAGATGAGAAAAAAGAGTATATCGGTGTTAAGACTCCTTGGAATGGCGGTCGCATCTCTCTGTATATACAGCTGTATTGCTGTAAAGGGAGAAGCTGCGGAAACAGGCAGATATATAGCGGAGGATGTTCTTTCACCTGAAGTGGAGACTGAGATCACGGAAATGATAGCCTCCATGAGTCTTCATGAAAAAGTCTGTCAGATGATAGTCTGCTATCCGTCGCAGCTTGCGGGAGTAAAGAATGTGACGGAAATGAATGATACCATGGAACAGATGCTTGAGCTGCTTCCTGTGGGAGGAGTGATCCTTGATAAGACAAACATGAAGAATAAAGCTCAGGTTGCAAAGTTCATATCGGATATGCAGGAGCATTCGGATATAGAGCTTCTCACCATGTGTGATGAAGAAGGAGGAAGAGTTGCAAGACTTTCGGGCAGCGTTGGGACCACGCGTTTTCTGCCAATGCTTTCCTATGAGAGTGCCGGAACACCGCAGGCTTATCTTAATGCAAAGGTTATCGCTTCGGATATGAGTGCATTGGGATTTAATATGGATCTGGCTCCTGTTGCTGATGTCTGGTCCAATCCGGAAAACAATGTTATAGGAGACAGGGCATACAGTAAGGATTTTGATAATGCATCGGTGCTCATACCGGCAGCTGTAGCAGGCTTTCATGATGGGGGCGTGGCATGTACACTCAAGCATTTCCCCGGACATGGCGATACCTATGAGGATTCGCATGAACAGCTTCCTGTTATCTGGAAATCGTTGGAAGATCTTCAAAACGGTGAATTTAAGCCATTTGTATCCGGGATCAATGCAGGGGCTGACTGTGTCATGATCGCTCATATACTTGCGCCGAAGGTTGATACTGTTCCGGCTTCTCTTTCAAGTGTGTTTGTTACAGGGATACTCAGACAGGGGATGGGATATAACGGAGTTATAATCACAGATTCTCTCGAGATGAAAGCTCTGACCGACAATTATTCTACTTCAGAGATCGCTGTATATGCTGTTAATGCGGGAAATGATATACTCCTGCTGCCTACGGATCCGGCGGAAGCTGCAGCAGCGATAGAAAATGCTGTTTTGACCGGAGTATTTCCGGAAGAGAGGATAGATGAGAGTGTATATCGTATCTTAAGGCTCAAAGCCAGATTCAGGGAGTAAGCTAGCCGATGTTATGATATAATCAAGCGTTAGGTAAAATGGACAGTTGCGAAAAAGATCATTAAGCCGGTATAGAGTGAAAGGAGTAAATATGGATAATAATATTGCTAAAAAAAGGAAGTCACGTTTTTCTATCAAAGCTAAGATCATTCTCTTAGTAATACTGGCTGGTGCTTTCACAAGCGGGATAATAAGCTTTTCGCTGGTACACAGAGTTAAGTCTGCGATCACGTCGGTTGTGGGACAGGATGCGATCGCAGTTGCAAAACTCATAGCCGGTGAACTGGACGGAGATGTGGTTGCACGACTGGATCCGGGAGACGAAGCAACATCCAATTATAAAAAGACCATGGAAACTCTCAACAATGCTCTGGCAAGCAGTGATGAGATCGAAACGATATATGTTGTAGGAAACAGAGAGGGAACACCGGTATATGTCGCTTCTCCTGAGTATGACGTGATCGGAACTCCTGTTGAGGATGTATGGAAAAATGAGGCTGATACAGCGCTTGCTTCCGAGGAATATGCTACAGGTAAGTTAGATAAGGTTGATGGAGTATATGTTACAACGGTTTATGTTTCTGTCCATAATACCAACGGAGAAAGCGTTGCGGCTGTAGGGATTGATTATGACGCACAGGCTATACTCGATTCAGAGAAGGAAATGTATTTCTGGATCATCGTTTCTCTGATCGTTGCGATGGTGGTTGTTGTCATCCTTGCGGTCATAGTTGCTAACGGAATATCAAAAGGTTTAAAGACAGTTAACGGCAAGATCCTCGATCTTGTGAACAGCAACGGAGATCTGACCAAAGAGATAGAGATCACATCAAATGATGAAGTATCGGATATAACCGAGAGTATCAACGGTTTGCTGGATTTTATCAGACAGATAATCACCAATATATCGGGAAGCTCCAGAACTCTTGCGGATTCCATAGATAATTCACAGAAGATAACAACGGATACCGTGGATAAGATACAGTCCGTGTCCGGTACCATATCATCCATGAGTGATTCGATGTCACTTACTTCAGATACGCTTGAAGGTGTAAAGGGCTCGGCAGAGAATGTTCTTGCGCTTGTTTCCGAAATGAGCAAGTCGGTTAACAGGATGTCGGATTATGCCGAGGAAATGAATGAGAGAGCCAAAAAAGTCAGTGATCATGCCGATGATGCGGTTAAGGATGCTGAGGATTCCTCCGAGAGAATGGCTGAGACCATGAACCTTAGGATAGAGGAAGCCGGACAGGTTGACAGCATAAAGACACTTACCGACCGGATACTGGCAATTTCCGAAGAGACCAACCTTCTTTCACTTAATGCATCAATAGAGGCAGCCCGTGCAGGAGAATCCGGAAGAGGATTTGCTGTAGTTGCCGGGCAGATAGGCTCGCTTGCGGAGACATCTGCTCAGACTGCTACGGAGATCCAGGAGATCAGTCAGAAAGTTATCGACAGCGTTCAGGGCCTGGTGGAAGAATCCGAGAGGATGATAAAGTACATCAGAGAGAATACGATAGGCGGTTACAGAACTCTTAAAGACACCGGAGATCATTACAGTGAGGATGCCATGAGGATATCCGAACTGATGAATGATACTGTGGAAAAATTTAAACAGATCGAGCAGTCGATGCATGAGATGACAGGATCCGTGGATTCGGTGACAGATCTTGTCGAGAGAAATGTTACGGACATTGAAGATGTGGTATCTTCTGCAAGAGATATGAACGATAACATGAAGAAGAATATGGATGCCGTCAACGAGAATGCCAGTATTGTTTCCAAACTTGACGGTGAAGTATCAAAATTCAGGATTTAAGGAGCTGTGCGGATATTTGACGCATACAGGTGAACCAAATTGTCTTACCCTATAATGACTTTTATCGCTGATCCGAAAACTCTCGAGATAAGAGAGAAAGAGATAACAAAGTATCTCTGGTATTGCGGACAGGCACCGGAGGGCGAAAGTCTCAGACTGATAAATAAATGTGTAGATGAAGTAAAAAGAGTTATGTCTGCCAAGGCATGTTATTCACGCTTTCCGGTAGAAGTATATCCTGATGGAGAGACAGTGAAGCTGCCCTACGGAGAAGTTAAAAGCGGTGTGTTCTCAAGACATATCGCAGGATGCAGCGAAGTATGGATATTTGCTGCGACCATAGGAGCGGGGTTTGACAGACTGATCCGGCGGAAAAGGCATGTGTCCATGTCGGAAACAGCCGTGCTCCAGGCTACAGGTGCGGCTGCGGTTGAAGCTGTTTGCGATGCATTATTTGATAAACTGGAAAAAGAAGCAACGGCGGAAGGAAAGTATTTAAGACTCAGATTTTCCCCGGGTTACGGGAATCTTTCTCTGGATAACCAGAAAGGTATCTTTGATCTTTTAACTCCTGCAAAATATACCGGTATAACACTTATGGATTCGATGATCATGGCTCCCGAAAAATCGGTGACAGCGATAATCGGTATCTCTGATACGCCGGGAAGAAAAACATACGAAACTGATAAATAAAAATGATGACAATGGATCTGAACGAAAGAATCAATAAAGGCTTCGCTTTCTTTGAAGGCGGATGCGGAACGATACTCCAGGCTGCGGGGCTTCAGCCGGGCGAACTTCCGGAGAGATGGAATCTAACGCACGGTGAAGTTATTGAAAAGATGCACTTCGACTATCTTTGCGGCGGAGTAAATTTTTTAAAGACCAATACCTTCGGGGCGAATATCCTGAAATACTCCGATGAGAGCGGAGATGAGACTCTGGATAATATAGTCGCATCTGCAACAAACCATGCAAGGAACGCCATTAAAGCTGTTGAAGCGGGAAAGGATATGCAGGGGAATGATCTTGCGCCTGAAGTTTTCGAAAAAGTAAAGGCTGCAGGCGGTCATTACATCGCACTGGATATAGGCCCGCTTGGAAAAATGTTAAAACCTCTCGGAGATCTGGCGTTTACGGATGCTTTTGATATTTTTGCAAAGACTGTGGCAGCAGGTGTTAAGGCAGGGGTTGATCTTATACTTGTTGAGACCATGACGGATCTCTATGAGTCTAAGGCAGCTGTTCTTGCATCTATGGAAAGCGGACTGCCTGTTGTGCTGACCACGGCATATGATGAAACTCATAAGCTGCTTACAGGTGCGGATCCCAAGACTGTGGTTGCGGCAGCGGAAGGCTGGGGAGTAAGCTGCGTCGGCGTTAACTGTTCTCTCGGCCCCGATGAGATGATGGGTATTGTGGATGAACTGTATAAGTACGCTTCCATCCCTGTTGTCGTTAATCCCAATGCCGGACTTCCGCGAACGGAAAACGGAAAGACGGTTTATGATGTAACCCCGGAGCTTTTTACGGAGTCGATGAAAAAGATAGCGGCCAAAGGTGCGAGAGTTCTGGGCGGATGCTGCGGTACCACACCTGCCCATATCGCAGAGATGATAGATGCGGTCAGGAAAATGGAGCCTCTTCCTGTAACGGAGAAGCCTTATTCAATGATCACATCCTACTCCCATGCGGTTTTATTCGGGCAAAAGCCCATTCTTATCGGAGAACGTATTAATCCCACGGGAAAGAAGAAATTCAAGGAAGCCTTAAGGAATCATGATATAGATCATATTCTTCAGGTGGGACTGGATGAACAGGATAAGCATGCTGATGTTTTGGATGTAAATGTTGGTCTTCCGGAGATCGATGAACCTGCGATGATGGTAGAAGTTGTTCAGGAACTGCAGGCAGTTACAGATCTGCCTCTTCAGATCGATACAACGGATCCTGTGGCAATGGAGCAGGCACTGAGACTATATAACGGAAAGCCCATGATCAATTCCGTCAATGGTAAAGATGAGGTCATGGATCAGATATTCCCTCTTGCAAAAAAGTACGGCGGACTTGTGGTGGCTCTTACCATAGACGAAGAAGGTATACCGAAGACCGCTGAGGGAAGACTGCGTATAGCTAAGAAGATATATGCAAGAGCCGAAGAGTACGGCATTAAGAAAAAAGATATAATCATAGATCCTCTTGCCATGAGTATCAGTGCAGAGCCTGATTCGGCGCTGATCACGCTGGAAGCCATAAGAAGGATCCATGATGAACTTGGCGGACTTACGTCCCTTGGTGTGTCGAATATATCTTTCGGACTTCCCGGAAGAGAGATGGTCAATTCTGTATTCTTTACGCAGGCTATGCAATGCGGTCTGTCGGCAGCGATAATGAATCCCGGATCAACAGAGATGATGAAGGCATATTATGCTTTCTGCGCCCTGAATATGCAGGATGAGAACTGCATGGGATTTATCGGTTTCGCGGGAGAATTACAGGCGCAAAAGGAGGCGGAGGAGGCTGCACGTCTTGAAATGGCAGCAGCCGGGGCTTCCGGTAACGGTGCGGGCAAAGGAACCGGAACACCTGTAAAACCAAGAAATGATCTCTATGCGGATATAAAGGATGACAGAAAGCTGCCGCTTGTTGAAGCTATAGTTAAAGGCATGAAGGATCGTGCCGGACTCCTTACGGGAAGCCTTATGGAAGCAGGTATGGACTCTCTCGAGATAATCGACGAGGCGCTTATTCCCGCACTTGATATAGTCGGACGCGGCTTTGAAAAGAAGACCATGTTCCTGCCGCAGCTCCTTATGAGTGCGGAGTCGGCTTCCGCTGCATTCAGCGTGATCAGAGAGACTCTTTCAAAGTCGGGAGAGACGGGAGAGATAAAAGGTCGGATAATCCTTGCAACAGTTAAAGGCGATATCCATGATATAGGCAAGAATATAGTCAGGGTACTGCTTGAAAACTATGGCTATGAGGTACTGGATCTTGGAAAAGACGTGCCACCGGAACTCATAGTTGAGACTGCAAAGAAGGAAAATATTAAACTTGTAGGTCTCAGTGCTCTTATGACTACAACAGTTCCGTCCATGGAAGAGACCATAAAGCTGCTCAGGGCCGAGAAGCCGGATACGCTTGTGATGGTAGGCGGCGCGGTAATGACACCTGAGTATGCGAAGATGATAAATGCGGATTTTTATTCCAAGGATGCCATGGGATCTGTAAGATATGCCGAGGAGGTTTTTGCCGTAAAGCAGTAATAAGCGGAATGGAAAAAAGCTGCTCTGTATGTTATAATGTCGGCGTTGTGTCCGTCATACGGACGTTAATCAGTTAATAAAATCAGGAGGAATCACAGATGTATTCAATCGAGGAACTTCGTGCCGTTGATCCTGAGATCGCGGAATCCATCGAGAAAGAGTTTGACAGACAGAATGATCACATCGAACTCATCGCGTCGGAAAACTGGGTAAGTCATGCTGTTATGGCTGCTATGGGAAGCGTACTTACCAACAAGTATGCGGAAGGATATCCCGGAAAGCGCTACTACGGCGGATGCGAGAACATGGATGTTATCGAGACCATCGCCATCGAACGTGCAAAGAAGCTCTTCGGATGCACATATGCAAATGTTCAGCCCCATTCCGGAGCACAGGCTAACCTTGCGGTTCAGTTCGCAATCTGTGAACCCGGTGATACCATCATGGGTATGAACCTTGCACACGGCGGACATCTTACACACGGAAGTCCGGTTAATATCTCCGGAACATATTTCAATATCGTTCCTTACGGTGTAAATGATGACGGATTCATCGATTATGATAAGCTTCGCGAGATCGCTCTTGAGTCAAAGCCCAAGATGATCATCGCAGGTGCTTCCGCATATGCAAGAACCATCGATTTCAAGAAGTTCCGTGAGGTTGCTGATGAAGTCGGAGCAGTTCTCATGGTAGATATGGCTCACATTGCGGGACTTGTTGCAGCAGGTCTTCATCCGAGCCCCATTCCTTATGCAGATGTTGTTACAACAACTACTCATAAGACACTTCGCGGACCCAGAGGCGGTCTCATCTTATCAAGTGAAGAGAATGCCAAGAAGTTCAAGTTCAATAAGTCCGTATTCCCCGGAATCCAGGGCGGACCTCTCATGCATGTTATCGCTTCCAAGGCTGTATGCTTCAAGGAAGCTCTTTCACCTGAATTCAAGGAGTACTGCCAGGGCATCGTAGACAATGCACAGGCACTTGCTTCAGGTCTCATGAACAGAGGCGTTAAGATAGTTTCCGGCGGTACAGACAATCACCTTATGCTTGTTGATCTCACCGCTCAGGGTCTTACCGGTAAGGACGTTGAGACATGGATGGACGAGGCTCATCTTACAGCCAATAAGAATACTATTCCCAACGATCCTCAGAAGCCCAATGTTACAAGCGGTATCCGTCTCGGAACACCTTCGGTTACAAGCCGTGGCATGAAGACAGAGGATATGGATAAGATCGCCGAAGCTATTGCAAAGATCGTAAATGAGAAAGAAGCAGGTATTCCTGCCGCTCGTGCCATCGTAGCAGAGCTTACCGCAAAATATCCCCTTAAATAAGGATCGGATATATTTGATGATCTAAGACTGAAACCACCGGAATATTTCCGGTGGTTTTTTGTGAGCCCGAATATATTACGGAAGGCGCAGAGTTGTCCGCTGTGTATGGCATTTGAAGCGTTTTGGGGGTATAATATACATATCATGAATATATACAAAAGACTTCTGTTTATCATCAATCCAAATGCAGGCGTGAGACGCAAGGAAGTACCTCTTGTGGATATAATAATGTGTTTTTCCGACCATGGATACGAGACTGTTGTCTGCTTTACCAAAGAACACGGAGACGGTACCAGGCTCGTTGAAGAGCATGCCGGAGATTCCATAGATCTTATCGTTTGCATGGGAGGCGACGGAACCCTCAATGAAGTGATATCCGGTTGTCAGAAGATTGATTGGGATAAGCCTATGGGATATATCCCGGCTGGTTCGACCAATGATTTTGCTGCCAGCCTCGGGCTTCCCGGAGATCCGTTGGAAGCTGCTGAACGCATCATGACCGGAACACCGCAGAAGCTTGATATAGGTGAATTTAACGGAAGAAGCTTTGTTTATACCGCATCATGCGGGATCTTTTCGAGAACGTCTTATGAAACACCTCAGAGTGTCAAGAATCTGTTAGGGCATTTCGCATATATCCTTGAAGGAATGAAGGACATTACCCAGTTTCAGCCATATGAAATGAAGATAACCGCTGATGATGAGACCTTTGAAGGCAACTTTATCTTTGCAACTATCTGTAATACTTTTTCGCTTGGTGGCGTTATGACCCTTGACAGGGATTTTGTTGATCTGGGAGACGGATTATTTGAACTGCTTCTTATCACCGTTCCCAAAGATCTGGTTCAGCTTAATCTGATAGTAAGAGCATTACTTGAGCAGAATTATGACACTCCCTATGTGAAGGTCAGGAAGATCAGATCTGCGGAAATGATTTTTTCCGATATCACGGACTGGTCTCTTGACGGAGAGTATGAGCAGGGGAGAGAGCATTGCAGGTTTGAAGTTCATCCGGCAGCTGTGCAGATGATCTATTAAGGGGTTATGGTAAGACTTATGAGGAAGGAGGATTTCTTATGAGGTTAACGTTTATTGGAGCGGATCATGAAGTTACCGGCAGCTGTCACGTGCTTGAAGCATGTGGCAAGAAGATACTTCTGGACTGTGGAATGGAGCAGGGTACGAATGTTTTTGAAAATGCCGACCTGCCATTTGAAGAAGGACTTATAGACTATGTTCTTCTGTCACATGCCCATATCGATCATTCGGGACTGCTTCCGCTTATCTATGCAAGAGGATTCAGAGGCCAGATAATGGCGACAGAGGCAACCGTTGATCTCTGCAGCATAATGCTTCGTGATTCGGCTCATATCCAGATGCAGGAGGCTGAGTGGAAGAATCGTAAGGCCAAGCGTTCATCGGATAATGCGCTGGTTGAACCCTTATATACAATGGAGGATGCGGACGGAGCCATAAGAAGGCTGGTTCCGTTCCCCTATGATGAGATAGAGGATCTGTGCGAAGGTATTAAGTTCAGATTTACCGATGTGGGACATCTCCTTGGATCTGCCAGCATAGAGTTATGGATAACCGAGAACGGAGTAACGAAGAAACTTGTATTCTCCGGTGATATCGGTAACAAAAAGGGGACTCTCATTAAAGAACCCCAGTATGTTAAAGGTGCCGATTATGTGATCATGGAATCGACATACGGAACCAGGCTCCATACCGAGGAAAAGCCGGATTATGTCGGAGAGCTTTCGCGGATCATATCCGATACTTTAGGACGCGGCGGAAATGTGGTTATCCCTTCCTTTGCAGTCGGACGTACTCAGGAGATGCTCTATTATATCCGAGAGATCAAGGCAAAGGGGCTCGTAAGCAACATACCTGATTTTCCCGTATTTGTGGACAGTCCTCTTGCTGTTGAAGCAACGGAAGTCTTCAGTAAAAATATAGACAGCTGTTTTTCGGATGAAGCCAGAGCACTTGTTGATCAGGGGATTAATCCCATCACATTTCCCAATCTGCATCTGAGCATAACCGGTGACGAATCCAAGATGATCAACTTTGATTCCGAGCCCAAGGTTATCATATCGGCTTCCGGAATGTGTGATGCGGGCCGAATCAGGCATCATCTCAAACATAATCTCTGGAGACCTGAAAGCACCATCCTTTTTGTCGGCTATCAGGCTGAAGGAACATTGGGACGCATACTTGTTGATGGTAAGAAAGAGGTCAAGCTTTTCGGAGAAGATATCGAAGTCCGTGCGGAGGTAAAGACACTTGCCGGAATGAGCGGTCATGCCGATAAAAAGGGATTGATAGAGTGGCTGCAGAATATCGGTGAGAAGCCTGACATGGTATTTGTTGTACATGGAGATGATGATACTGCAAAGCTCTTTACGGAGACGCTCCGGGGAGAATACGGTTATAATGCTTATGCTCCTTACAGCGGTACATCATTTAATATGATAACCGGAGAGATACTCCAGGAGGCAAAGCCTGTTCCCGTCAAGAAGAAGGCACGCCGTGTATCCGATATCTTTGCAAGACTTCTTGCCGCAGGCCAGAGGCTTATGGCGGTCATCTACAAGAACGAAGGGCTGTCTAACAAGGATATGGCCAAGTTTGCGGATCAGATCAATTCACTTTCCGATAAGTGGGACAGAGATAAATAGGATCAGTTTATTTCTTCATCTGATAGGGAGCATCTGCGGGGAAGCCGCCTTTTAGTTTCTGCATTCCCCGCTGTATTGCATCCTTGGAATTCTTCCAGTCGGCATCTTTGTTTTCGTAATCGAATTTTTCGATGAGCCAGTTAACATCCTCCTGGAGTCTGTCCAGATTCTTCTTCACGAGAGGAATGATGATCTCATAGAACTGAGCCTGTTCTTCTGCTGAGAGCTTCTCGTCTGCGGCTTCGCACAGATCTCCGAAATGGGTCATGCAAAAGCCGTTGGAATTCTGTATCTTTGTTCTGAATGCCTCGTCTTTTTTCCAAAGAACGAAGAATGTATCTATATATCTTTCGTAGATTTCTTTGGTATGATCGCAGACATAACATTTGCATTCCCTTTTTTTCACCATGTCCACGAGAGGATTGACCGCTTTCTTTCCTTTGAGCTTGTCGGCGAAGGAGAGCTTGGCGGGCTTGAAATTCTTTGTTTCTTTATCAAATTCGGATCTCAGTTTCATGTAATGGGTTTTGAGTATCCAGCCGTTTCCGAGGGTGTTGCCGTAGTCAAACATCTTCTTCATATGGACTCTGCAAAAGCCCTTTTCATCGGTAAGTGCTCTGACATCGGTTTCCATATATGATGCACAGGAACCCAGAACGAAGTCCATGGTATCCTGTTCCAGTGAGCGTTCAACATTGCAAAGGGGACATTCGCCACCCTGATCCACGGCATCATTTAAGGGTATGGTATAAAGCTGTTCTTTCATTATCGTTCCTCCGCATGGTTATCTTATAAATGTTTATCTGGCAATTTTTCATATTCGATCCACATCATTATACTACGAATGCCTAAATAAAATCTCGGATGCGGCGTTTTCGTTGTTTAGGAAATGACGGATGTTGTTTGAGAATCCCAACTGAATATGTTATAGTAGACGTCAAATATCCGATTCGGAAGGAGAAGACAAAAGCATGGCATTGGAAGATGGTTTTGTTGAATATCTGGTTAAGAAGAAAACAAGTACCAAAGAGATAATGATAAGGGTTCTTTGTAATGTATTTATCGTTTGCGTTATCATCGGGGTACCTGTCTTTATAGCTCCGGGCCTCGCTCCCGTAAGTCTTTTTGTGGGAGTCGTACTGTGGCTTATCTATCACAATTTCATCCTGCCGCTTACGGACATAGAGTATGAATACTCATATTGTGACAAAGAGATATCAGTCGACAAGATCATGGGAAAAGAGAAGAGGAAGAATTTAGCAACTTATCAGCTTGAAAAAATGGAGCTCCTTGCACCTTCAAATTCCTACAGGCTTGCGGATTATAAGAATCTGAAGACCGTAAGCTACTGGAGCGAGGATGACAGCGATGATCATGTGCCATATGCACTTATATATGATAACAAAGAAAAAGTGCTGCTTGATTTGAATGGCGAATTTGTTAAAATAGTACAAAATAACGCGCCGAGAAAAGTATATACTGATTAAGAGATCCGGTAAGACGAACCCGGGCGGAGAAAATTAAGGAGGAAATGATGGGAAAGATCGTTGGCGAAGGCATTACATTTGATGACGTTCTATTGCAGCCGAGTTATTCGGAAGTGATACCGAATGAGGTTGATCTTACGACTAATCTGACAAAGACGATTAAGCTGAACATTCCGATGATGAGCGCAGGAATGGACACGGTAACAGAGCACAGGATGGCTATTGCGATGGCCAGACAGGGAGGAATAGGCATAATACATAAGAATATGTCTATTGAGGAGCAGGCCGAGGAAGTTGATATGGTCAAGCGCTCTGAAAACGGTGTAATAACAGATCCTTTCTCACTTTCACCAGATCATACACTTGCAGATGCCGATAATCTTATGGCAAAGTACCGCATCAGCGGCGTGCCTATCACAGAAGGCAGAAAGCTTGTCGGAATAATCACAAACAGAGATCTTAAATTCGAAACAGATTTTTCAAAGAAGATTCGCGAGTCCATGACCAGCGAGAATCTTGTTACCGCAAAAGAGGGCATCACCCTTGAAGAGGCAAAGGCGATCCTTGCCAAGTCAAGAAAAGAGAAGCTCCCTATTGTAGATGATGATTTTTCATTAAAGGGACTCATTACTATCAAGGATATCGAGAAGGCTATAAAATATCCTCTTGCTGCAAAGGATTCACAGGGAAGACTTTTATGCGGCGCAGGTGTAGGTATAACAGCCAACGTTCTCGACAGAGTGGAAGCTCTTGTTAAGGTAGGCGTAGATGTTATCGTTCTCGATTCCGCTCACGGTCATTCAGCTAATGTTATTAGAAGCGTGAAGATGATCAAGGAAAAGTATCCCGATCTTCAGCTTATCGCAGGAAATGTTGCAACCGGTGAAGCTACACAGGCTCTTATCGATGCCGGCGCTGATTGCGTAAAGGTAGGTATCGGCCCCGGTTCCATCTGTACAACCAGAATCGTAGCAGGTATCGGTGTTCCTCAGGTCAGCGCGATCATGGACTGCTACGCAGTGGCAAAGAAATATGACATCCCCATCATCGCCGATGGTGGTATCCAGTATTCCGGAGATCTTACAAAGGCTATCGCAGCCGGCGGAAGCATCTGTATGATGGGTAGCATCTTTGCGGGATGTGATGAGAGCCCGGGAACATTCGAGCTTTATCAGGGACGTAAGTATAAGGTATATCGCGGAATGGGATCCATATCTGCGATGGAGAACGGCTCCAAGGACAGATATTTCCAGGAAAATGCAAAGAAGCTTGTTCCGGAAGGCGTTGAAGGACGTGTTGCTTATAAGGGAACCGTTGAAGATACAGTATTCCAGCTTATGGGCGGACTTAAGGCAGGTATGGGATATTGCGGAGCGAAGGATATAAAGACACTTCAGGAAACAGGCAAGTTCATTAAGATATCCGCTGCATCACTGAAGGAAAGTCATCCTCACGATATTCAGATAACTAAGGAAGCACCCAACTACAGTGTGGATGATAACTGATCATAGCAAAATCAAGTGGGGCTGCGTATAAAAGCGCAGCTTCATGTTTTAAGTGTCAGGGTTTAATATGGCAGGTATTTTCAAAAGAGTTGAAAAAAAATATCTACTGACTCCGAAACAGGGAGAGCTTCTTATCGAGAGGCTGGGTGACCGCATAGAGAATGATCTTTATTCGGATTATACTATCTGTAACATTTATTATGATACGGAAAGAAATGATCTGATACGCAGATCTCTTGCCAAACCCAGATTCAAGGAGAAGTTCAGACTTCGCTGCTATGGTGAGGCCGGAGATGACAGTACCGTTTTTCTGGAACTCAAGAAGAAGTGGCGCGGTGTTGTATATAAGCGCAGAGTTGAGATGCCGATAAAAGTTGCGGAGCTGTATCTCAATGATCATATTTATCCGAAAGAATATGATTGCCAGATCCTTAAAGAGATCGATTACGCTATAGGATTCTATGAACTTATCCCTAAGGTATTTCTTGCATATGACAGGAAAGCCTATGTTGTGAAGGATATGCCTGAGATCAGGTTTACCCTGGATGAAAGGATAAGGAGCAGGAAGAAAGATATAGACCTCAGGAAGGGAAGCGACGGAGATCTTCTTTACGAGGAGAATATGAAGCTCTTGGAGATCAAGGCTCCTGCAGCGCTGCCTATATGGTTTGTGGATATTCTTGCGGAGCTGGATATTTATTCAACATCATTTTCGAAATACGGAAGAGTTTACGAGAGACTGCTTAAGAATGATCTGGAAGAGAGAGATGAGGAATATGCTCCGAATACCAGATATACCATGCAGCAGCTTGAGAGTGATTCTGTCAGGAACAGAGCAGACACCGTTTCGGAAGCTTTGGTCTGAGGCAGAAAGGGAAAGGGTTTATAAATGTTTTCAAGTATTCTTACTAATGCGGCAGGAGAACTGTCGACGGCAGGGGCGTTAGGGTGCCTTTTGGCATCTGTGATCTGCGGACTGGTGATAGCATTTCTGTATATGTTTCGTTCATCATATACCAAGAGCTTTGTCATCGGACTTGTTATACTTCCGGCTCTTGTACAGGTCGTGATCACGGTTGTTAACGGAAATCTCGGGGCAGCAGTATCTGTTATGGGTGCCTTTTCACTCATAAGATTCAGATCCCTTCCCGGAACTTCAAAAGACATCACATTTATCTTCTTTGCCATGGCGGTGGGCCTCGCAAACGGAATGGGATTTGTTTATTACAGCGGTGCTATCGTTATAATGCTGGCGCTGATCTATCTTCTCCTGGTGGTTTCGAAATTCGGCGATGGCAATCTTAAGGAAAAGAGCTTAAAGGTCCTTATTCCGGAAACACTGGATTATATGACGGTCTTTGATGATATTTTCGAGAAGTATTTAAACAAGGTGGACCTTGTAAGAGTTAAGACCGAAGATCTTGGAAGTATATTTGAACTGAGCTACATGGTAAGCCTTAAAGACCCTTCGCAGGAGAAGGAATTTGTGGATGCGCTCCGTACCAGGAACGGTAATCTGACCATAATATGTTCAAGACCAATATCCAAGGCTCCCGAGGAAATGTGATTTTTTCGAGCTGATCGAAAACGGATGTCAAAAGGGCATCCGTTTTTTTTGTGCACGGCTTGTGGCATTGAGTGCAATGATTGTTTGTGTTATCATACAAATGATTTGTGTATTATATGGGGATAACCTGCGATAATGTGTGAGGAGGATATAAAATGACAACTGAGAACAGCGGAAATCAGACAAACGAAAGCAATATTAAAGACGGACTCGGACTTCTCGGATCGGCACCTGTGCCTGTTCCCGGAGCTTCACTCCTTGGAACCGGACCGGCTCAAAAGCCTTCGGAGATTTGCGGCAGTTCACAGGATAATGCATCGGGCGTTCCCGGTGATATTTCGTCTGACGGAGCAGATGATGCTTCCTTATCGGAAGACGAAGCCCTCCTTGATAATATATTCTCCATAACAAATGAGCTCTATGCTCAGATGCGCGATCCCAGCACCGGAGTGGAAGAAGATCATATGAGTATCTTCAGACTGCTTACGGATCTTGGAAGACGCCTTGTGAATGCTGATCGTGCCAGCTTATGGAGAGTGGATAATGAAGCTCATACCATATGGACACTCAGTGCAACCGATGAAGGAAGGATCGTTATCCCGGAAGGAAGCGGAATGGTCGGTAAGGCTCTTGCCGAGGGTAAGACCTTAGTTACAAACGATCCATATCATGATCCTTTCTTTAATGCCGATGTTGATAAGAGTACAGGATACGTTACCAAGTCAATACTTGTAATGCCTGTTACCAACAGCAGGGGTGAATATATCGGCGCATATCAGGTCATCAATAAACTTGACGGTGACGGAAAGTTCAATTCACGCAGAGATTGCAAGAGACTTTCTCTTGCTGCATTTATCTGCAGTCTTACACTTGAATCCGAGCTGTTCCTTGCGGATGCCGAAAGCGACAGACTTACCAAAGTCAGAAACAGAGTCGGATTCTATCACGATTTCAACATGCGTTACGGAACCGGTGTTGACAGAAGAAATGATGCAAAGCCCGGATCCATGATCATGTGTGACATCGATCACTTCAAACTTGTTAATGATACTTACGGACATAATGCAGGTGACGCAGTACTCAGACATGTTTCACGTATGCTGGTGGAGACTTCCCGTAAGACTGATACCGTATACCGTTGGGGCGGAGAAGAATTTGTCGTTCTCCTCGATGAGACAGATATTTTCGGAGCTGCAAGAGCTGCAGAAAAGATCCGTGCCGCTATTGAAGAGTCAACATGTATATTTGAAGGTACCGCTATTCAGGTAACGGTAAGCTTCGGTTGTTGTGTTGTTAACCCCAACATGACTGCGGAAGAGAACATAGCTGTTGCTGACAAGCGTCTTTATAATGCAAAAGAAAGCGGAAGAAACCGCGTAGTCATGGAAGGCTGAGCCCAGGAATGCTTTCAGTAGTTATACCTTCTTACAATGAGGAAAATCTGATAAATAATACGGCGGGAACTTTAAAACAAGTTCTTACCGGTGCTGACATAGATTACGAGCTGGTCTTTGTTAATGACGGATCTTCCGACAATACACAACAGCGTATAGAAGATCTGTCGGATAATGATCCGAAGATCCGTTTTGTGTGTTTTTCAAGAAATTTCGGAAAAGAAGCAGCGATCTTTGCGGGACTTGCAGCCGCTAAGGGAGAATGTGTTGCCGTGATGGACTGCGATCTCCAGCACCCTCCCGCAACACTGGTTGAAATGTATGGCGAGTGGCGCAAAGGTTACGAAGTGGTTGAGGGAGTCAAGCGTTCCAGAGGAGAAGAATCCGGCGCACACAGATTCAGTGCGGGGACTTTCTACCGACTGATGTCGAAAGCAACGGGTATGGATATGTCACGGGCCTCCGACTTTAAGCTCTTAGACAGGAAAGCGGTTGATGCACTTTTATCTTTTCCCGAATATCATGTTTTTTTCAGAGCACTTTCTTCTCTTGTAGGATTTAAAAAGACATCGGTTGATTTTGATGTTGCCGAGAGAACCGAAGGAGAGAGCAAGTGGTCAACGGCAAGTCTTATTAAGTATGCTCTTAACAATATCGTTGAATATTCCGCATTCCCTCTTCACATAGTAACGTGGGCCGGAGTATTCACGCTTATAGTTTCTGTTTTGCTGGGTATCGAAACACTGGTGAGATACTTCGCCGGTAATTCGGCAGAAGGCTTTACAACAGTCATTCTTCTTCAACTTTTTACCGGAAGTATAATCATGATCGGAATAGGGATCCTGGGATTCTATCTTTCGAAAGTATATGATGAAGTTAAACGCAGACCGAGATATATTATTTCAAAAATGAACTGACAGGCGGAGTCTTTGGATGAAGGCACTGATTATAGGAGCAGCGGGATTTGTCGGACCGTATCTGGCAGAAGCTGTGAGAAACAATTTAAAATGTGAGACCGTAGTTACCAAGAGACCGGGGACCAGAACCGATATTCCGGGAGTTCAGATCCGCGATCTTGATATCATGGATGAGGGCGCGATACTGCCTCTGCTTCAGGATGAGCATCCGTATTACATATTTCATCTTGCGGCACAAAGTTCGGTATCAAGATCCTGGAAAGATCCGGGGCTCACGGTTAATGTTAATGTTAAAGGAACTCTTAATCTCCTTGATGCCGTAAGGCAGCTTGAATATAAGCCGAAGGTGCTCATGGCAGGATCCGGTGAGGAATACGGATATATCGATCCTGATGAGATACCGATAAAGGAAGAACAGTTCCTGCGCCCGGGGAATATTTATGCTGCAACAAAAGCAGGGCAGAATATGATGGCTTCGGTATATGCGCAGGCATATAATATGCAGCTTGTTATGACCAGGAGCTTTAATCATATGGGACCCGGTCAGTCACCGGTATTTGTGGTATCGGATTTTTGCAGACAGGCTGTAAGGATAGAAAAAGGATTGCAGGATCCCGTGATACGGGTTGGAAATCTTTCTTCCAAAAGAGATTTCACCGATGTCAGGGATGTGGTAAATGCTTATACCGCGCTCATACAGTTCGGTGTACCCGGTGAAACTTACAATGTGGGTACGGGAAAAGCCATCGAGATCAGATCTCTTTTGGATAAGATAATAGAGCTCAGTTCGGCAAAGATCGATGTGGAAGTGGATAAGGCGAAGTTAAGGCCTGTGGATGTTCCTGTGATCGAGCCTGATATGACCAAGATGTATAAGGCTACCGGATGGACGCCGGCGATACCGCTTGAACAGACCATCAAAGATATGCTGGATCATTACAGATGTCATGATGAACTGTTAAAAGACTGAAGTTTATAATACGGAGAGACAATATGTCCTGTGAGAATAAAAAAATACTTGTCATAGGCGGAAGCAGTTTGTTCGGCATATATCTGATACCGCTTCTTATGAAAGAAGGATGTGAGGTTATTGCCACATATGTGAACGGACAGGAGATCCGGGAGAGGACTGACATTGCGGAATACACAGGCGGGGGAGCAACTCCCGAATGGACCGCGATGGATGTGCTTGATAAAGGCAGTATCATAAAGGTCCTTAAAGAATTCAGACCTGATATCATCTATGATTTTGCCGTACAGAATTCGGTGGGACGTGCATGGAAGGATCCTGCCGTAACGGTGGACATAAATGTCATCGGCGGCATAAATCTTTTCGATGCAGTCAGATCGATTGAAGGATACTCGCCCAGGATACTCAGAGGCGGTTCCGGTGAAGAGTACGGAAGAGCGGATTATGACAAGCTTCCGATGGCGGAGACATTGCAGCCGAAGCCCAATAATATCTTCGCTTCCACACTGGTATGTCAGGACCTGCTTGCAGGTATCTATCACAGAGCGTATGGGATGGATATCATTACAGTCAGGACTTTTAATGAGATAGGCCCCGGAATGAGCAGGAGATTTTCGGTTGCGGATTTCTGCAGTCAGTTTGCGGCAGCGCATAAAGAAGGACGCGATTCCTTCATCCTTCACGCCGGTAATATCAATATAGAGAGAGACTATACCGATGTGAGAGATCTTGTCAAAGCATATGCGGTACTTGCCGAAAAAGGCCGCGCGGGTGAGATCTATAATGCGGGAAGAGGTCATGCCGTTTCTATCAGAGGCGTGATAGAGATGCTTGAAGAGATATCGGGGGTTAAGGCCGAGATAGTGGTGGATCCCAGCAGGATACGTCCCATCGATACACCAAAATTCGAATCCGACTGCACCAAGATATTTGAAGATACAGGATGGAAAACCGAGATCGAGCTTAAGGATACCATAAGAGAGATGTACGGCTATTATAATAAGTGATACCGGAGAACGGTGCGAAAGCAATGCGTTCATACGCACGTACAGATCTTTAAACTTACGGGGATAAAATAATACCCCGTCGCGGAGGTGAAAAATGAGCGATAATCAAAAGATACTCACGAAGGATAATATTAAGATATCTGTCGTGATCCCCTGTTACAATGAAGTTGATACGCTTGAGAATGTTATAGAGCGTGTTCGTGAATGCGGACTTGCAACAGAGATAATCGTTGTGGATGACGGATCCACGGATGGTTCAAGGGACCTTATGAAGGGTGAGCTTTACGATAAGATAGATAAGATCCTCTTCCACAAGAAAAATCAGGGGAAGGGAGCTGCTCTTCGTCACGGTTTTGGGGCTGCCACCGGAGATCTTGTAGTTGTTCAGGATGCTGACCTTGAATATGATCCCAGGGATTTTAACCGTCTGATCGAGCCTTTCCTGGATGGCGGAGATGCGGATGTTGTATACGGCTCCAGATATCTTAAGGGAAACAGATACCGTGTTGACGGCTTTTATCATGAGTTTGGAAACAAGATGCTTACCGCCGCTTCCAATATTTTTTCTGATCTGTCCCTTACCGACATGGAAACATGTTATAAGATGTTCAGACGTGAGATCATTCAGGGGATCAAGATCGAAGAGAACAGGTTTGGATTTGAACCTGAAGTAACGGCAAAGCTTGCCAAGAAAAGATGCAGGATATACGAGATCCCCATATCTTATCATCCCCGTACATTTGAAGAGGGAAAGAAGATCGGTTGGAAGGATGCGGCCAGAGCTATCTACTGTATCATAAAATATAATCTGATAATGAAGTGATCTGAAATGGATTTGATAAACAAAAATATTGATGAGTTTAAAGAAAAGTGCAGCGTGTTTGGGGTGGGATTCGTTCCCACGACCCCGGACGCTGCAGTTTTGTATATAAAAAAACATGTACGCAGACTGGGCGGAGAATATATATGTTTCTCCAATGTGCATACCACTGTTATAGCGGCGGATGTGCCGGTATACAGAAAGATGCTCAACAGTGCCGCGTTTGTTTTCCCGGACGGCGCACCGGTGGCGGCCTATATGAGAAAGCATGGCTTTGAAGGAGCGCGGCGCGTGGCGGGGCCGGATTTCATGGAAAAGATGTTTGAGCTCACATCTGACGGAAGTCTTTCGCATTTTTTCTTCGGATCCACGGAAGAGACGCTGGCGGGGCTTAAGGAAAATCTTGAAAAAAAATATCCGGGGCTTGATGTTCGCGGATATTATTCGCCTCCTTTCGGAAATGTATCTGATAAAGAAGATGAAGAAATGATTAGGATGCTTAACGAAAGCGGAGCCGATATCATCTGGGTGGGATTAGGCGCACCCAAACAGGAAAAGTGGATGGCGCGGCATAAGAAGCGGGTTAAGGGACTTATGATGGGAGTCGGCGCGGGGTTTGATTTTCACGGCGGTGTGGTAAAACGTGCGCCGGTGATCATGCAAAAGCTCGGACTCGAGTGGTTCTACAGGCTGCTTTCGGATCCCCGCAGATTGTTCTTAAGATATATGACGACAAATATAAGATTTATATTTTATACTTTAGTCGGGAAGAAATGACGCGGAATGTCAGACTGCGAAACCGGGTGAAATAGGAATTTCTTATTTTATCCGGTTTTTTGTTGGGAAAGGCACCTGACAGATGCACGGGATTTATCGGTTGATTCCGGTAAGAGTTTGTGATAAATTGAGCTATGGATTCATCCGGCATCGTTCGAAGCCGGTAAGTGCAGTTTCACAGCGGACAGGATCGTCCGTAGATTTCACTTTAAAAAGCGTACATTGAAAAATGAATAAGTATCAAACCGGTGGTTGACAAATACGAACACATGTTTTATTCTTTGATATGTAATACGAACAAATGTTTTCAAATGACTATAAAGGAGATATATAAAAATGGAAAGAGAAGAGAAGTTAAAAGCACTTGATGCGGCTTTGAAGCAGGTTGAGCGTCAGTATGGCAAAGGCGCACTCATGAAGCTGGGAGACCCCACAAATAAGATGAATGTTGAGACTATACCGACGGGATCCCTTTCTCTTGATATAGCTTTGGGAATAGGTGGTATTCCCAAGGGACGAGTTATTGAGATATACGGACCTGAATCATCAGGTAAGACCACAGTTACACTTCATATGATCGCCGAGGTTCAGAAGCGTGGCGGAATAGCAGGATTCATTGATGCTGAGCATGCGCTGGATCCGGCATATGCAGCAGCCATCGGCGTAGATGTTGATAACCTTTACATCAACCAGCCTGATTTTGGAGAACAGGGACTTGAGATCGCAGAGACTATGGTCCGTTCCGGTGCGGTAGATATCGTGGTTATCGACTCTGTTGCCGCTCTTACTCCCAAGGCGGAGCTTGATGGCGATATGGGAGATTCGCATGTGGGACTTCAGGCAAGACTCATGAGCCAGGCTCTCAGAAAGCTGGCCGGAGCTATCAGTAAGTCCAATTGTTCTGTAGTATTCATTAACCAGCTCCGTGAGAAGGTTGGCGTATTCTATGGTAACCCTCAGGTTACAACAGGTGGTAATGCCCTTAAATACTACGCTTCCGTACGTATGGAAGTACGTAAGGTTGAACAGCTCAAGCTTGGCGGTGATTCAATAGGTAACAGGACCAGAGTTAAGATCGTAAAGAATAAGGTTGCGCCTCCCTTTAAAGAGGCTGAATTCGATATCATGTTCGGCGAGGGTATCTCATATGAAGGTGATCTTTTAGATCTTGCTTCGGATATCGATATCATCAATAAGAGCGGTGCATGGTATTCCTACAACGGTGAGAAGATCGGACAGGGAAGAGAAAATGCAAAGATCTATCTGAAAGAACATGATGATATCTGCGCTGCTGTGGATAAAAAGGTGCGTGAACACTACAATATCGGCGGCAGCCCTTCGGAGATGGATATCAAGGCCGACAAGAAGCCGATGAAGAGATTGAAGAAGGCTGAAGAAGCAACTTCGGAACAGCCGGATACTGCTGAAGACAAGAAGGAAGAATAACAACGCAGAAGTTCAAAGGATAGAAAGCAAGTAATATTAAGTGTGACCCCGGCAGATGAAGATAACTGGCCTGACAAAAATCGGTAGAAATCATTATAAAGTATATACAGACGGCAGAGCAGTTCCTGCTTTTGAACTATACGGATCTGATCTGAGAAGCTATGATCTGCACGATGGATCTGAAATCAGCGAGGATGTATACAGGAAGATAACAGAGGAATTGCTGCCAAAGCGTGCATTCAGCAGAGTCTGTCATCTGATAGAGAAGCGTGATTATACCGAGAGACAGATCAGAGATAAATTAAGCAGGGCTTTTTATCCGGAATACGCGTCCGATCATGCGGTGGAAATGGCCAAGAAACACGGACTTATCAATGATCAAAGCTACAGTATCAGATATACGGAATGCTATTATGACCGAAAGAGTATCGGTCGGATCAGAACGGATCTGATTCAAAAGGGCGTGGATCCCGACTTGATAAATTATGCCATAAAGTCTGTTTTCGGAGATTCGCATGATGCAGAGCGAGAAAAGATCAAAAAAATCCTGGCAAAACGGGGCTTTGATCAGACATGCGCAGACCGTAATGAGACAGAGAAACAGATAGCTTATCTTTACCGTAAAGGCTACAGGATAGACGACATAAGAGCCTGCTTGAAGGCCTCGGATTACTTGACATAATATCCGGTGAAAGCTTATAATAAATCTCGATTGTGGGATTATTTGATATGTATATTTACTTGCCTTCTTATGTGCTGAAGAAGGCTGAATATATTGTTATAAGAATCCGTGCACAATGAAAATTAAATAAGGAGGTGCTCCTGTACAATGGAGTGGATTTTCGCATTAGTTGCAGCAGCAGTCACCCTCGTTATAGCAATTCCGGTAACAGCCAAGGTTTCGGTAGGGAAATATAAAAAAGAAGTCGAGGAAAAGCTTGGAAATGCTGATACGAAGGCAAGGCAGATAATCGATGATGCCTTGAAGACAGCGGAGGAAAAGAAGCGCGAAAGTATGCTCGAGGTCAAAGAGGAAACGATTAAAGCCAAAAATGACCTTGACAGAGAACTGAAGGAACGCAGAAATGAAATTACACGTTCCGAGCGCAGGATCCAGCAGAAAGAAGAAAGCATCGATAAGAAGACTGAGGCAATCGAACGAAGGGAACAGAGTCTGGCGCAGAGAGAGGAAAACCTTAACAAGAGAAAAGAAGAGGTTGATAAGCTCAGCGCACAGAGAGTACAGGAACTGGAACGGATCTCGGGATTGTCATCCGATCAGGCTAAGGAACTTATCCTTCAGACTGTAGAGGAAGAGGTTAAGCATGAGACCGCCATGAAGATCAAAGAGGCGGAGGTATATGCTAAGGAGGAAGCCGATAAGAAGGCAAGGGAATATGTTGTCACCGCTATACAGAGATGTGCGGCAGATCATGTTTCCGAGACTACGGTTTCCGTTGTGCCCCTTCCCAGTGATGAGATGAAGGGACGCATCATAGGACGTGAGGGTAGAAATATCCGCACACTTGAGACTATGACCGGCGTTGAACTTATCGTGGATGATACACCTGAAGCGGTTGTTCTTTCGGGCTTCGATCCTGTAAGACGTGAAGTTGCAAGGATTGCGATCGAGCGTCTGATCGTTGACGGACGTATTCATCCGGCAAGGATCGAGGAAATGGTTGAGAAGGCCAGAAAAGAAGTCGATGTTATCATGAAGGAAGAGGGCGAAGCTGCAGTACTTGAATGTGGTGTTCATGGCCTGAATCCCGAAGTGGTTAAGCTTCTCGGACGCCTTAAGTATCGTACCAGCTTTGGTCAGAATGCACTTAAGCATTCTATTGAAGTGTCGCAGCTGGCAGGACTTCTTGCTTCCGAATTGGGACTTGATGTACGCACTGCTAAGAGAGCAGGACTTCTTCATGATATAGGCAAGGCTGTCGATCATGACATGGATGGTTCTCATGTTCAGCTTGGTGTTGAACTCTGCAGAAAGTATAAAGAGTCACAGGTTGTCATCAATGCTGTTGAAGCGCATCATGGTGATGTTGAACCTCAATCGCTTGTTGCATGCCTTGTTCAGGCTGCAGATGCTATTTCGGCTGCAAGACCCGGTGCAAGACGCGAGACGCTTGGTACATATACCAACAGGCTGAGCCAGCTTGAAGAGATTTCAAATTCCTTCAAGGGAGTTGATAAATCATTTGCTATCCAGGCAGGCCGTGAGATACGCGTCATGGTAGTTCCGGACCAGGTATCGGATGATGATATGGTCATTCTTGCAAGAGATATTTCCAAGAAGGTAGAAGCAGAGATGCAGTACCCCGGAATGATCAAAGTAAATGTTATCCGTGAATCCAGAGTTGTAGATTATGCTAAATAAGTCTACTGAACCAGTTTAAGAATTCTAAAAACAAAATGACCCCTGTGGTATGAAAATATCACAGGGGTTTTTTATTGGCTGAAAACTTGATAAGACAATAAAAAGGACAGGTATCAAACCTGTCTCTCTTACGTGCGGGAAAAGGGACTTGAACCCTCACGAGGTAGCCTCACATGATCCTTAGTCATGCCTGTCTGCCAATTCCAGCATTCCCGCGAACAAAAGCTATACTATCAGAGTGGGGAGAGAATGTCAAGAGAAAATTTCATTTGAAATGAAAAGTTTTTATTTGACATAAAAAGATTTGTAGGGTAATATAACTGAGGTTCGCAGGAATGGCGGAATTGGCAGACGCGCACGGTTCAGGTCCGTGTGAAAGCAATTTCATGAGGGTTCAAGTCCCTTTTCCTGCATGATCACAGGGTGAGGGAGAGATGCAAAATGATTGCATTCTCTCTCTTTTTTAGTTAAAATATCTTATGTTCTTTTAACGCATATTCGGAGGGACTTCATGGACGAATTTAAGGAAAGAAAGCAGGTAGTGTTATTTTATTTTTTGGCATTTCTGCTTTGTGTTCTGATAGCGTTTGAAAGCTATGTGATCTCCAGATTCGGTATGGATGCCGAGTTGAATATGTTCGTTGATGCCATTGGCGTAATGACGGTCCTTCAGATCCTTGTTGCGGTATTTCTTGTTACCTTGTCAAAAAGCGGTTACTATCTTGCCGTTATCCTTTTTTCTCTTGAGACGCTTATCGTAACTGTTCGCCTTGCGTTTACAAGGGAAATGATGCTTGCCCCCAGCCTTGCAATGATCCTTCTTGGCATATGCGTTCAATATGTTATCCATAAGCTGATAATCAGGCTTTCCACACAGGAAGAACATGTTGAAGAGATGGCTCATAAGGATATGCTTACGGATCTCCCTAACAGACGTGCGGTCAGAGAATATCTGGAGACGCTTATTGATGAACATTGCGAGCATTATGTGGTAGCCATAATCGACGTCGATAATTTCAAGAATATAAATGATACTGCGGGACATGATTGCGGTGATGAAGCCCTCGGAGAGATGGCAGAGAGATGGAAGAACGAGCTTCGCGCAAATGATTTTCTCGGCCGCCTGGGCGGAGATGAATTTGCTGTCGTAATATCCGATTATGATTCTCTTGAGTCGCTGGATAAGATGTTAGGCAGGATGCTGTCTGTATTGAGCGATAAATTTGTTCTTAAGGGAAGAGATTATTATATAAGTGCAAGCATGGGTGCGGCTATGTTCCCCAGCGACTCGGTTGATCCCAGTCAGAGCCTTAAATATGCGGATATGGCGATGTATGTTGCCAAGAAGCAGGGCAGAAACCAGCTTGTATATTTCAACAGCATCATGAATGATGCCATCGAAAACAGCGTTAAGCTTGAGACCATAATAAGAGGTGCGCTTGAAGCAAATACTTTTACACTTCTTTATCAGCCTCAGTTCCGTACTACCGATAAGAAGCTCAGAGGATTTGAGACCCTCATACGTATGTGGGACAATTCGGGAAAACCCGTGAGTCCGGCAGAATTTATTCCTATAGCAGAGCAGTCGGCTCTGATCAAAGATGTAGACAGATGGGTATTGATGCATGCCATGTTCGATTTCCTGCCTCTTATAGGTAAGAATCCCGATCTGATACTGTCGATCAACATTTCTGCGCTTCATCTGCTGGATGACAAGTTCTTAAACGATCTTGACGAAGCTATCAAGCTTACCAATTTCCCGACAGCATGTCTTGAACTTGAACTTACAGAGACTGTGTTTGTTGAATCTGTTGAACGTGCAAAGGTTATCATGGACAGTATCAAGGAACGCGGCATACAGATCGCCCTTGATGATTTCGGTACCGGATATTCATCCCTCAGGTATCTGAAGGATCTGCCCATTGATCTGCTTAAGATCGATAAGACGTTTGTGGATACTATCAAGGACAAGAAAGATGAATCATTTATTGCGGCTATAATTTCTCTTAGCCAAATCATGAATTTTGCGGTAATATCAGAAGGTGTCGAGGAGGAATATCAAAGACAGCTTCTTGAAGATCTCGGATGTGATTATATACAGGGATTCCTTTGGGGAAGACCGCTTATACTGGATGATGCAAGAAAGCTCATCGTGGGAGAACCGGTTCATCCCGAAGAGGCTAAAGAGATAAAACCGCCCAGGAAGAATTAAGAGGCTGAGGAGATAAAGCTGCTCAGATTAAAATTATAGTGAGGGAGAGGAATAGTAAAGTGGCAAGCACGTCGGACCTGATTATTAATGAAGTCAGAAAAGTAATACATGGTAAAGATGAGGTTATCAAATTAACATTATGCGCGATCCTTGCAGGCGGACATGTTCTGCTTGAGGATATACCGGGAGTAGGAAAGACTACCCTGGCGGTAAGTATATCGAGAGCACTCTCTCTGGCATACAGACGTGTTCAGTTTACACCGGATGTAATGCCCGGAGATCTCATAGGTTTCAATATGTACGATAAGGCAAGCGGGCAGTTCAGATTTCAGCCCGGAAGCATCTATACAAATCTGTTTCTTGCCGATGAGATCAATCGTACTTCACCCAAGACACAATCAGCTCTTCTGGAGGCAATGGAAGAGAGACATGCTACGGTTGAAGGTGTCACCAGACTGATGCCGGAGCCTTTCTTTGTACTTGCTACAGAAAATCCGTTCGGATCATCGGGAACCCAGAAGCTTCCCGAGTCTCAGTTGGACAGATTTATGATCTGCCTCAGCATGGGTTATCCGGATTTCGAGAACGCGGTTGCAATCCTTAAGGGTGACTCCGCAAATGATATGAATACAGTCAGAGCTGTCGCAGATACGGGTATGATACTCTCCATGCAGGCGGAGGTTAAGGCTCTCTTTGTTGACGACAGCATATTTGAATATATCGTAAAGCTTACAGAGATGACGAGGGATCCTCAGTATTTTGCGCTTGGTCTTTCACCCAGAGGCAGCATTGCGCTTCTTAAGATGGCCAAGGCTCATGCTTATGTACAGGACAGAGGATATGTGCTTCCAGAAGATATTCATGATATCTGGCATGCAGTGGCAGGACACAGAGTAAGACTCGGCGGTCAGGCCAAGGCATCGGGTATAAGCGTAACGGAAGCCCTCAATCGTGTACTGGGACAGGTAGAGATTCCCAAGATCAACTAACTGATGCAGAGAAAATATCATATTTTACATATAGTCGGTTATATTGTAATACTTGCACTATTCATGTTGGGAACTTTGTTTTACAGACAATCCCTTCTGGTAGTGCTTTTACTTCTCATGTTCATGATCATCCCTCTTTCGGTATTCCTGACGGCCAGAACGGCGGAACGCCTTACTGTCAGATTAGTAAGACCGGAGGGCTCTTTTCCTGTGGGAAAACAGATCGAACTGAAACTCATTCTTTCGAATCCATCCATCTTTCCGATGCTTAACTGCAGATTGAATTTCACTCTCGGTAATTCATTATACGAGAGCTTTACCAATGAACTGACGATCGCGGCGGAAGCGAAGAAGGATACGGGGATCATGCTGCCTCTTGATACTTCTCAGGCGGGGCTTATCCGCATCAGGTTCAGCACATTGTCGGTAACGGATTTTCTTCATGTATGTACGTTTACGCTGCCTTTTAAGGACTATGCGGAGATACCTGTGCTTCCTGCGGAACGTGAACTTCCTTTGCTCAGGCTTTCCAAAGCTGTTGTCGAAACGGAAGACAGTGTACAGTCCGGAGAGGGCGAACTTACAACCGACTTAAAGCAGATCAGAGAATACAGAGTGGGTGACAGATTGAGGGATATCCATTGGAAACAGTCGGCCAAGGCCGAGGAAATCCTGGTCAAAGAATATGAGCGCTCGAAAGAATTGTACTATCTGATATTGCCTGAAATGGAGAGGGATTTCTTCAAGGATGATCTTGAGAATATCTATGCTTTGGGAAAATATCTTATCAGACAAAAAGAGACTTTCCGCGTGGCTTTGACGGATCCGGATAACGGAAGCGTAGAGATCTGTGTGGTAACTGCAGAAGAGGAATTGCTAACCGTTCTCTATAAGATCTATTCCATGTACGGAAGCTTAAAAAGCGGAGAGAGCTCGAAGACATATGACTGGTTTGAAAAACAGTATCCGGATATGTACGGGGTGATCAGAATACGAAAGGGCGTTATAGTCACTCCCATAATCATTGAACAGTATTAAAGATGAAAATAAATCTCATTAACGTAAAAAAGCCTGAAAAACGTCAGACCAGAGAACGCAGAAAAGAACTGACTGCAAGAGAAAAAGATCTTGAAAGATTCGGGGTTGCCATAGGTGATATCCACACCGACAGGGTGCAGAACAGATTCTTCCTATGCTTTATCAGAGCGATGCTGATATTCCTTGCCACTTACGGAATGGTGGGAGCGCTGGCATCTTCTTTTGAGATGCGATACTCAGTACCGATAGTGGTGGCATCTCTTTTTGCGCTCGCCTTTTTTTCGGCATTTCTTTACTACAATAAGATAACTTTCTATTTGGGATATATAGTAGTATTCGTTGGTTTTGTTGCATTCTCGGTGAGAGGTTACTGGTATATAAATTCGGGTTATCAGGCCTTTATGAACGAGCTCTACAACAGATATTCGGATTACTTTGGCATGGTATCCATCAGACAGGCAACGGAAACCATCACGAACAGATATATGACGGTGACGGTTGCCATGATCTTTATGGGATGGTTTTTTTCGATATTGCTGAACATATCCATATCCGGATATATGAATCTGCCCATAACATTCATGCTGACATTCTTCCCTCTGCAGGCGGCTTTCTATATTGACATAGTTCCGCCTATCCAGTATCTGATAATGCTCCTTGCGGTTTATATCGCGGTTGCTCTGCTCAGGTATTCCGGCCATTTCGGCCTGCCCTATCGTCATCCCAAGGGGGAGGAGTTTGACAGGAGCAGAAGTGATAAGAAGCAAAAAAAGGTAAGGCATAAACATGTATATCTTGCAAGCAGCTTCGGAATGCTTTTGATCACAATATACAGCATAGTGCTTTCCACTGTTTTTCTTCTGGTTACGGGAGGGATTTTTTCTTCCAACATCAATGGGAAATATATTTCCAACAAAGTTAAGGATACAACTGACAGTTTTGTAAAAGTCGCCGTTCAGGGTGGTTTAAATTCCCTGCTGAACCGATATCGTGCAACCGGCGGACTTGCTAAGGGAAAACTCGGAGGTATAGGTAATGTTAACCCCGATTTCCAGACAGATATAATAGCAAGGTTCGTTCCTTATACGTCCGGCACAGTTTATCTTAAGGGGTACACAGG
>Ga0256407_10001566_pt1 | contig 47316 bp, 37 predicted proteins | sample RumenRJG_04DNA_FD_193489 | JGI IMG/M metagenome (GOLD analysis project Ga0256407, IMG submission 193489) | Bovine rumen microbial communities from Lethbridge, Alberta, Canada - RJG_04 | ecosystem: Host-associated > Mammals > Digestive system > Stomach > Rumen | place: Canada: Alberta...
CTTGGGGAACAAATCCCGTCTTAGTAGATTTCATCAGCAGTGCAAGTCCCGCAATGGCAACTGCCACCATAACGACAGTCAGCGGTTTATGTCCTATAAATCGTTCCACTACACCTTTGTACTTCTCCGACAGAGCATTAAAGGACGTGTCAAACGCTTTGTGGAAACGTGAAGAAAAACTCAGTTTCTCACCATTCTCCGCATCAGCATGAGGCGTCATAATCAGCGCACACAACGCAGGGCTCAGCGTTAATGCGTTAAGACAGGAAATAGCAACCGCAATAGCCATCGTTATGCCAAACTGCATGTAGAAAGTTCCTGTCACACCACCAATAAAGCAGACCGGAATAAACACAGCCATAAACACCAATGAAGTCGTAAACAGCGCAGACGTTATACCCTTCATAGCATCAATGGTCGCTTTATACGAAGACAGGTATCCTTCGTCAAATTTAGCCTGCACAGCCTCCACCACGACTATGGCATCATCTACCACCGTACCTATGACCAGCACAAGCGCAAACAGCGTCAGCATATTCAGACTAAATCCTATGGCATACAAGAAAGCAAAAGTACCCAGCAAAGACACCACAATGGCGACAACCGGGATAAATGTAGACCGAAAACTCTGCAAGAAAATATATACGACAAACACAACCAGTAGCAACGCCTCCAGCAATGTCTCCACGACACTGAGGATAGATGCGTCCAGGAAATCCTTCTTGCTCTCCACGTCAACAAGCTCCATGCCTTTGGGCAGGGATTTGCTGATTTCCTTCATTTCTTTGTCTATCTCCCCAATAATTTCATTGGCGTTGGAACCGGCAGTCTGAGAAATTCTCATGCTGACACCAGGGCCACCGTTGGTCTCACCGATAAAGTTATAGTCAGCGGCTCCAAGTTCTACCCTTCCTACATCTTTGATGCGGAGGATATCACCGTTGGGCAATGACTTGATGACCAAATTCTCATAGTCACTCTCATTCTCATAACGGCCGCGATATTTAAGGACATACTGAAATGTATTTCGGCTGTCCGCACCGAGAGTTCCTGTGGATGTCTCCACATTCTGCTCGTCGAGCACATTGTTTATCTCTGTAGCACTTACGCCGTACTTCGCCATTTTGCCTGGATCCAGCCAGATGCGCATGGAGTAATCCGCCCCCATGACACCGACCTCTCCCACACCCATGATACGTGACAGGCGCGGCTCTATATTGATTTTGGCATAATTGCTCAAAAAGTTCTTGTCAAAGGTACTGTCGGGACTGTATAACGCTATCTCTTTGATGTTGCTTGTCTGCCGTTTTCTCACAGTCAGTCCCGCCCTTGTCACTTCTGACGGAAGTCTGCCTTGTACGGTCGCCACACGGTTCTGCACATTGACCATCGCCATATCAGGATCAACACCTTTACGGAAAAACACACTGACATTGCACGAACCCGTGTTGGATGACCTTGAGGTCATGTACATCATGCCCTCTACACCGTTTATCGCCTCCTCAAGAACCACAGCGACACTCTTTTGTACTGTTTCCGCATTAGCGCCGGTGTAGTTTGCATTTACGCGCACCGTGGGCGGTGCAATCTCAGGAAACTGCTCCAGCGGCAGTTGGGTCAAACCGATGACGCCCAGCAGGACCAGAAGTACCGAGATTACGGCTGCCAATATAGGACGGTCTATAAAAGTCTTAACCTGCATAACACTCAATGCTTATTTCCTGTTCTTGACTTCAATACCGTCTTTCAGCAGGCCAGCACCCTCGGCAATGATGACATCTCCGGGTTTCAAACCTTGCTGAACCACATACTCTGTCCCATTGTTCAAGCGGTAAACCTCAACAGGCGTTGATGCGGTGACTCCGTCAACGACTTTATATACAAACACCCTGTCCTGCAACTCGTATGTGGCAGTCTGAGGGATGACCACACAACTGTCCAGTTTCGTAGGCAGCACCACGGTACCGTTGCCACCATTGCGCAACAGGCGGCCCTCGTTGGGGAAGACAGCGCGCATTGTGACCGCTCCTGTCTCTTCATCTACAATACCGCTCACCGCATTTATCCGACCCTTATACGAATACATTTTACCGTTATTCAGTTTCAGTTCCACTTCAGGAGCCTGTGCCATATATTTTTCCATTGTCCCATATTGCTCCAGTATATCCATGGCCTGGGATTCGGTAACGGAGAAATAAGCGTAAATCTCCTTATCATCTGACACGGTAACAAGCGGCTCCGCAATACTGCTGTTAACCAAAGCACCGACATGATACGGAATCATGCCAGCCGTGCCATCCAGCGGACTCTTCACTACTGTGTAAGACAGATTGTTCCTTGCGTTCACCAACTGTGCCCTGGCTTGTGCCAGTGCAGCCTCCGCCTCCAGATAATTATTGCGCGACATCTTGACTTGATAGTCACCTATAATCTGATTGGACTGCAAGCCCTCGGTGCTCTCAAGACTCAGCTTTGCCGTTGCAAGCTTTGCCTCCGACATCTTCACGTTGGCCTCAGCCTGCTTCAATGCCGCATCATAGGGCACCTGATCTATAATAAACAAAGGCTGTCCCTTGCGCACCTTGTCACCTTCATTGATACATTTCCGGGTAATTGTGCCGCTCACCTGCGGACGAACCTCAACAATTTCCTTACCCGTAAACTTTGCCGAGTATTCTGACTTAAGCAATACGCTTCCCGTTGTTATGGTAAGTGTCTTGTAGGCTTTCTTATCTTCTTTCTTCTTTTGTTTGCTGCATCCGGAGAGAATCACAACGGCAGACATCAGTACAATAATAAATATACCTCTCATACATTTGTTTTATTCAATATATTTCATTTCAGTAGGTTACAAAATTACTGCTTTTCCGCAAAATATTATCACGCCGCATTAACTTTATAGCTATTTGGCACAATGAAAATTTTTACCTGCTTATCTGTTTCACTCCTATCCTTAGGATGTATATTCCAGCCCATGGAACATACCTTCCATCCTTTAGACCTTATATTCCATCCGATGGAACGAAAAACTTATCGCCGATTATAATGATTTTCGTTGTCTATCAGCAGCAAATATTTTTAAATTTAACTCCCGCAACAGGTAAATTGTATTACCTTTGTTGGTTAATAACAAAACATATTCGTAACTATATGATGAAAAAAGCATTATTCCTTACCACAATCTTCATGTGCTTCTTTATAGTTGCACAAGCGTCAGGAAAGGTCAAGACTGTCAGCATTAAAAGCGATATTCTCGGCTGTACAAAATACTACAATGTTTATTTTCCTGACGGATATAAGACTTCAGGAAAGCAATACCCCGTTTTATACCTGTTGCATGGCCTTAGCGGCACGCACGAGACATGGGCACAGAACTATGATATGGCACGCATCGTAAATGAGACGATAGAATCAGGAATGTGTCATCCCATGATTATCATCATGCCCGATGCCAGCGGAGAAAACGCCAGACACTGCGGCCGACATACCGGGTATCAAAATCAGGAAGGATGGGCATACGAAGACTATTTCTTCAAAGAACTCATTCCACATGTGGAAAAGACCTATCGCATTATCGGTGACAGGGCGCATCGTGCCATCGCCGGACTGTCCATGGGCGGCCACGGCACTTTCATGTATGCTTCACACCATCCCGAGATGTTCAGTTCAGCCTGCCCCATGAGTGCGCGTCTGACAGGCGTTACCGAAGTGGACGAAGACCATGACCAGGCTTATATCGACGACATGAAGAACAACGATTTCGTAAAAAAATTCCCGACATACAGTGCTGAGAAAATCAAGGCGATGAAGACTGTCCGCTGGCTTTTTGACTGCGGTGACGATGACAAGTTGCTTGATGGAACATTGAAAATGTATATGCTCATGAGAGAGCAAGGGTTTAACGCTGAACTGAGAGTACGCAACGGAGGACACGCACAACGATATTGGCGTGATTCACTTCCATTGACACTGACATTTGTCTCAATAGGATTCACAGAACATTAAAAACGGTTTTTAACTCTAACATAACTTACACAAAATGAAAAATTTCAAAAAACCTATATTAGTCTTCATCCTGTTCATCGTCATTCAAGCCATAGTCTCCGGCTGTGCCGCTATAGTGGCATTATTCACTAATACAGCAGAACTCGGCGACTTTATGAAATCTGGCAACAGTGAGCCCTTGGAAAAGATTTTGGCCCAACCCACGTTTCTGGGACTTACTCTCATCATATCCTCGCTACTGACAATACTTGCCGTCAGATCATTGAAGATGCTGGACATTAAGACCGCATTCAGTCGGCACGGTATCACAACCAAGGCTGCGATACTGGCGATTGTCTCCGCCCTGACAGGCATCTTTGCCATGAACATCCTCTCTGAGATTCTTGACTTGCCCAACATTATAGAAACTCAGCTGACTGGTATGTCAAACAACATATGGGGCATACTCGCCATCGCCGTCATGGGACCGCTGGCAGAGGAGGTCGTGTTCCGCGAGGGCATCCTGGGCTACACGTTACGCCATGGTACGAAACCATGGGTAGCCATATGCATATCTTCCTTGCTTTTCGGTCTGGTCCACATGAATCCAGCACAGATACCGTTTGCAACATGCATCGGCATGATTCTCGGATACATTTATTATCGTACAGGCAACATCTTCCTCACATCCATTATACACATCATTAATAACAGTGCCTCATGTATGCTTCTCGCTATCTACGGAGAGAAGGCCAATGACATAAAAATAGCAGACCTGCTCGGAAGCACGACAATAGCTATTGTATGTAGCGTCATCATGGCTGCAATCTGCTGTCTCTTGCTAAAATTATTCAAGCAAAACACTCAGGACATAGTTTATGCCCAAACAGAGGAAAACGTTGAGGAATTTGTTCCTACGCCAGAAACCGAGACGAAAGAAGAATAACGCACAACACAACTTCGCAAATATTAAAACCAAAATAAAATGAAAAAATTCTTAGTTACCGTATTTGCATCCATGATGGGATTTTTCCTGTCACTGGGCATCATTTTCTTTATGTTTTTCATCATGATGGTATCGACCATCGCGTCCTCAAGCAGCAAACCTGACTTGAAAGACAACTCCATCCTGCACATATGCCTTAACGGCATTGTTACAGAGCAAGCCCAAGACAATCCGCTGCAAGAGATTTTGGGCGATCAGGTTTCAAACGTTGCCGTAAACAAAACACTGGAAGCCATCAAGAAAGCAAAAAACATAGACAAGATAAAAGGTATCTTCATTGACGGTGGCACTCTGGCTTCAGATCCAGCCTCTTTGCAAGAAATCCGCAAAGCACTTGTAGACTTCAAGAAGAGCGGAAAATTTATCTTCTCCTATGCTGACACATACACACAGGGTGCATATTACCTCTGTAGCACAGCCGACAAAATAGCGCTCAATCCTGACGGTATACTGGACTGGCATGGCCTGTCAGCAGAACCAATGTTCTACAAAGACCTGCTTGCGAAACTGGGTATCAAGATGCAAGTATTTAAAGTAGGCACATTCAAGAGTGCCGTTGAACCATTCACCAATACAGAAATGAGTGATGCCAACCGCGAACAAGTGACATCATACCTCAACTCCATCTGGAACAACTTTGTAAAAGATGTGTCTGACAGTCGCAAGTTGCCCGTTGACACCCTGCAGGCCCTTGCGGACCGTTTCATGGCAATGCAGGCTCCCGAAGATGCCGTCAAATCAGAAATGATAGACACACTTGTGTATATCGATGGTGCTAAAGCTACCCTTAAAGCTTATGCCGGCCTGAAAGAAAAAGAGAAACTTAATCTGTTGAGTGTTTCTGACGTATGCCAACTGGATGATCCGAAAGCTAAAGACAGCAAAAACAAAGTGGCAGTTTACTATGCAGCAGGCTCTATCGTTGACGAAGTGGCTTCCGGCTATAGCACCGAAGCGCAAATAGTCGGCAGCAAAGTTGTTGAAGACCTGCAGGTACTGGAGGATGATGAGAATGTCAAAGCCGTTGTTCTTCGCATCAATTCAGGCGGTGGCAGCGCATATGCTTCAGAACAAATGTGGCATGCCATCAAGAAACTTGACAAAAAGAAGCCGGTCATCGTATCTATGGGCGGCATGGCTGCATCAGGAGGTTACTATATGTCCAGTGCAAGCCAATACATCTTTGCTGAGCCAACCACCATCACAGGCAGTATAGGTATTTTCGGTATCATTCCTGACGCAAGCGAACTATTGACTCAAAAACTCGGTCTGAAGTTTGACAATGTCAAGACAAACAAGTTGGCCGACTTCGGTTCAACAGGCCGTCCGTTTAATGCGGAAGAGAGTGCATTACTTCAGAAGAGAATTGAGGCAGGCTACGCCCTGTTCCTTAAGCGCGTATCCATGGGCCGCAACAAGACACCCGAACAAGTCAACGAGATTGGCCAAGGACGTGTATGGACTGGTGAACAAGCACTGGAGATTGGCCTTGTCGACAAACTTGGCACATTGGATGAGGCCATTGAATACGCCGCCAAGAAAGCAAAGATAGAAAAAGAGTACAAAATCACCGAATATCCAGAGGCAGAACCTTGGTACATGACCATACTCAACAAGGAAAAGAGCAGTTACTATGAGTCTCAACTCCGTGAGACGCTGGGCGAATACTTTGAGCCATTCATGATGCTCAAGAATATCAAAAATAGCAATCCTATCCAGGCACGCATGCCTTATTACCCCAACATTAAGTAGGAAATGCCAAAACCTTCCAAAAAGAATATCTCGCAATTATTACTGCCCCTTTCATTATTATATGGAATGGTAGTAACATGGCGAAATATTCTTTTTGATAAAGGTATTCTAAAGTCAAAATCATTCCAACTGCCTATAATCTGCGTCGGCAATCTCGCTGTAGGCGGTACCGGCAAGACTCCACATACAGAATATCTGGTCAAACTACTCCAAGAACAGTTTAACGTAGCTGTACTGAGCCGAGGGTACAAACGCAAGAAAAAAGGCTTTCGCATCGCAGAAACGAACAGTACGGTAGCAGATATCGGAGACGAACCTTACCAAATCAAGCAGAAATTCCCCAATATCACTGTCGCTGTTTGCAAGCAACGCGTCAAAGGCATAAAACAATTACTAAAAAGCGACATTGCGCCAGATGTAATCTTATTGGACGATGCCTATCAGCACAGATATGTCAAAGCAGGACTGAATATACTCCTTACCGACCAGCACAGACTGATTTATAAAGATCATCTCCTGCCCTACGGGCATCTGCGCGAAGGGTTTGAAAGTAGAGACAGAGCAGACATTGTGATTGTCACCAAATGCTCTCCAGACATTACACAAAACGAAATGCGTGAAATCGAGCATGGATTACGCCTGAATCCTCATCAGAAATTATTTTTTAGCACATTCCGTTACGGGGATTTATTATCTGTATGGGGAGATAACACACGAAAGTTGTCCGCTTTTACAGAAAACACCAAAGTGTTCCTTTTGACAGGCATCGCCAACCCAAAGCCTATACTAAACCTTTTGCACGGAACTAAAGCGGAGATTACATCCATTTGCTATCCTGACCACCATCATTTCACACCAGGCGACATCAGCCACATCAACAAGAAATTTAACGCTTTGTCTCAAACTGGCGACGCACTGATTATCACGACTGAAAAAGACGCATCACGCCTGAAATTCGTACAAGGGCTCAGTGAAAGTGTCTTGAAACACCTTTACTACATTCCAATTGAAATAGAGATACTTAACAATCTAAAAGCGACATTTAACAACATCATTATTGAATATGTTAGACAAAATCAAGGAAACAGCCTTATGGCTTAAAACTCAGGCAAAAGGTTTTGAACCCAAAATTGCCATCATCTTAGGCAGCGGCCTCGGAAATCTGGAAAAAGAAATCAACGTCAAATTGGAGATTGCATACAAAGACATTCCCAACTTCCCTGTTTCTACAGTAGAAGGTCACGCAGGAAAATTGTTATTTGGAAATTTCGGAGGCAAAGAGATTGTTGCCATGAGCGGCCGCTTTCATTATTATGAAGGCTACTCCACCAAAGAAACGACATTTCCTATCTATGTCTTCTATCAGTTAGGCGTTAAAGTCCTTTTGGCCAGCAATGCTGCAGGCGGTCTGAATCCTGGTTTTCGTATAGGCGACCTGATGGTTATCACAGACCATATCAACATGATTCCAGATCATCCCTTACGTGGCAAAAACATCCCTCCAGGACCACGTTTCCTGCCTTTGGGCGACGCTTATTCCCCACGCTTGATATCACTGGCGGAACGCATTGCTGTCAAGCACGATTTTACTTTACGCGACGGTATCTATCTGGCTGATTCCGGACCGACTTACGAGACAATGGCAGAATACCGCATGTATCGTCTGCTCGGTGCTGACGCAATAGGCATGAGTACTGTACCCGAAATCATTGTAGCGCGTCACTGCGACATGGAGTGCTTCGGCATCAGTGTCATCACGAACAGCGGATACAAGAGTGCCCTCGTCACCCACGAGGAAGTCAAAGATACTGCTGACGATGTTGCACCAAGAATGTCACTTCTTTTCAAAGAACTCATCGAAAACATTGAAATATAAGCCATGTTGAAAGCAATACTTGCCCTTAGTCACTGGTTGGCAAATTATACATCTATCTTTATAATCGGCATAGCCATATTTACATTCTTCGTTCCTGACACTTTCAAGTGGGTTTCAGGTACTACACAAACAGTCATTTTAGGACTCATCATGCTCACCATGGGGTTAACGCTGTCAACTGAAGACTTCAAGATACTGGCCAAAAGGCCAATGGATATTTTTATCGGTGCTTGTGCCCAATTTCTCATCATGCCTTGCGTGGCTTATCTTTTGGTGAAGGTGTTTCATCTTGAGCCTGCGCTCGCCATCGGTATCCTGTTGGTTGGATGCTGTCCCGGAGGTGTATCAAGCAACATCATGTCTTTCCTGTGCCACGGTGATGTAGCCTTTTCAGTCGGGATGACCTGCGCCTCTACCCTCCTTGCGCCTGTCATGACTCCATTCCTGATGCAGGTAGTAGCAGGAGAAATTGTGGAAATCAATGCAGTAGGTATGTTTATCAATATACTTATCGTCACTGTCATGCCTGTCAGTCTGGGATGCTTCTTAAACTATATCTATAGCAAAAAAAGTTACTTTCCTACCTTACGCTCACTGATGCCGGGCATCAGCGTAATTTGTCTTGCGTGTATCGTCGGCGGAGTCATCTCTACCGTGCACGATCCGCTCATAGAGCGCGGAATGGTATTGTTCCTATGGACATTCGCCATAGTGTTCTGTCATAACACACTGGGCTACCTGCTTGGCTGGGTTGCAGGCAGAATGGCACAATTCAACACGGCAAAGAAACGCACCATCAGCATTGAGGTTGGCATGCAAAACGCAGGATTGGCAACCAATCTGGCAACGATATTCTTTACCACACAACCTCTCGCCGTACTGCCTTGCGCCATTTCCTGTGCATGGCATTCTATTTCAGGCACGCTCCTGGCCGGCATTTATCTGCAATATGACAAAATAAAAGGAAACAGGAAACTCGCATAACTGCAACAGAATAAAAAATAATGAAAACAGACAAGAAAACCGACATATCTTCATTAGGTGAATTTGGATTAATCAAGCACCTGACTGAAAACATCAAACTTGAGAACTCTTCTTCGGTCAAGGGTGTAGGCGATGACTGCGCCGTACTGGATTACTCTGACAAACATGTTCTTGTAACCAGCGATATTTTGATGGAAGGAATCCATTTTGACCTTACCTACTGCCCACTTAAACATTTGGGCTACAAGGCTGCCATGGTTAATTTCTCCGACGTATACGCCATGAACGGCACACCGCGTCAACTTGTCGTGAATATCGCCGTTGACCGCCGTTTCAGTGTGGAGGACATTGAGACAATCTATGACGGCATCCGTCTGGCATGCGAACATCACCACGTGGATATTGTAGGCGGAGACACCTCATCATCGCTCACCGGACTCGTTATCAGTCCGACTTGTATCGGCGAAGGCGAACAAGGTAAAATTGTTTATCGCAGCGGTGCCAAGGACACTGATTTAATTTGTGTATCGGGCAATCTCGGAGCGGCTTACATGGGCCTGCAACTTTTGGAACAGGAAAAAGCTGTGTTCAACCAACAACAGAAGGAAGGAAAGAAAAACCTCAGTTTCCAACCTGATTTTGCCGGTAAGGAGTATATCCTTGAACGCCAGCTCAAGCCAGAGGCACGGCGTGACATCATTGAAGCGCTGAAGAAAGCCGACATCCTGCCTACAGCCATGATGGATATCTCTGATGGTCTGTCGTCGGAACTTATGCACATCTGTGACAGCAGCAAGACCGGCTGTCTGGTCTACGAAGAACGCCTGCCACTGGATTACCAGACCGCAACTATGGCAGAACATTTGAACATGAACGTGTCAACATGTGCGCTCAATGGTGGTGAGGATTACGAACTGCTCTTCACTGTAGATTTGGCAGACTACGATAAAGTCAAAAATCTGGAAGATGTCCACATTATAGGACGCATTACCAAGGCTGAACTGGGATGCCAACTTGAGACACGCGACGGACAGGATTTTGAGTTGAAGGCACAGGGATGGAATCCTTTGAGATAACATTCTTTTTCCTATCATCAGAAATTTAATTAAAACAATAAGAAATGAAGCACAACAAAGCCTTACTCTCATTGGGATTAATCTGCGCTTCCACACCATTATATTCAGCAAAGAAACCCAACATTATTTTCTTTTTGGTTGATGACTACGGATGGGTTGACAGCGAAGTTGCCTTTGGCGAAGAAGTCTATCCCCATAACCTGCGTTTTAACACTCCTAACATGAAACGCCTGGCAGAGAAAGGGACCATTCTGACAAACGCATATGCATGTCCTCTCTCCACGCCGACACGTTCCAGTCTGATGACGGGTATGCATGCCGCTCATGAGAAAATCACTACATTTACATCTCAATACATCAATACGCCTACCGACTTCTCCGGTGGCGGAAGTGGCTTGAGCCTGCCCAACGATGAAGATGTCTTCGCACGCGGCGAATGGAATTATAACGGTCTGTATCCCGTCAATGCAGAGCGATTCCCCCTGGACTCCATGCTCAACAATGCCCTACCCGTTACACCCATGGTACAAATTCTTAAGGATAACGGCTACTACACCATCCACGTAGGCAAAGCGCACTGGGGCGTGGAGGGCAACCCTGCCGCCAATCCTTACAACATGGGCTTTGTTGTCAATGTTGCCGGTGCAAACATCAGCCATCCGCGCTCTTATCTTGGCACAGACAATTACGGCAACACACCTGAATTGTGGAGTCAGCTGGCGGTTCAGAATATGGCGCAATATTACGGCACAAACGTCTTCCTGACAGAGGCTCTGACCCGTGAGGCTCTCAAGACGATGGACTACCCTATCCAGCATAATCAGCCATTCTACCTCTATCTCTCCCATCACGCCGTACATACACCTATCACTGCCGATGAACGCTTTTACGAGAAATATCGTGCCAAAGGCATGGACAAGAAACAGGCAAAATATGCCTCAATGGTAGAAGGCGTAGATAAGAGTCTGGGGGATGTCATGGATTATTTGGAGAAAAAGGGCATTGCAGATAATACCATTATCATATTCTACGGTGACAACGGCGGTCATGCCGCCAATACGTCCAAGGGGGGCGTCGCACACACCCAGAACAAGCCTCTGCGCGAAGGCAAGGCCTCTGTCTATGAAGGCGGCATCCGTGAGCCGATGATGGTTTACTGGCCTGGAAAAACTGTTGCGGGCACACGCGTCAACACCCCTGTCTCCTGCGAAGATTTCTTCCCATCCATCCTGGAAATGGCAGGCATCAAGTCCTATGAAACCCATCAACAGATTGACGGACAGAGCTGGGCAAGACTCATTTCCAAGGGCTCACTATATGCGGCGAAAGCACAAAAGAGAGGTTTGATTCAGAATCAGAGAGACGCCTATCATTTCGCCATTCCAGAAAGCATCTCCGGATTAGACCCTGAGAGAGTCATTATCAGTCACATGCCTCACCAATGGCGCTTCGATGACCAGAAAGACATAGACTTCATGAGTGCTGTCCGTAAGGGTGAGTGGAAACTTGTATACCGTATGCACAACGCCATCACACCGGGCCATAAGGGCGCTTTTGAACTCTATAACCTCAAAACTGACATTGGCGAACTTAACGATGTAGCCGGTCAACATCCTGAAAAGGTTACCGAACTGGCTAAAATCTTAGGTAGCAAACTGCGTGAATGGAACGCCACCATGCCTATCGTTAAGACAACAGGCAAGCCATGTCCGTTGCCGGATGAGATACTTTAATTACATTGTAATATCATAAATAACATGGGGCGGCTTATGCATGAGCCGTCCCATGTCATTATTTCACATTCCCTGAACTGTATCCGCAGTACCCGTATCTGAATTTACGGAACAGATATGACATCTGTCCCCGTAAAGATTTCCGTTCCATGCCATGGAACATACGTTCCAGCCAATGGAATATACATTCCAGCCGATGGAACAGAGAACTTATCGGCGAAAAAAATGTCCACACTACGCACAACCCTGGCAACATTCACGCATCGCTCAGCCTGACATAAACATTTTATAAAAAAAGTATGTACCTTTGCAGTATGAAACAAGATTTCTATTGCCCCGACGGAAAAACAGCGCTACTCATATCAGGTGGCGTGGATAGCGCTGTAGCAACCCACATAATGGTTGAGCGTGGCATAAAGCCTCACCTCTTCTACATAAAAATCGGCATGGACGGGGAAGACTCGTCGTGCACCAGTGAAGAAGACATAGAAATCTCCCAAGCCATAGCACGCCAGTATCACCTTCCCTTAGACGTTATTGACCTCCAGCAGGAATACTGGGACAGGGTTGTAGGCTATGTCATCAACCGTGTCAAGAATGGCCTGACACCCAATTCGGATGTAATGTGCAACAAACTGGTCAAATTTGGCGCTTTCGAGGAAAAGGTCGGAAAGGATTTCGACTACATTGTCACCGGCCACTACGCACGCACTTGGAAGGATACAGACGGACAACTCTGGCTACTGTCAGGCATTGACCCTGTGAAAGACCAGACGGACTTTCTTGCCCAGTTAGACTCGCTGCAGATATCAAAATGTATTTTCCCCGTCGGTGGACTGCCTAAGTCAGAGGTACGCCGCATCGCAGAGGAACAACACCTGTTGTGCGCTCACCGCAAGGACAGTCAAGGCATCTGCTTCCTGGGAAAAATCAATTATAACCAATTTATATCCCGTTTTCTCGGCGAGAAGGAAGGTGACATCATTGACATAGACACCAGCAAGGTATTGGGCAAGCACAAAGGCTATTGGTTTCATACCATCGGGCAACGCAAGGGGCTGAGACTGGGTGGCGGTCCGTGGTTTGTAGTCAAGAAAGACATCGCCAACAACATCCTCTATGTCGCCAACGGCTATGACACCCGTCTGCAATATGGAAACTCTTTCCACCTGGCTGACTTCCATGTTCTTACCGCCAATCCGCTAAGCACAGAACACAGCAACGATATCCGTTTTAAAATCAGACACACTGAACAACCCATCGCAGGCAAGATGACCTACACCCCGCAGGGCTGGTTCATCGAAAGTTCTGAGCTTATTCAAGGTATCGCTCCAGGACAATTCGGAGTCATTTACGATGCCGAAGGACAGCGTTGTATCGGCAGTGGCGAGATTGCCCCGAAAGAATGACCCGCCACCCTAATCGGAAAACTTAGGTAAACCCCTGTATCAAACGGTCTTACTCTACCCTTACTTTGCGTGATGTAGCTTCTCCGTTTGCATATATCAGCTTCTGTATAACGATTTCGTGTGAAGGAAGTTGGGTTATGCGTTGTCCCTTCAGATTATAATACTCCACAGCTACTATAGGACTATCATGTACGACAACAGGTTTTATACCTGTGTTGATGGTATCGGCACCGATAAGACTCAGCGGAGTATTAACCGTCAGGCTGTTGGTCTGTTCTATCGTTGGACGGTTAAAAACCGCCGCATAGTTTCCTCCGTCAGCATAACGCCCGAACGTCTGCCAACGTGACTGGGCTTTATACACCAGACTGTCTGTCCAAGTGCCGTCAGCCGCCTGCAGGCTGATAAAAGCATCATCAGAATTATCAAGCTTAAACGATGCGTGCAACTGCGTGAGGGGAGTCTTACCGTCACACCATACTATCTTGTAGCCATGGGCCGGAATAATGGTGCTCACACCTTCCGGTGCTGTTATGCGGTATTTCTGCAGTTTGCTGCGGTTGTCGCTCAGGAACATCCCGGCGACATCAATATCGTCATCTGTTGCATTGTACAGTTCCAGCCAGTCGCTCTTTTTGAAATAGTCGTTGATATAAATATCATTCCCGGCACTCACCTCATTGATACGTACCGGTGAGGCACCAGGCGCATAAGCTGCCCCTTCACCTGTTACAGGTTCATACACAGCCCTCACAGAGTATTGACCTTTAGCCATTGCCGCAGAGATATTAAAGACAGAGTCGCTGCTTCGCGCCACATTGTCAACCTGCCACTCCTTAAAGGCATAGCCCGCCGGAGCTGACGAAGTCAGGACAATGGGTTGAAACAATTTGCCGTTAAACTTGCCCGTAGGTATTTCCAATCCGTTCAGCAATAACTTGCCGTCTTTGATGTTGGAGGATATTTCCATGTCCCACGGTTCATCTAAGCCCAAAGTAGTTTTGAGGTTTTTGATTAGCGTCACATAGCGTTCCTCACGGTCAGAGATGCGCTTTGCCAAAGTGTCCGCCGATGCCATGGGACTCAACTCTTCCAGCGCCATAGCCGGTTTGGTTAATGCAGTCATCGAATCTATCACCGGCAAGCATCGCTCGGGAGAAAACACACTGCCACCCATAATACAATAAGCATCAATAAACTGCTTCTTGAATTTAGGATTTTTCATCATATTGTTGAAAATCTTGACCAGTTTACCCGTACCTTTGGTAATCTGGGCAATCATATCCATATCGCGATAGGCAGCATCTAAATCATGCAACACCACATGAAACTTCGCATCATCGGTGCGGGCGCGAAACCCTTTAATGTTTTTAAGACCATACCTTAACCAATCCTTATTGCCCGTATAGATTTCTGTTGCCATATAATAGCAATACTCGTCAATATCGACCAGATTGGCTATTTTCTGCCAGATTTCATCATTGGTAGGCGATGTTTTTAGTCTTTGCGTTGCCAGTTCATACCATTCCAGCAACTTCTTATCGTCACCTGCTTTAATATCCCAGTCGTTCTCCCATTGGTCTATCTCATCATCGTCAATGCCGTAATTACTATACGCAAAATGCCTGTTGCTCTGCTCACGCAGATTGAGCATGCCGAGATACTTTCCATTCAAGAAAATATGCGCAGGCTGCCATGCCTGAGCGTCAACATACGCCCCACTGGTACGCACAAGCTCTTGCACAATAGGGTCATATATGCGGCAATATGGATCCTGTCCTCCGTTGCGGACAAGAAAACTTTTCAACTTGATATGAGGTTTGGTAGAGAATACAGGATACTGAAAGAAATTGTTGAATTCATAAATTTTATTAGCCTTCAGTTTGAATGATGTGCGACATTCAAAATCGTCATTGCCGGCTGAAAAACGTGTCCATCCTCCAAAGACAGAAAAGGTGGCTTCCTGATTCAGCACCTCATTCCACACGCCGTGTTCAGGTACAAAATATTCCATATTGACAGGGCGCTCCCAATCCATATTCTGATTATGCTTTGTCGACTGGTTATTACCTGAGCGTCCGTTTACTCCCTTGACATAAATACCTATAGAGTCGTCAAAGAAATTATCCGGATGGGTTGACACGCTCAAAATCGGCAAAGTGAAGTCTTTATCATATTTAATAAAAGAACGTGTCACGACAGGACTGTTCAGATAATTCTCACGTACAAGCATAAAACGGAATATCGTAGTTGTATCCGTGACAAAATGCCCGTCAGAGCTTACCTTACTCTTACCTGGGACTGGTGCGGAGCAGTCTGTAGTATAATACAACGTCGTATTGTCTGGTATGGTCACATTGAGTTCCGCCTTGTCAGAAAACAGTCCACCCTTTCTATCCACAACAGGAGCAGCCAGACGAATCCGTGCGATAGAGGTACTATTGTTAGATGCCTCCGGAGTAGGCTCAGAAGTAAACTCCCATTTGTCAGCGCTGTCAATGATGCGCATATATGAACATCTTGAAATAGCAGAAGGATAATTAACTGCATCAATAATATCTGTCCCATTGGATTTCAATAACTCTATGAAGCCACCGTCTGCATCCATTTTAAAAGGGATTTGCCCTTTAGCATAGGGCCCATAAAAACCATCTGCGAAATTATGGTCAAACCATATATTTTTAAATCCGCCGGCAGGAACCTTGCCATTATCAGCTGTTAATATTCGCGTCTTGACAACACCTTCAGCGTCTGTATGGCGAAGGACAATGCCATTAAGACTGGTTGCCGTGTCAGTCGGATTATAGATTTCTATCCAACCTCCGTAGTTGTAGGACGGGTCTATAAACATATCCACATTGGCTACCTGAATCTCATTGATATACAATCCACGCTCAGCTCCGTAGCCCGGCAATGATACGAAGAAAAGCAAAAACAGTATTTTTAGTATACGCGACATCATAAAAACGGTAATGTCCGACAAAGCATTAAGCCAAAATCGGATACAAATGTAATAAAAAAACATAAACTTAATATTTTATATAGCTCTCCAAAGATGTATTTTGTCAGCTATTTTTCACCATAATCGCGTTGCTTTTATTTTAGAACAACAAAGAAACCTTATTTTGAAAAACCCACTTATCAAATTTTGACGGCAGTTCTTAGTATCACGTTTCATTGTCTTTTTCAAAACTAATTATCGGTTGAAAATGGTCATAAACATCATTTCATTGGGAACAAAAATCGTAATTTTGCATACAGAAACTAAATCATAAGAACATGAATATAAAAATAAGTCACACCAACCAACCACGATGGAACAACATTACAATTAGGTCTCATATGCCTGATTCACTTAAAGAGTTGGATGAAATGGCTCACAACCTATGGTGGACATGGAATACAGAAGGATACAATCTTTTCCATGACATCGACCCTGTAGAATTTAAAAAAGTTCATAAGAACGTCATTGAAATGCTTGGCAATCTGAGTGCAGAGACTTTGGAGAACCTTGCTGAAGACAGCACCTTTATCGCCCGGATGAATACCGTATACAAGCATTTCCGCGAATATATGGATGAGAAGCCTGACAAGACTCGCCCATCTGTAGCATATTTCTGCATGGAGTATGGTCTATACCACTTTCTCAAGATCTACTCCGGTGGTCTTGGCATTTTGGCTGGAGACTATCTGAAACAAGCTTCTGACAGTAATGTCGATATGGTAGCCATTGGTATATTGTACCGATATGGCTACTTCACACAAGAGCTTGCCATGGACGGTTCACAGATAGCGAAATATGAGGCACAGGATTTCGACCGCTTGCCCATTAACCAAGTAATGGACGAGAATAACAAGCAGATGATTCTTGAAGTGCCATTCCCCGGCTATACGCTTTATGCTAAAATTTGGCGTATTGACGTAGGACGCACAAAACTGTATCTCCTGGATACAGATTTTGATATGAACTCGGAATACGATAAAAACATTACACATACGCTATATGGAGGCGAATGGGAAAACCGTCTCAAGCAAGAATACCTGTTGGGTATAGGCGGTATGCTTTTGCTCAACAAACTCAACATTAAGCGTGACATATATCACTGCAATGAAGGACATGCCGCATTCTGCAATGTGCAACGTCTGGTCGATTATATCCAGACTGGACTGACCTTTAACCAGGCACTTGAGCTTGTTCGCGCCTCTTCATTATATACCGTCCACACTCCCGTACCCGCAGGACATGACTATTTCGAAGAAGGCCTTCTCAGCAAATACCTTGGTTCATATCCCGAGAAACTGGGTATCAGCTGGGATGATTTCATGGGCTTAGGACGCACCAATCCGGAAGATAAGAATGAGAAATTCTGCATGTCGACATTTTTGTGCAATACTTGTCAAGAAACCAACGGTGTAAGTTGGCTACACGGACAAGTCAGCAAAAAAATGTTCAATGGCATTTGGAAAGGATATTATCCCGAAGAGAGCCACGTGGGCTACGTCACCAATGGCGTACATCTCCCGACATGGGCTGCCCGTGAATGGAAAGCATTTTATGAGAAAACGTTCGGCAAGGATTTCTATAAAGACATGTCAAATGAAAAAATATGGGAGAAGATTTACAGAGTGCCCGATCAGGAGATATGGAACATCAGGACGACATTAAAACACAAACTCGTGACCTACATCCGCGACCGTTTCCGTGAGAGTTGGCTGAAAAACCAAGGAGACCCGTCGCGTGTCGTATCCCTATTAGACAAAATCAATCCTAACGCTTTGCTCATTGGGTTCGGGCGCCGTTTCGCGACTTACAAACGTGCTTACTTGCTCTTCAATGATTTGGAGCGACTGAAAAAGATTGTCAATAATCCCGATTATCCCGTACAATTCATTTACGCCGGCAAGGCTCACCCAGCTGATGGTGCTGGACAAGGATTGATAAAACGTATCTACGAAGTATCTCAAATGCCAGAGTTCTTAGGAAAAATCATCATTCTAGAAAACTACGACATGGAATTGGCACGCCGTTTAATATCTGGCGTAGATATCTGGATGAACACGCCTACCCGTCCGTTGGAAGCCTCAGGCACGTCAGGAGAGAAAGCACTGATGAATGGCCTGCTGAATCTTTCCGTATTGGACGGATGGTGGTATGAGGGATATCGTGAAGGCGCAGGATGGGCTTTGACAGAAAAACGCACTTACACGAATCAAGGATATCAAGACGAACTGGATGCATCCACAATATATAATATTTTGGAACGTGAAATCATTCCACTGTATTATCAGCGTTACACCAACGGCTATTCTCACGGTTGGATAGAAACCATAAAGAACTCCATTGCCCAAATAGCGCCTCACTACACAATGAAGCGCCAACTGGATGACTACTACGAAAATTTCTATAATAAAGAGGCAGAACGATTCAAGATGCTCTCTGAGAATGACAACGCTAAAGCTAAAGAATTGGTGGCATGGAAGGAATCCGTGGCAAGCGTATGGGATAATATCCGTGTCGTTAGCATACAAAAGGATGATAACAATGTCGTTTCCATGTATAGCGGAAAGAAGTTTAGCATCACGGTCAACATTGACGAGCAAGGACTCGATAATGCACTTGGTGTAGAGATGGTTATTCTTACAACTAACGAGAAGAACGAAGAGGTGCTTTACAAAACATTACCGTTTGAAGTTGTTAAACGTGAAGGTAACATCTATACATTCAAATTGACTGAAAGCATTGATGATGCCGGCAGTTTCAGATTGGCTTTTCGCTTTTTCCCGAAGCATCCACTCATGGCTCATCGACAGGAATTCTGTTATGTCACATGGTTTAACGAATGACACTATCAACTAACAAATAATTCCTGACACATAAGAAACACTGAATAAAGTGTGTCTGCCACAGATATCATGAGCCCCGGAAGCAAACTTCCGGGGCTCATGATAGTATTTTCTGACCAATGTCAATGATGCTGTTTCTTCAATAATTCGGCTTCATTTCCGAAGTGCTATACGACAGAAAGCTATCTTCTCGTAACAACTCTTCTTGCCACACTCAAACAGAACACCTACGGTACCTGCATCTATCTGCACCAAATCGGAATAAGCCGCTTTACCAGGATATATGGTTGTATGAACACGCCACGAAGCACCATTGTCCCTACTTTCTTTCATGACAAGATTCTCACGTCGCACCTTAGACGAGGGATTAGTAAAAAGCAACATCTTAGACAATTTGCCGTTACGTTTGCGTACAGATAAAATACTTCCCTGACACACAGGTTCTATCAGTTCTTCAGAGAATGTCATATCTCCGCTGTAACTCTCTCCTCCATCCTTACTTACCAGATAAGCGCGACAAGGATGCTGCTCACGGTATGTATACATACGCATGTTTTGGATAATGTGGTGACGGGGTGTCTCTGCAATGGTACTTTCGTCACCGCCTACCTGACTCTGCACTGCTCCTAAACGCCATGTCATGCCATGATCATCAGAATAAATGATATGAGAATGCGTCAGCATATTTTCCGTATGGTTGCACGGGACAACAATTCTTCCCGTCTTTGACATTTGGATAGCGTGGCAAGGCCCTGTAGCATACCACTGCCATGACGGCTTCTTGGTGTCGGTCGTTATCTCCCGAGGAGTTGACCATGTAGCACAAGTATCCAAGGACTCCATGACAAATATACGACGCGTGTCTATACTGGTCTGTTTCCTTATTTCTTCAGAGACATCACGACCATTGTTCCATGTGCACACTAAGATAACCTTCTTAGCCACAGCATCCCATACTGGTGCAGGGTTACCGCAGACATTATCCTGATCATCCCATATCACACGTAATGCGCTCCATGTCCGTCCGCCGTCATCAGAACGCTTCATAACCATGTCTATGTCGCCACTGTCCTTACGGTTCAGTCTGCGTCCTTCACAAAATGCGAGCAAGGGACCATTGGGAACTTTTATTATCGCCGGAATACGGAAAAAAGCATAACCCTCTTTGCCTGCCTCAAATACATCAACATATTCCGTAGAGAACGAAGCAAGGGATGCACCTACAAACAACAGGAGAAACAAAAAACGTCTCATACCATTTTTAGAACTAAGAGATTTATCATCCTCATGCCTTCTTGGAACAATACTTTTTCACTATAAAGAATAACGCTACAAGGGCTACAAGAATACATATGCCATATTTAATCGGATCTTCATAGACCTTCAGTGCTTCATTGAGTTGCTCAAACGGTACAAGTTTTTGCAGATACCAACCCAGTCCGGCTAAGACAATGTTCCACGCTCCTGCGCCTATGGCTGTATAGAGTAAAAAATATCCAAAATTCATCTTCGCGAGACCGGCAGGGATGGAAATGAGCTGACGGATACCTGGTATCAAGCGGCCTATTAATGTTGCAATGGCACCTTTGCTGTCAAAATATGCCTCTGCCCTCTCCATCTTTTCCTGATTAAGCAAACAGATATGCCCTAACCTGCTGTTCACAAATTTATACACAATGGGGCGCCCTACATAGTAAGATACAACATAATTTATCGCAGCACCGATGCAAGAGCCCAATGTCGCAAAAACAATGACAAGCGGTATACTCATTTCGCCCTTCTCTGCCGCCATATATGCTGCCGGAGGAACCACTATCTCTGAAGGAAATGGTATGGCAGAACTCTCTACGGCCATCAGTATAGTCACATTCAAATAGTTGAGTTCATCCAACAAACCTTGAAACAAATCTGTAAGCATAGCTATGATTATTTCTGCATTTTAGCCCATGTATCTTTCAGGCTAACTGTACGGTTAAACACTAAATGTTCTGGTGTGGAATCCTTATCAGTGCAGAAATATCCTATGCGCTGAAACTGGAAATGATCCAAAGGTTTGGTATTTGCCAAATACGACTCAACATAGCAACAAGGCCTAATCTCCAGAGAGTTCTCGTTAATCATCTTTTTCATTGCCTCTACGGGCGTCATGTTTTCTTCTTTCTGGAGCCGTGCCAGTTCGTCACGAGGATTTTCTATTTTCCACAGACGGTCATACATGCGCACTTCTGCCTTAATAGCATGTGCCGTGCTTACCCAATGGATTGTTCCCTTTACCTTACGGTTGGATTCCGCCTCGCCCGTCTTGGTCTGAGGAATATATTCAGCATATACCTCTTCCACATTGCCTTCTGTATCCTTTTTGCATCCAGTGCAAGTCACGATGTAAGCATTTTTCAGACGGACTTCATTACCAGGTGTCAAACGGAAATATTTTTTGGGAGCATCCTCCATAAAGTCCTCACGCTCTATCCATAGCTCACGGCTGAACGTTATCTTATGACTTCCTGCCTCTGGGTCTTCGGGATTATTAACAGCGTCCAACTCTTCCGTTTTTCCTTCAGGATAATTAGTAATAACCAGTTTCACAGGATTAACCACTGCCGCCACACGTGTCGCTTTCTTATTCAAATCCTCACGCACAGCCGACTCCATCAGAGCCATATCGTTCAAAGCGTCATACAGGGTGTAACCTATTCTGTCAACAAACATCCTTATCGCCTCTGGCGTATAACCGCGACGGCGGTATCCGCAGATTGTCGGCATACGAGGGTCGTCCCATCCTGAAACTAATCCTTCGTTCACAAGTGCCAGCAGATTACGTTTGCTCAACAAAGTATAGTTTAGGTTCAATTTGTTGAATTCATATTGTCTTGAGCGGTTATCATCCAAGTCCTCTCCTTTTTTCAACCAGTCGATGAAGAGGTCGTACAACGCACGATGGGACACAAATTCAAGTGTGCAGAGCGAATGTGTCACACCCTCAAAGAAATCGCTCTGCCCGTGAGCGAAATCGTACAACGGGTAAGCTTTCCATTTTTCTCCTGTACGATGATGAGGCGTTTTCACAATACGATAAATCAACGGATCACGGAAGTGCATATTTGGACTCGCCATATCTATCTTGGCACGCAACACCATGGAACCTTCTTCCAATTCACCACTGTTCATCTTGTTGAACAGGGCAAGGCTTTCCTCTATCGGTCTGTCGCGATAGGGACTATTGGTACCGGGTGTCGTCGGAGTACCTTTCTGTGCGGCTATCTCCTCCGGGGTCTGTTCGTCAACATACGCCTTTCCTTCCTTTATCAATTCCACTGCAAAGTCCCACAACTGCTGAAAGTAGTCTGAAGCATAGTACACATTCTTCCACTGGAATCCAAGCCATTTGATATCCTCCATAATGGCATCGACATACTCCATATTTTCTTTCGTCGGATTGGTGTCATCAAAACGGAGATTACATACACCACCGTACTTCTCTGCAATTCCGAAATCCAGACATATTGCCTTGGCATGACCGATATGAAGATATCCGTTAGGCTCTGGCGGGAAACGTGTCTGCACGCGACCACCGTTCTTACCTTCTGCCAAATCTTTCTCTACAATCTGTTCTATGAAATTAAGGCTCTTCTTAGAAGCCAACTCTTCATTTTCTGCCTTCATAATTATAATTATTTTATCATTTATCTCATGTTACGGGCTCTGTATATACGTTCTTTCGCCTCATTGATTTCTTGTATTTTACGGGTCGCCGCTTCTTTTACGTCGTCGCCCAGCGTCGCCACCTTATCAGGATGATATTGTATCACCATCTTACGGTAAGCCTGGCGCACTTCCTCATCTGTGGCATCCGGACTAATGCCAAGCACTTTGTAGTCGTCTTCAAGACTATTGCCACCCATGGCAAACAGCTGATCCACCACGCCTGGATTGAGACCTAAGGCTGACGCTATCTGGCGCAAAGCGTCCTGTTCAACTTTGGTCATTGTGCCGTCAGCCTTGGCAACCTCTGCCAAAAAGGATATGAGCTGCAGCCGATGTTCACTTGGCATAGTCTGGGCTATCCTGCCACAAGCCGCATCCAATTGTGTACGCCACACTGCTTCGCCCTTGCTCTTACGCAAGCTGAAACAGTCTTTCAGTATCTTCTCTCCCTTCGCTACGGTACTCTCTCCGAAATTCTCGCGGATAAAACGACGCATGAACTCCATCTCCGAGTGCATTATCTTGCCGTCAGCCTGAATGATGTGCGCCGAAAGTATCATCAGCGAATACATGAAACCTTCTCTTGGGCTTCTGGTTTGGTAACGGTCATACCGGTCATCCATTGACTTCGGCGATGCGAGCAACATGCTCTCTATAGCCGAACCAATCAGGTAGCCCATCACACCGCCCCAAAAACGGCCATACATAAAGCCGACCAGCGCACAAAACCACTTCACATAGCCCATTCCTGTCTTTTTTTACATCGTGAACGAATGCTTACCTGCCGTCAGACGTTTCGTTCTGCCTTTCCATTTTACGTCCGCCGTCGTACCTTCCGGTACAGTTACTTTCAGTTTGAGGCTTCCGGCATTTTCCTTCAATCTTAACTCTATCTTGCCATATTTTGTCACAAGACTTGTGTTAACCCATTTCAAACCGCAAAGGTTGGGCGCTATGTCAAATGTCTTAAAGCCGGGAGAGGTCGGTTTGATACCACACACATTACGGCCCAGTATGACAGTCATGCTACTTGCCCAAGCGTGATTGGTTCCGCCGTAGCCTTTATAGTCCCAAAACTCAAAGACAGTCGTCTCATCCTTGAAGGACATCATATTGGAGTATTGTTGTCTGGCACGCTTCAGCGCCTCTTCGCCTTTGCCCATTTTGAACAACGCTTCTTGTACATACATCTCCAGAAGCGGGCTTGCGTAATGATTGGTCTTAAATATTTCCAAAAGTGCCGGATATTTATCCGGTTTGGCCAAACCGCTCACCACAGCCAGAGCCTGGGCACGGTCATCGTCTTCACCTTTATAGCCATCAGAGCGGTAACTTGTACCCTTCCAGTATTTTTTATCAAAATTCTGCTCCATTCTTTCCAGCATCGCCAGCAAGTCCTTCTCGTCGCCTTCTTTGCCCAATATTTCTGCAAAACGCTGCTCTGCTTTCAGTGCCATGTAATACCATTCTGCCGTTATCAGACCAAGGTCAATATTTGTACCCCAGTCTGCCCAACTCCAGCCGCCTTTGCGCTCTTTGGCAAATCCGTCATCGTCGATTTTCCACACTTCATGGAGGTATTTACGTATGCGGGGGTAGAACGGGTCTATAAAGCTCTTATCTCCACTGTAATAATATTGTGAGTAAAAGCCGTACAATCCGACAGACATCAGCATCTGGCACGGCAACTCCTTCGTCCAGTTACCTGCCGGAATCGGTGAATAAATCACACCGTCGGGTTTTTGCCAGTTCATCAGTTCGTGCATTCCCTTTTCTATCAATTTCCACGATGACGGCGTCAACACATAAAAATTCTCATGGATATCGTTCACCATGTCGCCCCACCACTGGGCACGCTCACGGTCCGGACAATCAAAATAAGTGTCACGCATATTCACGTAAAGAGTGCGTGCCGAGCGCTTCCACAGTTCGTTCCAGAAGGGGTCATCACACTCAAACGAACCTGCTATCTCCGTGTCGTAACCCGACTCTCTGTACTTCACATCAAGCACCTCCACGCCTTCGGGCACAGTATACTCAACCCAGTTTCCGTTCATCCAACCAAGACTCTCATATTCCTGCACACCGTCGCGAGTGATGTATTCTCCGCGAACAGACTTCTCGCCCGGCTTGTCAAAGCAGTCCGTGCGCATGTCTATCACCTTGCCGGCTTTTGCCCTTACCTTAAGATATGGTGTCACCTGGGCATCGTATGGCAGTTTGCACCGCAACGTGCGTTGCTCAGCATTATACTCTTTTGAGAGATATTTTGTCAGTTTGCTATATTTGAATAACGGAATCGGTCGCTTCACCAGCTTGCCGTAGATACTGTTTTCTGCCTTGGCATCCAGTATTTTTGCAGCAGGAAAATGCTTACTGTAGCTTACGGCATACCATTGTCCCATATCTTTACGACCGTCAAAACTGATAGCGCTCTCCGGCAAGCGGTAGTTCGGCACGTCTTTCTCCGCCGTACCGTACGCATCATATACTGTTGCCTCCCATGTATTGTCAGACAATATATTCACATTGTCGCTTTGGGCATCAAACAGCAGCCCGGCATATCCGCTATTTTTATGGCTGAAACCTTCTTTTCCGAAGAAGCAGGTCAAGACGGCTATCGTGTTGTTTCCTGTTTTCAGATATGGCTTTATGTCCACTTCGTCGTAATAGGTGTCCTCGGGCGATGGTCCGCGTTTCAGACCGCCTTCAAACACAATCATCTCGCCGTTTACCCACAGCCAGTACTTGGAGTCCACGGCAATACGTGCCGTCATTTGCTGCGGCTTTGCTTTCAGGTTCACTGTCTTGCGGAACACCTGCCATGTGTTTACTTTGTCCGTGCAGTTCTGCGCCGCTATCCACTGCGCCTTCCATTCTACGGCTTGCGCATGAAGTCCGCATACTGCCATAATTACAACTAATATCAGTCTTCTCATTGCTTTTGTTGTTTCTTGGTTTTTTTAAGGACTTTATCCACCATTTTCTGTAATCTCCTCATCTCTTGCTTTGAAGCCAGAATTTGAGGGTAATTCGTATCCCCGCACTCCTTGTAATGCTTCGCTACAAAGAGTTTCGTAGGCATTACCTTTTCCACGAAGTCATACGGCTGCCCCACGGCACTCTCGCCCGTCAAGGCACAATAAGCCATCAGTGCGGTCAAATAGCCTGATAACGGGTTGGGATGATGACGGTCGCCATTGTTTTTTATAAATGTCGTAGGCTGGTAATCAAATTTACTTCCTTTCAGCCTTGCGAGTCCCTCGGTCAAGTCATACGCCACCTCGCCCCAAGGCACCACTGTCACACCCATTCTGTCCAATTCCGGCAAGCGGTTCAGTATGTTACAGTGTTGGCGATAATATGTGTAGGTATGCACCAAGTAATAAAACTTCGTCTTAGGATTACTGAATTCCCTCATCACGGCTTTAACATCATCCATAAAAAGTTTGTTGTCCGCCCCCGCCTCAGAGAGAAACACCGCGTCAATGTCATTCAAGGGCACGCTGTCCAGAAGATATGTCCCCAAACCGGGACAATGGTGATGAACCTTTTTGTGGAGATTCTGAGACAGACAACCCTTCTTCGTGAAATCCCTGAGGTAATGCCCGCCATAGGTGCAATCGTACACTTCAGTATGCTCACCATGAGACTTGCATATCTGGTAGAACATCCCTTCGTCCAAGTGTCTCTGATTGCCGTCCTGCACGCAGCCACCATAATAGATAAAGGAGTTGCCGATGAAAACGACCTTCTTGCCGTCAAGGCTCAGACGGGATTTCGCACATAGTGACACGCACATAAATGCCATAATCAAAACTGCCGGGAAGAGTTTTTTTCTCATTATAAATTATTTTAACACAAAGATAACTATAATTTTACAATTACTTCCTCCATATACTCCACGAAATCCACATAAAAAACACAATCTTTACGTTAAAGCCATATAATGGTTTAATGCCATATGGCAATTTTTCTCTCAAAGGAGACAGACTACAGCTTCAACGGCGAGAGGGAAATTTTCTCCGGAACAAACATAAGTGTCATTCCTGACGCACTCTGCGCCAGATTGAGCTGGAACGCAGTGTTGCTCCTGCCTGATATCTCTTCCGTTCCATCCAATGGAACTTACATTCTAAAGGATGGAACATATATTCCACAGGGCAGAACTTACATTCCATCCTATGGAACGGAAAACATACCGACGAAATAACAACCGTCTCACCACATACAGGCGTTTATTTTCACGCAACATCTTAAAAAATTTCATCCCCCGACAAGGAAAGATTTACATCCAGAGAAAGAAAAAGCGTTACTTTTTACTGTTTATCAATATGTTATAAAAATATTTATATATCTTTGTAAACGATACGATTTCTATTTTTTATTAACCCCAAAATTCTTTCATTTATGAAGTATCTATTGAGTATTGTTTGTGCTATGCTTATCAGCACATGTTTTGTTTCCTGCGGCAACAAAGGAACAACAGAGAATCCGGTAAAAGCCGAAAAGACTACCAACGAGGAAGTTACAGACGAAGGTACGCCTGAAAGCAAACAAGCCATTGCCGAGGCAGAAGCCTTCCTTGACTGGATTGCAGACCTCGAGAAGAAAGACAAAGAAGGTAAGTTGAGCGACAATGAAAAAATAGAGGCGCTCACTGAACTTCTGAAAAAGAATGAAGAGTGGGATAAGAAATTCAAGCACCTCAAAGAAAGCGATTTCACTCCTGCACAATGGAAACGCATGCAGGAAATAAAGGAAAAAATAAAGGTAACGGTGAATTGACCTGCCAAGCTTTTATATCAGATTATCATAAGGAAAGCCAACTTCTGCAACCTATTGGGTATGCCTGAAGTTGGCTTTCCTTATTCGTTTCTCACAGTCTACGCCGTGAAGACAATCCATGCCATATATGCGAAAAAGACAGACATCATTATCCATCCTTCGCCACGGCTGATGCGGAAACGGCTATAACAGAAGAGCCACATCAGCAGGACACTGCCATTCATCATCACATAATCCAGCTGAGTAATGCCGTTAGTGGCCATCGGACAGATTACGCCCGTCAGGCCAAGTATGAACAGGATATTGTAAACGCAACTGCCCACAACATTACCTATGGCCAAGGCAGACTGCCCCTTGCGCGCAGCCACGACACTGGTCGCCAATTCCGGCAACGACGTGCCCCCGGCCACAATAGTCAAGCCGACAACAACATCGCTGACACCCAGAAAGACAGCTACGGCCGATGCTCCCCTGACAAACAACGAACTGCATACGACAAGACACAGCAACCCGATGAGGATATACAATATGCTGCGCCCTGTGCCATATACTTTTATTTCTGTCGCTTCGCCCTCTACCCCATTCGGGGTTTTGTGGCCGAGACGGATCATGTAGATAACAAACACTATCAGGCCTGCCAACATGACGCAACCGTCAAGAACGGATATTTTGCCGTCGAGACAGAGCAAAGTGAGCAACAGCGAAGAAAGAAGGACTATAGGCATATCGCGACGTACAGTGCCAGGATTGATACTGACCACACATACGGCTGCCGATGCGCCGACAATGAGCAGAATATTAAAGATATTGCTTCCGATAATATTGGCCACAGCCATTGCCGTGCTACCCTGAATGGCAGACATGAGACTGACAAACATCTCCGGGGCAGACGTGCCGAATGCCACTATGGTCAGCCCGACAACCATTTGCGATATATTAAACTTGCGCGCCAAACTTGCCGCGCCGTCAGTAAAACGGTCAGCGCCCCATATAACGCCTACCGCTCCAATAAGGATAAAGATTATTGCTTGCAATATCATCATTTTGCTTGTGATTATTATCTATGTTCTCAGTTGTTGCACCCAATCCGCTCTAATTTCTATAATAATAGTGCCACCAATATGTATTGCCGTAATTACGGCGCAAATAGTTCTTACGGATGCGTTTGTCGGAATATTGACGTGCCATCTCCTTGAAATCTTTGAAATTGACTTCAGTTTGGTTGCTGTTGAATATGATTTGCGGATCAAGTGATACCGTTTTATACAACACCAGTGCCTCGCGGTAATAGCGCGGCAGATTGCCTTGCTGCTCAGCCTGCTTGATATCATAAAAACGTGGTAGCCAGTGGGCAAACGCGCCAAGGTCTTTCTTAATCAGCAATGTACACAGCCAATAATCAGCCAACGGAGTGCGCGTCAATGTATCGGCCTGTAAAATCTGACGATGCAGTGCTTCAAGGGTGGATTGTTCTTTCGGCAAATAACCCAGAAAAGCCTTGACGCTGTCAAGAGGATAAATCATCACTTCCTTGTCGGTCTCATGAAGGAATAAATCGGTATTTCCAGGCACTAAAGGATATTCAAACAAATGCTCTCCCATTGAATTGTCACGCGCCATAGCATAACAACGGAGCGCTAAAAGCCTCTGGCTTGTATAAGACTCCTTGCCGGCAACCTTCAATGCGGATTTAACATTATTCTTATTGAGAAAACGCTGTGTCTTCAACTCATAATGGAACACATCGTCCGTATTGGTCATGAAAGTCGTAAACAGAAATAATAGCAAAAACACTATAAGATTAGGAATTAGCAGCGTGAGGAAGTCATCGTCCTTTCTTACGCTGTTTTTCAGATGGCTGATAAAGGGTATATACAATAGTAATACAAGACCCAAGATTCCTGCTTTAAGGACACTGAACCGCGGCTCACAAATAGTGATAAGTATCATCAACAGGAACAACGGAACAAAGGATAAGGCATGATAACGCCCTTTCAAACGGAACAACTTGTTCAGCCCAATCTTTATCAATAACAATATTGCGACAAGAGCAATGACGACCAGACCCATACAGCCACCAAAGTTAATTCCAAAAATATTTTGTAAGAACAATTGTAGCAAGTCCACCATGATGCCATACAAAAACACAAAAGCATAAATGGTAAACAATATGTAGTTGAACGCATGGACAGCGTGCACGTCACCTTGGAAATGATTTCTCCAAAAACGCCGGATAGTTTCTTTCATTGGTCTGTTGATATTTTTAGAACTACGGCTGTCCGTGCCGGGATATATAATTGCAGCCAGCCTTTACCCTGTTTTTTATAAAGCGGATCATAGTTGGTGAAATGCTCCACAGCATCATCTGTAAGACCGTTACCACCAAACAAAGGATTATCTGTATTCAAACATACATCGTATTTACCTTCCGGAACAAGAAAGCCGTAACCATCGAAACTCTTCTGAGTATTGAAGTTGAAGACAAACAGCAAAGGCCCGCGGGAATAAGCCAAGACCTTATCACCATCATCGCACCACACTTCCCTGACAGGCGTGTCTTCCACATGCGGCACAGACTTTAGCACTTGCAGCATGGCTTTGTCAAAATCGCCAAGATAATGATAGCACAATTCTTTGTTATCAACAAGATGCCACTGGCGGCGGGCATATTTATAACTCCAGTTATTGCCCTCACGCGGGAAGTCTATCCACTCTGGATGTCCGAACTCATTACCCATAAAGTTAAGATATGCGCCGTTTAAGGTAGAACAGGTCAGGAGTCTTATCATCTTGTGGAGAGCAATGCCACGATGTACGATTTCATTCTCATCACCAGCCTTGAAATGCCAATACATATCCGCGTCAATCAGACGGAATATAATGGTTTTATCTCCTACCAACGCCTGGTCATGGCTTTCACAATAAGAGACCGTCCGTTCATCCTGACGGCGATTAGTCACCTCCCAGAACATACTGCTGGGGCACCAGTCCTCCTCACGGACTTCCTTTATAATCTTAATCCAGTAGTCTGGAATATTCATCGCCAAGCGATAGTCAAAACCGTAACCGCCATCCTTTAACGGAGCAGCTATGCCGGGCATACCGGAGACATCTTCTGCAATGGTAATAGCGTGGCGATTGACCTCATGGATAAGTTTGTTGGCAAGCATAAGGTAACAAATGGCGTTATCGTCTTGATGACCGTTGAAATAGTCATCATAACTCATAAAGTCCTCCCCTATGCCATGACTATAATACAGCATTGAAGTTACACCGTCAAAGCGAAAACCGTCAAAATGATATTCCTCCAGCCAATACTTGCAATTAGATAACAGGAAATGGATAACCTCGTTCTTGCCATAGTCAAAACACAGGCTATCCCACTGACTGTGCTCACGGCGGTTGCCCTGATTAAAGTACTGATATATATCGCCAGCCAAATTGCCCAGACCTTCCGCCTCGTTCTTGACAGCGTGACTGTGAACCAAATCCATTATTACGGCAATACCCATAGCATGAGCCTCGTCAATCAACGCCTTTAGCTCATCAGGTGTGCCGAAACGGCTTGAAGGAGCAAAGAAACTGGATACATGATAGCCGAAACTGCCATAGTACGGATGCTCCTGTATCGCCATGACCTGAATACAATTGTATCCATCCTGAACTACACGCGGCAGTATCTTGGTACGGAATTCCTCATAAGTGCCCACACCTTCTTTGTCCTGCGCCATACCGACATGACATTCATAAATAAACAACGGAGAACATCTGGGTACAAACTTTGTCTTGAAAACATAGGGACATTCCGGATACCATACCTGTGCACTGAATATTGCCGTTGCGCTGTCTTGGACAACCCTGTCGGCCCATGCCGGAATACGCTCGGCGGAACCGCCGTTCCAATATACCTTCAATTTATAATACTGCCCGTGACGAATAGCGCTCTCGGGAACTACAAGTTCCCAGTCACCGTGCTTATTTATGCGCTGAAGCTGAAACTCCGGTAACTCTTGCCATCGCGTGAAATCGCCGATAAGACACATCGACGTGGCATTGGGGGCCCACTCGCGGAATATCCAATGTGATTTGACTTTGTGCAACCCGTAATACATATAGCCAGTTGCAAAATCACTGAGCGACTTCACGTTCTGTGTCAATTCAGCATATTTATCCATTGCATGCCGATAGCGTCCCTCTATGGCATGTTCATAAGGTTTAAGATACGGGTCTCTTTGAATTATCGGAAGAGAGACATGGTCTGACAGAGCCTGTTTTTTCTGCGCTTCCGGCATAATGATTCTACTTTTTTATTGCTTTACCACGCTCATAAGTACCTTTGCTGATGACCGAGCCATTGCGATCTTTTTCCACGTAATCGCCATGACGGACACCTTCTTTATAAGAGCCTTCGAAACGATTGCCGTCTTTGTCCTCCTCGATACATTTGCCGTCTTTAAGGCCATTCTTGAAAGAGCCTTTGAACTTCAAGCCTGATGCCAAGCGCAGGATACCTTCGCCGTTCATCTTGCCCTGCGACCACTGACCGTCGTAGATATCACCGTTGGACCAAGTGTATATGCCCTTGCCATCGCGCTGGTTGTCTTTCCAGTTGCCGACATATTTGGAACCGTTTTTCCAGATATAAGTCCCTTCTCCGTTCTGTTCACCGTTGACAAAATTGCCGATATATTTATTACCGTTGCTGAAGGTAAAGATACCTTTGCCCTTCCGCACACCAGCAACATAAGGACCTTCATATACATTACCGTTCTTGAAGCGATAAATACCTTTGCCTTGTTGCATGTCATTTACCCAGTCACCTTCATAGACATCGCCTTCGACATAGCTAAACACACCATTGCCGTTGCGTTGGTTATTCACCCAGTCACCCACATACTTGGAACCGTCAGCCCACACAAAAGTACCTTTGCCTTCTTTCTTGTCGTCTTTCCAGTTGCCAATATAGTAAGCGCCATTGGCATAAGTGTATGTACCTTTACCCATGCGCTTGTCTTGATACCAGCCACCTACATACTTGTCACCATTATAATAATACATCGTGCCTTGGCCATGCTGGTAATCACGAAACCACAGACCTTCATAGCGGTTATTGTTCATGAAATAATAGGTACCACGGCCGTGTTGCTGGTCCTGAAACCACTCGCCTTCATATTTCTCTCCGTCGGTAAAAGCATATACACCATGTCCTTGACGCTTGCCCTTGACGTATTCGCCTTCATAGGTGTCGCCTGTTTTGAAAACAGTGCGCCCTTTTCCATGGGGCTTTCCACCCGACAGAGTTCCGGTATACACAGAACCATCCTTAAATGTATATGTCCCGATGTTTATCTTCTGCGCGTACATCACGCAAAAGGACATCATGACAGCAAGGTAAATTATAATCAGTTTCTTAGTCATCTTCTCCAAACATTTAACAGTGCTCCTCACCATGAGTCTTCAGGAATATTTCCGCCTTGTGCAAGTCTTCCGGCGTATCTATACCTATCGTCTCTTGTCGTGTCTGCTGAACTTTTATCTTATATCCGTTCTCCAACCAGCGTAACTGTTCCAGAGATTCAGCCAGTTCCAATTCAGACTGCGGCAGCTTGGTTATTTCTTTCAGAACATCAACTTTGTACGCATATAAACCGATATGCTTATAAAACACATGCTGACTACTCCATACCGACTGCTCCCTGCCACGGATGAATGGAATCACCGAACGGCTGAAATACATAGCAAAACCTTTCTTGTCTACAACCACTTTGGGCGAATTGGGGTTCTCTATCAAAGCAAAATCTGTATCAGGTGTAAACGGCATCACCAAAGTCGCAATCTGGGTATCCGCATCATCAAAGCACGTTTTTACAGCTTCCAACTGTGATGCCCGGATGAATGGTTCATCTCCCTGTACATTAACGACGACATCATATCTCGCACCGCATTTCTGATAAGCCTCCCAACAGCGGTCTGTGCCGCTTTTATGGTTTGGGCTCGTCATTATGGCCTTACCGCCAAACGATTGGACGAGACGCATTATCTCTTCGTTGTCAGTAGCAACCACAGTCTCGTCAAAACAAGGTCTTACCCGCTCATAGACTCGCTGGATTATGGGTTTGCCACACAACAACGCCAAAGGTTTCGCCGGGAAGCGTGTTGAAGCGTATCGCGCAGGGATAATAGCTATATAACGTTTATTTGACATTGCTTTCTGTTTTTATTCAAAGATTTCATCTATTTCATTTACCATCATGGAGTCAGCGCCAAAGGTATTTTCGCATGAATTAAAATCTGCGGGGATATCAAATGTCTCCGTCTGCGAATAACCCAATGACTGGTCAGCATACACCATTTTCATGTATTTGGCCCAGATGGGCAACGCTGCCGAGGCTCCTTGACCGATAGACATCTGGTCAAAGTGTATGTCACGGTCCTCACCGCCGACCCAGCAACCGGAGACAAGACGCGGAACAAAGCCCATGAACCAAGCATCTGAGTTGTTGTTTGTCGTTCCGGTCTTACCGCCAATCGGGGCTGTCAGATTATATTTATAGCGCAACCTGCCACCCGTGCCTTGGTCAATAACCGCACGGAGCATCTCCAACATTTTGTAGGAACTCTCTGCGCTGATTACCTCATTCATGCGAGAATGGAAGTCTGTGATAAGCTCGCCCTCATTATCCTCTATCCTGGTCACATACATCGGCGCCACGCGTATGCCCTTGTTGACAAACGCGGAATATGCACTGACCATTTCAGAGACTGAGATGTCGCACGTGCCAAGACACAGACTCATGGAAGGATACACATCCAGACTGTTGATGCCGAATGTACGAATGAGCTGCACCAGAGCGTTGGGGTCAAGTTTGTCCATCAAATAAGCCGAAATCCAGTTGTTAGACTGAGACAAACCCCATTTCAGGGTCACCATCTCTCCGATACGGGCTGTGCCACTGTTTCGTGGCGTCCACGGCTTACCGCCTACCATATAGGTTGTCTGCACATTAGGTGCCTCATCGCATGGCGTAAAACCATTTTCCATAGCAAGGGCATACAAGTATGGCTTGATGGTAGAACCCACCTGACGACGCCCCATGGTAACCATGTCATACTGGAAATAACTGTAATCCAAGCCTCCGACATACGCTTTGACACTACCCGTAAGCGGGTCCATGGACATAAAGCCTGTGCGCAGGAAGGTTTTATAGTATAGTATTGAATCCTGCGGAGTCATCATGGTCTCCACCTCGCCGTGACTCGTATATATCGTCATCGGCACTTTTTCTGTCTTGAAGAAACGCTTCACTTCCTCGTCCGACATACCTGCGGCCCTCATGGCACGATAGCGTTCACTGCGCTCTATGGCACGGCGCAGTATTTCCCTTATCTGGTCTTTACTCAATAACTTAGAGAACGGATTCAAATATTTGCCCACGTGTTTCTCCTTCTCAAAGAGCGGTTGAAGGTAACCTTCTATGTGCTCCCTGACAGCGCGTTCGGCATAACGCTGCATACGCGAGTTGATGGTCGTGTGTATCCTCAACCCGTCAGTATAGATATTGTAAGGCGAACCATCTTTCTTATAATTCTTGTTGCACCAACCATACAGAGGATCGGTAAGCCACGCTATAGAGTCATCGACAAACTCCTGACGCTGCCACGATGCATAATTTTCGCGCACGGGAGCCTTAGCCATCATAATATGGCGCAAGTACTCTCTGAAATATGTCGCCAAACCGTCACGGTGGGAAACACGCTGGAGATTTAGTCCCAATGATGCGTTTTTGTATTTCCCGCACTCTGTCTTAGTCAGAAAGCCTTGTTCTTCCATCAACGACAGCACCACATTGCGCCGGTTTATGACACGCACGCTGTCGCGGACCGGATTATAATATGACGGATTTTTACACATTCCTATAAGCATTGCCGCTTCGGGTACAGTCAGATCACCCGGCTCCTTGTTGAAATAAACCCTTGAAGCCGTCTTGATTCCTACGGCATGATGCAGAAAATCAAAATAGTTAAGATATAAGGTCAGTATCTCATCCTTGGAGTAATGACGCTCCAGTTGTACGGCGATGACCCACTCTATCGCCTTCTGCATGATGCGCTGCGTGGAACTGGAGGCATTGGAAGATGTATACAGCTGTTTCGCCAACTGTTGCGTAATGGTACTGCCTCCTCCCGCTTCTTTGCGGCCCAGAATACCTCTTTTAACCACTGCACGGATCAATGAATATACATCTATGCCGGAATGCGCATAGAACCGCTTGTCCTCCGTAGCCACCAACGCATGAAAGACACACGGGGCAACCTCTTCTTTATGCGCGAATATCCTGTTCTCATTGAGCGACCATGTGCCCAACAGCACATTGTCTGAAGAAATGACCTGGGAAGCGTATCTGCTGATAGGATTCTCAAGCTCCTCGATAGGAGGCACGTAACCTATCCAGCCCCAATAAATTGCGGCAAAGAATAAGGCTATTCCAAGTACAGCCGCAACAAAAAGCCCCCATAGTATATGTATAATTTTCATTGGTTTTTACCGTAGAATGCGTTTATTAAGCAAAGATACTATTTTTTTCCCAATTAACGCCTTAACAAAGTCCAAATAAGCAAATATTGCCCTTCGCATCAGAGACATTTAACACCTGTTGACTGAGAATTACATATATTTAACTTTCCCAACAGGCATAATGACACGGAAACCGAGGTGACACAATGGAATCTCTACATCATTATCGCACTGCGGTTGTCTTTCTTCCCGCGACATATTCTCCATTCCAAAGGATGGAATGTATATTCCATCCCGTGGAACCTATGTTCCAGCCTATGGAACCGAAAAACTGTCGGGGCGGGGCAACTCTTTTATCCTGGAGACAGTAAGTGAAACCCGGGATTCAACACCCGAAAAGCCAAAATGGCTTATCTTGCAAAACGTATTTTACAGAATATGACATTTTGCTAATTTCTCGCATAATATTCCTTGCAAAAAGCAATACACATGCTTTTTTTTCGTAATTTTGTACTACATTTACAAACAAATTAAGTTTTTCAGATGGAGAGAGACAGCGCAATCTTTGATATCATCCAAGCGGAGTATCAGCGTCAACTAAAAGGTATTGAGTTAATTGCTTCAGAGAATTTTGTCAGCGACGAAGTCATGGAGGCCATGGGCAGTTGCCTGACAAATAAATACGCGGAAGGTTACAGCGGACACCGTTATTACGGCGGCTGTATCAACGTTGACCAAAGTGAGACACTTGCCATCAACCGTCTGAAAAAGATATTTGACGCCGAATATGCCAACGTACAGCCCCACTCTGGTGCCCAGGCAAACGCTGCAGTGTTTTTTGCCTGCCTGAAACCGGGTGACACATTCATGGGACTCAGTCTGGAACACGGAGGCCACATATCACACGGATTGAAAATCAACACCTCAGGCTCATATTACCACGCCATAGGTTACACCCTGAACAAAGAAACGGAACTGGTAGACTATGATGAGATGGAAAGGCTGGCCTTGGAAAACAGACCAAAGCTGATTGTGGGTGGAGCCTCGGCATACAGCCGTGAATGGGACTACGAGAGAATGCGCGCCATCGCCGACAAAGTGGGCGCACTGCTGATGATAGACATGGCGCATCCCGCAGGACTGATAGCCGCAGGGCTACTGAAAAACCCGCTAAAATATGCTCACATCGTCACGTCAACCACTCACAAGACTATGCGAGGTCCGCGCGGTGGCATCATATTGATGGGCAAAGACTTTGAGAATCCCTTCGGAAAGAAAAATAAGAAAGGCGAGACCCTGATGATGAGTACCATCTTAGACAGCGCCGTATTTCCCGGCATACAAGGCGGACCGCTTGAGCACGTCATTGCCGCAAAAGCCGTAGCATTCAACGAGATACTCCAACCATCATTCAAAGACTACGCCACGCAGATACAGAAAAACGCCACGACACTTGCAGGAGAGTTGGAGAAGCGAGGATTCAACATCATCAGTGGCGGTACGGACAATCACTGTATGTTGGTGGACCTGCGTTCAAAATATCCTGATCTTACAGGCAAAATGGCAGAGACAGCTCTCGTTGCCGCAGACATCACTGTAAATAAAAACATGGTGCCGTTTGACACCCGTTCTGCATACCAGACCTCAGGTATCCGCCTCGGCACACCGGCCATCACGACACGTGGCGCAAAAGAAGACATGATGGTCATTATTGCCGAACTCATTGAAAAGGTATTGAATACCCCCGAGGACGAAAATGTCATCGCCTCTGTACGCAGTCAGGTCAACGAGATTATGAAAGACTATCCTCTCTTTGCATGGTAAAAACACATTTGCCGTCAGCACAAAGAGACTATAACAAATAAATGGCAATGCTTGGCCGGCTATAGCGCCTGAGCTGATTTGTCTAATCACACATTCCTTACCGCTATAAAGTTTTATGGCCACTTTGATGTAAAACCTACACCTAAGTGGCCATAAAACTTTCAGGAAATTCAATCCAAATGGCAGACTATCTCTTTATGGCTTTTTGTCCGTCATGAATATAGACGTCACCGTGTTGAATATCTGACTCCTCAACTTTCACGCCCTGGAGATTATAAAAATCTGCGTCTGACGGTTTCGGAACATACACCTTGGACGATATACCGGTCATCGTGGCATATTCAGCCTTGGCTTTCTCCAATTGTGCCATAAACGCGTCATTGGCATGCAGACGAGCTATCGTGGTCATTCCTACGACACGGCCACACTCGACATCGCTTTCGTAATCATAGCCTGCAATCACGCGGCTCTCGCCAAACTGATACCCGCGGGAGAGGATAGTATCCTGCCTATCAATATTGATTTCAGCCAGTACAAGCGCCACAGCCCATCCTACAGCGGCATATTCAGAGACATACGAACTGGACGTTTTAGCCGCAGCCTCATTCGCAGGAATCAAAGAAAAGTCCTTAAACTGGTCAAAAGGGCGTTTGCGCTTATATTTGGCCTTAACAGTTGCAGTAGCCTGCACAACGTCTTGGCGAAGCGTATTTATCAATTTGAAGATTTGCGGAGATTTGACATTAGATAATGTCATGCCAAACGCCGGAGTAAACACCTTACACAGCACCATAGCACCAAGAGAGGCATCTGTAATAGCCTCATTGGCACGCAGACCCGTACGGTAGTTTTTGCCCCATTGATACATCACCCAGTCTGATACAAAACGCTGACCTGTGGTGTCAGGGGGTGGCGGAAGGAACTTCTCTGCTGCCGGAAAATCAGAAGGCGTTAGATAACCTTCGGCCTTCATCTCTGTGGAAAGAAGAGCCGATAAAACAATTGCCAATAAAATAATGTATCTTTTCATAATTGCAATCCTCCTTATTCATTATTTGTTTGTGAGGCATTTGATGACTGTAGTGCCTCATCTTCCTCTCTCAATAATCCTTTTGCAGAAGCGGATTTGGCCGCAAACTCATCCTTAGCCTTCTTCAGCTGCTTCATAAAATCAGGATCGGCATGAAGACGGGCTACAGCTGCGGATGCAACGCAACGACCTGCGCAGACATCGCTCAGCCAATGAAATCCGCCGATAGCACGGCTCTGACCATACTGATAGCCCCTTGACAAGATGGTATCCTGACGCGCAGGATTAATTTCCGCCAATATCAGCGTCAGAGTCCAACTCTGAGCCGTATGGCCTGACGGATATGAACCATTTGTGCGCAGACTTTCTTCGGATGAAGGAACAGACGTACTTTCTTCAAATTTCATAAACGGACGCGTCTTCATATAAAAGTTTTTCACGCTCTTGGCAGCATTATTTCCGTCTACCCTTGCTTTACTCAACAAAGCATACAACTCCGGTGTGTTGGTACTGGAAATGGTCATACCAAAGGCAGGAGAGAAGGTGCTGCAAAAATAATTGATTGACGTACTGGCATCTGAGACAACCTGTTTGCCACGTGGTGTAGGACGTATACTCTTGCCCCAGTTATATGCCACCCAGTCTCCAAAAAAACGGCCTCCCGTATACTCCGGAGGCGTCGGCAAATACTTTTCACCTGCTGGCATGTCAGCCACAGTCAGAAAAGAATCTGCCTTGATACAAACGATTGGTAATACAAAGAAAACAAATAATGTAAAAAATTTATTCATAAGCATATATAATTTATTATTTCCGTTGAATAAGAATACAAAACTATATTATGGAACAAAATTACAAAGAATGTCCCATATCACAGTACTACTATATTAAACAAATTCTATTTTTCTGACGGCGTAAACGATTCGTACGTTCCATCATCATAAAAAATCCTGATTTCCTTTACACATCTTTTAATAATAGTAGGAGAATCAGCGCGCGGAAGCTCACCCGTACCGCCGTTTTTGGCTCCGTCATTATGAACCTCACGAGAAAAGAGATTTAATGACTGGGAAGGATTTTCTTCGTGTCCAAATAAAGAGTTTGACGACTCAGGAACTTCGGTCGTTTCTTGACGTTCATTTTGATGCGCATCGTTATACATTTCACCCTCCCCAAATAAAAGCCAATTAATGCTGATATTAGGGAAAGCTTTATGAACAGCAAGAGTATGATTATTTGTGGGGCGTGTGCGCTCATTCAAAATACCCGACAAAGAACCAGGTGTAATACCTAAAACTTTAGCAAACTCTTGCTGTGACATTTTGACCGAATCCATCAACAATTTTATCCTGTCTTTAACATCCATATGATTATGATTAAAAAATTACGTCATTTTTACGTTTTGCAAAGTTAAATCTTTGTTTTGAATTACAAACTTTGAATTCTAAAATATTTTCAAATTAAAAGTTTTTGAATTTACATTTCAAAACATGTATCATCCGTGGTAACTGATTGTTCGGATTTACATACTTAAAATATCACGCCTTAACACACGTCGCAGTTTTTCTTTTATAAATTCAAATTAAAGACTGGTTTTTAGAGCGTTACTTACATTATCGTGCAATATATTGACTGCATGTGTCTTCTTTTGGAAGATTATGCGAAAACGTTTTATTGTATAGTTTATTAGAATTTATTATATCAGCTGATTTTTAGCTATTTATTCCATGCAATTATCTTTAATTGTAAGATGAATATGCAATTCGGAATGGTTGATTTTCGCTTTTTAATTTATAATTCGAAAATTCAAATATTGTCCCTGCAGCGCCATCTGTACTTTTGAATTTCAAATAATATTTGACAAGTCTTAACATTTGTCTTAAATCTTAAATGTTACGGAAAGTTAATTGTTTTGTTTTTTGAATATTTTTTGCGGATTTTCAGCGAGAATTGAATTTCCTGAATGATTGTGCAGAAAACTTTTTCCAGAAAAATCTCAGCGGGAATAATGCGACAAAATGACACTAAAACGCACTGAAAATTAAGCTATAACAGGGCAAAAAAATGTGTCAAAAAACTTAATATTTTTGACACAAAAACACAAAAAGAACTTCATCTTTTATGTCTATTGCAAGATAAAAGCTATGAGTTGTTTTAGTATGTCTGCACTGCTAACTTTTGACCCTCCTACTCCTTTGGATTTTTCGTCTGCACATTTTATTTCGCCCAAGATATCCAACACTTTTTTTGCCGTATAATTCCTCATCGCAGGATAGATATTCTTTCTGACTTGCCAGTCTCTTTGTCCCAAATAACTTGCTATTCCTTCTATAGTTTTTTGCGGCGCATAGTATGCCATCATCAAATTAGAGAAAAAACTAAACAGCATCGGCAAAGTCATTTGAATCGGATTAGCCTTCGGGTTCTTGTCAAAATACTTTATTATTTGAAAAGCTTTGTAAGCATTCTTTTCCACCAAAGCGTTTTGCAGTTCAAAGAAATTAAAGTCCTTGCTTATGCCAATATTCTTTTCAACAAGTTCAGGTGTCACAGCGACACCTTGAGGCAATGTCAGAAACAGTTTATCCATTTCGCCATAAAGTCTTATCAGGTTTGAGCCAATTGACTCAGCAATAAGACTGACAGACTTTTCATCTATCATCCTGCCCTTTTCCTGCGCATAATTACGGACCAGTGTCGGCAATTGTACATCACTGATCTTGGCAGACTCAAACACGACGCCCAGTGATGCGATTTGCGACACGAACTTTTTCCGGCGGTCAGCCGTGCCGTTCTTATACTGTAGCAATAACACCGTCGTCGGCTGCGGATTTTGAAGATAATAGGAAATGTTCTCCAAATCCTTTAAATCCTGCGCCTCTTTGACGATTACAAGACTGTGTTCAGACCCCATAGGGAAACTTTGTGCAGCATTGACAATACTGTTTATATCTGAGTCATTGCCATAGAACACATGCATATTAAAATCACGTTCCTCTTCCGGCAATGTTGCCTCAATAATGGCGTCTGAGAGTTTCTCTATGTAATAATTCTCCACGCCCATCAACAGGTAAGCAGGTTTCAATTTACCTTCCTTCACATCACTCAGGATGCTTTCAAACGTCGGTCCTTTTGACAATGTCGTAGCCATCAGCTTAATCTATTACCAGTCATATTTCAAGTGGCGCACAGTTTTGTTGCCTTCAATAATTGTCTTCAACGACTCTATGCCCATTCTGACATGTTGCTCAGCGTAGTTTTTTGTTACGATGTTATCGCTCTTTATTGTTTTTACACCTTCTGGTGTCATGGGGTTATCCGACACCAACAAGAGTGCGCCTATAGGAACATGATTATAAAATCCGCATGTAAATAGCGTCGCACATTCCATCTCGACAGCCATCACGCGCATGTCTATCAGCAATTGCTTGAACTTGTCGTCATGTTCCCATACACGGCGGTTGGTCGTATATACTGTGCCAGTCCAATAATCCAACGCATTGTCACGCAACACAGACGAAATGGCTCTTTCCAACATAAAGGCAGGCAAAGCCGGCACCTCGGGCGGAAAATAATCATTACTCGTTCCCTCTCCACGTATAGCGGCGATAGGTAATATCAAATCACCCAACTGCGCCTTACGCGAAACACCTCCGCACTTGCCTAAGAACAAGCAAGCCTTCGGGTTTATTGAACTCAGCAAATCTATAATCAATGCGGCATTGGGACTGCCCATTCCAAAATTTATCATTGTCATGCCTCCTGCATTTGCTACTCTCATGTTGGCTTCATATCCAGGACGCTCCACGCCAAAATAATCACAGAACAGATCAACATAATCATTGAAATTTGTGATTAATATGTATGGACTGAAAGCTTCTTTTTTTTGCTTCGTGTAGCGTTCCAGCCAATTGGACGTGATTTCTAATTTGTTCATTGTTTATATTTTTCTTATATTTGCACTTAGATTCAATTTACAAAAATAATAAATGTTTGCGTTAAGTCTGCCTCCTTTTGAGGCAAATATTACAAACAAAAACAATCAGCCTCAAATTTTCGACATTTTGAGACGTCGTTTTGTCGCACTTACGCCAGAGGAATGGGTGCGCCAGCATTTCATTCATTTTCTTATTAACTACAAAGGCTATCCGTCCTCTCTGATGGCCAACGAGATTAGCATCCAGCTCAACGGCATGACAAGGCGATGTGACAGTGTCCTTTACGCTTCCGACGGCACTCCGAGAATGATTATAGAATACAAATCGCCCAATATCAAAATCAACCAAAAGGTTTTCTCTCAAATAATGTCATACAATCATGTCCTCAGAGTCCCCTACCTCATTCTTAGCAACGGAATAGAACATTTCTGCTGCCACATTGACTATGCCACGCAAAAAATTGTATTCCTGAAAGAAATACCGGATTACAGCACGCTGTAAACAGGCCGTGGGCATTTTCCCCTACACTGACGACACAACGTCAAAACTTCACCATTAAGAATTCCATCTAAGAGAAGACAACGCCTCATACATTGCTCCCACATTTGCTTGGCTGACTTCGCTCTTCTGCAAATGAAAGATGCGGTATGTCTTATCCGGCATTAGTTTTAGTTGGAAACGCAAAAGCAGTAAGCCGCTGCGATATATATAGAACCAGCCGTTTTCCCAATAGAACCCATACCGATTATCCCAATCCGGTTCAAAAGCATAAAGCAGAATCCTTTTCTTTTTCTCGTCAATCACTTCCTCTACAAACGGATTCTCAACATCCTGCCATGAATGAAGTTCCACATCAGTCATAGCATTGTTTTTAGGAAAGAACACTCGTTCTTTAACTGCTTTATTCTCAATAAAACGCATTGCGTCATGATAATCCCGCATCAATGCTTTAGGCCATGTCATATACACATAGGGACTATCCGATTCCTTCTTTTGATATTTTTTCTTCACGAGGTTATACCGACATCCATACATGGCACTTGCTATAGCACCAGTAAAAGCCCCCATCAGATGCCGGTCACCATTCATCTTCATCGTATTATGAATGGCACTGGTGAAGTCAAATGCGCGATAGAAAGCATCCCACGCGCGAAGCAAGTAAGACAATATCCCATTTTCCTCCTGCCAATTCCATTCTTTTCGGCAACCATTGAACACGAGGCCAAGTTCTTTGTACATTTCATCCTTCGTCTCACCCTGGCGCAACAAAGTAACCATTTGGGAAAGAAACATCCTCGTATATCCCTCCTCTTTATCCCAAGCGGGTCCAAAATACATCTCATTTTGGAGCACATTGAAGAAAGAACAAGTTGCCATACGCAAGATTTCTATACCAAACATCATTGATTGATAGTTACATTCCTGGAGTGTCGTCCAACCAAAAGCCTGAGAGGAAAGGTCAACAGCATCCTTATTGATATTTTGGAATGAACGCCTTGTAAAATCTGCCACTTTATCTCTCGACATGTTTGGGTCAGTTGCAATAAGGGCAGCCGTTGTCAGCACAGACAGGCCAAATTCAGACACCTTTGCTCCTTCCGAGACAAGATGACTCCAAAACCTTGTTCTGTCGTGTTCATACGTCCAGGCGGCAAGGTCACCGATAACAGCACCAAGCATAATGTATCAGATTAATTTGAACATTAAGTAATTTCTAATCCTCCAATCTTGCGACATCATTTTCCAACAGAGCATATTCAAATAAAGGGTATCCCTTATTACGGAATACCCTTTATTCGGTCTTATCATAACATTATTCCGCTTTCTTAGTACGGCGGCGTGTCTTTTTCTCCTCAACAGGTTTCTCAACCTTGATTCCTGCCAGCTCGGGATCCACCAAAATACGCCCGCAATATTCACATACAATAATTTTCTTATGGAACATCACGTCAAGCTGACGCTGTGGTGCGATTTTAGCGAAACATCCACCACAGGAGTCGCGCTCTACGACTACGACACCCAGTCCATTGTGAGAACCTTTGCGTATGCGCTTGAAAGCTGTCAGCAGACGTGGCTCAATTTTTTCTTCGAGAGTCTTAGACTCTTCGCGCAGTCTGTCTTCCTCTGCCTTGTTCTCACTGATTATCTCATCCAGTTCGGTGCGTTTCACTTCAAGTTCTTGAATACGGGCAGCCTTTTCAGCCTCATATGCCACTATGGCCTCATTCATTTCCGTTTCTTTGACACTGTTTTCACGAATGCGTTTATCACGCAGTTCAATCTCCAGTCCTTGGTACTCTATCTCCTTTGAAAGGTTGTCATACTCACGGCTATTGCTGACTGAGTTCAGTTGCTCGTTGCAACGCTCTATTGCCACCTGTGCCTGCTTCTTCTCCTCACTCCATTTATTCAGTGCCAGATGTACGGCAGCAACTTCCTCTTTCTTATTGGCAATACGTGTTGTCAATCCTTCGATTTCATCTTCAAGGTCTTGTACCTCCAGCGGTAATTCACCACGGATAATACGAATTTCGTCAATTCTACTCAGCACTTTCTGAAGTGCATACAGATTTTTCAGTTTCTCTTCTACAGTCATCTCTGTAGATGTTTTCTTTTCTGCCATAATAGTTTTATTTAATTTTAATTTCTTATTCACACATATAACAAATAGGATTCGTGTTTTCTTGTGATATCACGATGCGCAATCCCTCGCATTGTTCTCTCAGTGTTTTCGCTATCAAATCTTTTGTATATTGTTCTGTCTGGTAATGTCCTGCGACAGCTATCTGTATTGTCTGTTCCATTCCCATGTAGGTATGATAGTGCATTTCTCCCGTAAGGAACGCATCTGCCTGTTGGTTTACTGCCTCCTGCAGCAGGAAGTCACCGGCACCGCCACACAGCGCTACTGTCCTTATAGGACGCCTCAACAGTTCATTGTGCATCAGGCACTCCACGCCAAATTCTTTTTTTACAGATTGCAGGAAAGTCCTTGCATTCATTTCCACCGGCAGGGCACCTATCACGCCACTACCGCCACCTTGTGTATTTGGCAGGAGAAATCTTACATCTTCCATGCCCAGCCTGTATGCAATCTCATAGTTGACACCGCCCTCCGCATTGTCCAAATTGGTATGCATGGCATATATGGCAATATCTTTTTTCAGAGCCTTTGTCACACAACGCTCTGGCTGTGTCGCATCACCTATCTGTTTCAAGCCTCTAAACAGCAACGGATGATGCGCCACAATCAGGTTGCACCCCTTTACCACAGCTTCGTCTATGACTTTCTCCGTGACATCTAAACACAACAAGACCCCTGAGACCTCCGTGGCTGTTAATCCTACTTGCAAGCCAGCGTTATCGTAACTTTCTTGCAGAGGCAGCGGCGCGAAACTTTCAAGGGTCGTAACGACTTCCTTTATGTTCACTTAACCTAATAATATGTAATTTACATGCAAAGTTAATAATAAATCAAGAATTCTGTGCATTTTTCCAATAATATTATTGAAGCTTAAAACATCTGAGCACTCTTCTATTCATGCGCTTTGCCGTCAAATGATTCTTTGTACGTTCTATGCTATGCTTTTTATTTCACCAGCACTTTCCTGCCCTTGTGGATGTATATCCTGCCTTTCTCGGGCCGCAGGACCTCCCTGCCCTCAAGGTCAAACCACGCACCTTTGCCGTCAGCCGTCACCCTGACCGGATGTATGCCTTCGGGAGCAGGCAATTCAATAACGCCGCCCTTGAAGACGCTTTCCGTCCAGCCTTTAGCCAGATATGCCGCTTTCTTGCCGTAAGGCACCCTCAGCACGCACTTGTCGGAGATGTTCGTGAAAGCGTTCTTGC
>Ga0256407_10001570_pt1 | contig 47259 bp, 47 predicted proteins | sample RumenRJG_04DNA_FD_193489 | JGI IMG/M metagenome (GOLD analysis project Ga0256407, IMG submission 193489) | Bovine rumen microbial communities from Lethbridge, Alberta, Canada - RJG_04 | ecosystem: Host-associated > Mammals > Digestive system > Stomach > Rumen | place: Canada: Alberta...
ATCTGCTCCGATTTTGAATCGGATACAAAGGTAAGCATTTCAAAACCCGGACAGGGTATCGCTGGGCTAAAACGTTATGCATGAGAACTTTAATTCTGAATTTAAATAATTTTAAGAGACACTAGTGTATCCTCACAATATATTTCCTTTCCCTTCGCATTGTTCTATGTTGCCAATTTAGAAACTTATATTCCTAACTTGGATCCAAGTTAGCAACATAAATGTTTACGGGGATGAAGGAATATTGTTTGCAGCGCAGAACTTCCCAGCCCCACGCTGCCATGATGCATCTTTGTTCTTCCTTCTAAATCTTTTATTAATCAAACTATTGCCATGAAGAATTTCTACCCTACTATTCCCCTTTTTTTAAGAAATGTATAATCGTCGAGCCACTTTTTTGCGAAAAAGATGCATTTTTAACATTTCGAGGGCACAAATGTACGAAAAAGGGGAAGATTGCAAGTGGCAACCTTCCCCTTTTGTATCGTTGAATGGGTGAACTTACAGTCCGAAGAGGATTTTCAGACCACCATCGACGCCGCTGAAGCCCATGAATGCCATAGCGAGGAGACCAGCTGTGACAAGGGCGATAGGTACACCCCTGAAGGCCTTGGGCACATCGAGGAGGTCGAGCTGTTCACGGAGTCCTGCGAAGAGCACCATCGCAAGGAGAAAGCCGATGCCTGTGGAGAGGGCATAGACGATGCCTTCGAGCAGGTCGTAGTCCTTCTGGATGACGAGGATGGCGACACCAAGGATGCAGCAGTTGGTGGTGATGAGGGGAAGGAACACACCCAGTGCCTGATAGAGGGCTGGCATGGTCTTCTTGAGAATGATCTCAATCATCTGCACCAGGGCTGCGATGACAAGGATGAACGCGATGGTCTGGAGATATTCGAGACCAAAGGCATTGAGCACATACACCTGCAGGAGGTAGGTGACGATGGTGGCAACCACCAAGACGGCAGTCACTGCCATACCCATACCCGATGCAGTGTCCACCTTCTTGGACACACCAAGGAAAGGACAAATACCAAGGAATTGTGCCAATACGACATTGTTGACGAAGATGGCAACAATGATAATCAATATCAAACTTAATACATAATCCATAGTCTATCCTCCTTATGATTTCTTTGTGATTTTGTTGAACAATACGATGAGGTAGCCAAGGGCGAGGAAGGCACCAGGGGCAAGGACAAACATCAGCATGCCATAGTCTTCACCCCAGAGGGTGATGCCGAAGATGGCACCTGTACCGAGGAGTTCACGGACTGCACCCAAACAAGTGAGTGCGATAGTGAAACCGATGCCGATGCCAATACCATCGAAGATGGAGGCAACGGGACCGTTCTTGGCTGCGAACGACTCTGCACGACCCAAGATGATGCAGTTCACCACGATGAGGGGGATGAAGAGTCCGAGGCTCTTGTCGATGTCGGGCGCATACGCCTTGATGACCATCTGGAGCACCGTCACAAGACTGGCGATGACCACGATGTAGGAAGGGATGCGAACGGCATCAGGAATGAGCTTCTTGATGCTGGCTATGATGAGGTTGGAGAGGATGAGCACGCACATGGTGGCGAGACCCATCGACATGCCGTTGATGGCAGAAGAGGTGGTACCGAGGGTTGGACACATACCCAAAAGAAGGACGAATGTAGGATTCTCCTTGATGATACCATTCACCAATACTTTGAAGTTATTCATAATTCTATTTTCCTTTCTTTTGAGGTTAATCAATTACTTCGGGGGTTCCCATGCTAGCAGCAGAAGCCTGTTGGGAGGCACCAGAGGTGACATCCTGACCTGCGATGATCTTGTCGTAGGCATTCTGGATGGCACGAAGGAACGCGCGGCTGGTGATGGTGGAAGCTGTGATGGCATCCACCTCGCCGCCATCCTTGCTGACAGTGAAGTTATTCGTACCAGGATTCATACCGATGATCTTATCCTGGAACCATTCCCCTGCCTTAGCACCCAGACCTGGGGTCTCAGCATGTTCGAGGACGGTATAGCCAAGAATGTCACCATCAGTGTTGAAACCCACGAGCACTTTGAGTGGGCCACCAAAACCATTCTCTGTGGTTACAACAGCCTTACCCAGCAAATTTCCCTGCTTGTCGTTGATGTCGTAAGCCGTGAAGGCATCCACTTCCCAAGGTTCTGACACCTTGATGTCGTCGTTACCCATCACAGCCTTGATGCCGGCAGCCAAATTCTCCGCATTGATTTTCTCGATCTGAGGTGCAGTGACAGCGTTGACAGAAGCCAGCACACCTGCAGCCACGATGGTGATGACGGTGAGCACCACCAACATGTTGGTTAATGAAGACTTTAACTTTTTCATACGCTATCCTCCTTTATTTCTTTGCTGGCACTTCGCCAAAGCGCTTGGGTTTGAACTTATTATTGATGAGCGGCACGAAGGCATTCATGATGAGGATAGCAAATGACATACCCTCAGGATAAGCACCATAAGTACGGATGATGACCGTCAGGAGACCAATCGCCACACCATAAATGAGTTGTCCGTTCTTGCTCATCGGAGAAGTCACATAGTCAGTGGCCATGAAGATGGCACCCAACAGCAGACCACCACTCATCAGCTCTGCCAAAGGATTGGCATATACTGGGTTGGCGAGGTTGAGAAGACCAGAGAACACAACCACTGTCACCAAGATGCTGACAGGGATGTGCCATGTGATGACTTTCTTGACCAAGAGGATGATGAAGCCCAGGATGAGCGCTGCTGCACACACCTCACCGAGACAGCCACCAGTATTACCCAAAAGCATGTCCTGGAAGGATGGCAGTTGATTCAGGATCTCTGGATTGCCACTCTTGAAGGCAGCCTTCATGATGGCCAGTGGGGTTGCACCAGTCTCAGCATCCAAGTAAGTGCCGAAGCCCTGTCCTGGAGTAGGCCAAGTGGTCATATCCACAGGGAAGGAGATGAGCAGGAAAGCACGACCTGCAAGGGCAGGATTGAAGAGGTTGCAACCAAGACCACCAAAGGTCATCTTCACCACACCAATGGCGAAGAGTGCACCCACGATGATGATCCAAGGCTGGATGTTGCTGGGCATATTGAACGCCAGCAGAATACCTGTAAGGATGGCAGAACCATCGCAGACGGTACATTTAGGATTCTTCAGCATGAACTTGTTGATAGTCCACTCGAAGAACACACACGATGCCACAGAAATGGCAGTGGTTATGATTGCACCTACGCCAAAGCTGATGAACGAGCAGAGAAGAGCGGGCACGAGGGCTATGCAGACCCAGTACATGTTCTTCTGAACGGAGTCACCGCCATGCACGTGAGGTGAAAGTGATACTACTAATTTATTCATAATTTCTATTTTTTGGCCGCCATCTGACGAGCACGGATATTAGTCATTACTGTTGTTTTACCCAAACGGATGAGGTCGAGCAATGGACGCTTGGAAGGACAAGTGAACTGGCATGAACCACACTCGATGCAGCTCGTGATGTCCTCAGCTTCCACCTTGTCCCACATCTTCTTGTCAGAACATGTTGCCAAGAGATAAGGCTCAAGACCCATCGGACATGCACTCACACACTTGGCGCAACGGATGCAAGGCTGTGGTTCTCCACGACGTACATCCTTGCCACTCATGATGAGCACACCTGAAGAACCTTTGCAGATAGGCACATCGGTATTGATCAATGCCTTACCCATCATCGGACCGCCACCAATCACCTTCACCTCACCATCTGGCAGACCACCACAGGCTTCGATGAGCTGCGTCATAGGTGTACCCATACGGGTGAGGAAGTTGCTGGGTTGTTTGAGTTCCTTACCTGTCACAGTGACGATGCGCTCGAAGAGTGGCTTGTTCTTCATCACTGCCTCATACACAGCAAAGGCTGTACCCACGTTCTGGATGATGGCACCCACTGACACAGGCAGTGCTGGAGGTGCAGGCACCTGGCGACGCACCACTGCATCAATCAGCTGCTTCTCACCACCCTGGGGATATTTGGTTTTTAGAGGAACCACCTCGATATTGGGATGCTGGGCAGCACACTTCTCTGTCATCAGTTTGATGGCATCGGGCTTGTTTTCCTCAATGCCCATAAAGCCCTTGGTCACTTTGGCAGCCTTCATGAGCAGTTCCACACCCACCAGCACCTCGTCCGCCTTTTCAAGCATCAGGCGATGGTCTGCGGTCAGGTATGGCTCACACTCCACAGCATTGATGATGACCCATTCGGGCTTGAACTGTGGAGGAGGCATGAGCTTCACATGAGTTGGGAAGCAAGCACCACCCATACCGACGATGCCGGCATCCTTCACTTTTTCGATGATGGCTTCGGGCGTCAGTTCTGGCTTGTCAGCCAAGGTGACGAGCTTGTCACTACGGTCGATGGACGCTTCCCACTCATCACCTTCCACAGTGATATAGACAGCAGGCTTCTTGTAGCCACTGGCATCCACCACTGTGTCCACCTTCAGCACAGTACCACTGACAGACGAGAAGATGGAAGTGGACAATGCCTTCTCCATCGGCTTGCCAATCTGTGTACCCACCTTGACCTTGTCACCTTTCTGCACACATGGAAGAGCAGGAGCGCCGATGTGCTGTCCCATGGGGAACACAGCCACTTTTGGCAACTCTGCCACTTTGATTGGTTCAGCGGCAGACAGCTTATTCTCTGCCGGATGAACACCACCTATTCTAAATGTCTTCATTTGTATCCTCCTTTATTTAAGGCCAAGCAGAATCAACTGGCTTGGTGGAAGTGGAGCGTCAGTGCGCTTATCTTCGAATTTAACTTCTTTGGCTGCAGGAACTGGATTGCTGATGTCCTTGGGGCCTGCGAGGAGAATCTGCTGACTCGGCATGAGTGGCGCATCATACTTGACCTCGATAGGCTTCCATTCCTTGACTGGTTTTGCAGGAGCTGCAGGAGCAGCAGTGGCAGCAACAGCCGCTTGGGGAGCAGGCTTGGCTGCACCAGGCAGAACATTGTGCGTATCTCTGCGCTCCACACCCTTGATGCTGACAGAGGCAATGGCCCCACGAGGACAAGCCTCGAAGCAGGCACCACAGAGTACACAGGCTTCTGGATTGATGTAAGCCACATTGTTGCCCACATGCACCGCATCGCTGCCACATGCATTCTGACACTTCTTGCAGGCGATGCAGGAGCTGGCGCAAATCTTCATCGCCTCAGCACCCTTGTCCATGTTCATGCAAGTGACCACGAACGCATCCTTGTTGGCACCACTCACTGTGCGCACCTCCATGATGCCACGTGGACAAGCCTTCTGGCAGGCGCCACAAGCCGTACACTTCGCAGCATCCACCTCTGGCAGACCCGTCTCAGGATTCATGTGGAGGGCATCGAACTGACAGGCAGCCACACAGTCGCCACAGCCAAGACAGCCGTAAGAACACTGCGTCTCACCCATACAGGTGGTGTTTGCCACACGACAACTTGTCACACCGTCGTACACACGCACATGAGGACGTTTTTCACACGTTCCGTTGCATCGAACGATAGCCAGTTTGGGAGCTGCCGCAGCAACTTCCACACCTAAGATTCCCGCAACCTGCTCCATGCACTCAGCACCACCCACAGGACAGTTGAGTCCTTCGAGCGAACCAGCGTCAGCAGCCTTCACACAGGCAGCAGCCATACCGCCACAACCAGGGAAGCCACATCCGCCACAGTTGGCGCCAGGCAATGTTTCAAGCACTTGACCGATTCGGGGATCTTCCTTCACTGCAAACCGCTTTGACACTACAAACAGCAACAATGCAAGGACAAAGCCCAAGATTGCCAAAGCCGCTACAGCAATTAGAATGACTTGAAAATCCATAAAATGTTATTTAGTTTGATTAGATTGTTTCTCTATCCAGAAGGCAAAACGCTTTGCCATCCTGTCCTTATTTAAATATAAAATGTAGAAGTAAGCAGCAAGGAGGACTGCCAGCATACCCACTGACATCAGTTCCCCCAATTTCAGCCACACCATCGCCACGAGCATCCACGCCACAATCAGCATGACTGGCACACCAAACGCCAAACGAACGGCCTGCTTGCCCATGCTCAAAGCACCACACACTTTCACCTGCTCCCCTATCTTGTATTTCATCGTCGCATCATCCTCATACACGTCAATGATTTTCTCCTTGCTCTCACTCGATGCACACAGCGAGCGAGCCTTACACCCACTACATGCCGCCACTTGAAGTATGTTCACTTTCACATGGCGGCCTTCCACTGACTCTATCACTCCCTGATGTTCTATCGTCTCTTTCATAATGACCGCACTTTCTATACTTTTGACACAACATGTCAATTTATAGTAGCAAAATGCAAAGTACAGATTACAACTTAACACGACAAAAGTACTAAATTAAATCCTACCACGAAAAGAAAAACAGAAAAAACACATAAAAAAGTGAAAAGTTTTCGATTTTTGACGAAAAATGCAAGAAAAATGCGTAACTTTGCAGCGTCATTACGAGTTGATGACAGAGTTCACGTCGTCACGAGCTGGCGACATAATCATTAATAATTAAACATTTTTATTGCAAAATGGCAACAAGAATCCGTTTGCAGCGTCACGGTCGTAAGAACTACGCTTTCTACAGCATCGTGATTGCTAATGCACAGGCACCACGTGATGGTCGCTTCATCGAAAAGATTGGTACTTACAATCCAAACACCAATCCTGCAACAATTGATTTGAACTTTGAGCGTGCACTCCACTGGGTGCTCGTTGGTGCTCAGCCTACTGACACCGTTCGCAACATCCTTTCAAAGGAAGGCGTTTACCTGAAGAAGCACCTCCTCGGTGGTGTGAAGAAGGGCGCATTCGACGAGGCTGCTGCTGAAACTAAGTTTGAGGCTTGGAAGAAAGAAAAGGACGCTAAGGTCCAGAAGGCTGCTGACAAGGAAGCTGCTGACAAAGCTGCTGAGAAGAAGGCACGTCTCGCTGCTGAGAAGAAAGCCAATGAGGCTCTCGCTGCTAAGATTGCTGAGAAGAAGGCTGCCGCTCTTGCCGCTCAGGCAGAGGCAGAAGCTCCAGCTGAGGCTCCTGCAGAAGAGGCTGCTGAAGCACCTGCTGAGGCATAAACCTCAAGCCTTTCAAATGGCACAAATAAAGGGGATGAGTTCGACTCGTCCCCTTTACTTTTGCTCTAGTTTTCCTTACGTTCTCAACCTTCTCTACTATTTCTACTTTTTCTTCTTCAGTCGCCAATGCCCTGCATGAAGACCTGCCTTGATCTCTATGGCATAGGCTTTACCCATATTCGCCTTCAAGTTATAACCCAAATAGAAGGGTCTGAAAAACTTGGGATAATAGCGAATGCCCACCGTCTCCACCAAAGATGGTTCATAAAAATCGCCCACCCATCCATGCTGACGGAACAGGTAAGTACCTAACGACATCGCCAGAGAAAGTTGCTTGTAATAGACTTCATGATGTGCTGAGATATAAAGCGTGTGCTTGCTGTGTCTATAATCCTTCTCCACCCCGCACTTCTTTTCAATCATACGAGAACGTCCCAGATAGCCACCAAAGGAATATTCCAAGCCCAAGCCCGACGCATGCACCTGATTATACCTCACCATCGGCGTAAATCCCGTGCTCCAGACGGTGTGCAATCCCAAATCCTTACCCTGAGCTATTCGCTCGTCTGCAGTCAGATAGTCACGGTGATATAGCCACTCTTCATACATCGTACGGAACCCCACCGACGCATCAATATCCAGATACATATACGGTTCAAAGGGTGACCGCTGGAACTTCTGCAACTGTCGCAGCCTTTCATGAAACGTCAAACCCTTATCTCCTTCAGGACGGTTCAGATCACATCGGCCACGCATCGTCAACCCATAGGCGTTCGAACCCTTATTGGGCCGGTCGGTAGCACCATTTGAATTGTGCTTGAACTCAAATCCCACACTCAGTTCCAATTCAGGTGTGACACGATAGCCAGCATACAAGCCGCAACCAAAATACACAGACAAATGCTGACCAATCAAGTCGTTGTCCACATTGGTGATGGTGTTGTAGGGACGTGAACAGAGGCTCAGTCCATTCTCCAATGCGTAACCAAAAGACCATTTGCGGTTTCTGTAGATGTCACGACGGAAAGCGATGTAGGCAGCCCAGACATATCCTATGCGAGACATATATGGTGTGTCCTCTGTATGCATCCTCACATGACTATAGTCGAGCAGTTGCAAGCCCGCCTCCAACGTGGGGAAACCAAATACGCGGTCATACACGCTAATGGCTGAGTCCAGGGGATTTGCCTGCGAGTTCATGAAAAGCGAGTAATTACTGCCCCACCCTCGTTTGATAAGTTTCTCGCCTCGCATCTCAATATTGAGCAGACGGTTCATGGCCGCTTCGCCACCTATCGAATAGATGAACTTGGGCACCGTATCCGGTTCTACAGCATCAGTGCCTTCTGCATTCATCGATGCAAAAGACACTGATACACATGCCAGTAGCATGAACCTTCTGAGCAATCCCTTCATCCCCCTATTTCGTCATTCAGCAGAGAACTCCTTGATGCGTTGTTCCTCTGCCAATTTGCAAATCAGCAACGTATTATTCTTCTCTGCAACGATATAGCCATCCAGTCCCTGGATCACTACGCGCTTCTCTTCTGTCGTATGCACCACACAATTCTTGGTGTCAAACAACTTCACATTCTCGCCAATCACATTATTGCCTTCCTTATCTACAGAGGCCAATGTGTGGAGAGAGCCCCATGTACCCACGTCGCTCCAACCGAAGTCTGCCGGGAACACAAAGATTTCATCAGCACGTTCCATCACGGCGTAGTCAATAGAGATGCTTTCACACTTGGGGAACTGCTCATCGATCAACTCCTGTTCCTTTGCCGTACCATAATATGGAAGCAAATCCTCAAAAATCTTTGAAATCTCAGGTTCATAAATACGGAGTGAGTTCACAATCGTGCCCACATTCCAGATGAAGATACCAGAATTCCAGAAGAAATCACGTTTTTTCAAATATTGCACAGCAGTCTTATAGTCAGGTTTCTCCTTGAACGAATCCACACGGAAGATTTCCTTGTTACGCAAAGAAGGCTCCTGCAAGTCTGCCTGAATGTAACCATAACCCGTTTCAGGACGAGTGGGAGCCATACCCAACGTCACGATAGCATCCGTCTCTGCTGTAAAGTTCAGAGCTGAATTGATGACACGCTGAAACTCCACCACATCCGTCACCAGATGGTCAGCAGGAGTGATGACCAGATTTGCCTTCGGATTCTTCGCCTTGATACGCCAACTGACGTAAGCGATACAAGGTGCCGTATTGCGACGGCAAGGTTCCAGCAGGATATTGCCTTTTGGAATATCTGGAAGTTGCTCTGCAACAATGTCTGCATACTTCTGCGAAGTCACTACCCACACGTTCTCAGGGGCAATCATCCCCTTGAAACGATCGTAAGTCATCTGGATAAATGTACGTCCTGTCCCAAAAACATCGATAAACTGTTTTGGGTACTCCGTTGTGCTCATAGGCCAAAAACGGCTACCCACACCCCCTGCCATAATGACGAGGTTGTTGTTAAGGTTAATGTTCATACTCATAATGGTCAAGCAGTTTTGTTTTTTACCTTAATTTTTCCAAAGAAAGTGCAAAGATACGAACTAAAAACTGAAAACTAAAAATAAAAACTAAAAAATGCTAAAAAACTTCGTTCTTCCTTGAGAAAAACCTAATTTTGTCCTCAAATAATAAATGAATTATGATTCTTATTGCAGATAGCGGCTCTACGAAAACCGCATGGTGTCTCGTCGAAGACCCTCAGCACATTATCTATACCCAGGGCATCAACCCTTTTCAGCAGAATGAGGAAGAAATATGCGCTGTTCTCCAACACGAGCTGTTTCCTTCTCTTCCCACTCACGACCTTCAACTGTCAGCCATCCACTTCTATGGTGCTGGTTGCACTCCAGAGAAAGCACCTATCGTTGCCTGTGCGCTGCGGCAGGTCATCAGCACCACTGCCACCATCCATGTAGAAAGCGATATGCTTGGAGCAGCCAGAAGCGTGTGCCAGCGTCAACCCGGCATCGTCTGCATTCTCGGCACTGGCAGCAACTCCTGCTACTACGACGGTCGCACCCTTCATGCCGGCAATCCTGCGCTTGGCTATATTCTTGGAGATGAGGGCAGCGGAGCGTACATCGGCAAACGGCTGGTGGGTGATATTCTGAAGAAGCAATTGCCAGAGGACATACAACGCTTATTCTTTGAGGAGACCCACGAAACGCAGGCCAACATCATCCAACGTGTTTATCGCACGCCTTTGCCCAATCGCTATCTGGCTTCCCTCAGTCCTTTCTGTGCAAGGCATCGAGAACATCCTGCCATTCATGCCTTCCTGCTCGACTGCTTCGGACAATTCTTCCTGCGCAACATTCAATCCTCCCAGTGGAACAAGGAAGCGACCAAGCTTCCTATCGGGTTCGTTGGCAGCATTGCACACTACTACGCATCCGAACTCGCTGAAGCCGCCCAGCAATATGGTTATACGATTGGCAATATCGTACAATCCCCTCTTGAAGGGCTTGTACAATATCACCAAGCAAAATAAAATCAAAGAAAAACGCTACAACACCCCTTTGCTCGAAGGCAACTGGAACTTGTAGATATCGCGCTTGACCGCCATTTTGATGCTGCGGGCAAGTGCCTTGAAGATGCCTTCAATCTTATGGTGCTCGTTGTCTCCCTCAGCTTTGATGTTGAGGTTCATGCGTGCAGCATCACTAAAGGACTTGAAGAAGTGGAGGAACATCTCGGTAGGCATATCGCCGACACGTTCACGTTTGAATTCAGCATCCCAAACGAGCCAGGCACGACCACCGAAGTCAAGTGCCACCTGACAGAGACAGTCGTCCATCGGAAGGGTGTAGCCATAACGCTCAATACCCCGTTTGTCGCCCAGCGCTTTGGCGATGCACTCACCAAGCGCGATACCCGTATCCTCTATGGTATGATGTTCATCTACGTTGAGATCACCTTTCACATGGATGCGAAGGTCGATAGAACCATGCTTGCCAATCTGTTCCAGCATGTGGTCGAAGAAACCCAAACCTGTGTCGATGTCACACTTGCCCGTACCGTCGAGATTGAGACTGATGTCAATGTCTGTCTCCTTTGTGGTGCGACGCACAGAAGCCGTCCGTTCGCCAGCAAAGAGAATCTCCGTGATTTCATCCCACGACTGCACATTGTCACCCAAGATGAGGTACTTGCAACCAAGATTCAGCGCCAGCTGTTTGTCGGTCTCACGGTCACCAATCACGTAGCTGTTGGCAAGGTCATACTCCCCAGTCATGTACTTTCCCATCATCCCCGTACCCGGTTTGCGTGTGGGCAGGTTGTCTTCTGGGAAAGAACGGTCTATGAGGATGTCGTCGAACGTGACCCCCTCCCCTTTCAACGTGTTCAGCATCAAGTTATGGGTAGGCCAAAAGGTTTCCTCTGGATAGGAAGCGGTGCCAAGCCCATCCTGATTGCTCACCATCACAAACTCGAAATCAAGCTTGGTGCGGATGAAATTGAGGTTGCGAATCACACCTGGAACAAACTGAAACTTCTCGAAAGCATCAATCTGCTCGTCGGCTGGCTCCATGAGGATGGTGCCGTCGCGGTCGATGAAAAGTGCCTGTTTCATAAGCTATACGTATTGTCTCAATGCTGAAAGCAGTTTGGTGTTCTCATCCTTGGTACCCACCGTGATGCGGAGACAATCACCACAAAGATGTACACGGTTGCGGTTACGCACAATCACACCCTTCTGCACCAAATACTTGTAAATGCTGTCTGCATCCGTCACACGGACAAGAACAAAATTGGCATCGGTCGGATAGACCTTCTTGCAGATGGGCAGGAGGACGAGCGACTTAAGAAGCGTCTCACGCTCTTCGAGTATCATGGTGATGTGACGCTGCAACAACGTCACGTTGCTCAGGATCTCCAGCGCTTTCTTCTGCGTAAGCACATTCACATTGTACGGGTACTTCACCTTGTTGTAAAGTCCGATGATCTCAGTACTTGCAAATGCCATTCCCAAACGGATGCCGGCAGCTCCCCATGCCTTGGAGAATGTGGCGAGCACAATGAGGTTGGGATATTTCTGAATGTCAAAACGGAAGGGCTTCTGCGAAGAAAAGTCGCTGTAAGCCTCATCCACAATCACGATGCCCTGAAAGTTTGTGATGATCTTCTCAATCTTCTCACGACGAAAAGCATTGCCCGTCGGGTTGTTCGGAGAACAGATGAAGATGATCTTGGTGTTCTCATCACAGGCAGCAAGGAGAGCATCGGGGTCGATGTCATAGTTCTCATCCAGCGAAACCTTGCGGTACTCCACATCATTCACATCGGCACACACTTCATACATGCCGTAGGTGGGGTCAATGGCCACCACATTATCTTTACCTGGACGGCAGAAGATACGATATGGAAGGTCAATCGCTTCATCGCTACCATTACCCAGGAAGATATTGTCCACAGGCACACCCTTCATGGGCGAGATGGCCTGTTTCAGTTCCTCCTGCAAGGGATCAGGATAGCGGTTCACGCCGTTGGGATAAGGGTTCTCGTTGGCATCGAGGAAAGCGTCTGCCTTCACCCCCTTAAACTCGTCACGAGCGCAACTATATGGTTTGAGCGCCCAGATGTTGGGACGCACTAATTCTTGTAAACTTCTCATAATGATTGAATTCTTACTGTCATCGCATTCTTGTGAGCATCCAACTGCTCTGCCTCTGCCATCAGTTCGACAGCACGACCGATAGAACGGATACCCTCTGCTGACAATTCTTGGAATGTAATCTTGCGGCAGAACGAATCAAGGTTCACACCGCTATATGCTTTGGCATAACCCGATGTGGGCAACGTGTGGTTGGTACCTGACGCATAGTCACCTGCCGACTCACAGGAGTAGTTGCCGAGGAAGACACTACCTGCATTCACCACCTTGTCGGCAAACGACTGATAGTCCTTGATGGCAAGGATCAGGTGCTCAGGAGCATATTCGTTCGTCATCGTCACCACCTCTTCCATATCCTTCACAATGATGAGCTTGGAATACTGCAAGGACTGCTCCGCAATCTCTTGGCGAGGCAGCAACGCCAGTTGTCTGTCCACCTCAGCATTCACCTTCTCAGCCATCGCCTCTGAAGTTGTGATGAGGATGACCTGTGAATCCACACCGTGCTCAGCCTGAGAGAGCAAGTCGGCAGCCACAAACACGGGATTCGCCGTATCGTCGGCCACCACAGCCACCTCAGAAGGACCTGCTGGCATATCAATAGCCACCTCATGCAGACTCACCTGCTGCTTGGCGGCCATCACGAACTGATTGCCTGGACCAAATATCTTGCTTACCTTCGGCACGGACTCCGTACCGTAGGCCATAGCGCCTATCGCCTGAACACCACCAGCCTTGAAAATTTTGCTGACACCAGCCACCTTCGCTGCCATCAGAATGGCAGGATGCACCTTGCCTTCGCGGTTGGGAGGGGTACAAAGCACAATCTCTTTACACCCCGCAATCTTGGCAGGCGTAGCCAACATCAACACCGTAGAGAACAGCGGTGCCGTACCTCCGGGGATGTACAAACCCACCTTCTCGATAGCGACCGACTTCTGCCAGCACACCACACCAGGAGCAGTCTCCACCTTCTCGCCCTCAAACTTCTGCGAGGCATGAAACTTCTCGATATTGGCATGAGCAAGCTTCAAGGCATTCTTTAAGTCATCAGACACAAGACCCTCAGCCTCAGCGATTTCTTCTTCAGAAACAGCCAACAACTCAAGCCTAACTTTGTCGAACTTCTCTTCAAAGGCTTTCACGGCCGAATCGCCATACTGCTGAATCTGGTCAAGCACGGTCTGCACCGTCTCTCGCAGTTCAGAAGCATCACGATGTGGACGTTCCAAGAGTGCCCCCCACTCTTCCTTGCTGGGATATTTAATGATGTTCATTGTTATTCTTCTTACAGGATCATTTTCTCAATAGGTGTCACCAAGATGCCTTCTGCGCCGAGCGCCTTCAACTGACCCACGATTTCCCAGAAGTGCTTCTCATCGAGCACGGCATGAACAGAGCACCACTCTTCATCTGCCAATGGAATGATGGTTGGACTCTTCAATCCTGGCAACACCTTCACAATCTCAGCCAGACGTGCTTTGGGTGCATTCATGCGTACATACTTCTTGTCTTCAGCAATCAGCACAGAGTTGATACGGAAGAGCAGGTCTTCCAAGATGGCCTTCTTCTCCTCGTCCAAGTTCTTGTTGCCAATCAGCAAAGCCTCACTCTGCATCACCACTTCCACCTCTTTCAGGTTGTTGCTCACCAACGTAGAGCCAGAGCTGACGATGTCGAAGATACCATCCGCCAAACCTATGCCTGGGGCAATCTCCACAGAACCCTGAATCACGTGGATGTCCGTCTTCACACCCTTCTCATCCATGAACTTCTTCAGGATGACAGGATAAGACGTAGCAATCTTCTTGCCGTTGAACCACTCCACACCAGGATAGTCAATTGCCTTTGGAATCGCCAGTGAGATGCGGCACTTGCTGAAGCCCAGACGCTTCACGATGTCGGCATTCTCATTGCGCTCCACAAACTCGTTTTCACCCACGATGCCCACATCAGCCACACCGTCTGCCACCGTCTGAGGAATATCGTCGTCACGGAGGAAAAGCACCTCCAATGGGAAGTTTGATGTCTGAACAAGCAACGTGCGCTTGCTCGAACTAACCTTGATACCCGTCTCTTTCAAGAGATCCATTGTGTCCTCGAAGAGACGTCCTTTTGATTGTACTGCTATACGTAACATATATGTCTTTTGTTTTATATTCTTGTTATTAAATTTTCAATTCTCAATTTTCAATTTCCAATTTCCAACCTCCGCCCAGCGCGTGGGCTGGTCAACTTTAATTAATCGCTCCCCTCATCGTCATGATTGTCTTGTTCGAAGGGATATAAGTTGCGATTTGAGGACGATGTCGATTCGGTTCATCGTGTCGGAAGAACTCCAAGATGGAGCTGAACGGATAACGGCTCGTGTCGAACACGATGTAATCATAATCCCTGTACAGCACATCGGTACTGGGCATATCTCCCAACTTCGAATGGAACACATCATACTTGAACCGATGTCTCTCCGCAATGGCTTTCATCTCCGCGAGGTTACGTCCATCGCTCACAATCAGGTAACTTCTCATTCTCTTCTTCGGCCTCTTATGTGTCCAAGCATAAATTTTCTGCATCAGATATGACATCGCACCCTTCATCACCACCGTCAACGTGATAAACGCCGAATAGATGGCGCTGTAATGTGCGAAATGCTTCTTGAAGAAAATCACCATCGCCTTGTGGAATGCATTCACATATTTCAAAGAGTCCTTCTTCGTGCTCTCACCCTTGTAGTGCAGAATCTGCGTAGGGATGTAGTAGTTCTGATAGCCAGCCTTCAACACACGGTAACTCAAATCGATGTCCTCACCATACATGAAGAATGCTTCGTCCAGCAGTCCCACCTTGTCCAATGCAGCCTTACGGATGAACATGAACGCACCACTCACAATCTCAATCGGATTGATGGCCTGCTTATTCAGGTACTGCATATAATACCTGCCAAACAGACGGCTCTTCGGGAACAGCGAACCCAATCCGGTCATCTTGCAGAACGCCACAAAGGGGGTCGGCACACCACGACGGGATTCTGGTGCAAACGAGCCATCAGCCCTCAACATACCCACACCGCACATGCCTGCCTGCGGATTCTTGTCCATGAAGTCAATGCACTCTCTCAACGTGCGTTCTCCGATGAACGTGTCAGGATTCAGCAGCAACACATACTCTCCCCTCGCCTCGCGCAACGCCTGGTTGTTGGCACGTGAGAAGCCCACATTCTCGGCATTCTCAATGTAGCGCACCCAAGGGAACTTCCCCTTCAGGTACGACATCGAGTCGTCGGTGCTGTTGTTGTCAACCACAAACACTTCGCCGCCCACACCTGTCAACGCCTTCTCCACCGAGAGCAAGCATTGCTCCAGATAATAGCGGACATTGTAATTGACTATGATAATGGAGAGTTTCATCTATTCTTTATTCACGTCTTCCAGATAAGAAGAAATTTTTGACTCTGAAGGCCAGCAGTAGATGGTGGCACTCAAAGCGACCAACGCACAAAACGCACCGCTGACACTCATGGCAAGATAATAAACCGCCACACAGAACACCGCAGCGATACACAAAATGCCGATCCGCACAACACTCCATATATGATAAGACCGCAACGCCTCGTCATTGTTCATGCGACGCAAACCCCTGGTCGTGTTCAATGTGAACAGACGGATGGCCAAAGGAATGCCCACAATGGTCAGCACCACAGCAGCGATGTTCAACTTCACCTCCTCGGGTGACTGAGGAACCACCCATCCATTCGGAATCACATCCAGTTCGCCCAACACGACAGCAGCCACCACAATCATCCACACCACCGCCATCTCTATTTTCAAAATCCTCAAAAGCTTTTGTATATATTTTACCATAATCTTAATTATTCTTCTCCCCAAATTTTCAACTTTCAACTTTCAATTTTCAACTTCCTACTTTCCCGTAAACGGCACACGATTCACCAACGAACGTCCCAAAGTCACCTCGTCAGTATATTGCAGTTCATCGTTGATGCTCATGCCTCTCGCCAACACCGTCAGCTTCACGTCGGGATATTTCGACAACTTACGAAAGATGTAAAAGTTTGTGGCATCGCCCTCCATCGTCGAGCTCAAGGCAAAAATCACCTCATCCACGTCTCCCTTGTCCACACGATCCACCAAGCTGTCTATCTCCAACTGGCTCGGACCCACACCGTCCATCGGCGAAATCACACCACCCAGCACATGATACAGACCATGATACTGCTGCGTCTGCTCAATCGCCATCACATCCTGCACATTCTCCACCACACAGATGATGGAACGGTCACGATGCGGATTCGCGCAAATTTGACAGACATCGTCATCGCTGATGTTGTGGCACACCTCGCAGTAGTGCACCTCATGGCACAACGTCGAGACAGCATCCGTGAAAGCATCAATCTTGCCAACATCAAGACGTAGCATGTGCAGCACCAGCCGCATCGCCGTTTTACGCCCGACACCTGGCAGCTTCGAAAACTCATCCACAGCACGTTCCAACAATGCCGACGAATACTGCTCATTCATTTCTCTTCTTTCCCTTTTTCAGAAATCAGCTGCAAAGGTACGAATTTTAAGTGAAATACTAAAAACTAAAAGTGAAAAGTTTGAGATACCACCATGTAGAGGGGCTGGTAATCTTCACTTTTCACTTTTAGTTCACCTTTTCTGTTAGTTTTCTTTTATTTCCTTTTCTTCGAAAAGAATCCAAACGCTTCGCGGAATGCCGCTATCGACCGATAGCCAGAGATGGCATAACCCACAAATCTCATGTACTTGTTGGAAGAGTCGAGGAAAAAGTGCTCAGGATGATACACGAAGTAATCGGTCACATCATTCTTCAGCTTATTCACGCTGTTGTCTATCTGCCGCTTGGCATACTTCTTCTCGTCACGGATATCCTGGAGCGAGGCATAGTTCTTATTTGGTCTCATTCCTCACCTCCTTCCTCGTCATAGTCGTCCAACTCGCGGACAAGACTCTCCGCCAGCTTGCGAATCTGCTCATCCTTCTGACCCTTGCTGCCCAGCATCTGCTCGGTCACCGTCGGCACATTCAGCAACTGCTCGCTGAACATCCTCACAAACGGGTTCTCAATCAGAGGCTTCTTCAGCAAGAATGCCAGCACGATCAGCAGCACCAGAAAGCCACTCACGATATAGTAGCTCCACATCTCGCTCCCCGTCAGCAGGGTCAAGGCCTTCATCGTACCCGTGCTCAGGAAGAAGATGGCGCTGGTGGCCAAAGCTACGACCACAGCACACAGCACCACAAACGTGGTCACCATCGTCAAACGCTCCGTCGCCTCTAAGCGCAGATAACGCTCCACGCGGTACGCCAACCTGCGGATGTCGTCCGTCATTCTTCTGGATGCACTCATGCCAGTCTATTATTCTGCATCAAAATCCTCAGCAGGAACGCACTCACGCTTCTTGCCGATGTTCTTGATCTCGTCCACCAGATTCTCGAAAGCCTCCTTGTCGAGCTTGATGCCACGCTTCTCAAGAGCTTCCTTAATCTTTGCACGCTGGTCTTCACCTTTCTCTGGAGCAAAAAGAAGACCTATTGCTGCTCCCGCAATGGCACCACCAACAAAAGCGGTCGCCAACGCAAAACCATCACCTCTTGTCATAATCAAATACGTTTTAAAAGGTTGATAAATAATGTTAATTGTTTCAATTTCGGGGGCAAATATAAGACATAATCCACAAAAAGCAACACATTTTTGGATGTTTAACTTTTTTTTGCACACATCTCCTTTGCAATGTGGCAAATATGCCCTAACTTTGTAGAAAATCCGAGACATCATTCAATCATCTAATTATAAAACGAGAAAATTATGAGAAAAAGTATTTTCATGGGATTAGCACTCATTGCTGCCCTCGCCTTCGTTTCATGCAAATCATCTGAAAGCAGCTACAAGAAGGCATACGAGAAAGCAAAGGCACAAGAGATGGCACAGACCAACACCACTGATCAGGTAGAGACAGCTCCTGTATCCGTGACACCCGTTGTCACCACACCTGTCACTGCTGCCAACACAGAGAACGACCGTCAGGAACGCCTCACCGTCATGAACGGCGGCACCCTCAAGGCTTTCAACGTCGTATGTGGTTCCTTCAGCAATGTTGACAATGCCAACAACCTCCGCAACACCCTCGTTGGTAAAGGTTACTCTGCACAAGTGGCACAGAACCCAGAGACCGGCATGTACCGCGTCATCGCCGCTTCTTTCGACGATCGCGCATCTGCCATCGCCTCTCGCGACCAGCTTCGTGGCACCTACCCCGACGCATGGCTCCTCTACCGCACATACTAACTAACATACACATATTTTATAACCAAACAGGGAGGCTGGGTTCAGTCTCCCTGTTTCATTGTTGTTTCATCATCTTTTTAATGCAATCAGATTCTTTTGAGGGCAAAAATCACAAAAAATGTGGCAAAAAATGTAAAAAAAGTGTTTTAAGACCCATTCTGTAGTGATTGTTTGAAAAAAACAAAGTATCTTTGTTCCTCAGAAATGAACATACAATCTTTTAAAAAATAACCAAAACATAAAAACAACCATGAACAGAAACAAGAAATTTGTCATCACAATCAATCGTGAACTGGGCAGTGGCGGCCGTACCATCGGACGTAAATTAGCCGAGAAGCTGGGTGTGGATTTTTTTGACAAAGCACTCATCGAGGCCTTGGAGAAAAAGTACAACCTCAGTGCCGAAAAAATCGAGGAGATGAAAGGCAAGAAGAAAAGTTGGTGGGAAGACTTCGGCCTTGTGATGGGTATAGGAGGAAGCGAAATCCGCGATTATCATTCGAAGATGAGCGAAGCGTCAGACCGTCTGACCACTGAAAAGATGTTCAAGACCGAAACGGAGATTTTGGAAGGCATCGCCGCAACGGAGTCTTGCGTCATCACCGGTCGCAGTGGCTTTTACGTGTTCCGCAACCACCCCAACCATCTGTGCATCTTGATACAGGCCTCAATGCCCTACCGTTTGGAGCGTGTGATGCGCAAGCAGAACGTCAGCGAGAACGAGGCACGCAAGCTCATTGACAAAGTGGACCAGATGCGTGAGAACTATGTCAAACGATACACAGAAACATCTCGTTACGACACCCGCAACTACGATCTCGTCATCAAAGTAGACGGCAAGACAGAGGACGAAATCGTGGATTACATTCTACAGTTTATCAACTAAAAGAAACAGGGAGGTTCGAAACCTCCCTGTTTCTTTAGCTATTGGTTATTCCGTAATTTTGATGACCAACGACATGTCGCAGTTCTTCAGTATCTCGACCATGCGGTCCTCATCAAAGGAGATGCAACCACCGGTGTAAGGCTTGGAGCCTTTCACATGGATGAAGATGGCGCTACCATTGGGATAGACGCACTCCTTGTTGAAGTCGGTGGCGATACCGTAGTTGTACTGCGGTTGGTAGGCGTACATCTCCTCGCCCTTACATTCGTGCTCGGTCTCGGCGGTGTCGATAATCTTGTTGTAGTACTCACAGTCCTCATCGCAAGCATAGGTTGTAGGCTTCACATCAATGTAGGGCATCGTCGTACCTGGATTGGGTTTGATGCCGAAGGCACTCAGCGGACGCAACGTGCCAACAGGTGTCTTGCCGTCACCCTCGCCCGTCTTGCCAAGACCGTTCTTACCTACATATACATCGGTGACAAACAGCACCTTACCGTCAACGGTCAGACGAGCCTTACCCTCACTGCCATGCACGTCATACACTTCGAGCAGATGTCCAAAGTTATAAGTTATAAGTTATAACCTCGAGGGGAAAAAGTTGATAAAAAGTTGCTGAATTGTTTGTTCATGTCGAAAAAAGTTCGTAACTTTGCATCAAAGATGCAAAAAAAGGACACAAGCGTCTGAAATTAGCGGCACAACCATGGGGAGATATTTTCTTAGTGCACGAGAAAGTTCTGCATGGTGTAGGCGCTAAAACACGGAAGAAAGGAATAGGTTTTAAATTACTTTAGGGGTATAAAACTTATATGATAGTTGTGTAAATCGAGTACAAAGGTACGAAAAAGTTGAGACGCAGGACAATAAATCAGGAGTTTTCTAGTGTTTTCCCTTTGTATTGTGCTCACTTATCCGTAACTTTGCATAAAATTTTATGATCTTGTTATGGAACAATTACTTCAAATTGCGGAGGACATCAGCGGCGTCGTTTGGGGATGGCCGATGATTATTCTGTTGTTGGGTACACATATTTTCCTGACGTTCAGACTGAAGTTTCCGCAGAGGAAGATTTTTACAGCGATTCGGCTGTCGGTGAAAAGAGACAAGGATGCGACGGGTGATGTGAGCCAGTTTGGTGCATTGGCGACGTCGTTGGCCGCCACGATCGGTACGGGCAACATCATCGGTGTGGCTACGGCTGTGAGTCTGGGTGGCCCTGGTGCCGTGCTGTGGTGCTGGCTGACGGGTGTGTTCGGCATCGCGACGAAGTATGGTGAGGGACTGCTTGCCATCAAGTACCGCGTGAAGACGAAAGACGGCAGGATGCTGGGTGGCCCGATGTATGCCCTGCAGAATGGACTGGGCATGAAGTGGCTGGGTGTGCTGTTCTGCGTGTTTGCAGCAGTGGCATCGTTCGGCATCGGCAACACGGTGCAGGCAAATGCCATCAGCGAGAACCTTTCGTTGGTGATGCAGAACTGGATGGACACCGACACGACCAAGACGATGACAGGCTTTGTGTTGGCGACGCTGGTGGGTTTCGTGATCATCGGCGGTGTGAAGAGCATCGCACGCTGGTGTATGGGATTGGTGCCCATGATGGCCTTGTTGTATGTGCTGGGCTGTATCTATATATTATGTGTCAATCATGAGTATCTGCTGGATGCCCTTAAGCTCATCTTCAACGAGGCGTTCTCGGTGAAGGCTGTGGGTGGCGGTACGGCTGGCACCGTGCTGATGGTGGCGGCAAGATACGGTATTGCACGTGGACTCTTCTCGAACGAATCGGGTATGGGTTCTGCCCCCATCGTGGCAGCTGCGGCACGGACGAAGAACCCTGTGCGTCAGGCTTTGGTGTCATCGACGGGAACGTTCTGGGACACGGTCGTTATTTGTGCTGTCACGGGCTTGGTCATCGTGTCGAGCACCATCGCCAATCCTGGCATCAGTCAGGAGGACGGTGGCATGTTGACGAAGGAAGCGTTTGGCATGATTCCATACATCGGCACGCCCATCCTGACGTTCGGCATCATCACGTTCGCCTTTTCCACTATCTTGGGTTGGAGCTATTACGGAGAAAGAGCGATGGAGTATCTGGCAGGCAGACGCAGCATCGTGTTCTACCGCATCCTCTATATCCTGCTGGTGTTCACTGGCTCGACCATGAGCTTGGCACTGGTGTGGAACTTGGCCGACATCATGAATGCGCTGATGGCTGTGCCTAACCTGATTTCGCTGCTGCTCCTCTCAGGGGTGATTGCGAAGGATACACAACATTATTTGTGGGATAAAAATCTGGACGAGGAGAGTTAAGAAGTAAGAGACAATGATACAAGACCTCTGCATTATCATGTTGACGGCAGGCATCACGAGTCTGTTGTTCAAGCTTTTCAAACAGCCCGTCGTGTTGGGTTACATCGTGGCAGGTATGCTGGTGGGTCCTCACGTGTTAGGTGGAATGTGGGTGACCAACGAAGAGAACGTGGAGACATGGGGAGAGATTGGTGTGCTCTTCCTGCTGTTCAGTCTCGGACTGGAGTTCTCGTTCAAGAAACTGCTGAAAGTGGGCAGCACAGCCGTTATCGGTGCTGGTGTCATCGTGGTGGGCATGATGATAGCGGGTATGGTGACAGCCCATCTGCTGGATTTGGGAGGCTTGAACGCCCTGTTCCTGGGAGGTATGCTATGTATGTCATCGACCACCATCGTGTTCAAGGCCATTGAGGAGGCAGGATTGCGCAGTCACCGTTTTGCAGGCGTATGTTTCGGCATCCTCATCGTGGAAGACCTCTTCGCTGTGGTGCTCATGGTGTTGCTCACCTCCATCGCCGTGAAGAACGAGTTTCAAGGCAAGGAACTTCTATGGCAGGTGGGTAAGCTGGTGATGTACATCGCCATCTGGTTCATCTTGGGCATCCTGCTCATCCCTACGTTCCTGAAGAAATTCAAGAAGTTCCTCAACGACGAGACGCTGACCATCTTCTCCATCGGACTCTGTCTGGGTATGGTGCTGTTGGCTGTGCAGTCGGGATTCAGCAGCGCTCTGGGTGCATTCGTCATGGGTTCGGTGTTGGCTGAGACCATCGATGCTGAGCGTATTGAACATCTGGTACAGCCCGTGAAGAACATCTTCGGTTCCATCTTCTTCGTTTCAGTGGGCATGATGATCAACCCTGCCCTGCTCTTGCAATACTGGTTGCCCATCAGCATCATCACACTGGTGGTCATCGTCGGACAGATCCTCTTCGGCTGCTTCGGCACCCTGCTCTCAGGACAACCGCTGAGGGTGGCATTGCAGACAGGTTTCTCACTGGTGCAGATCGGTGAGTTTGCCTTCATCATCGCCAATCTCGGACAGTCGCTGAAGGTGACCGATTCGAGTCTCTACCCTATCGTTGTGGCAGTCAGTGTCATCACCACGTTCCTCACGCCTTACATCATGAAACTTGCCTACCCCACACTCGCGTTCCTCGAGAAGCACATGAGCAACAGCACCAAGATGATGCTCGACAGCTACGTGGAGAAACGTCAGTCGGGTACCAACATGAAGCAGAAGCGACCTTTGTGGATTGTTCAAATCGACCGACTGGTCAAGTTCCTGTTGCTGAAGATTGCGATGGCACCAGGCATCAACAAACTGTTGCGCGTTTTCAACGAGAATCTCTATGCGCGTGAACGACTGGCTGAATCGCAACGAGGACTGGAACGCGAGGTGGAGAATTCGCTCATCAGCCTCGAAATGAACATCGCAGAGGTGGATGTGCCCAACAACTCAGCCTTTGCCGGCAGGGCTCTCAAAGACCTCAATATCCGCAACATCACGGGTGCCAACATCGTACGCATCATTCGTGGTGGCATCAACATCAACATCCCTGGCGGCAACCATCGCCTCTACCCAGGCGACCGCATCATCCTGGCTGGCTCGGACACCGATGTGGCAGCCTTCCAGAAGATGCTGGAAACCAGCCTTGCCCCCACTGAAAAAGATTTGGACAGCCTCAGCACCAACATCGTGCTGGACAACTTCACCATCACAGCCGACTCACCGCTGTGTGGCAAGAGCATCATCAAGTCGGGCATCCGCGAGAAAGGAAACTGCATCGTGATGGGACTGGTGAGACCCTCAGAAGATTTCTACACCAACCCCGACCCCAGCCTCGTCATACAAGCAGAGGACATCATCATTGTGGCAGGTGAAAAGCAGAAAATGCAAGATTTCTTCGCACAGGCAGCAATTTCCAACCCCAAAATTTGGTCATAAACAGAAAAGGTTGTACCTTTGCCGCCACTTAACGCCAGTGGGCGAACACGAAACCATCGGGGATGACTGGATTTGACTGGTTATCCCCTTTTTTTGTAGGTAATCAAGAGTAAACAAAAGTAATATAAATATACTTATTTTCAATCACTTATAAACGAACAACAAATCTTTTGAGTTTAACTTAAAATTACTTAAAAACACTTTAATTTACAAAAATTGTCCCCACATTGTCCCCACGAAATCAATTAAATTATGTACCTTTGCAAATGGAACATGATTAAGTCTTTTTATGGGAAGGAAAAAACTATTTCTTAGCCCTGCAGAACTAATAGAGGGCTATGGTTTGAATGGGCACAAGTATAAATCGAGACGCATCTACCTCATTGGGAAGCCTCTCGCGTCTGGGAGTGTGTCACTTGTCTTCTACGGACGGAACAACGGGCAGCGTGTCCGAGTGTCAACAGGGAAGGTGCTTGAACCTGAGCACACTCCCATGGCAAAACGAGCCAACGAGGAAAAGGTACGACTTCTTCAGATCGAGTGCGACATGAAGAATGCAGAACTGGAGAGGAAAGAGGCAGGCTTTGCTCCAACCCCCAAAAACAAAGCATCATTCATTGAGTACTTGAATCTGCTGGCAATGTCCGAGTATGAGCGTACAGGCAATAAAAAGTCGTATTACAACGCTCTGAAAGCCCTTGCCATGCACATTGAGGCATACAGTGGCGCAGAGGTTAAATTTAAGGATATCACACTTGAATGGGTGCAGGGCTTTCTTGAACACCTGAAAAGGGACGCAATGAATTTCAACTACCTTCGCACGGATGACCCTGAAAGGCGGAAAGAGGTGCATATCTCTCAGAACAGCCAGTGCCGACTGCAGCGCAACCTTAATTTTGCATTGAACAAGGCAGTTAAAGCAAAGATCATCCCATCGAATCCGATGGACGGGCTTGACACTGATGAAAAGGTGAAGCCTCTGAACGGCACAAGATACTTCCTGACAGAAGAAGAGGTGAAGTTACTGATAAATACGCCATACAACCACGGGAGACACCACATCAAGCAAGCTTTCTTATTCAGCTGCTACACAGGGCTTCGGTTTTCAGATCTAAAGCGGATAACCATGAGCGATTTTCACCTCGACAAAAACGGGACATACCTGAAAATCGTGATGCAGAAGACGAAAGAGCCTCTGAAGGTTTATGTCCCATCAGTGGCAATGCAAGTGCTTCCAGATGTAGCAGATGATGAAACACCTGTATTCTCTTTGCCGAAGAACGAGACAGCGAACACCTCTTTAAGAAAGTGGCTGAAGGATGCAGGCATAACAGACCGCCCCATCACCTTCCATTCGGCACGACATTCGGCTGCAACGCTCTTGCTGAGCAACAATGTGCCGCTGGCTGTTGTAAGCAAGCAGCTGGGGCATTTGAAAAGCTCAACCACTGAGATTTATGCAAAAATCGTCGATGAGGCTCAAAAGGTCGCATCTTCGAAAATGGATGATTTGTTTACCGTTAAAATGATTGAAGGCTATGGACTATAACGAAAGATTGATGCTTAGTGAACCTCATGATATCCTGAGCGATTTCGTCCTCTGTATAGAAAATGGAAGTCAATTCATCGCATACACAAGTGCCATGAAATTGGCACAATGGTATGAACAGAACAGGGATGCTTTGTCTGCGCTGTCTGCGAAGAATGAATGTAAGGAAGACGAAACAATGCTTGCTGATCTGAGACGATACTGCAAAGTCGTGAAAGACCTGGACATGAATGAATTTGCACGACTTCATCAAGAGCAGGGCGAAACCCCACTGTATGACAGAGGTATGACTTACTCGGATATGATGCACTTTAAGATGGTGTGTGAAAGGATTGTGGAAAAAGTGGAGCCTCAACAAGGCACACATACACTATCAGATGAAGAAATGGATAGGTTTGAAGAGATGTTCAAAACTAAATTCACGGGGAAGAGACCAGGATACGGGGATCTCCCTAAAACGGAATGGCTATGTGGAGCCATCCCCAACCTGCAAAGCAACAAAGATTTTGCTATAGTTTGCCGAATAATATATGATAGCAAGGTGCTAAAAAAAGAACCTGTGACTTTCAATTCCTTCTACAAAGAAATGTGTCAGATGTGGAATTTTAAATATATATCATCATACAAACCCAGCAAGCTACACGATGAGAATTTAGAAAGAAAATTTTCTTACATATCATAAAGGGGATAGTCCCCTCCTGTAGTCCCCTCCTTTTCTCGCAAGTCGCTCATACAGAGCGGCTTGCTTTGTTTTGGAAAGTCCCCTTTTCTTCGATTAGTTGGAAAACGCTGTACCTTTGTGGCAAAAAATTTTTTTATCACTAAAAATAACCCGTTATGACAGAAAATGACTTTTTTCTCAATGCCGTGGAAACGGCACAACTTTTGAGAACTTCGGTGGGGTACGTCCGCAAACTTACCAGCCTGAAGCAACTTCCACATTTCAAAATCAATCGAAAAGTTCTGTATCGAAGAAGTGAGGTTATAGCACTTATCGAAGCAGGACGCGTCGCCACAACAAGCGAACTGGCCGAACAAGCCGACACGAACGCCATGCGTCGATTAATGCGAAGAAAGGAGGTGACTCATGTATAGTGTGCGCGATGTTCTGGAGAGGATCCGGAAAGAAACAGCAAAGCTCACCCTGGCGGAACGTTCTGATGTCGCGGAAGCAATTTCAGCGTTTTTCTACCAGGGAAAACGGATTGAAACGCTACACGGTGCAGCTGGCGATGCGTGGCTTCGTATTCGACAAAGTGACGAGTGGAGATCAAGGTACGGATGGAGGGATGGCTATGGCGGCGATTGGTAAATTCAGCTTTTTTGAAAGCTATCATCGAGCACTCATGCGTCTCCCTGATGCGCGATATGGTGCGTTAGTCCGTGCGATGTGCAATTATTGCTTCAATGGCAAAAGTCCACAATTCACGGATGATGCAGATTGCGTAATATGGGAGCTTCTGCTTCCTGTACTCGAAAGGAGTGTATCTATAAGTTCCATTCGCTCTTACGCAGGTAGAAAAGGAAAGGGTGTTGCAAGAAACAGCGGCAACCAGTTTGCACGTAAATCAATACAAAATCAAAACAAATCAATGCAAAATCAAAACGGAATAGGAATAGGAAAAGGAATAGGAGAAGAAAATAAAGAAAGTGCTATCGCACCAAAGAAAAAGTTTTCTTTGCCCTCTCTCGAAGAAAGACAGAAGTCTTTTGCCGAAACAATAAGACCATACGTCGAGCAGTACGGCGAGACAATGTGCAATGACTTTTTTGCCTACTGGAGCGAACCAAATCGAAAAGGTGACAAAATGCGCTTTGAACTTGAAAAGACCTGGGAGGTTAGCAGACGTTTAGCAACATGGAAAAGACGCGGGGAGGCAAAGCGATGAAAAAGCAAACATCAACTACTCTCATACAGGGAAGGCTCATGCCTCAGGCACTTGATGCGGAAAGGGCTGTCATCGGTTCGTGTCTCATTGAACAAGATGCATTTCCTCGCATCTCAGACATGGTGCGCCCTTCATCTTTCTATGATAGTCGGCACGCCTCCATCTTCGTTGCCATCAAAAGCCTCAACAATGACGGAAAGGCGGTTGACCTTCTCACTGTCGCTGAGTGGCTCAGTAAAGAAGGGAAGCTGGATGAGGTAGGAGGTGCCGCATACATCGCAGAACTTTCACGTGCTATACTATCATCCGCACATCTCGAAGAACACGCCAGGATCGTTGCAGAAAGAGCACAAAAGCGGATGCTCATAGAGTATGGGAACAGCATCATGAGCAAAGCTTTTGATGAGGCTTCTGACGTTGCCGACTTGATGGGAGAAGCCCAGACGGGACTTGCACAAATCATCTCCCACGATGAACAACGGTACTCCACACTTTATGACACGCTTAAAGAAGTGGATACCATAGTGAAAGACAACGCCACCAGCCCCACACCATCGATAGGTATAAAGACAGGGTTTCAATGGATGGATGAACGTGGAGGTTTGCAAGCTGGGAACCTGATTATCATAGCAGGGGCAACATCGATGGGAAAAACCTCTTTTTCTCTTGCAGTCATAGAGAATGCTCTGGATAGCGGTGCAAGGATATGCTTTTATAGTCTCGAAATGAGCCGTCACGAATTGACGGCAAGACTTCTATCCCCCAGGACTGGCATACCTTCCAACAAGATATTGACTGCAAGGCTGGCAAATGAGGAACAGAACAGGGTCAAAATGGCGAGTATGGAACTGTCGAGAAAGTCTCTTTTCTTTGATGACAAATCAACGTCTGATATTGATAGCATCATTTCCAGTATCAGAAGTTTATCACTGAAGAAGGGAATACACGGGGCGGTTATAGACTATCTGCAGGTTCTATCCACGAACCAGCAACGGCAAGACAGAGAGGCGCAGCTGGCAGACATGGCAAGACGATTGAAGAACCTTGCCAAAGATACAGGCGTTTGGATCATTGCACTGAGCCAGTTGAACAGAGACATCTCAAACCCTGTTCCAACTATTGACAGGGTGAGAGGTAGCGGACAAATCGCAGAGGCAGCAGATGTTGTGCTCACGATATACCGTCCAGAAGCTTACAGCAATGGCAAACGCTATCCAAAACCTTATGAAAACGTGGACACATCAGGCACAGCACTCATAAACGTCTGCAAAGGCAGGAACATCGGCACAGGCGCATTCATCGCTGGTTTTGACGCGAACACCACGCGCTTCTATGATTTACAATCAGTACCGACTTTCAAGAGCGACAATACTCCAATAAGACCGAAAGAAATTACACCGTTTTGACATGATTACACTCAATAAATACCAACCCAAAATACTCTGCTATATCAGACGGCGGTACAACCTCCACGAGTGGGACGGCATAAAGCGTTATTCGCTTCATATATCGGCACTATGGCGACAGCTTGATGACGCTTTGCCATCACTTGAGGAACAGCGAAAGCGCGGTAGGTGCTATTCATCGTGTGAAGTTATCGCTACGGACATGATATTGTTTCTATTAGGTTTCCTTCTCCAATGTGGATGCAGGGATGTGGAGAAGCTTCTCATGCGCCGGATAGAAGAGAAAGACCTCGCAGATCCTAAAAAGATAGACGATGACGAAAAAGTATAACACTCAAAAAATAATAAAACATGGGAGATATAAGAATAACTGATCTGGTTGCGCCCAAAGCCTTCGAACAACTCAAGGAACTTCAGGCGGAGCTGACCAAAACAAAAGAGACTTTCCTCTCAGTTATAAAGGAACTTGGAGATGTTGTCAAGACCAAGGTTACCAGCCTTGAAGATGTCGAGAAAATAAACCAGCGCACACAGGCTGCTTATGCACGTGCCGAAGAAGCCACAAGGAAACTTGCAGAGGCGCAGCAACGTCAACAGGCAATTGTGGGGCAGACCACGAACGCCATCAGCAAGGAACTCGCAGAGATAGAGAAGGCGAACAAGGCGAAGCGTGACTCCTACGCCATTGACAAAACAGCCCTCGATATGGCAAAGAGCATCATCGGCACAAGGGAACAGAACATCGAGCGACTATCCAAACTGCAGGCACAGCTTAAATCTGTCACAGCCTCGCAGAAAGAACTTGATGAGGCTATGAAGAGCGGCAAGGTTTCCGAACAAGCAGCGGTACTGGCAGGCGTTCCTCTCATTGATCAGCAGAGGCAGCTGAAGGATAGCATCAGGGAACTTAACCTCGTGTTGAACAACCAGGACAAGGAACTGAATGCCGCAGAAGGTAGTTATCGGCAACTTTCTTTGCAGCTGGAACAGATGAAAATGGCTTACAAGAGCCTCAACGAGGAAGAGAAGAACAGTGATATCGGCAAGACTCTTAGCGATGAGGCTGAAAGGCTTAACCGGCACCTCATTGACACAGGGGCTTCGCTGGGTGAGTTTCAGAGGAATGTCGGCAACTATGCCATTGCCAACGGCGGGATGAAGAAGGAGCTGAGGGGAATGATCGAGGAACTTGCCTTGCTCACCATCCAGTACAGAAATCTGAGCGAAGCAGAGAGAGAAAGCGCACAAGGGAAGGAACTTGAGGCGAAGATTTCCGAGACCACACAAAAGGCGGCCGTCCTGAAAGATGCCATTGGGGACGTGAATCGCAGTATCAAGGAAAGTGCGGACGATGCCAGCAGCTTCAAGGCTGTTTCTGAGGGCATCCAGCTTGTCGTCAATGGCTTTGGCAGTGCCAAGGCTGCTGCATCCATCTTTGGGCTTGAGGAAGAAGACCTCGTGGCGGTGCAGACGAAGCTCCAGAGCGTGCTTGTGATGTCGAATGCCTTGCAGGCCACACAGAACGCCTTGCAAAAGGAGTCCTCTCTCATGCTGGGTGTGCGACGCATCCAGGAACTTGCCGCAGCTCGTGCCATTGCCATACGGAACGCAACGGAGAAGAGCGGTGTAATCGTCACCAAGGCGGCGACAGTCGCACAGGCTGCTTTCAATGCAGTGGCAAACGCGAATCCATACGTTCTTTTGGCGACGGGTATCGGTTTGCTCATTGCCGCTTTGGTGGCTTTCACCCCTAAGCAGAAGAGCGCGACAGAAGCCACGAAAGAAAGCCTGGATGCAACAAGGGACGCAACACAGGCAGCCAAGGAACGTGCAGAGGCAGAGGCACAGCTGGCAGAGAAGGTCAGCCAGTCGGCAAGCGGTCAGATAGCAGCATTCCTGAAGTTACAGAGGAAGTGGAAAGAATGCGGCGATGATCTGAGCAAGCAAAGGCAATTCATGGAGGACTACAAGGACGAAGTGAAACAGACGGGCTTCTCTGTCAATGACCTTACCGATGCGGAAAACCTCTTTGTCAAGAATTCCGACAACGTGATCAAATCCATCATGCTCAGGGCAAGGGCACAGGCGAACTACGAAATAGCCGTCGAGAAGCTGAAAAAGGGACTTCAAGACCTTGAAACAAAGTCCGTGAAAACTGGCGACTACTATACCAACGCATCTTATGAGAACTTGACACAACAGGAGCGAGATGCCCTGTCAAAGCGTTTCGGGAATAAGTGGAGCGTATCTGAAGAAAAAACAACCGTCATGCCAAACAACGGCACTGCCACAGGAGCAGCGGCTGCGGCATCATGGTCAAACCCTATCCACTACAAGTTAACCGATGAAGCAAAGCAGTATATCAACGACATGCGGCGTGATGAGGCTAAGGAATTGCACAAGTCCTATGTCTCCCACGTGGAAAAGCAGATGAACGAGGATGCAGAGCATTTTATCGGCAATTATGAGAAACTGATGGATGAGGCGAACAACATCGTTTCCGGCAACGGGCTGAAGCTGGCAGGTGGAGATCCAGGAAGTGGCAAGGGACAGACTCATGTCGTCGACAAAGTGTCCGAAGCAAAGAACCTGGAAGAGGTTAGGGATATCGTTCTCAAGGCAGAACGGGAAACCTTGAAAGACAAGCTTTCCATTGTGGAGAAAGGTAGCGAGGAAGCCTTGAGCGTCAGGAAGCAGCTTGCAGAGGTGGAGCGCGACATTGAGCTATCTGCCTCAAAGAAAAATTTTGATGAACAGCTGACGAAACTGGAAGAGTCCCTGAAACAAAAGACCGTCACTCAGGAAGACTACAATAAAGCAGTCGAGACGTTCACAAACCAGCGCACACAGGCGGAACTGTTGGCAGAAGACACAAAGGACAAGGCCATCAAACAGGCGCAGGAGGACTTTGCAAATGCTGAAATAGAACGCATCAGCGAAAGAGCCTCAACAGAGCAAGCACTGAGAGACCGCTGGCTCGTGGAAGAACAGACTGCGACTGCAGAGCGTTACGCACAAGGAATCATTGACAAAGAAGAATACGAGAGGACACTTGTCGAACTTGAAAACGCTTACACCGTCAAGACTGTGGAAGCCACCATTGCAACGCTGGAGGAAGAACTTTCCGTTGAGGCTCTGACAGACGAGAAGCGTGCAGAGATAGCCAAAGAACTTGCAGACGCGAAGGCTGACTTTGCCAAGAAAGTTGCTGACATATCCGTTTCAGAGATGGAGCGAGAGATGGATGAGGAACGGCGGTTAAGCGAGGAAAGGCAGAAGAACCTCAAGAAATGGGCACAGGTGGCAAGCCAAGCCATCGGGCGCGTCGGCAAGCTGATGGGTGCGCTATATGACGGGCAGCTGCAAAAGATCGACGAAGAGAAGGAGGCAAACCAGGCACACTATGACGAAGAGGTTGAACGCATCGATTCGCTGGCCGAACGTGGTGCCATCAGCACGGAAGAAGCAGAGGCAAGGAAGACTGCTGCCGAAAAGAGGCATGCGGAGAAGGAGGAAGAACTGGAACGAAAGAAAACAGATATCGCTTATAAGAAAGCGGTGTGGGAGAAAGCCACCAGTGTTGCAGAGGCAAGCATCGCCACAGCCGTTGCCATCACAGAGGCATTGAAGACCGGCCCATGGATGGCGGCCATTGTTGCCGCTATGGGCGCGATACAAGTCGCCACCATTCTCGCAACACCTATCAAAGCTTACGCGAAGGGTACACCGAAAGAAGGGCACCAGGGAGGGCTCGCGGTTGTCGGCGATGGCGGTAAAAGGGAAATCATCATGTTCGGTGAAAAGGTTTGGGTGACTCCGGACACGCCTACACTTGTGGATTTGCCCAAAGGTGCGGTGGTGTACCCTGATGCCAATGATATGCCCGAAGTTCCATTGCCGCTGTCAAATTCCCCGGCCATGCCTGAAACGGTCGTCGTGAGTGACTTCTCGGGGCTGGAAAAGAAACTTGACAAGGTTGCCAATAAGCAGATCAAGAACGCAAAGGAGATGACATGGGCGATGATACGCGAACAGAGAAGAGCCTCCTATGAGGCGGAATTTGATAAATACAGAAAAAGTAACTTGTAAACATGAAAAAATCAACATTAACTCCCAAGCAAGAAAGGTTTTGCCAGTTGTTCGTTGAACTGGGAAATGCGGCTGCAGCTTACCGAGAAGCTTTTGACACGCACACAACCAACGAAAGCATCATATATGCCAAAGCAAGCCACCTCAGAAAGAGGGGCAAGGTTGGGGCAAGGGTAGCCGAAATTTTGAAAGAGCGTTCGGATGCCTCAAAGCCCGATAGAAAGGCGGTTGAGGCGATGCTCATGGCGATTGTGATGTCTGACCCAATCGACCTATATCGATGGAGCGAGGAAAAGGGGGATTGGATAGCACGTCACGTTTGCGAACTCCCACGCAGTTTGCGTATAGCCATCAAGAGAATCAAGAGAGACAGGAAGGGTGCTGTCACAGTGGAGTTTGTCGGCAAGGTTGAGGCTGCAAGATTGCTAGCAAGCATGAACGGATGGATGCAACCAACCGAAGTAAGATTGAGCGGAGGCGATGCGCCAGTACAGCATGACCTTCGAATAGGTTTTGATGTAGAGCATAATTTATGACCATCCTTTATAAACCGTGCCATCGCGTTGTGAAATGCGGTGGTGCTTTTGTATTCCATGGAGGTCAAAATGGAGGTCAAAAACGGTGAAATGTTAAAAAATAAAATGTATAACAAAAATGTTATATAAATATTTGGAATTGTAACAAAAAAGCCGTAACTTTGTAGTGTCTTAAAAATAAAGGAAGTATTAACAATTAAAACCAAATCAAAATGAACTGGAACGAAATGAGAAGATTGGTCATCTCAAGAGGCTACGAGTTCGTCAAGCACGGAAAAAGGCATGACATCTACCGCCACAAGGAGAGAAAGGACATCTTATTGATTGAAAGACATTGGTCACAGGAGGTAAGACCGAATTTAATGAAGAAGATTTTAAGTCAGATAGGTGCTTAGCCTATCTGACAGCTCACGATAAATTGATTGTAAAACCTAAAATTCGAGAATCATGTTAGTATCAATAGAAAAACAGAATGACGGAACTTACATCGCCTACAACAAGGAAAGCGATGAGTTCACAGCACTTGGCACTGGCGACACCATTGCTGAGGCGAAAGAGGATTTCTTCAACAGCGTTGAGGAGATGAAGGAGGTGTACCAGGAGAACGGAGACGAGGTGCCTGCCGCTTTGATGGAAAAGCCCACCTTCAAATTCGATCTTGCATCCTTTTTTGAATATTACTCGTTCATCAATGTGACAACCTTTGCCAAGATGATAGGCATAAACAGCTCTTTGATGCGCCAGTACAAGAAGGGAAACACCTATATCTCAGATGCCCAGTTGGAGAAGATACAGACATTTGTAAACAACATGGGTACGGACTTTCAGGGCTTGCGCCTTGTGTGATAAAGTGCAGTCCAGTTCCTGCACTACTTCCTTTTTAAGACAACCGACTGGAGACCCCGGCACACGTGTCGGGGTTTTTATTTCCCTGTTTCTCTTTTGGGTGTTTTCTTTCCTTCGTGGATTCGGGAAGCTTGCTTTCATCATAGAGGTGCTTTCTGTCCCTCTGTTGCTGTCACTTTTCAAAAGTGGGTATTAGGCTTCCCCCCCCCCTTGCTGATTTTGTGATTTTTCCGTGTGCTGTCTGTCCCTTTGCAGGGCTTGTTTCTTTTCCCTTATGCACATGGAATCCATCAGGGAACGGTGCTCCAAGACACTTCCCATTGGGAGCGGTACAAGTTACCGCACGAGGGAAGAAAGTCGCTCAGATGGCAAGAACGAGCCGATTTTCGGGAAATCCGTCTTCTGTCCCCGTGATACTTGCACCATCAGACAGTCTTCTGCATGAACAGACGGGGATGAGCGGCGCGGGAGCCTCAACGGTGAAATACACCAATGAGGCATATTTGACAGCCCGAAATGAAAAAATCGCATCCAAGACGAAAAAAATGATACAGCCGGCGAACATTTTCTCATTCCCCTTGTAATCAAATCGAAAAAAATGCGTTACTTTGTCGCATCCTAAACTTCGAGCGGCCTCACAACGTGTTGGCCGAATGTGCTATAACACCCCTTTGCATGGTGGCGGTCATGGAAACATCCGCACAGCTCTCGAAGGCTGAGGACACCTAAACGAGGGGCTTTTTTATATCCTAAACTTCGAGAATATGGAAAAATTGCTTACAAGAAATCTGGCGTGGCTCAATGAGCTGGCACACTTGTACTACAAGAACGAGGCAGATGCCGAAGACCTTGCCAGTGAGACCGTGTTGAGGCTCTGGCAGGCGAAAGATCGCTACGACGAGAAGCACGCATTCAGAAGCCTCGCCTACAAGGTGATGCAGAACATCTACATCAACCAGCTCAACAGAAGGAAGCGTGTCATCTTCGTTGACAGCGGACATTTACCTTTGAAAGGGACGTTTGCACAGGATGGCACAGATTCGCCAGTGTTGTCACGACAAATTGTCGAGACAGTCAGGAAGGAGGCTCAGAAAAGCGTCTGCATCAGACCCGTCATCATGTATGCCATCGGTTACTCCTATCAAGAAATCGCTGAAATGACGAAAGTGCCGCTGGGAACAGTCCAGAGACGCATCCACGACGGGAGAAAGAACCTGGAACGAGTATTAACCGCTTAATAACAAAACACTATGGGACTTTACAGAAGGATCGAAAGAATGGAATCGAGACTCGAACGAATCGAGGCTCTTGTGACAAACCTCCACAAGTTAGTTCGCGGGGAGAAGGTGGATGCCCTCATTGACACCATGAGGGAAGAGGCTCTTCGTATGAGGGAAATGAGCGAACTTGAACGTGAACGCATTTGTGGCACAGCATGAAGAGAGTGAGGTGATTGCGATATTTGGGCTTTCACCTCACTTTTTCTTCATTTTTTTTGTTCGGATGATATCTTTTCCATAACTTTGCAACGCAAAAATGACATACAGGGATTGCTAAAAGGGCTTAATCATGTTCCAATGTCCCCATATTGTCCCCACGATGTCATCAAAGCACACCACATCTATTTATTTTTCAAATAGATAGAAAAAATCGGGGATGACTGGATTTGACAGCAAGCCGAGGTGGTACGTAAGCATGCAGAGAGTCGATGCCCCTCTCTTAAATCTCAGACATCAAAGAATTAATTGGCGAAACTCGTTACGCTCTCGCTGCCTAATCGAAGCATAGTAGATATGGCCTAATTCCCTCGCCAGGCGGGGGAACGAGACATCGCCCAGAAAGCCATCCGTCCTGAGGCGTTCTGATCAGCGGTGCTATAAAGTCAGGAATAGTTGACAGCCGCCTCGTGCTGCCAATGAAATTTTAGAGGATAAGGGTGCAGTTGGTGGTCTTGGTCTTGCTGCATCACGAAAACCAAAGGCAAGAATAAGCATGTAGAAGGCGTATGGCTTCCTTGTTTGGACGAGGGTTCGAGACCCTCCATCTCCACTAAACAAACAAAAAAGGCTCAACTTGAACGGTTGAGTCTTTTTCTTTGGAGGTGCGTACCCGATTCGAACGGGTGTACACGGTTTTGCAGACCGTTGACTAAGCCACTCATCCAACGCACCATGTGGGGGCTTGTTCCCAATTGCGGGTGCAAAGGTAGGGCATTTTTTGAACAATACAAAATAAAATGAGGGATTTTTTTGCAGAGGTGCGTTTTTTTGTCTAATTTTGTCACGGATTATGAGAGAAGTATTGGAAAAAGTGCGAATTTTCATCCGTCAGCACCATCTTTTGCAGGATGAATCACGGGTGGTGGTCGGCTTGAGTGGCGGCTCCGATTCCGTGTGTCTTGCCCACATATTGGACAAGTTGGGCTATGAAGTGGTGGCTGCGCATTGCAATTTCCATTTGAGGGGTGAAGAAAGCATGAGGGACGAACAATTTGTGGTGTCGCTCTGTCAACAGATGGGTTGGAACTTGCATCAGGAAGACTTCGACACGGCAGTATATGCCCGTCAGAAGGGCATCAGCATCGAGATGGCCGCACGTGAATATCGGTACGATTGGTTCAAAAGACTGAAGGAAGAAGTGGGTGCAGAAGCCATTGCCGTAGGACATCACCAAGACGACAACGTGGAGACCCTGCTGCTGAATCTGACGAGGGGCACAGGCATCAAGGGTTTGTGTGGCATGCAACCCAAAAACGGGGATGTGGTGCGCCCCTTGCTCTGTCTGACCAGAAAGGACATCCTTATCTATCTGGAGGACGTCCATCAGACCTATGTGACAGACCACACAAATTTGGAAGATGATTTTGCCCGCAACAAGGTGCGACTCGATGTACTGCCCCTTCTAGAGACCATCAACCAGGGAGCCATGAAGAACCTGGCATCCACGCAAGAGAATCTGACAGAGGTGATGAAGGTGTATCAGCAAGCGATGCAAGATGCTATCACCAATTGTGTAGAGCAGAAAGAGAACGGAGAAATCCACATCGACATCCAGAAACTGCAAACCCTTCCCTCCCCCATTTCCCTACTGCACGAGGTTCTATCTCCCTTGGGGTTCAACAAAGCCCAACTGAAAGACCTCCTATCGGCATTAAATGAAAGCGGCAAGATATTCAAGGCAGCCGACAGACGCGTGTTGGTTGACAGGCAACATATCATCGTGGAGGGAAACCAAACACGCAACGCTCAACTCCCTAACTTCAACTTTACCATCGTCCCCATTGAAGAGCTCCACATCGAGAAAGACCCCAACTTCGCCTACCTCGATGCAGACAAACTCTCCATCAGCTTCGTTAGTCAACTCTTAACTGATAACTCTCAACGCTCAACTGATATAACCATCCGTACCCCAAAAGAAGGTGACACCTTCGCTCCCTTCGGCATGGGTGGCAAACGGAAACTCCTCAGCGACTTCCTGACCGATCTGAAACTCAGTCTCTTCGAAAAGGAGCGTCAACCTCTCCTCATCGTCGGCAACGAAATTGTCTGGGTCATCGGCAGAAGGAGTTCAGAACTGTATCGGGTGGATGAAACGACAAAATGGGTGCTTATCCTATCCCTAAAGTCATGGCAAAGATGATGACGCAGATGTAGTTGAAGAAGACGATGCCCATAAAGGTGTCCATATCGCTCTGCATGTAGCCAGTGGCGGTGAACTGCTCTGAGATGAAGCCTTTCTTGCCAATATGGGGGTGAACGAATCGTTCCATCAGCCAATAGAAAAGGATGCCGAGAATGGCACCAACGGTGAAGCCTACGCAGACATCACCTAAGTAGTGAACACCCAGATAGAGGCGTGTAAAGGTGGTGGAGAGTGACCAGAAAAACAAGGTGATGGTCACTTTGGTGCTACGGAAAAGCCATGAGAGGAACATCGCCACACACATGGTGTTGCAGGCATGACCTGAGAAAAAACCGAAACGTCCACCTCGATAGTCTCTCACCACATCCACAAGATACATGAGCTGTGGGTCTTGAGTAGGTCGCCAACGTTCAACCATCGGTTTGACGAGTCCTGAACAAATGCGGTCTGCCACAACGATGAGCAGAGCAATGGTGACATAGATCATCACAGCTTCTTTCCATGTGTTGTTCTTGAAAATGATGATGAGCAACGCAATGATAACCAACGTCCATGAGAAAGTGTCTGTGACGGTGTACATCAGGTTATCCCAGAAGATGCTGTCGCTGCCATTGATGGCAAGCGTGAGTTGATGGTCTAATTCGTTCAGTTCGTGCATTTGGAGAGTTGACAGTTGAGAGTTGACAATTAGATGATTTCGAGGGTGCTGACAGGTACCCATCCCTGTTTGCCCTCTTCAAATTTCACTTCCAGCCATTCCTTCATCGAGCCATCGAGTATCTGCACCTTTGAACCTTCATGGATGAGGAACAGGTCTGTGCTGGTCTCGCTGGGTGAACTCTTCACGGTGACTGCTGGAGCCATGATGATGGCTGTGTCACGATGGGTCAGATCTGCATGTTGGGAGAGAGCTGCCAAGTTCGCAATCAAGACAATCACCAACATTGTCATCGCACCATACACACCTATCTTGCGAAGGGTCAGCTGAGACATGAACACATAGACAGAGATACCTACCAGCATGAGGATGAATGCTACAATGCCTGTGATCGTCCAAGCGTTGATGCTCATGCAGTTGGTCAGGTCGCGCCACCAAGTGACAAAGAACATCTCAGAAGGAGGAACAACCTTATCGATAGTCTTACCACGAGCCAAAGCGAGGTTAGCACGGATGTCAGCATCACCTGGATCGAGCAGGAAAGCACGTTCGTAGTTAAGGACAGCCAAAGGAATCTCGTCCTGCTTGTAGTAGCAGTTGCCCAAGTTGTAATAGACCTCAGCTGCCACACCCTCATTCTTCAAGACTGCTTCATAAGCAGCCGCAGCCTCCTTGTACTGCTCCTTCTCATACAGGGCATCAGCCTCTGCCTTTGTTGACGCAAAGGAAACTAAAAACGAAAAACTAAAAACTAAAAGTGATAGTATCTTTCTCATAAACAAACTTCAATGCTTTAATTTTTCAATCCTTCTATTCTTACAAGTTGTCCTCCATTTTACTGATGGCAGAGATGGCGCTGTTGTACACATTCTCCATATTCTCGTTCACATCACCTGGTGCATAACGGGCAAACTCACAGTCATTCAGCACCTTCATGAACTGCTGAATCTGCTCAGCCGGTACATTGCGTGAAGTGAGTGACTGTTCGATGTTCTCCTTGTTCAGAGACTCCTGAGACATATTGAACTTATCTCCCACATATCCCCAGAGGGCACGCAACACTTCATCATAAAACTTGCCTGTGTCATGTGCATCAAGAAGCTTCTTGGCAGTCTTCATGCGTTTGAGTGCCACCTTGTTAGCCTTCCTACCACGTGACAAAGCCACATTGGCATGAGCCTTCATCTGCTTACGTCCCAACACCATCACAATGATGAAGAGGAGCAACGGCAAGAGGTAAGCCACCCAACATTTCCATGTACCAAAAAAGGTGTCACCTGGCTGATGCAAGTTCACATCTCCCTTCTTGATGAAGCGGATGTCCTGATTCAGCTGCTGCACATCCTGTTGCTGACCGCTATAGTTGGACACACTCTGACCTGCCCCACCCTTTCCCTTGTTCACTTTCAGGGTGTAAGCCTCAGTCTTGAGGGTCTTGTAGGAACGGGATTCTGTGTCAAAATAGATAAACTCTGCAGCAGGTATCTCGTAAGTGCCAGGATGACGAGGTACAAACAAATACTCAAAGTCTTTCGTGCCAGACAATCCAGAACGGGTGAGCTGGAAGTTGTCATTCACTTTGGCGTCATAGGTCTCAAAGTCCTTGGGGAACTGCACCTCAGGTGTAGAGATGAGTTTCATGTTACCACTACCCTGCACACTGATCTTCAGCGTGACAGCTTCATTGGCATCCACCTCCTTCGTACTGATGCTGGAGGAGACAGAGAACTTACCCACAGCCCCAGAGAATCCTTCTGGTTTGTTGGGCAGAGGAGACACATTGATGGTCAGGGTTGGTGTAGCTATCTTGCGTTTCACTTCTGTATAGCCACTCTGTCCATTGAAGAAAGCCTCAATGGGGTCAAGGTTGCGGTTACGAGTGAGCACCACACCTTCATAAGTGATGGCAGGAATGGTCAACTTACCCGACTTCTGTGGGAACAAGAGATACTGGCTCCATATCACACTCCGGTAGTTGCGTCCATTGTATTGCTCGATGGAAAACTCCTTGGTGCGTGGCAGAGGTATTTCCTGAATTTGGAAACCATCCAATGTAGGCAGTTTACCATCCAGTTCTCTCAAATCCACCAACGTATAGATCTTGTAAGTCAGCAAGATAGCCTCCTGCTCATGAACAGTTGTACGTGAAGCCGTAGCTGTCATGAAGAGGTCTTTGGCAGAGATGTTGGTAGAGGGAGAAGAAGGTTCAGATGCAGAGGATTGACGTCCAGCACCTGCATTGCCATTACCACCTCCTCCATAATTACCGCCAGAGGAACCACCAGCACCACCTGACAAGACTCTGATTCGGGTAGGTGACGATTTCACCGTTTTCCCATCTGCCTGCACACTGGCACTTCCGATGGTGAAGTTACCCACACTCTCAGCCATCAACACATAGGTGTAGATGATACTGCTGCTCTGTGAGGTACGTCCATTGATCATCTGGAAACTGCTCTGCGAAGAGGTGGCAGGTCCATAAATCACCTCAAAGCCCTTGAAATCAGGAGCACTGAAATGGGACACATTCTGCGTGTTGACCGTAAACTGCACCCTGAACTTCCCACCTACTTCCACAGTGGAAGGTGCTGACACACGGAGAGACACCTCATCAGCAAAGACGCTGACTGAGATGCATACCAATATAAATATGTGTAATAGTCGTTTCATTGACATCTAATCTATACTCAATAACCTATAACCAATAACCATAACCTCTATAACCTATAACCCATAACCTATAACCTTTTATAACCCATAACCTATAACCTTTTATAACCTATAACCATTACCAGTCCTTTTCAAGGCTACGGCGTCTATTGTTCTGATTCTTATTGACTTTTCGCTGCACACCCTTCTCATCCTGCTGGGCAGAATTGAGCAGCTGTTCGGCAGCCTGATCACTCATATCATCCTTCTTCTGCTGAGGTTGAGGTTGCTGCTGTTGTTGTTGCTGCTGCTTGTCCTCATCCTTCTTCTGCTGGTCTTGCTTTTGCTGCTGCTGTTGTTGCTGTTGCTGCTTGTCCTGATCCTGCTTATCCTTGTTCTGGTCATTGTTACCGCCATTCTGCTGCTGGTCTTGGTTCTTCTTCAGCTGATGCTGAGCCATTGCCAGGTTGTAGCGGGTTTCATCATCATTTGGATTGCAACGCAAGGAACTCTTGTAGAAGTCAACAGCACGTTGGAAGGCAGCTACAGCATTACCACCCTGTTGGCGTGATGCTGCCATACCCTGAGCGTACCAGATGTTGCCCATATTGTGGAAGTTACGAGCCTTACGCATAGGATCATTGGTGCCAATGGAATCAGCTTTCATGTAGTTCGCAAAAGCCGTTGAGTCCTTCAACTGCATCACATAGGCATTACCCAGATTGTAGTAGCCCTCGAAAGTGGGGTTTTTGGCAAGGGACTTCAGATACATCGTCTCAGCCTTGTCATACTGCTTCTCACGATAGGCCTTGTTGCCCATGCGGATGAAGTCACGGGCACTCTGAGCTGTTGCTGCTAAAAACGGGAAACTAAAAACTAAAAGTAATAATATCTTTCTCATAACCCACTCTACCCTCCTATTGTTACTTGAAAAGTTTGAATTTCGTAAACACATGATTCTGTCTCTCCATGATGCAGAGTTCCACCACCAGCACGATGAACAGCAGCAATGCCACAGCTACAAACTGCTCGTCATACTCTGAGTACATCGACTGCGAGATGTCTTCCTTCTGCATCTTCTCTATTTCCTTCTCCAACAAAGACTGTGCCAAGTTGGTCTGATCCACATGCACATACATGCCACCTCCAGCCTGTGCGATGTTCTTACCAATCTGCTCATTCAGTTTGGTGGTCACCACATTGCCTGAGAGGTCACGCTTATAAGTTCCATCACTCATGGGGATGGGTCCACCCTGTTCTGTTCCCACTGAAAGGACGAATATCTGGATGCCCTCCTTACGAGCTTCCTTCGCTGCTTCAATGGCTCCAGCTTCATTGTCTTCAGCATCAGTAATCAAGATGAGTGCTCTTCCCACATTGACATTCTCCTTCTTCGAGAAACCTGCTGCTGCACGAGTGATAGCCTCTGCCACATTGGTTCCCTGAATGGAGATAGTGGCAGGATTGAGCTGGTCAAGGAACATCTTGGCTGATACATAATCGCTGGTCATGGGCAATAAAGTGATGGCACTTCCAGCAAATGCTACCAGACCCACCTTATCTTCGTCAAACTGCTCAATGAGCTTGCTGACAATCATCTTTGACTTATCCAATCGGCTGGGACTCACATCCTGACACAACATCGAGTTAGACACATCCACAGCAATAGCCACCTCAATGCCTGAACGCTTCACCTCTTCATTTCTCGTACCAAACTGAGGACGAGCTAACACCACTGCCAGCAATCCCAAAGCCAGCATCATCAGGGCAAACTTGATGTGACGGCGCATAGGTGATACATCAGGCATGAGGCTACGCATCAGTTCTGGATCACCAAACACCTTGAGCTGCTTCTTCATCCTGTACTGCACCAGCACATAGATGGCTGTGAACACAGGAATGAGCGTCAGCAGATATAAGTATAATGGACTTGCAAATCGAAACACGTTACTAATTTACTATTTACTAATCACTAATTTACTAATTCACTAATCACGGTAACCTCTTCAACACCACCGTTCTCAACAAGATCTCCAGCAACAGAACAGCCATTGCAGCAAGGGCAAAAGGCTGATACAGTTCTCCACGACGGCTGAACTGCTTGACATTGAACTTGGTGCGTTCCATCTTGTCAATGTCCTGATAGATGGCATCCAGTTCTGCATTCTTCTGAGCTCGGAAATACTGACCACCTGTCTCAGTGGAGATTTTTGTCATGGTCTGTTCATCTATCTCCACAGGCAGCATCGCAGTTCCACCTGTAGGCAGAGGATAAGGAGCCATACCATTCCTACCAATACCAATTGTATAGATGCGGATGCCGTATTTCTTGGCTATCTCTGCCGCTGTCTGGGGAGAGATGTTACCCGAGTTGTTCACACCGTCTGTCAACAGGATGATCACCTTCGACTTTGCCTGACTCTCCTTCAGTCTGAGGATAGCGTTCATGATACCATCACCAATGGCTGTACCATCATCAATCACTCCACGCATGGCCATATTGCAATCCACACTGTTGTAGAGGTTCATCAACACCGTATGGTCTGTGGTCAGAGGACATTGTGTGTAGGCTTCTCCAGCAAACATGGTCAGACCCATATTGTCGTTAGGACGTTTCTCAATAAACCGTTGTGCTATCTCCTTCAATGCCTCCACACGGTTGGGCTTGAAGTCCTGTGCTAACATCGAAGTGGATACATCGACAGCCAACATGATATCTATACCTTCCACATCGGTGTTGCTCCATGAGTGTCTGCTCTGTGGACGTGCCAAGATGCACACCACCAACGAAATCAAGATGATTCTCAGCAGGAAAGGCAAGTGCATCAGGTAGAGACGGAATGTCTTGGGCACCTTCACATACTTGGTGGTATCAGGCACCTTCAGCGATGGCAAACTCTGCTTAAACCGCATGACATACCACACGATGTAAGGCACCAGCACCAACAGCAACAGGAAGAATAACGGATTCTTAAATTCCATATCTCTTATCTCTATTCTCTAAACGCTAACCTTTAACCGTTAACCTTTAACCGTTATAAGGTAAGCATATAAATTCTATATCCAACAAATATCAACACTCCTATCAGCACCAGACTTGCCACCACAATGGAGCCAATGAGCGTCCACTTGGCTATCTTCGAGCGTCTTTCCTCCACCACAATCACTTCTGGCTGTGGTTTCTGCTCAGGCTCTTCCAGCTTCGTCTGGTTGATATATTCAATGGCACTCACCAGGTTGCGGTCATTCTCATTGATGAGGGTGCTGTACTTCGCAAACTTCACCAAGTCAGCTGTCTGGAAGAGTTCGCGGAGTTCATTGATGGCTTCCTCATCATTCACCTCCTGCAACTTCTGGATAATCTCATAGGAGGTCATCTCCATTGCATTGAAGCCATAACGCTCCTTGATGTAAGTGCGCAGGGTATCCGTCAGTTGGGTGTAGTACTCCTTAGAGTCCTCACTCTGCCAAATCTTCTCCTCCTTGATTTGCTCAATCTTCTGCATCGCCACCTTGTGAGGAGGTTGACGCTTCTTATTGCGGATGCGTCTGATGATAGGCTTGTTGGTCTTCAAGCGATAAATCACATAACCCAGCAGACCACCAATCAACAGAGCCAGCACAAAAAACCAGATGACCTCACGCCATTCAGCCCAGTCAAATGGTGGTGCTAATTCTTCCTTGATGCCAAAGATGCTGTCACCATGCAGGGTGTCAACTTCAAAGGTCAAGACCTTCAGAGCCAACCGCTTGGAGTGATAGTTCTTCCCATCCACCTTCACCTCCATCTCAGGAATCAGATAGAGGGCCGAGTCAAAGGAAGTGAAGAAGTAACGACGGCTGAGCATCATGCGCTGTCCATCATTCAACAGACTGGTGTCAGCCTTCTCTGCTCTGACAAACTCTATGCCTGGAGCTACCTGCTGAAGGGAGTCCCATTCAGGCAGTTCCACATTCGATTTGGCATCAGCACTCACCTCCAAGGTCAACCCAATCCGCTGACCTATATAGATGTCTGCCGAGTCCAGTTTAGCATCAACTGTCACCTGAGCGCCTGCTTTCACAAAGCACATCAAGCAACAGATTGCCAACAATATATAATTCTTCAAGTGTTTCATCATTCTCAATTCACTAACCGCTAACTTCTCCGCCTGAACAGATTCATCAATGCCTTCACATAGTCCTCATCTGTCCTCACAGAGATGTGGTCAATGTTCGACTTGGTGAAGGCGTTCTTCAACCAGCCCTGATGACTCACCCACCATTCATGATGAGCTCTTCTGACAGCACTGGAAGAGGTGTCAATGAAAGTTTCCCCACCAGTTTCTGCGTCCATCATCTTCACAATGCCCACATCTGGCAGTTCCACCATTCTGCGGTCATATATCTGCAAAGCCACCACATCATGACGGCTGTTGGCAATGGTCAACTGGCTGGTATAATCCTTCTGGTCAAAGAAGTCACTTAACAGGAAGACGGTACAGCGCTTCTTGATGGCGTTGGTCATGAACTCCACAGCCTGACCCACATCCGTCTTCTGACTTTCAGGTTGGAAAGTCAACAGTTCCCTGATGATGAAGAGGATATGCTTCCTACCCTTCTTCGGTGGGATGAACTTCTCCACCTTGTCAGAGAAAAAGATGACGCCAATCTTATCGTTGTTCTGGATGGCTGAGAAAGCCAAGGTGGCTGCAATCTCAGTGAGCAAGTCACGTTTGGACTGCTTCTGCGTACCAAAATCCAAGGAGCCAGATACATCCACCAACAACATCACCGTCAGCTCACGTTCTTCCTCAAAGACCTTCACAAAGGGCTTGCCGAATCTGGCAGTCACATTCCAGTCAATGTCACGGACATCATCACCATACTGGTATTCCCTGACCTCACTGAATGCCATACCACGACCTTTGAAGGCGGAGTGATACTCGCCTGCAAAGATATTATTCGAGAGTCCCTTGGTCTTGATCTCGATTTTCCTAACCTTCTGTAACAGTTCTTCGGTTTCCACTTATTCTATTTACTATTTGACAATTTACTATTTACGATTTATTGGGCAATTGAGCCATTTAACTATTTACGTACATTCCGAAAGGACAATCATAAAATAATCCAATCAAAAAATAAATAGTACATCGTAAATCGTAAAATCGTAAATTCTTATGGAACTTCCACCTTATTCAGAATCTTACTGATAATTTCTTCGCTGGTCACATTGCTTGCCTCAGCCTCATAGGTGAGACCAATGCGGTGACGGAGTACATCCTGAGCCACTGCACGGACATCCTCTGGAATCACATAACCACGATGCTTGATAAAGGCAAAACTGCGGGCAGCCAAAGCCAAATTGATGCTGGCACGTGGAGAACCACCAAAACCAATCAAACCCTTGAGCTCCTTCAAGTTATACTTATCAGGATAACGGGTGGCAAACACAATGTCGGCAATGTACTGCTCAATCTTCTCATCGAGATAGACCTCACGAACCACCTTGCGGGCCTCCTCAATCTCCTGAGTGCCCATCACTGGACGGATGTCCAGCTTCTCCTGCTTGATGTTCTGACGGATGATGGCCTTCTCCTCTTCCAGACGAGGATAGTCAATCACCACCTTCAACATGAAGCGGTCCACCTGAGCCTCTGGCAGCGGATAAGTACCCTCCTGCTCAATGGGGTTCTGGGTAGCCAGCACCAGGAAAGGCTTCGGAAGCTCATAAGTCTGAGTGGAAATGGTCACCTGACGCTCCTGCATGGCTTCAAGCAAAGC